>Ga0207772_100039_pt1 | contig 175175 bp, 178 predicted proteins | sample A23M3SouthBayCA_2_FD_187750 | JGI IMG/M metagenome (GOLD analysis project Ga0207772, IMG submission 187750) | Aerobic enrichment media microbial communities from Eden Landing Ponds, California, USA - A23 M3 (2) (SPAdes) | ecosystem: Environmental > Aquatic > Marine > Unclassified | place... | reverse complement strand
AGTGGGGCCGGGAGTGTTCGTCTCGTCGGAGCGACTGGTCCCGGTCGTGTCGTCTGGCAACTCTGTTCCGGATGCTCTCGAGGGGGCCCGTTCGGTCCCGCCGACCCGCTCACCGACAGCGGCGGGTGCAGTCCCCCCATCGGTCGGGTGTGCCGGGAAGTTTCCTGCCGCACCGACCGAGGCGTGCATTCCGCTGGAGTCTGTAAAGACGCTGTAGACGCCCGCGCCGATGGTGCCGGACAGGAGAATAGCGGCGACCACGACGAGTGCGAGGAGTCGACCCGTTGAATCGCTCTCGGGCATCGTCTCACTCACTCTCTCCCCGGACCGGGACTGGTCGTGGATTCGAACCCAGGTTCATCACTAGTCCTCCGCCGGTTCCAGGTCCGGTTGGCCGTCGCTGTCTTCGGACGAACTGGCTCTCGTCAGCGTCCACAGCCTGTGCAGTTCGTCGAGTCCCAGCAGGACCGCCGGAACGACGACGAGCGTCACGATCCCCGCCTTCGAGCCTGCGAATAACACGGCGTGGCCGAGTTCGGGGACGTGCATCGAGACGTGCCCGACGACGTTGTCCGCTGGAACGAGCGCCTGATCGGGTTCTTCGTTGGCGTCGCCCTGGGTCCGGAAGTACAGCCTGTCGTCTCGCTCGACGACCTCGACGACCCGGTGCGTGACGCGGTCTATCCCGTATTCGCCGTGGTCCGCCGGCGGTTCGAACGTTATGGCGTCGCCCTGTTCTATCCGTTCGGGCGGAACCTCCTCGACGAAGACCGCGTCTCCCGCTTCCATCGCGGGGGCCATACTCGAACTCAACACGACGTAACTGTGGTCCGCCCCGACCGCCTGTGGCACTGCGAAGGCGACGAACACGGCCACGACGCAGACGACCACGACTGCACCCACCACACTGAGGAGTCGTCTCGGACTGATATCAGTCCGTTTCATCGGTTCGACATCGAACAGATTTGCCGTAGTTATACGCGTGATTCGGTCCGCTACGTGGCCGATTGATCCTCCGGATTCCGGAGTATACACTGTATACCAGGCTCTGAAGTGGTGAACATCGTTGATTACAGGATCCGAGTGTGACGGGCGCCTCCTGCGGTCGACTGGTTCGGAGGGCCATCGGAGGGATGAATGGCGCCATCGAGGGGGAAACGGTGGCGACAGGACCGACGACTACAGGTTCTGACTCCCGTCCTGATAAAGCGCCATCGTCACGGTGATCGTCAGTTCGTCGCCCTGGTAGTCGTTGTTCACACCGGAGACGGCGGTATCGAACTCCGAGTCGTGTGCCCAGCGCAACTGCAGGAACAGCGACTCGGTGCCCCCGTTTGCCGCGGGCGGCGGCGAGAGGTCGTCGAGGACCGCGTCGTTGCCGCTGACGAGGTCATCGAGGTCGACGATGGTGTTGCTGTTGGCGTCCGAGAGCGCGGTGAGGACGTTCGTGCCGTCGTAGGTCATCACCATCACCTCGAACTGTTCGGCCATCCCGGCAGCGCTTCCGGGAGCGGTGTCGCTCTCGTCGGACCCGGCTGGCCCAGTGGCTTCCGTTTCGGTGACGTCGAACCCGAGCTCGACGTGGTCGGCCGCCAGCGACCCGGCGTTCTGGAGCGTGAGGTCCGCTAGCACCGTATCGCCGGGTTTCGCGTTCGAGAGCGTCCACGTCGCCGAGACGCCGTCACCGAACCCCTCGTCGGAGTCGGCGACGACCAGGTCGAGTGTTCCGGCGGAAATCGAGTTGCCGGTACTCCCATCAGTATCGCTGAACAACGCCATCGTTCCCCCACCCACCCCGGCGCCCACTGCGCCGGTCGCGGCGACTCCCCCCAGGAGTGTGCGGCGGGTGAGTTCGTGCCGACTGGGCTCGTCGCTCATGGTCGGACCTCGTCAGGCCTGGTCGAGGTAGAACGCGGCGTCGATCTCGACTTCATCCGACTGCACCTGATTACCGATCCCACTCGGAATTCGTGCATCGACCCAGATTCGGACCGTCTCTCCCGCAGACACAGGAACGTTCGTCTGGACGCGCCCTGGGGTCAGGGGAACCCAACCGCTGGTGAGACTGATATCTTGATCTCGACCGTTGCCGGGGGTTCTGTCGACAAACGCCTGGAGTTGCAGCACGTTCGAGAGTTCGCCGTTTCCGGGGCCACTGTCGGTATCGCCGGCTTCCTGTTCCGGGTCAAGTAGGCCGTTCTCGTTGTCTGTCCAGCCGGTAATCTCGTAGTCGAGAGTTCCGTCGATACTGCCCGCGTTTTTCAGGTTGAGATATCCGACTTCTTGGCCCGCGTTGTCGGGAGCAAGCCCGCTGACAGACATGTTGAATCCGCTGCCGTCAGAGCTTCCCGCAGGCTGTAGATCCAGCGTTCCAGCCGAGACCAGGTTGTTGTTACTTTCTTCAGTGTCACTGAACGCCGCCATCGTTCCCGCACCGGCGACCGCGCTCGCGGCGCCGATGGTAGCCATTCCGCCGAGTATTCTGCGTCGTGTGAGTTCGGGTTTTTCGGACATGGTATCGTACCTGTCGCGCGCTGCGCGGACGGCCACCACATCCCTGGAGCAGCGTCCGGGAGCGCGCCACAGCCGAAACCATCCCCGAGAGCCCCCTTCTGTATACACCGCCAGAGATCCCGACAGAATCCCCCTGAACAGTGGCTGAAACAGGACAAACAGTGTCTGAACCCGTACTCGTCCTCGACAAACAGTGTCTGAATCAGTTCAATAGGTGTTTTCGACGCGAACACGTCCGGCGTTCGTGCCGACACACGCTGTCCGGGACCTGTCGATACAGTCCCACCCAGTCCGGAATCCGTCGCCACAGTCGACGGCCGCCGGTCGATCAATACCCCGGCGGCGGCCCGTCGCTCCCGAGCTGGTGGCGACGGTCCGAGACCACGTGTGCGAGGCCGGTCGCCATCACCGCCAGCCCCGAGAGGACACCCCACGCGTGGCCGGGGAATTCGCTGAACGGGAACAGTCCGAGCCACGCGAGCAGCGCGACGCTCCCCAGGATAGCGCCCAGCCCGACGTAGAAGCGACTCCAGGTGATCTCGTCCTCGGGGACGACCCGCAGGTACGCCTCGACGTTCGCCGTCGCGCCGGTGGCTTCGACCGTCCCGCGGTCGGGGTCGAAGGAGACGATCCCCGTCTCGTCGAGTTTCGGCAGGTGTACCTGCCTGAGTGCGGTGTACACCCGCTTTCGCTGTTTCGCCGTGACCGCCTCGACGGCGACGTCGTTCTCCCAGGCTGCGATCGTCCGGGAGAGTTCGGCCAGCTCGACCGACCCCTCTTCCCGGAGAACGCAGTGGATGACGTGTCTGCGCCGCGTGTTGCTGAGCGCGTCGTACACCAGTTCCCGGTCGACGGTCTGTTCCTCGGCCACGTTCGAGTGTGATCCTGTCCTCTCCTGAAACACTGCTTCCCACCCACTCATTGCCGACATGGCCCGGTCCCCGGGGGATTGTTATCCGCAGTATAACGGGGACAGGCCGACCTGGTATCGAATCGATGCGCGGGACGGAGTCAGCGATGTGCGGGACGGAGCCAGAACGGTAATCGAAAAGGTAATGACGTGTGGCTGACACCGACGGATCGATGCGCGAGGCGCTCGAAAGGGTGTGGGCACTGCTGGGGCACGTGCCGGTGACGGTGACGGTCGTGGTGGGTGTGAGCTGGCTGTTCCTCGCGAGCGGGCTCGACGGCGGGCAGGTCGACCACTCCGTCGTGACGCTGTTGAACCCGCTGTGGTACGTGACGAGCATGTTCGTCCACGCCGACGCCGCACACTTTCAGGGGAACGTGACGCTCATCGTCCCGTTCGGCGTCGTTCTGACGCTGTTCACCAGCAACCGACACGTCCTGCTGGTGATGGTCGTCCCGCACGTGCTCGGGAACATTCTCAGAGTCGTCGTCGCTCCCGCGTTCGCCTACGGCGCCAGCGGCGCGGCGTTCGCGCTCGTGGCCGCGACGCTCGTCCGGTCGGCCGGCTACGCCATGGACAACGCCTCGACCGAGTCACTCGGGACCGTGCTCGTCGGGCTCCTCACCCCCTTTCTCCTCTTCTTTCTCCTGATCGCGATCGTCGCGGGTGCCAGTCCGATCGCTCACTTCATCCACTTCTTCGCGTTCCTGTTCGGCGGGGCAACCGAGGCGATGTACGTGCTCGGTGAGCACGACGATGGCGAGGACGAGCGACGGGTTCCCGACCGGCTCGGTCTCGGGTGACGCAGGGTAGCGGACCCTGAGAGTCCGGATGGGGCCGACGGGAACCGTTTTTGTACTCCCTGCAGTAGTATCGCACATGGCAGAAGGCTCGATCGAGGTGCTCTCGACAGGCACGGAGGCTCCCGATTTCGAACTGCAGGGAACCGACGGGGAGACACACAGTCTGGACTCGTTTGCGGACGCCGAAGCCGTCCTGCTCGTGTTCACCTGCAACCACTGTCCCTACGCGAAGGCGAAGTTCGACGAACTGAACGCCATCGCCGAAGAGTACGACGACGTCGCCGTGGTCGGGGTCAACCCGAACGACAACCCCGACTATCCCGACGACTCCTTCGAGCGGATGGAGGAACTCGTCGAGGACGGGACGATCCAGTACGACGCCTACCTCTTCGACGATGACCAGCGTGTCGCCGCGGCTTACGGTGCGGTCTGTACGCCGGACCCGTTCCTCCTGGAGCGGACGAACGGGTCGTTCGAGATCGCGTTCCACAGCCGACTGGACGACGCCACCAACCCCGACGACGAACCGACGCGCGCCGAGATGCGCGAAGCCATCGACGCGCTCCTGGCCGGTGAGGAGATCCCGGTCGATGAGAACCCGTCACGCGGGTGTTCGATCAAGTGGCGCGAGGGCAACGAACCCGACTACTGGGACCGAGTGTAGGTCCCCCTTCGTCTTTCGGTCGTTCGGGCGAGCGCCTGCTGGCGGCGTGAGACGCGACGGGCACGTGTCGGCTGGCGGCGTGTCACGTCTCCACACCGTGCAGAAACCCTTTTGCCTGCGCTGGGCGGGGTAGGAGTATGAGCAGTCGCGAAGCAGTCCTGGACCTGCTCCGGGAGAACGCCCGCTACTCGACCGACGACATCGCCCGCATGACCGACCTCACCGCCGAGGAGGTCGAGGCGACCATCGAAGCCCTGGAAGACGACGGGGTGATCCGCGCCTATCAGGCGGTCGTCGACGTCGAGAAGACCGAACCCGAGCGGGTGCGCGCGAGCGTCGAGTTGAATGTCACGCTGGACCGCGAGACGGGCTACGACGACATCGCCGAGCGACTCGCGAAGTTCCCCGAGGTGAAGACGCTGCGACTGGTCAGCGGCGACTTCGACTTCGCTATGGAAGTGGAGGGCGACTCCATGAGCGAGGTGTCGCGGTTCATCAGCGAGCAGGTCGCACCCGTCCCCGAGATCACCCAGACGGTCACCCACTACATCATGGAGACCTACAAGGACCGCGGCGTCGAGTTCGGGGACGGCCACGACGACGACCGCCTGTCGATATCACCATGACATTCGAGGAGTCCGAACGCCTCGAAACCGTCCCGCCGAGCGGCATCCGTCGCTTCTTCGAGATCGCCGAGGAGTACGACGACGTCATCTCCCTGGGTGTCGGCGAACCCGACTTCGCACCGCCGTGGGCCGCCCGCGACGCCGCCATCGCCTCGCTGGAACAGGGGAAGACATCCTACACCGCCAACCGCGGGATGCGCGAGTTGCGCGAGCGACTGTCGACACACGCCGCCGAGAAGTACGGTCTGACCTACGACCCGGACGACGAGATCCTCGTCACGACGGGCGTCAGCGAGGCCGTCGACCTGGCCTTTCGCGCGTTCCTGAACCCGGGTGACAGCGTCGCTATCGCTCAACCATGTTACGTCTCCTACGTCCCCGGCGCGCAACTGGCAGGGGCCGAGGTGGTCGACGTGCCGACCCGCGAGGCCGACGACTTCAAACTGACCGGGGAAGTGCTGGACGCGTCGGGCGCGGCCGAGGCCGACCTGCTCGTGATGTGTTACCCGAACAATCCCACGGGTGCGACGATGACGAGGGCGGAACTCGAACCGGTAGCCGAGTTCGCCCGCGAGCACGACCTGCTGGTGCTCTCGGACGAGGTGTACGCCGACCTCACCTACGACCACGAGCACACCTCGATCGCGACACTGCCGGGCATGCGTGAGCGGACGGTCGTGTTCAACGGTTTCTCGAAGGCCTACGCGATGACCGGGTTGCGACTGGGCTACGCGATGGCCCCGCCCGAAGCGATCGAGGCGATGAACCGCATCCACCAGTACACGATGCTCTCGGCGCCGACGACCGCCCAGCACGCGGCCGTCGAGGCGCTGGACAACTGCGACCCGGACGTCGCCGAGATGCGCGAACAGTACGACCGCCGCCGGAAGTTCCTCCTCTCGCGGTTCGAAGACATCGGCATCGACTGTTTCAGGGCCGCGGGCGCGTTCTACGCGTTCCCGGAGTGTCCCTGGGACGACAGCGCGGCCTTCGCGGAGGCGCTCATCGAGGAAGAGCGCGTGGCTGTCGTCCCCGGCGACGTCTTCGGCGCGGGCGGCGAGGGGCACCTCCGGGTGTCCTACGCCACCGGACTCTCACAACTGAAAGAGGCGATGGACCGCATCGAGTCGTTCGTCGGCTGAGCCCCCGACCGACGATCCGGATAGCACCCCGCGACTGGTTCGGGTCCAGCGCGAGTCCAGTTTCCGAGACCACAACCGGCTACCGGACACAACGTCTCGGGAACGACGTGTGTCCTGCCCCCGCCAGTTTTCAATTTCGATGTTACGACTCCCCTATCGAGACCGCGATCACGGTAATCTCCACCTGAAACACCGGAATATCGCCGATTTGGTCGTTCTGTAGCCTCCTCGCGGCCGAACGGTACTCGGATCTGGCGTTCTCGCGGGTAAGCATCGGGCGTAAAGTTTTTTCTGCCGTGACAGCAGTAAGCTTGTAATGGCAATCGATGACACGGGGGGCAACGAGTCGGACCAGGTCGGATCGGGGTCGACCCTGACCGGGGACGAAGGCGTGACAGTCGGGGAGTACACGTGGAACGACCTCCGGCGGGACGTCCACACGGGGGGGCGTTTCGACCGAAGCGAGTACCTGGGATTCGACCCGACCGATATCGAAGACCGGATCCGCGACGCGGCGAGCTCGGCGAAGACGCTCGACCGCGAGTGGGACGAACTGATCGAGGCCGAACGGTCGTTCGTCGTCAAGGACCGCTACACCTGGGAACACTTCAAACAGGAGTACTACTACGAGAGTGACGGAAGCATCCCCCGGGACGGTGACGGCCGGAAGGTGCCCTTCGAGCCCGAGGAGTACCTGGGGTTCGACCCCGACGAGACCGAGGAGCGACTGGCGGACGCGGGGAGCGTCGCCGACAGTCTCGCCGCCCTCGTCGACGAGCGCACCGTGGACGTCAATCCGAACCTCGACGAGGACGCGTTCTTCTCGACGGTCGAGGGCAACACGACGGTCGTCAACCGCTACGACCTGGAGAAGGCGGTCCCGGACGAGAAGAAGAAACACTTCGTCGAAGAGGAGCGCTACTGGGTGAACAAGCCCTACGCCTGCGTGGTTATCTTCCACTCGCGCAAGGAGAACGAGCGCAAGTACTACGCCATCCAGCCCTACCAGAACGACATCGAGTCCCAGATCGCGGAGTTCCTCTCGGGCAAACTCCGGTCGGCGATCAAGTACTCCGACGACGACGTCGTCGTGGAGGGGACCGAAGCGGACCGCGCCAACGTCATCCAGCGCGAGACCGAACAGTTGCTCGACCGCTACGACCTCTACACACCCCCAGAGCAACGCGAGATGGGGATGGTCGACCAGATGAAAGACATGCTCGGGATGGAAGTCACCCTCGAGCACGTCGAGGGGCAACTCGAGGGTATCGAGGCCCGCCCCGAATCGGCGGTCGTCGAGGAGGACGCCGACACGCTCACCGAGTACCAGGTCGAGAAACTGCTCTACCGGCTGAAACGGGACTTCGTCGGCTACAGCCGCATCGGCCCCATCAAACACGACATCAACGTCGAGGACATCTCCTGTGACGGGTACAACACCCGCGTGTTCGTCTACCACACCGAGTACGAGAACATCATCACCAACATCGAACACGGCGAGTCCGAACTCGACGATTTCGTCGTGAAACTCGCCCAGCGCTCGGGCAAGGGCATCTCCAAACGCCAGCCCCAGGTCGACGCCACCCTCCCCGACGGCTCCCGTGCCCAGTTGACCCTGGGACGGGAAGTCTCCGACCACGGCACCAACTACACCATCCGCCAGTTCAAGGACGTCCCCTTTACCCCCGTGGACCTCATCAACTGGAACACCTTCTCGCTCGACGAGATGGCCTTCCTCTGGCTCTGCATCGAGAACAACAAGTCGATGATCTTCGCCGGTGGTACGGCCTCGGGGAAGACCACCTCGCTCAACGCCGTCTCCCTCTTTATTCCCAGTAACGCCAAGATCGTCTCCATCGAGGACACCCGCGAGGTCGAACTGCCCCAGCGCAACTGGGTCGCCTCCGTGACGCGGCCGTCGTTCGGCCAGGACGACAAGGGCGACGTCGACGAGTTCGACCTGCTGGAGGCCGCACTGCGCCAGCGGCCCGACTACATCGTGATGGGCGAGGTCCGTGGTGAGGAGGGTCGTGTCCTCTTCCAGGTCATGTCGACCGGTCACACCACCTACACCACCTTCCACGCCGACTCCACCGCGGAGGTCATCAAGCGGTTCACGACCGACCCGATCAACGTCTCGAAGACGCTCTTTACCGCGCTGGATCTCGTCTCCATCCAGACCCAGACGCGTGTCGACGGCAACAAGGTGCGTCGCAACCAGACGCTCACCGAGATCAACGAGTACTCCGCCGAACACGACGAGATCAACGTCCGCGACGTCTACCAGTGGCAGCCCGAGTCCGACGAGTACCTCCAGATGGGGAACTCCAACACCTTAGAGGAGATCAAGTTCGACCGCGGCTGGCGCCAGGAGCGCCTCGACGAGGAACTGTTCAAGCGCAAGGTCGTCCTCGCGTTCCTCATCGAGGAGGGGCTCAACACCTACACCGAGGTCGCGGCGACGGTCCAGGCCTTCATCAACGACCCCGACACCATCATGGCGCTCATCGCGGAGGGACAACTCAAGCGCTCACTTGAAGACCTGCGTGAGATGGAGTCGGTCGAGATCGACATCGACCCGGAGAAAGAGGAGATGGTCCCGCGGCCGGACCCGGGCGAGGAGATGCTCGAGGAGACGGGCGACATCCTCGACAACGCGGGGCCGCTGTTCGACAGCATCCGCGAGAAGGAGACCTCGGACATCGTCAGCGCGCTGACCGGCATGGAGGCCGAAGACGACATCGCGCCGGTGCCGGCCGAATCGGACGAGGAGTCGTTCGACTTCAGCGAGTTCGTCCCCGCGGCTGGCGCGGAGGCTGACGAGGCATGAGTCTCGGGACGAGTTCGAGCCAGATAGGCACCACGAGCACGCTCGGCGACGCGTTCTACCCGCTGTACCGGCTCATGTTCGACGAGGAGGGTGATTTCGTCGCCAGCGTCGAGGACAAACTCGGCGAGGCCCGGATGGCCGACAACGTCGAGATGTACATCTCGCGGGCACTCGCCATCGGGACCATCGCCGGGCTGATGCTCTGGCTGCTGGGGATGCTGCTCAGCTACCTGATGATCACCCAGGTGCTCGCGCTCACCGCCGACGAGATCACGTTGCTGGGCCTCGAACTCCCCGAGGGGATCGCGAACACGGCGAACGTACTCAAGATACCCGCACTGGCGTTTTTCTCCGGGCTGATATTCGGGACGATCGGCTTCGCGACCGGCTTCGGTTCCCTCCTCTCGATCCCGTACTTCCGTTCGAACTCCCGCCAGCGGGAGATAAACGTCCTGCTGGCCGACTCGGTCGCGTTCATGTACGCGCTCTCGGTCGGCGGCCTCAACCAGCTGGAGATCCTGCAGGCGATGGCCCAGGCCGACGACACCTACGGCGAGGTCTCCCGCGAGTTCCAGGTCATCGTCCTCGAGACGGAGTACTTCGACACCGACTACCGGACCGCGATCCGCAACCAGGCGCTCCAGACGCCCAGCGAGGAACTCAGCCAGTTCCTGACGGACATGCTGTCGATCGTCGACTCGGGCGGGGACATGACGTCGTTCCTCGAAGACCAGAAGGACAAGCACATGCGGACGGCCAAGCAGGAACAGAAGATGGTGCTGGACACCCTCGAACTGTTCGGGGAGATGTACATGACCCTCTCGCTGTTCCCCCTCCTCCTCATCATCATCCTCGTCATCATGAGCATGATGTCCTCGGGCTCGCGCATGGACATGATGCTCGGGACGGTCTACGGCCTCATCCCGCTCATCGGGCTCGGGTTCCTGGTGCTCACCTCGACGGTCACACAGGACAGCGTCGGCGACGGCTACCTGCGCCCCGACCGTGGTGACGGGGAGACCTACGCCGAGGCCGACGAGGGGATCCTCAGTCTCGGCCTCGTCGAGAACTACACCGGCACCTACAGCGTCTTCGACCGGATCAAGAGCCGCGAGGGCAGTTACCGCGTGATGGAGGTCCTCAAAGCGCCCCACGTCTTCTTCCGGGACAACCCGCTGATGGTGCTCACGCTGACGGTGCCGCTGACGCTCGTCTTCTACATGGCGGTCATCTTCTTCCACGCCGCGCCGATGAACATCGCCGAGTTCGTCACGCCTGCCGGCAACGAGGTGCCCGAGAAGATCGGCTTCATCCAGCCCGGTACGCTGGGCACCGACCCCTGGAAGTACCCCGCCATCGTCGGGACGTTCATGTGGGTGTACGTCCCCATCTACCTGAACCTCCTTCCCCTCGCGATCTTCCACGAGTGGAACCTCCGGACCCGGCGGAGCGTCATCGGCAACCTCTCGGAGAACCTCCGCAAGCTCTCGTCGGCCAACGAGACCGGGATGACCCTGCTCGAATCGATCAAGGTCGTCGCCGACACGTCCTCGGGACGGATGGCCGACGAACTCGAGTCCATGCACGCGAAGGTCAACTACGGCACCAGTCTGAAGAACGCCCTCAGGGAGTTCAACAACCGCTATCACATCCCCCGGCTCGCCCGCACGGTCAAGCTCATCGGCGAGGCACAGGAGGCCTCCAGCCAGATCCAGGACGTCCTCTCGACGGCGGCCCAGGCCAGCGAGAACCAGGACGACATCGACCGCGAGCGCAAGTCACGCACGCGGATGCAGATGGTCATCATCATCATGACCTACCTCACGCTGCTGGGCGTGATGGCACTGCTGAAGATCAAGTTCCTCACCGTCATGGGCGACCTCGCCCAGCAGACCGCGGGCACCAGCAGTTCCCAGGCCGGCCAGGCGCCCGGCGGCGACCTCAGCAGCGTCAACGTGCAGGTGCTCTCGGTGCTGTTCTTCCACGCGGTCGTCCTCCAGGCGCTGCTCTCGTCGTTCATCGCCGGCTACATCCGCGAAGTCAGTCTCATGGCCGGCCTGAAGTTCGCGGTCACCCTCCCCACGATCGCGCTGGTCGTCTGGTACGTCGTCGAGCTCATGTCCGCCTGAGGACCACCGTTTCGCGGCCCGTCTGACCCGCGTCTGACTGACACTCTTATACAGGGGGCGTCTGGGGTCGACCATGCGGGGTCGTAACAAGGACCACGACGGAAGCAGGGACGACCGGATCATCAATCCCGAGGGAGAGGCGACGGAGCGCCTGAAAGCGATGCTCGACGCCCAGTGGGGTCGGGAAGATTCCGAGAGGGAACAGGGGGCCGAGACAGAGGTCCAGGCGGAGTGAGGAGACAGGTCGGGACGACTGCGTAGAAGCGTCGAGAGAATCGTTCAGTCGCGCGGATCACAGAGGCATTCGTGGCCCTGTGCGGAACGGCCCACGACGAAAGCGTGAATTTCCGTCGCGAGTTCGTGCATCTTCCGAGCACGCTCGGTCGTGACGAGTCCGTCCCGGTAGTAGGTCTTTGCCCGGTGCTCGCGCCACATGTCCGCAAGGTCCTCGGCGACCGATTCGGAGAAGATACCGACAGTGGCGGCCTCGCGGTACACGTCTGGGTGGCTTCCGGGCAAGTCGTCTGGCTCTGTCGTCCCGCGTTCCAGCAGTCGAAACTCGACCGTTCGCTCGATGGCGTCGAACGACGCTTCGATGACGAGCGTATCGTATCCTTCGTCTTCGAGTACGGCAGCGCCAGCGAGCAGACGACACGCTTTCCGCAACTGAAGCAGAGCGGGGTCTTCGACGTCGAGTCCCGCTTCGACATCGGTCGGTCTGTGGTCGAACACCGTCTGTACCTCCTCGACGAGCCGTTCGATCTCCGTGCTACTCGTCGGCGAACACCGCCTTGCGGACCGGATCCAGTCGCTCGTCACCGTAGACGGTGATCCCTTCCCGGAAGATCTCCCGGAGTTTCGGTGCTGCACGCTCTGCACTCTCGACCGATTCGACGTACGGTTCGAACTCGAACCGGTCGCCGTCGAAGCGTCGCTCGCCGAGGTCGGCCACAACGTCGGTCACGACCTGTCGCGCTACCGTCCGGTCGCCCTGTCGAGGAGTATCAGTCTCACCGGAACGATCGTTACAGCCCGCGAGACTGCCGCCGGTCGCCGCTCCGCCGAGTCGGAGGGCGGTTCGTCGGAAGCATTGCGGGGACACGGCCATCGGAAAGCCACCTGTCAGTGGTAACGTGTTTCGTGTCGGTACGGACAGTCCGGTTCAGCGAGAAGCGCCGCCGCTTTTATACGACGGGAAGATGGCAGATAGAGGTACGACCCGCGATCCAGACCCCAGCTCGGTCGAGTGGGGCGCAACGACGTGGAGTGACTACGGCGCGAGGTGGTGAGTCACAGTGATTCTCGTACTGGTTCTGGGGATGGCCGCGCTGATGCTGTAGGGAGACGCTATCTTTCGAGAACGGACGCCGTGACACGTTCGGTCGATCGAAGTCGGTTCACTCTTCCTCGCCACGGATGACCATCACCTTCACGCGGCGAACCCCGTCGAAGTCCCGGAGTCGATAGGTCAGTTCTCGGACCCGCTCGGCTGGACCCCGACAGAACAGCGATTCAAGACACCACTCCCCGTGATGGGTGTGACTCGTCGTATCGATCACGTCCTGATACTCGTGTTGAACCGCGTGGAGGTCACCGATCACGTCGTGGTGGCGATAGTCGAAGGCGACGAGCGCGACGACTTCACCGCTCGTCTCTTCGAGACGCGAGTGCGCTTCGATGTATTCCAGCATCGCTTCTCTGACCGCCCGCGACCGGTTTTCGAGTTCTTGCTCGTGCCAGACCCGGTCGAACTCTTCGACGACCTCGTCGGGGATATTGAAACTCGTTCGCATACGTCGTTTTTCGTCGCCCGGTCACAAGACCCCTCCGTATGACGGAACCCCCGATCCGGTATTAACAACCGTTATCCTCGTCGTCGGCCGACTCTCACTGAGACATGTTACACGGCGAGGCTCTCGGCCTCCTCCTGGGGGCAGTCGCGCTCGGTGCCGTCCACGGTATCGAACCGGGTCACGGCTGGCCCGTCGCCGCCTCGTATGCCCTCGACCAGTCGAACAAGTGGGTCTACGGCTTCGCGGCGAGTTTCATCCTCGGCCTCGGTCACCTCGTCAGTAGTATCGCGATGGTGGCGGCGTTCTTCTACGCGAAGAACTACTTCGAACTCACGCAGGTCAACGAGCCGATCCATCTCGCCTGGAACGTCTTCCTCGGAGGACCGGTCAGCGTGGTCGCTGGTATCTTGCTCATCGCACTCGGGATCCGTGAGTACCGTCACGGGCACTCGCACGGTACCCACGACGACGACCACGACCGCTCGCACGGTGACCACGGACACGACCATTCACACGATCACGACCACTCTCACGGTGACCACGACCACGAACATGGACACGGACACGACCACGACCACCATTCGCACGACCACGACGGCGGCCACTCACACGCCAAAGACAGTGAGGGACTGCTCGACCGACTGAAAGGGTATCTCCCGTTCGTCGGGGGGCACTCTCACTCGCACTCGAACGAGGACGTCGACGAGGCGACCGACCGTGGTCTGTTCGGCATCGCGTGGTTTGCGTTCCTGCTCGGGTTCGCACACGAAGAGGAGTTCGAGATAATCGCACTCTGTGCCGGGTCGAGCCACTGCCTCGAACTGATGAGTGCGTACGCTCTCACCGTCATCTTCGGGATCGTCGGGCTGACGATGCTTCTGATAGCGGGCTATCACCGTCACGAAGAAACGGTCGAGCAGTACACGCCATACCTTCCGGCGTTCTCGGCCGCTGTCCTCATCATCATGGGAATCGGCTTTGTTATCGGCGTATTCTAGTTCGATTGGCGTATCCGCGTTCTCACGGCACCAGTCGTGTGTTGTACTGTGGATGGGGCGCTTCGTGCAGAGTCCCGATCGTCGCTTCGCAAGTACTCCATTGCCGTGTAGTGGATTCGAACCGTGACGAGTACGGACGGATTCGCAGAGGTTTCGTTACGCTATTTCGAAGATCCCGTTTGATCCCCGTTCCGTCTAGCGATTACAGATCGAATCCCGTCAGTCGTCGTCAGCGGTGTAGGCACCGCTTCGATGTTCGATCCGGTGAACTTCCAACACCGACTCGCTTCTGTCAAGAATGCAGGCGAGCCGATCCTGCCCGACGCGGAGTTTCGAGAACGGACCGCCCGTCAACGGTTCGAGATACTCCCCCGGGTCACGCCACTCCGACTCGACGACCTCGTCCAGTTTCGAGACGATCCGGTCCTGTACATGCACGGCGAGCGAGTCGAACTGGTCCGCGGCTCGCGGGGTGAACTGCCAGGTTCAGGCGTCGTCACTTGGCATCCCCGTCCCGGTCCATCATCTCGACGACTTCCTCGCGGGAGACCAGTTCTGCCTCGCCCGAACGGAGGTCGTGTTCGCTCGCCGCGATCTGTTTCCAGCCCTCGCGTGAGAACTCGGGATGTTTCACGGCGTCTCTCGCCGCGTAGCGGAGGAGTTCACTCCGGGAGTTGAATCCCTGCTCCTTCCAGGTCGTATCGATGTCTTCGAGGAACGCCTCGCTGAGTCGGAGATTGATCTGAACCATCTCCGGTCCGTCGTCCCCACCCGCTGTGTCTGCATCGGACATATGCACGTACTTTACGTACGTATATGCCTGAGTGTTCTCCCGTTCTTCGACGGCGGCTGAGATACGAGCACTGAGACCGTACAATCGGCGATTGTTGAATGCGTCTGTGCCGAAGGCTGAATCAAGCGAACCGCAAGCTGGCACCGTTTCCGAAACGGATCGTGACGGATTCTCGGTGAGTCCGATACGGAACCGGCGAGAAAGCCAGAAACCGTCAAAAGTAGTCGATTTAGGGGAGGTGGACCCGCGGGGATTTGAACCCTGGAAGTCGCAGCCCCGGAACGGCCGAGCGATAGCGAGGCCGCACGCCCGGAACGTCTTCCTCTGGTTCAAATCCCTGCTCGACCAGCACGACGTTGCGGCTCACGGTCGCGAGCACACGCGAGGCGGTGCTCGCTGGAGTGGTTCGCCGCAAAAGTAGTGGACTCGCGGGGATTTGAACCCCGGGCCTCTTCCTTGCGAAGGAAGCGATCTGCCACTGATCTACGAGCCCGCGAATGGTGTTCTGAGCGCGGCCACGATAAAGCCTGCGCGTGAGAGCCGGTGCGACAGGCAGTCACACGCCCGCTGGCGCGAACTGCCGACCGGCGAGGCGGTTCAGTCCTCGAGGACGATCTCGATGGAGACGTCGTTGGGGACTTCGATCCGCATCAGCTGGCGCAGCGCCCGTTCGTCGGCGTCGATGTCGATGAGCCGCTTGTGGACGCGCATCTCCCAGTGTTCCCACGTGGCGGTCCCCTCGCCGTCGGGGGACTTGCGCGTGGGGACTTCGAGCGTCTTCGTCGGGAGCGGCACCGGACCCGACAGCTCGACGCCGGTCTTGTTGGCGATGTCGCGGACCTCGCCACAGATGGAGTCGAGGTCTTCGGGGCTGGTGCCGGCCAGCCTGACGCGTGCCTGCTGCATGCGTTATCGCTCGTTGACCGACAGCACCTTGCCGGCCGCGATGGTCTGACCCATGTCGCGGATGGCGAAACTCCCGAGTTCCGGGATCTCGCTCGACGGCTCGATGCTGAGCGGCTTCTGGGGGCGCACCGTCACGACCGCCGCGTCGCCGTTCTGGATGAAGTCCGGGTTCTCGTCCGTGACCTCGCCGGAGGAGGCGTCGATCTTCTTGTCGATGGACTCGACCGTACAGGCGACCTGCGCGGTGTGGGCGTGGAAGACCGGGGTGTAACCCGCGGTGATGACGCTCGGGTGCTGCATGACGACGATCTGGGCCTGGAAGGTCTCGGCGACCGTCGGCGGGTCGCTGGCCGGGCCACAGACGTCACCGCGGCGGATGTCGTCCTGACCGATGCCGCGGACGTTGAACCCGACGTTGTCGCCGGGACCGGCCTGGGGCACCTCTTCGTGGTGCATCTCGATGGTCTTGACCTCGCCACCGACGTCACTGGGCTGGAAGCTCACGTCGTCGCCGGTGTTGAGCATCCCGGTCTCGACGCGGCCGACCGGCACGGTACCGATGCCGGAGATGGTGTAGACGTCCTGGATGGGCAGGCGCAGCGACGTGTCCGTCGGCGGCTCCGGCTCGGGCAGGTTGTTGAGTGCCTCGAGCAGGATCTCCCCGTCGTACCAGGGCGTGTTCTCCGATTCCTCGGCGACGTTGTCACCCTCGAACGCGGAGAGCGGGATGAACTTCGCGTCGTCGGGGTTGAACTGCACCTGCTTGAGCAGCTGGGTGACTTCGTCGACGACTTCCTTGTAGCGTCCCTCGCCGTAGTCGACGAGGTCCATCTTGTTGATGCCGACGATCATCTCGCCGATACCCAGGGTGCGCGCCAGGAAGACGTGCTCCTGGGTCTGGGGCTGTACGCCGTCGTCCGCCGCGACCACGAGCACCGCGTTGTCCGCCTGGGACGCGCCCGTGATCATGTTCTTGACGAAGTCGCGGTGGCCCGGACAGTCGACGATGGTGAAGTAGTACTCGTCGGTGTCGAACTCCTGGTGGGCGATGTCGATGGTGACGCCGCGCTCTCGCTCCTCGGCGAGGTTGTCCATGACGTAGGCGAACTCGAAGCCGCCCTTGCCCTTCTCTTCGGCTTCCTCTCGGTACTGCTCGATGACGTGCTCGGGTACGCTCCCCGTCTCGAAGAGGAGTCGCCCGACCAGTGTACTCTTGCCGTGGTCGACGTGGCCGATGATGGCCAAGTTCTGGTGAGGTTTGTCTTCGCTCATTGTGTATCTCACGCGCAGAGGCGCTATGTGGATGACTTTTGGCGGTTAGTGTTAAAACCATTTCGATAGCGTCCGTAGCTCATCCCGTTGCCTTCTTGCGATCTGGCAACCGCTGGCACGGATCGTGGGGGTGTGACCGCCCGGTCGATCGCGGTGGGGCTTCCAGGCAGATCGCAGCGGGACGCCCACCCGGCCGCGGCGGTACAGTTTTCACAGCGCCGGTCGGAACCCGACGCATGGCCGGTCCGCCACTGGGTGACCGACTCACGCCACTGTTCGCGGTCGTGACGCTCCCGCTGGGGATCCTCGCGTTCATGTTCGGCAACTGGCAGGCCGCCGCGGTGGTCTTCGTCGTCGGCTGGTTCCTCCTCGTCCCCGCCTCTGCGGTCCTGTTCGGCCCGTCGTGGGAAGAGGAGATGGAACAGGTCGCGGAGTTTCAGGAGGCCGCCGAGCGCCTCGACGGCGACAGCGGCGGCGAGGAGACGACCCAGACGGACCCGGTCGACGAACTCCGCGATCGCTACGCGCGCGGCGAGATCGACGAAGCCGAGTTCGAGCGCCGACTCGAAGGCCTCCTCGAAACCGAAGACGTCGACGCCGCCGACCAGGAAGCCGTCGAGCGGGCGGTCGAACGACTGAGCGATGGCGAAGGTGAGGGTCAGAGTCAGGACAACCGGGAGACTGAGGCTGGTCGCGACGCGGACGCGGAACTCGAACGTGAATCAGAGTGACCGACGACGGCCGTTCGAGAGCGGTTCCGTGCGGTTCTACAGTTCGGGCAGCCGACCGACGTCGGCGAGTACAGCGGTAGCAGTCTCGGGACCGCCCGCGCCGCGTCCGGAGACGTTGAGACGGCCGGCGTGGCGGGTCTCGAACTGGACGATGTTGTTGGTGCCCGTCACTGCGAGCGTCCCGTTCTGGGGGACGAGTCGCGGGCCGACCCGTACCTCTTCGTCGGCCGTGACCTCGCCCACGAGTCGCACGGTCTGGCCGTCCTCGGTCGCGAGTTCGAGGGCGCTACCGGGGATTTCCTCGATCCCTTCGACGTCGGCGTCGTCGAGCGTGTACTCGCGGCCGTTGCCCCGGAGGACGTTCGCCAGGATGACACACTTCAGCGCGGCGTCGGTACCGTCGACGTCGAAGGTCGGGTCGGCCTCGGCGACACCAAGGTCCTGGGCTTCCGCGAGGACGTGTTCGTACCCCAATCCCTCGGCGGCCATCCGCGAGAGGATGAAGTTGGCCGTGCCGTTCAGGACGCCGCGAACGGCGGAGATGTGGTCGGCACCGAAGTCCTCGACGGTCGAGAGCACCGGCATCGCCCCGCCGACGGTCGCCTCGAACCTGACCGTGCCGGCACTCGCACGTTCGAGGTCCCGGAGCTCGCCGTAGCGCTCGGCCACGGGACCCTTGTTCGCGAGAACCACGTGACGGTCGCGTTCGAGCGCGGCCCGGACGTGGCCGAATCCCGGTTGCGCGTCGCCCAGCGTCGTGGGTGTCGCCTCGACGAGGACGTCGTACTCGCCGGCGAGCGCGTCGTCGGGGTCGGCCGAGCCCGGATGGCTACCCTCGCGTTTGGCGTCGAGCGCCGCCGCGACGTCGATTCCCTCGGGGTCTGCCGCCGCCCCGGTCGAGTCGGCGAGCGCGGTGACGGTGTGACCGTACTCGCTGGCGAGTTCCGCGACGGAGCTCCCGACCGCACCGGCACCGAGGACGGCGAGTCTCATTGGTCACCTCCCGAGAGCGGTTCGATGACCTGCAAATCCTTCTCGTCGGCGATGGCCCGGACGGCGTCGATGGTCGCCCGGCGCTCGTTCTCCTCGGTCGCGAGGCGCAGGCGCGCGCTCGACTCGTCGTCGGTCCCCTCGGGCGCCGACAGCGAGAGGTCGGTCACCGTGGCCTGGGTCGTCTCGTGTATCCGCGAGAGCGTATCCGAGAGGTCGGTGTCGACGACGTGGCCTGTCAGGACGACCGTCAGCGACTCGCCGTAGCGTCGCGAACCGGCCTGGATGACGTTGATGCCGGCCTCGCGTAGCGCGTCGACGATGTCGTCGAACCGGTCGGGGCTGGCCTCTAGGTCGACCTCGACGGGGATGTGCCCGCGCGGGGTGACGTTGCCCCGTTCGTGGAAGATCGAGAGGAGGTTGCCGCCGTTGTCCGCGATAGGTCCGAGCGCCCGCAGGAGTTCGCCGGGCTCGTCGACCAGTTCGAGCCGGACTGTGTACGCCCGCACCTCGTCGGTCGAGTCACTCATCGCCCGTTCACCTCCTGACTGCGCTCGCGTGCGCTCATCGTGGTCGAATCACTGCCCCGGGCTATAAAATCCCGCCGCTTCGCGTCACCGCTCTATGCCCGTTCCCCGGCGTGTCCGGTCGCTCGCCCGGTGAGGTCTCTCGGCACCGCTCTGTACGTGAGCGTCTCTCTCCCTGTCGTTTTTTGGGAGTGACAGCGTTCGGGGACGTATGGTACTGGAGATAATTGCAGGGTTCGTGTTTCTGGTCCTGCTGGTGGTAGGGGTCGCCTACGCCGTCAGCGTCTACAACCAGCTGGTGAACCTGGACAACCGGTCCGACCAGGCGCGACAGAATATCGACGTCGTCCTGAAACAGCGCCAGGACGAGCTGACGAAACTCATCGACGCCGCCACGGAGTACATGGAACACGAACGCGAGGTGTTGACCGAACTGACCGAAGCCTCCGGGCGGAACTCGATAGTGGTTGACCGCCACTCGTTCCGTTCCGAGCGGTGGCGATAGCGCTCGCTTCACGACGCCGCTCCCGTCCGTCGCACCTGTCGATTCGGTTCCGACGGAGGTGTCATCGAACTCGTCACCCGGTGTTTCGATCACGACCCGGAGAGACGGACCTCGTCGAAACCGACCTCTTCCGAGACGCCAGCGTTGTGTTCGCCGCCGATGCGAAGCGCCTGGTGGTCCGAGAGGGCCGACTCGAACGCCGACTGGTCAACCGTTGGCCCTTCCACGTTCCGCTCGTGAAAGTCCCGTGTGTCGGCGTCGAGGGTGAGGCTATACTGCGTCCGGTCCTGATTTGGCGGCTCGAACTGTGTGGCGACAACTCTGTCCGTCCCCTCGAACACCACTGCTGCGTTCCGATCGAGGCCGGTGTGCGAGGAGCGCTGGGCGAACTCCAGTTGACCGCCGACGGCGGCCGACACGTCGCCGAGGTAGTCCGACGGAGCGTCGAAGAAGAATGCGTAATCCGTTTCGTCGGTGTGTTTGACGTATCCCGTGTCCTCGACGCCGCCGCTCCCCTCCCACGTCAACTCCAGGGTTCCGTGAACCTCGCTCCAGTCGGGATCGTCGGAGCGGTCGTAGGTCGTCAGATCGACCAGCGACCAGTCGCTCGCTCCGTCGTCGAACGTCGTCTCTGCGATCACCTCTGCTCCGGACGCGTCGTTCACACACCCCACGAGAAGCGAACTCGTCACCGTGGCACCCATCGCCCGTAGCGCCGTCCGCCGTGTCGTGCTCTCTTCCGTCACAGTCCGTGATGTTTGACAACCATGTTAAATATTGGGGCATTTCGGGCAGACTGAATACGACTGATATCCCACGACGAATTCTACAGGTGGAGCAGGCTGAATACCTCGGGAGTCGACCCCGAGACGGCTCACGAAATTCGTTACTGACAGTTTTTTCCGCGAGTCGGTAGCCTTTACCCCGATGAGATAATCACGGTGCATGCTGGATCTAGATCACATTACTGTGGCTTGTAGCGACCCTGTCCAGTTGGCGACGTTCTGGGAGACGGCGCTGGACGGGGAGCGACTGGGCCTGCCGGGGTCGAGCGACGCCGAGATGGTGGGCCGGGGAGGTGAGGGCGTAGCGCTGTTGTTCAAGCCGATGGCGAAAGCGTCGACCCGGCAGATGCCGATCCATCTGGACCTGGGGACCGACGACCGCGAGACGGCCATCGAGCGGTTGCGGGAGCTGGGCGCGAGCGTCCGCGAGACCAAACGCGAGGAGCACGGCGAGCACACGGCGACGTGGACAGTCATGGAAGACCCGGAAGGCAACGGTTTCTGTGTGTTCGAGTACTGAGAGGGTCGTCACACCGTTTGACGAGGAACATAACTGCAAGGTGCTGTAGCGGAACACGGCTGTAGCGGGACGCTGCTGGGGCAGGACACAGACGATTCGCTATGGCGGGACTTCGACGTTCAAACGTCCGCGAGCGCCGGAAGAGCGAGCACTTCCGAGCCCTCGTTCGCTTCACTCACGAGGACGAAGCGAGCGGTTCACCCGAGTCGCCTCGCGACTCGCTTTTTTGGTCCAGCTTTTTTGGCCGAGCGGTTCCCGCAGCGTCGCCGAAGGCGGCGCGAGGAAACCCGAGGCGAAAAAAAGGTGGTAACGAGGTCGTCTAGAAGTAATCGACCGTCTGGGGCAGTTCTTGCTTCATGCCCTTGCGCTCGCGGATCTGCATGATCGTCTCGCGCTGGAGGTTGTCGGCCATGACCTGGAAGCCGGCGTTCTCGGTGTTCCAGGAGGCACGACCCTCGGTGGCCGAGCGGATGTCCGAGGAGAAGCCGATCATCTCCTCGACGGGCGCGATGCCCTCGACGACCATCAGGTCGCCTTCCTGGTACATGTCGTCGACGCGGCCGCGGCGACCCTGGATCTCACCGGAGGCCGAACCCATGTACTCGTTGGGGACGTCGATGCGGACTTCCTGGATCGGTTCCAGCAGGCGCACTTCGGCGTCGATGAGCGCGTTGTGGATGGCCTGGCGGGTGGCCGGGATGACCTGTGCCGGGCCGCGGTGGATGGCGTCCTCGTGGAGCCGGGCGTCGTGGAGGCGGATGAGCGAGCCCTGGACCGGTTCGGCGGCGAGCGGGCCGTCGTTGAGGGCTTCCTCCATCCCCTCGAGGACGAGTTCCATCGTCTCGTTGAGGTGCTGGATACCCTTCGTGTCGTCGATGATGATGTTGGTGCCGTGGATGTGCTCGACGTTCTGGGAGGTGTCCTTGTCCATCCCCGCGTCCTGCAGGGCCTCGCGGCGTTCGAGTTCGGGCATGTCCATCGACGCCTCGCCCATCTGGATCGTCTCGACGAGTTCCTCCGAGAGAGGGTGGACCGTGATGTAGAAGCGGTTGTGGCGATTCGGGGAGATACCCTCGACTTCGCGGGACTCCTCCTGGGGTGCCTCCCGGAAGACGACGATGGGCTCACCGGTGTTGATCGGGATGCCCTGGTTGCGCTCGATGCGCTGACCGATCACTTCGAGGTGGAGCTCGCCCTGGCCGGAGATGAGGTGCTCGCCGGTGTCCTCGTTGATCTCGATCTGGATCGTGGGGTCTTCCTTGGCGACCTGCTGGAGCGTCTCGATGAGCTTGGGCAGGTCGTCCATGTTGCGGGCCTCGACGCTCTTGGTGATGACCGGCTCGGAGATGTGCTCGATGGACTCGAAGGGGGTCATCTCGATAGACGAGACGGTCGAACCGGCGATGGCGTCGCGCAGACCCGTCACAGCGGCGATGTTCCCCGCCGGAACGCGGTCGACCTCCTCGCGCTCGCCGCCCATGTAGATGCCGACGCTCTGGACGCGGTTCGTGCCCGCAGTCCCGGAGACGTACAGCTCCTGGCCCTTCTCGATGGTGCCCGAGAAGACGCGCCCGGCCGCGATTTCGCCGGCGTGGGGGTCGATACCGATGTCGGTGACCATCATGACGACGTCACCGTCCGGGTCGACGAGTTGCATCGACTCTGCGACGTCCGTCGTGTCGTCACCACGCCAGATACGCGGAATACGGCGGGGCTGGGCGTCGACGGGGTTGGGGAAGTGCTCACAGACCATGTCGAGGACGACGTTCGACAGGGGCGTGCGCTCGTGGAGTTCCTGCCGGTTGTCGGCCCGTTCCAGGTCCATGATGTCGCCGAAGTCCATGCCGGTGCGCTGCATCGAGGGCATCGAGACGCCCCACTTGTACAGCGCCGAGCCGAAGCCGACGGTGCCCTCCTCGACGGAGACGGTCCAGTCGTCGTTGATGTCGTCCATCTCCTCGGTCATCCCGCGGATGAGTTCGTTCACCTCGCGGATGACGCCGAGCAGTCGTTCCTGCATCTCCTCGGGCCCCTCCTGGAGTTCGGAGATGAGGCGGTCGACCTTGTTGATGAACAGGGTCGGCTTGACGCCCTCGCGCAGGGCCTGCCGGAGGACCGTCTCGGTCTGGGGCATGGCGCCCTCGACGGCGTCGACGACCACGAGCGCGCCGTCGACGGCACGCATCGCGCGGGTGACGTCGCCCCCGAAGTCGACGTGGCCGGGCGTGTCGATGAGGTTGATGAGGTGGTTGGTCCCCTCGTACTCGTGGGTCATCGAGACGTTGGCGGCGTCGATGGTGATGCCGCGTTCCTGTTCGTCTTCCTCGGTGTCCATCGCGAGCTGTTCCCCGGCGGTCTCGTCGGAGATCATGCCCGCGCCGGCCAGCAGGTTGTCCGTCAGCGTCGTCTTCCCGTGGTCGACGTGTGCTGCGATGGCGATGTTCCGGATGTTCTCCGGCCTGTCCATCAGTGTCTCGCACTCCTGTACGATCTTCTTGCGTCGGCCCATTATACGGCGTCCTATCAATCGGGGCGTCAAAAGGGTAGTGTTTCGACGTGAGTGCGACAGAGTGGAGCACGACTGTCGAAGCTCGATAGACAGCGACCGTCGGGAGTCGTCTATCGGTGTTTTCCGTGTGAGTGTGTCGACGCCACGCGAACACAGAAGCTCGACGGACAGGTATCGGGAGAGACAGTCCGTACCCGGTTATCGAGGCGAGTGTCGACTCCTTTCGCCCGCCGGCAACGGCGTTTTCCGGCTGCCAGACCAACGGGAAGTCACCGGTGAACGACCGAGAGCGGTGGAAACTGTTCGTCGACGTCGCGGCGGTCGTCTGGATCGGTCTGTTCGCCGTCGACGTGGCGAACGAGTACGGCGGACTGGTCCTCTCCGAGAGCGTGCAAGCCGGGGTCGGTATCGGACTCCGGGTGCTCCTGGTCGTCTTCCTGCTGGACGTCGTCTTGCTCTATCGCTGGTCGGACCAGGACCTCCGGCCGTTCGTCCGGTCGAACTGGCTGTGGATCGTCACCGTCGTCCCGTGGTTCCGGCCGCTCCGGCTCCTCCGCGCGGGTCGCGGGCTCCGGGTCCTCCGGGTGCTGGTGGGCTCCCGGCGGGTCGGGTCACTCCTCAACAAACTGCGCCGGACGGGCAAACGGCTGTGGCGCCGACGAGGCGAGTGAGTCGGTCCCTGAGCGCACCGGCCCACTCGCGGAGTTGCGAGAGGAACGCCGGCTGGTCGGCGCGCTCGGTCGGGAGCGCCTCCTGATAGTCGAGGAACCGGACGCTGACCGAGACCGGCCGGTCGGTGTCGCTGCTGACCTCCCCCCTGATGTCCTCGGCGAGGTCGGGGTACTCGGTATCGGTCGACCGGCTCACGGTCACGGTCACCGTCTCCACTTCCCCGAGGACGTTCATGTCGTTGTATCCCGTCTTCACGGAGACGAGTTCGAGCGAGTCGTAGGTCGACTCGTCGAGGACGGACTCGACGCCACGGTTGACGTCCTGTTCGAACCCGAGGTGCTGGAAGGTGCCGACGGCCGTCACCGCGACGACCGCGACGAAGACGACCAGTACGACGGCGTAGGCGCCCGTCCGGACGGAGACCGAGAAGTCCTCGCGGACGCTCCGGACGAGCGACGAGCGATAGCCCAGCGATACGAGCGCGAGGTAGGCAGCGAGGTTGATGAAGACGATGTTCATCAGGAGCAAGACGACCGCACCGAGGACGATGAGCGGTTGTCCCCAGACGACGCCGATCGCGGCGGTCGCGGCCGCGGGGACGATGGCGGCGGCGACGGCTACGCCGGCGATCGAGACGGGGAGGTCAGTCGCCAGTGCGAGCGCACCGGCGAGACCGGCCGCGATCGCGATGGCCAGCGTCAGCAGGTTCGGCGTGAGAAACGCGCTGACCTGGTCGATGCGCGAGACGACGAGCGTCCCCGGGACGAACCCTGTTCCCTGGAGGAACACGGACATCAGGACGGCGCCGGCGAAGGCGACGATGAGCCCCAGTATCTGGGAGGTTGCGCTATCGACGACCATCTCCCGGTCGCTGATGACCGCGCCGACGCTGGCCGAGAGCGTCGACCCCGCGAACGGGGCGATCACCATGGCTCCGACGATGACGATGGCGGAGTTGAGCAGGAGGCCCCCGACCGCGACGATCGCACTCAGGACCGCGAACGCGACGTAGGTCGACGTCTCCGGTTTGAGGTCGTCCGCCCGCTCGCGGAGTTCGGCGTGGGGGGCGCCCTGGGCGCCTTTCGGCCCCTCGACGTAGGTCTCGGTCAACTGGTCGATGCCGGGGACGGTGGCGTGGTGGACGTCGGTGACCACGGTGTAGGTGTCCTCGTCCAGTCCCGCGTCGTAGAGTCGTTCGAGGATCACGTCCACCGCACCGGTCGGCGCGGGGATGTAGGCGATCGCGCCGTCCCGGTGGCTGTCCGCGTCCGAGAAGAGATACTCCACGTCCATCTCCGACAGCGTCTCACGCACCGCTGGTTCGTCCTCGGTGGGAACGAATAGCTGAACGAGGCGCATACGCCTCTGTCGACGACAACCTCCGTTAGTAGCGGCCCCTTAATCGCTGCAACGCGATGGGACAGACGGGAGTGTTCCGACTGCGGCCCGCACGTCGAGTGAACGGCGGCGTCACCTGTCGGGGGGACGACCGGTCAGCGGAGACCAGGTCCGCCGAAACGGCCAACAATAGTCGCGGCGCCCGCAAGAGTAATACTGCGACAACCCCTGACACGGCACACATGGGGATACGAGTGCGTGGTCCCGGCCCGGCCGAACCGTTTCTCGGGGCGCGCGACCTCTTCGAAACCGAACACCACCTCGACCGGTCGGTGACCGTCCAGATACGCGAGGACCCCGACGAGCGCACGCGAGTCAGTCACGACGACGAGAGTCACCTGCTCGTCATCTCACAGCAGGCGGCCACGAGCGCGATGGCCCGTGAACTCGCCCTCCACGAGTTCGCCCACATGCACCATTACGAGCGCGACCACCCCTCCCACACACAGTCGACCGACGAGGCCATCTTCCTCGCACTCGCCGGGCGGTCGGTCGAACGGCGCAAACTCGCCCACTGCTACCAGATCGCCAACCACATGAAAGATATCTACGCCGACGACCTCTGGCTGGAGGTGGCTCCGGCCGACAAACTCGTCTCCTTCCTCGAGGCGAGCGTCGCCGCTGCCGTCGCCGACCGGCCCCGGGACCCCGGCAGGGACCGCGAGTCCGGCCGCAACCTGGAGCGAGAGGGGGATCAGACGACCCTCGACAGGCCGGGCGCACCGACGGCCTGGAAACGGCTCACGCCCGCGGCGGACCCGGATATCACGGCCGTCAACGCCGCCTTCGCCCTCGGACTCGTCGAGCGTCACGACCTCGTCGACGAGGGTCACAGACTCTACGACCTCGCGCACGCGGCAGCCCAGGACGCCCCGGGGATCGGCCTCGGCGAGTTCAAGCGGCGCTTTCGCACCCTCTCGGAGAACCCCGACGAGAGCGAGTACCGGAAGACGCTGGTCGACGTGACGCGGGCCTACGCCGGCGGCGGCGACCAGGCAGCGGACTGACGGCCAGTCGACTGGCCACTGACTGCCGGCCGGTATCCGACAGTGGAGTGCTGTTGGTGGTGGTTTCTTGGTGATCCCCTCGCAGCCACGGGTATGGAGACGGTCACCGTCCGCGACGCCGAGGTCCCGGTGCTCGGCCTGGGGACGTGGCAGATCACCGGCGAGCAGTGTTACGAGACGGTCTCGACGGCGCTCGAACTCGGTTACCGCCACATCGATACTGCGCAGATGTACGAGAACGAACGCCAGGTCGGCCGGGCGGTCGCAGACAGCGAGGTCGACCGCGACGATATCTGGATCACGACGAAGGTCACGCCGGGCAACGCCCGGTACGACGACGTCCTCGAATCCACCCGGGAGAGCCTCGACCGCCTCGACACCGGCTACGTCGACCTCCTCTTGCTCCACTGGCCGAACCCGCTCGTGGACTTCCGTGACACGGCTCGCGCGATGGCCGAACTGCGCGACGACGGACTGGTCGACCACGCGGGCGTGAGCAACTTCCGCCGGTGGCGACTCCGCAAGGCCCGCGAGAAGTCCCCGATCCCGATCCTCGCCGACCAGGTGCGCTGTCATCCCTACTACACCAGGGAGACACTCCGCCGGGAGTGCGAGCGCGAGGGACACGTCCTGACCGCGTACAGTCCGCTGGCCCACGGCGGGGTGGTCGGTGACGACCGGCTCGCGGCGATCGGCGACCCCTACGACAGGAGTGCCGCGCAGGTCGCACTCCGGTGGCTCACCCGGCGGACGAACGTCGTCGCCATCCCGAAAGCGACGAGTCGCGACCACCTCGCGGCCAACCTCGCGGCGCTGGACTTCGAGTTGAGCGACGCCGAACTCGCCGAGGTGGCCGACCCGTCGCTCCTGCGGACAGCGTCGCTGCTCCTTCGCAACGAGTTCGCACCGTAGGGACGAACGGGAAACACCCAAGAGCACCCCGACCAAGTGTCGGAGCATGACCTATCGCGCAGGGATAATCGGCGCGGGCGGCATCGCTGGTCTCGGCATCCTGGGGATGCACGATTCGGAGGATATCGGCGAGAAGAAGTTCACCGCGAGCCACGCCGGCGGTTACGAGGCCACCGACGGGATCGACCTCGTCGCGGTGGCCGACGTCGACGAAGAACGCCTCGACACGTTCGCCGAGGCCTGGGAGATCCCCGAGGACGGGCGCTACGTCGGCCACGAGGCGATGCTCGCCGATGAGGATCTCGACGTCGTTTCGGTGTGTACGCCCTCCTATCTCCACCACGGACCCGTCCTCGACGCCGCCCAGTCGGACGGTGGTCCGGACGTGATCTGGTGTGAGAAGCCGATCGCCTCCTCCGTGACCGACGCCGAGGAGATGGTCGACGTCTGTGACGAGGAGGACGTCGAACTCCTGATCAACCACTCCTTTCGGTTCACCGACAAACAGCGACGCCTCCACGAACTCGTCCACGAGGAGGGACTGCTCGGGAAGGTCCACGCCGTCTCGACGCAGTTCCGCATGGAACTGTTGCGCAACTCGACGCACCTGATCGACGCGCTGGTCTACCTGCTCGACGCGCGCGCCGACCGCGTATCGGGGTACATCACCGGCGAGAACGAGGCCGTCGACACCCTGGAAGCCGAGCAAACTGTCGACGACGCCGGTGGCGGGGGCTTCATCGTCATGGACGACGGCACGTTCGTCACCGTCGACTGCACGGTCCCGAGAGCGGACTCCTCGATGACGCTCCAGTTCGTCGGAAGCGAGGGCAAACTCTACATGAACAACGACGACGGCGAGTGGCGCTACTGGGACCTGGTCGACGGCGACCACGTCGAGCGCGACCTCGCCGAGTACGGCATCGAGGGCGCCTGGACGTGGGACGAGGACTACCAGCGAGCCTTCCCGAACGCCGCCGCGCACGCCCTGGAACTGCTGGAGGGCACAGCCGAAAACCGTTCGACTGGCCTCGAAGCGACCCGCTCGCTGGAGGTCATCGTCGGCTTCTATATATCCCACTACACCGGTGGGCAGGCGTCGATTCCCCTGGACCGGCCGCTCAGAGACGTCGAGATCACGTCCTGGTAAACCACCTTTTTCTTCGTCGGGTGTCCTCGTGTCGCCTGCGGCGACACTGCGGGTACCGCTCTCTGCTCACGGTCGGAGACCGTTCGCACGGTCAGCGGGACCTCCGGTCCCGCCCGACTCGAAAAAGCTGGACCAAAAAGCCGCCTCCGCCATCTTCGACGGCTCCGGCGGTGAAACGCCTCGCTTCGCTCGGTGTACGTTGATGGATCACAACCCGTTCCTTTCACTCGACGCGCCCAGTGCAGGAGTAACCCACTCAGACGCTGGACCGGACCGTTGAAGACGCTGGCTTCGCAGTCTGCCCTCATGGACGAGAACCATCGGGCCTTTCTGGAGGAACTGCTCGGGACGGCGAGCCCCTCGGGGTACGAGACGCCGGCCCAGCGCGTGTGGGTCGACTACGTCTCCGAGTTCGCCGACGAAGTCACCACCGACGAGTACGGCAACGCGGTCGCGGTCCACGAGGGCGGCGGCGACGTGGAGGTGGCACTCGCGGGCCACGGGGACGAGATCGGCTTCGTCGTTCGCCGGGTGACAGACGACGGCTTCCTCAAACTGGCGCGAGTCGGCGGTTCGGACAAGACCGTATCACGCGGTCAGCACGTCACCGTCCACACCGACGACGGCCCGGTTTACGGCGTCGTCGGGCAGACGGCGATCCACCTCCGGAACGGGAACGGGAACGGCGAAGAGGTTCCCGACGTGAGCAAACAGCACGTCGACATCGGCGTCGAGGACGGGGAGGCGGCCGAAGATCTCGTCGAACGGGGCGACCCCGTTACTTTCGCCCAGCGAGTCCGCGACCTGGAAGGTGACCGCGTCGCCGCTCGCGGGATGGACAACCGCGTCGGGGTCTGGGCGGCGGCCGAGGGATTACGCCGCGCGGTGGCCCTCGACGCCGACGCGAAGGTCTACGCCGTGAGCACGGTCCAGGAGGAGGTCGGACTCAGAGGGGCACAGATGGTCGGCTTCGACCTCGACCCGGACGCCGTCGTGGCGACGGACGTGACACACGCCACGGACTCGCCGGGCGTTCCGGCCGGCACCCAGACCGGGCTAGAACTGGGCTCGGGACCGGTCGTCGCACGCGGGAGTACCAACCACCCGGCGGTCGTCGAGGCGGTGCGGACCGTCGCCGACGACCGCGCCATCGACGTCCAGATCCAGGCGACGGGGAGCCGGACCGGCACCGACGCCGACGCCTTCTTCACGGCCAGGGGCGGCATCCCGTCGCTCAACCTGGGGATCCCGAACCGCTACATGCACACGCCGGTCGAGGTGGTCGACCTGGACGACCTCGACGCGGCCGCGACGCTGCTGGGCCGGTTCGCCGCACGGGCCGAGGAGTTCGCGCCGTTCGCCGTCGATATCTGAAGGCGTCACCACGAGTCGTTCGATATCTCGGGGGCGTCCGAAGTCCCGGAGTCGGTACGTTTATGCACGCGACGCCAGCCAGTTCGGGTATGAGTGGACGACCGCTGGACGTGCTGGAGGCGTCGCTGGGCGACCAGGTAACGGTACGTCTCAAAGGCGGCGAGGAGTACGTCGGCGAACTCACCGGCTACGACCAGCACATGAACCTGGTCATCGAGGACGACCGAGACACAACGATTATACGCGGGGATAACGTCGTGTCGATACGTCCATGACTGGTGCAGGAACACCGAGCCAAGGGAAGAAAAACACCAAGACCCACGTCAAGTGTCGTCGGTGTGGCGAGAAGTCCTATCACGCGAAAAAGAAAGTCTGTGCGTCCTGTGGGTTCGGCGAATCGGCCAAGCGACGAAAGTACGCCTGGCAGTCCAAAGCAGGCGAATAAGGTATGCACGAGAAGTGCGGTGTCGTCGGCATCTCACTTTCCGACCGCGCCGCCGCTCGCCCGCTCTACTACTCTCTCTACGCCCTCCAGCACCGCGGCCAGGAGTCGGCCGGGATCGTCACCCACGACGGCTTTCAACAGCACAGCCACGTCGAGATGGGCCTCGTCGGCGACGCGTTCGAGGAGTCCGACCTCGAATCGCTGAACGGAACCAACGGCATCGGCCACGTCCGCTATCCCCCCTCCGGCGGCGTCAACAACTGCTGTGCCCAGCCCTTCTCGGTCTCGTTCAAGAGCGGCTCGCTCGGGCTCGCACACAACGGCAACCTCGTCAACGCCGACGAAGTACGCGACGAACTCGCCGGTCTCGGCCACGCTTTCACGTCGAACGGTGACACCGAGGTTATCGCCCACGATCTGGCGCGGAACCTGCTGGAAGCGGACCTGGTCCGCGCGGTCAAGCGCACGATGAATCGCATCCACGGCTCCTACTCGCTGACCGTGATGCACGACGAGACGGTGCTTGGCGTGCGCGACCCGAAGGGCAACCGGCCGCTCTGTATCGGCGAACTCGACGACGGCTACGTGCTCGCCTCCGAGAGTGCCGCCATCGACACGCTCGGCGGCGAGATCATCCGCGACGTCGAGCCCGGCGAACTCGTGGTGCTCGACCCCGACGGCACGGGGTTCGAGTCCTACCGGCTCGTCGACGAGGAGACGACCGCACACTGTTTCTTCGAGCACGTCTACTTCGCGCGGCCGGACTCGGTCATCGACGGCGAACTCGTCTACGAGGTGCGCCGCGAACTCGGGCGCTCGCTATGGGACGAGTCGGGCATCGAGACCGACGTCGTGATGCCGGTCCCCGACTCGGGGCGCTCGTTCGCCTCGGGTTACGCCGAGGCCGGCCCCGACAACGTCGAGTTCGCCGAGGGGCTGATGAAAAACCGCTACGTCGGTCGTACGTTCATCATGCCCACTCAGGACGAGCGCGAGCAGGCGGTCCGACTCAAACTCAACCCGATCCGGAGCACGGTCGAGGGCAAGACGGTCACGATCATCGACGACTCCATCGTCCGCGGGACGACCTCGAACCAGCTCGTCGAGTTGCTCTACGAGGCCGGGGCCGACGAGGTCCACGTCCGCATCGGCGCCCCACCCATCGTCGCACCGTGTTACATGGGTATCGACATGGCGAGTCGCGACGAACTCATCGCCGCCGACCGCTCGATCGAGGACATCTGCGACGAGATCGGGGCCGACTCGCTGGCGTATCTCTCGATCGAGGCCATCGCCGACGCACTCGGCCGGAGTCAGGCGGACCTCTGTCTGGGCTGTGTCACCGGCGAGTACCCCTACGACATCGACGGCGAACAGACCGACCGCGAGGTCACCCGCCCCGCCACCGGCCAGCCCTCCGGCGCCGACGACTGAGACTGATTTTCGGGACTCGTTTCGAGTGTATCTGGAAGATGGTTACAGGGTGGTGTGACGGTGACAGTTGTTGCAGACAGAGTTCCCGTGAGAGAAAGTGCGTCCGCAAACAGCACCGCACTCGTTCGTGAGCGTTGAAAGCCCTCAGCCCGCTCGTTAGCTGTGAGAAGAGACTCGACCACAACCGCACTCATCGGTGTGAGTTGAAAGCCCTCTGGCCGCTGGCGGTCGCTGAGCGGGATATTCTCGCTCGGACAGCCGCACCGCACTCGCTCGAATAGGGGCCGCTCAGGCGACTCGGTTCGCTCCGCTCACCGCCAGCGGCCCTCGCCCTTTCAGTCCGCCAGAAAAAAGTAGGTTGCACAGGCCGTCTCGACGTGGAACGTTCGGTAGCCGACTCCACAGAATATCTCCTGGCGGACTGGAAGGGCGAGGCGGGCTCGCGTGTACTTCAGTCGTCTGCGCGACCGCTATCCGAGCGAAGCGAGGATATGTCGCGCAGCGACCGCGAGCGCGCCGAGGGCTTCCATCTCTCGATCACGACTGCGGTCACGACGATCGCGACTGCGGTTGCGGAATCGCCAGCGGCTCGAATCTATCTGTAGACTCGTTTTCGACCGAATCAGACACCGAACGGCGGCATCGCTCCTGCTCAACAGTATCAGTAGTCCGGTCCGGCGACACCGTCGAACCGGACGGCGTAGGCGTGGTCGTGGTCGGGTCGCTCGGGCAGACTGACGGTGACCGTCTCGCGTTGCGTGCTCGTCCCGCAGGCCACCCCGCCCGCGGCCGTCAGCAGTGCGGCGTCGTCGGGGACCGACGCGGTGTGCTCGGGGATACCGAGCGTCAACTCGTCGTCGGGCCACGCCATGGCTATCGCGTAGAGCGTTCCGTCGTCTTCGTCCTCGTCATCAGTCTCGTCCTCGTCACCGCGCCAGGTGTACCGGAGCGGGACCGAACTCCGGTCGTCCTCGGCGACGAACCACGGGCGCGTGCCGAATATCGCCTCACCGTTGACGTCGAGCCAGTCGCCCAGCGCCAGCAGGCGCCGTTCCTGGGGTTCGGGGATCGTGCCGTCCGCTCGCGGCCCGACGTTGAGCAGGAGGTTGCCGTTCTTCGCGACGATGTCGACGAACGTCCGGACGAGTTCGCCGGGGTCGACGTGGTCGCGCTCGTCCTCGGCGCGGTTGTAGCCAAAGGAGTGACCGATCCCCCGACAGGCCTCCCACTTGCGTTCGGTCACCCGGTCGAGCGTGGCGTACTCGGGCGTGACGAAGTCACCGTGGGTCTCGCTCTCGTCCTCGTCCCCGGGATCGATAGTGCCGCCGACGGCGTCCGTGGCCGCGCGGTCGTTGACGACGACGTCCTGACCGCGCTCGGCCGCCCGGCTGTAGAAGTCCGCAATCAGTTCCTTCGCTCGCAGGTGGTCGCTGTCGGCGTTGGGCGTGTCGAACCACAGGATATCGGGGTCGTACTTCCGGACCAGCTCCCGGTGTTTGGCGTTCATGAAGTCGACGTACTCCGGTCCGGGACGGCTCTCCTCGCTCCCCAGCGACCCGGGCGCGTAGTCGGGGTGGCCGAAGCGTCCCGGGAAGCCGGGCTGGTAGTAGTTGAAGTTGGCGTGATACGAGGCACCAAAGCGGAGCCCGCGGTCCCGGGCGGCGACGGCGAGTTCTCCGACGAGGTCGCGTTCGGGCCCCATCGCGGCGGCGTCGTACTGCGCGTAGTGGCTGTCCCAGAGTGGGAAGCCGTCGTGGTGTTCGCCGGTGAGGACGACGTAGCCCGCCCCGACGGAGTCGAAGAGGGCGGCCCACCGCTCGGGGTCCCAGTTCTCGGCGCGCCACTCGTCGACGAAGTCCACGTACTCGACGTCTTCGCCGTACTCCGCGACGTGATACGCGTGAGTCGGTGACTCCTCGTCGTACATGTAGTAGGGGTACCACTCGGCGTACGGTGAGGTGTGCTCGCCGCCGATATCGGCGTCGCTGGGCGCCCAGGCTGGCACCGAGTAGACGCCCCAGTGGACGAAGATACCCAGTTTGGCGTCGTGGAACCAGTCGGGCACCGGGTGGGCATCGAGTGACGCCCAGGTGGGTTCGTACTCCCCGTCGTCCGAGTCGCGGTCGCCGTCGGTCCCTTTCATGGGTCAGTCATCTCTCTCGTCAGCCCTTCGTCACGCTCATTCGTAGGTGTGGACGCTCCCGGTGGCGCGGGCTTCGATCTCGTCCCAGTCGTAGGAGACACCGAGACCCGGTCCCTCGGGGACCTCGACGTGACCCTCGTCGTCGACGGTGTCGAGCATGTCGGAGTAGTCGCCCTCGTAGACCGGCGGCTGGGTGTTCGGGGCGTCGGGATGGACCAGGGCGAGTTCGTAGTAGTTCGTGTTGCGCGTCGCGGCGATGCAGTGGCGCTGGGCGGGGCCGGGTGCGTGGAACTCGACGTCGAGGCCGTGTCCCTCGGCGACGCGAGCGCGTTTCATCGCGCCGGTGATCCCGCCGTCGTACTCGGGGTCGGCACGGACGAAATCCGTCGACTCGGCGTCGATGAAGTCGGTGAACTGTTCCAGCCCGCGGACGTGTTCGGTCTGGAGGATGGGTGTCGACAGCTGCTGGCGCAACTTGCGGTGGGCGTGCTGGGAGGTGCCGCTGTCGCGGTAGGGGTCCTCGTACCAGAAGAATCCTTCCTCGTCGAGGGCGCGGCCGAGTTTCAGCGCCTCGCCGAACGTCTCCAGTTCGCAGGCGGGGTCACACATCAGGTCCATCTCGTCGCCGACCGCCTCGCCGACGGCGTGTATCGTGTCCACCTCACGCTGGAAGTCACGCGACCCCTCGCTGCCGCCCCAGCCGTGGATCTTGAAGCCTGGATAGCCCATGTCGCGACACTCCGCCGCGAAGTCGGCGAACGCGTCCGGACTGTCGAGCCCGCCGTTCTCGTCGCCGTGGTAGGTCGAGGCGTAGGCGGGGAAGCGGGTCTGGTAGGTGCCCAGCAGTTCGTGGATCGACGCGTCGTGGTACTTGCCGGCGAAGTCCCACAGTGCGATGTCGACAGGGCCGATGCCCATCCGGTCGTACTTGCGAAGGGCACGTTTTATCTCGGACCAGTGTCGCTCTCGCTCCAGTGGGTTCTTGCCGACGAGGTAGTCCGCGAACATGTTGACCTGCGCGGCACCGGGGGAGTTGCCCCCGACGTACTCCCCGGTGATCCCCTCGTCGGTGTGGACCTTCAGGGCGAACAGTTTCCGCTCGACCGACTCGCCGGGCGTGTAGACGAGGTTGAACCCGTGCTGGTCGGTCCCCATGTCGGGGATCTCGTAGGCGAACTCGACACTCTCTATCTTCGTGATCTCCGGGGCCATACCGGGGCGTCGACTGCCACGTTCTTGAAACGCCACCCTCCGGCAACGCGGGTGGGGGACGCCCGACGACCGGCGGCCGGCCGGCGTATCACCCGCAGCGAAACGGCTTTCAGTCCACTGGTCGAACGTGACGTATGGTCGAAATAACGGTACTGGAACTCAACCTGAACGCTGAGGACCTGATCGCGAACGCACCGTTCAGCAGCGGTGGCTGGGGTGTGGACGACGACGACGGTGCAGACGACACCGGGTTCGCCGATGCCGACGACGGGGGCTTCTTCTCCGGGAGTGACGACGAGTCGGGAGACGAAGACACAGCCGCCGGCGGCGACGGCGGCCCACCGCTCAAGCCACTCGCCGTCGGGGCGGGGCTGCTGGTGCTCGTGCTCGCCGTCGTCGCTGGCCGGAGGTTACTCGGCGGCGAACCCGAACCGCTTCCCTGACCCACCGATCCGGGTTTCCCGGTGTGAGTCGTCCGCCCCCGAATCGTGTCGCCCCACCTAGGACAGAAAGCATATTAGCGGCGGGCGCCTCCTGTCGATATGGGAATTTACGAGAGCGTCCGCGCGGTCACGTCGGCGTCGGGCGACGGCCCGGTCGACTGGGGCGCGGTCGGGAGAGCCGCGAAGGCGTCGACCGATCCCGGGTCGATCGACCTGTCGGCCGACGAGCGCGCGGCCTACGCCGACGACGTGCGCGACGCTCGCGACCGCGTCCGCGAGGTCGGCGCGATGGAGTTCGACCTCCCGGAGACGGTCGAGATACAGAACCGTCACCACTGGATCGACGCCAACGTCGTCACCTTCCGCCGGGTGATGTCGCTGATCGAGGACCAGGCGCCGCTGTTCCCGGGGCCGGCCCGCGTCGTCAACACCGGCACGATGGCGGTCGCGCTGCGTTTCCTCGGGAACAACGTCCTCGGCCAGTACGACCCGCTGTTGCTCGCCGAGGGCGACGAACACGCACTCTATTTCGTCCATCCGAACATCGAACGCGTCGCCGACGAACTCGCCGTCGACGGGGAGCGCTTCCGCCGGTGGATCGCCTTCCACGAGGTGGCCCACGCCGCCGAGTTCGGGGCGGCCCCCTGGCTGTCTGACCACCTCGAATCGGCGATGGAAGACACCGTCAGCGCCATCAACGACCGGCAGTTCGACCGCCTCTCGGTCGGCGAGTTGAACACGACGATGACGGCAGTCGAGGGTTACGCCGAACTCGTCATGGACCGCGCGTTCGACGAGGAGTACGCCGACCTCCGCGAGAAAGTCGACGCCCGCCGACGCAATCGCGGCCCGGTCGCCACGACGATCGGTCGGCTGCTCGGCCTCGACATGAAACGCCGCCAGTACGAGCGCGGCAAGGCCTTCTTCGAGGCAGTCGCCGACGCCCGCGACGTCGCGTTCGCCGCTCGCGTCTGGGAGCGCCCCGAGAACCTCCCCTCCGAGGCGGAACTCGACGACCCCGCCCGCTGGCTCGCGCGTGTCGACGGCTGAGAGCGTGTTCCAGGCCGGGCCCCGAGAGACAGTTTCTCGTCCATCGGGCCGAAGCAGTCGTTCGGGAGAGTGTGACGACGACGGTTGCTCCGGGACGAAGTGTGACGGGGAATGGCTTCGCCGACGGCGCCACACGTGAGGGCGCGAATGGTCACGCACTTGTGTCCGCGCGCGAACCCTCGGATATGCAGGTGAAAAGCCGGGAACAGCGGGGCGAGGGGCGCGAGCGCGTCACGCTGGTGCCCGAGAGCCTCGACGACCTCTGGCACCTCTCCAACATCGTCGAACCCGGCGACCGCGTCGCGGGCGACACCACTCGCCGCATCCAGCGCAACGACGAGGACCTCCGTGACACCGGCGGCGAACGCGAACACATGTGGGTCGAGATCGAAGTCGAGGACGTCGAGTTCGCCAAGTTCGCCAACCGACTCCGGGTGTCGGGCGTCATCGTCGACTGCTCGCGCGAGGACCAGCTCGATTTCCACCACACCATAAACGTCGAGGAACGCGAGGAACTCGAGGTCGAGAAGGTCTGGAAACCCGACCAGCGCGACCGACTCGACGAAGCGGTCGAGGCGACCGAGAACGCCGACGTCGCCATCGCCACCGTCGAGGAGGGCCAGGCCTACGTCCACACCGTCGCCCAGTACGGCACCGAGGAGCGAGCCTCGATAGCGGGCCCGACCGGGAAGGCGGCGTGGGGCGACGGCGCCCGCCCGCGAGCGGAACTGTTCGACGAACTCGCCGAGGTGCTCGGGCGGATGGACGTCGACGCCATCATCCTCGCCGGGCCGGGCTTCACGAAACAGGACGCCCTCTCGTACATCGAGGACCACGACCCGGACCTCGCCGGAAAGATAACGACCGTCGACACCGCCGGCGTGGGCGACCGCGGCGTCCACGAGGTGCTCAAACGCGGCGCCGTCGACGAGGTCCAGACCCAGACGCGCATCGCCGAGGAGGCCGGGCTCGTCGACGAACTCACCGAGCGCATCGCGACGGGCGCGGAGGTGGCCTACGGGCCCGAGGCGGTGGCCGAGGCCGCGGACTACGGCGCCATCGAGCACCTGCTCGTCCTCGACGAACGGTTGCGGAAGGAACGTGGCCCCGATGGCGAGTGGACGATCGACGTCGACCGGGTCGTCGAGACGGCCGAACAGAAAGGCGGCGAGGTCACCGTCTTCTCCGGCGAGTTCGACCCCGGCCAGCAACTGCGCAACCTCGGCGGCATCGCCGCGTTGCTCAGATACCGGGTCGACTGATACGGATTGTCGTGACTATCGTACCAGTTTTCATCCCTGAGACTGCCCCGAAACGGTTTTTATGACCGATCACTGATATCGAGTATCAGATCGGTGACTGGATGAGATTCGAGGACCAGAAAGACTTCGCACGGCAGGTGGCGGACCTCAACAGGTACGGCCAGGCGCTCAACCAGTGTGAGACCGTCGACGAAGTCGTTTCGCTGTCACTGGAGGCGATCTCACTGTTGCTGAAGTTGACGGAGGTGACGATGTACGAGGTCCGGGACGGGACCCTGCGCGTCCGCGGGAGCACGGCTGTCGACCGCTCGGACGGGTCGGAACCCGCGAGTGAGGCGCTGCAGGCGTTCGAGACCGGCGATATCGTCTCGGTACCGGCCGCCGACGCTCCGGACGGGCGGGCAGCCCTCGCAGTCCCCGAGGGTGTCGTCGACGACGTGGTGACGGTCATCGAGGGCCGGTCGACGCGTGCCGACGCACTGGGTGACGAATACGTTCGCCCGCTCGAGATCCTGGCCTCCCACGCCGCGACGGCGATCAGCAACATCCGGTCGCGCGAGCGCCTCGAACGCGCCAGGCAGGACCTGGAGACGCGCAAGGAGATGGTCGAGATGTACGACCGGCTCCTGCGCCACGACATCGGCAACGACCTCCAGGTCATCACGGGCTACGCCGACATGGTTGAGGCCCAGGTGGAGAACGACCGGACGGCCGACTACGCCGGCAAGATCGGCCGCGCAGCGCGCAACTCGGCGGACCTCATCGACCGCGTGGGCGACCTCGTCTCGACGCTCGAAGCCCAGGACGAACCCGAAGCGCGGGACCTCCGGGGACTCCTCGCGTCCACGCTCGACGACGTCGACTCCCAGTACGAGTCCCTGACCGTCGAGTACGACCCCGCCGAGTTCACCGGCCAGGTCTACACCGGCGACCTCCTGGACTCCGTGTTCACCAATATCGTCTCGAACGCCGCGGTCCACAACGAGGGTCACGTCACGGTCGAGGTATACACCGAGGAACCGACGCCCCAGACGGTCGTCGTCGGCATCGCGGACGACGGAAGCGGCGTCCCGGTCGAAGTCCGCGACGAACTCTTCGAGATGGGTGCGAAAGGTCACGAGAGCGACGGAACCGGGTTCGGGCTCGGGTTCGTCCGCGCGCTCACGGAATCCTACGGCGGGTCCGTCGCGGTCCGCGAGAGTCCGACCGGTGGCGCCGACGTCCGCGTCACGCTCCAGCGGGACTGAACGGGAGCGACCGGAATCGACCGGGACCGAACCGGACCGAGCTTTTTGTCCGAGCGGGTCGACACTCCGGTCGATGGACGTCGACGGCGCGTGGACGACCGAACGGGCCGAACAGTTCCTCCGCGAGCAGACCATCCCGGTTCGACTCGCCTGTCACACGCCCGGCGGCGGGCTCTGGATGCTCTCGCTGTGGTATCGCTACCGTGACGGGCACGTCGAGTGTGCCACCGGTGCGAACGCTGACGTCGTCCGGTACCTCCGAGAGGACCCCGCCGTCGCCTTCGAGATATCGACCAACGAACCGCCGTATCGCGGCGTCCGGGGGGCGGGTTCGGTCACCATCGCGCCGGACGAGGGCAAGGAAACGCTGCGGGACCTCATCGAGCGATATCTCGGGGACACGAACTCCCAACTCGCCGAGCGACTGCTCTCGCCCGACCGCGAGGAGGTCCGGCTCACCGTCGACGTCGACCGCGCCTACACCTGGGATTTCTCAAATCGCATGCAGGCCCGCGAGGACTGAGTAGTGACGGTCGTCGTGTCATCCCGTATGCCACGAGACTCGACACTCCACGGTGGCGCAAGACCGACCACCGGCCGTGACGACGGCCATCTGCACAACTGACCCGACGTCGGCTATCTGACCATCGGCGGTGACGACGGCTGTCGGATCACCCGCCACGGCGCGCGCCGTCGAGCGTGCCCGAACCCCGTGAGGGCCGCGAGACGAAGTCGCGCGAGGGACGAGGAGCACAGCGAGCGCGAGCGTGCCGGGGGCTTTCGACGCATTTCGACGAATGCGATTTCATCTCCTCTCACGGCTAGCGAGCGTGTCGAGGGCTGTCATCCCACTACGTCGAGTGCAGTTACGTCCACTCTCACAGCGAGCGAATCTCCTGGGCGAGCCGAGCGAACACATCTTTCACCGGGGACACCGAATCCACGGACATGCGCCTGACGTTCCTGGGGACGGGGAGCGCGATGCCGACGGGCGAGCGGTTCCAGACCGGACTGCTGCTCGAATCCGGCGACGACACGCTCCTCGTCGACTGCGGCAGCGGCGCGCTCCACGGGCTCGCGCGGACGAGCGCCGGGTACGAATCCGTCGACGCAGTCCTCCTGACTCACCACCACCTCGACCACGTCTCTGACCTGTTTCCCTTCCTCAAAGCACGCTGGCTGGCCGGCGCGACCGAGATCACTGTCGCTGGCCCCGCCGGTACGCGGGACCTGCTCGACGGGCTGTTCGACGTCCACGAGTACATGCAGGACAGGCTCGACCTCACTATCCGCGAGGTGGACGTCGGCTCGTTCTCGCTGGCGGGATTCGACGTCTCTGCGATGGAAACCCGTCACTCGATGCGCTGTCTCGCCTATCGGTTCGGCGACGGAGACGGGGACGGAGACACGACCGGGAACGGGAACCCGAAGGACGGCCCGGTCGTCTTCAGCGGCGATACGGAGGCGTTCACCGACCTCGTCGAGTTCGCCGACGGCGCCGCGGTCCTCGTCCACGACTGCTCGTTCCCCGACGACGTCGACGTCTCGAACCACCCCACGCCCGCGGCGCTCGGGCGGGTGCTGGCCGAGGCTGAGGGGGAAGTCGGCCGGGTGTATCTGACCCATCTGTATCCACACACCGACGGCCGCCACGAGGAGATGCTCGACTCCATCGGCGAGCACTGGGACGGTGACGCGCGGTTCGCACAGGATGGACTGTCTCTGGACATCTCGTGAGGTGGTTCGGTGGTGATCGCTGTTCTCGCCGACGAGACGTCACTGCGAGCGTTTCTGAAAGGCGTTCGCTACGTGTGAGTGTGTCGTAGAACCGTTTACTCGTGTCTCGTCGACTCGTTGCTTCTCGCCAGCATCTCACCACCGACCGCGATGCAAAATCCGAGCACCATGATAGATCCACCGATCGGGAAGAGATCCCCTCCTGCAGTGAACACGAACCCGCCGAAAACTACTGTGAGTAAGCCGAGCCGGTACCAGGTGTTAGTCACACCGACATTTCCGACACTCTTCTGGTAAAACTACCGCTCTTGTCGGTCTCATCGTCGGTTTTCAGAGACCCTGATCGCTAGCCGTGAGAGGAGGCGTATCCGCACTCGACAATGTGCGTTGAACCGTAGAGGAGGCGTATCCGCACTCGACAATGTGCGTTGAAAGCCCTCGACACGCTCGCTAGGTGTGGCAGGAGACGTAACCGCACTTGACAATGTGCGTTGAAAGCCCTCGGCGCGCTCGCGGTCGCTGCGCGGGATATCCGCGCTCGGACACCCGCACCGCACAGCACTCGCGCGGATAGGGCCCGCGCAGGCGACTACACTGCGTCGCGAGCACGCCTCGCCCTTTCAGTCCACCAGGGACCGCATCCGCACCCGGACAGCACCACTCCGCCCCGCACGGCACCGCGACGGCCTCATACCTCCCCAACCTCTTGCGCGCCTCGCTTCGCTGCGCTCGCTGCGGTGCTCGTCCCTCGCGCGACTTCGTCTCGCGGCCCTCACGGGGTTCGGGCACGCTCGACGGCGCGCACCGTGGCGGATGATCCGACAGTATTCGCCACGGCGGTTGGGAGGATAGCCGTCGCGATAGCGGCCGAGGAAGCAGGAGATCCAGCGGTTGTGTCTGCTGGCGTCGACTCAGACCATTCCTTTGCCGAGCAGTTCGCGGGCGATGATGTTCTTCTGGATCTCGGTGGTGCCCTCGTAGATCTGCGTTATCTTGGCGTCGCGGTAGAACCGCTCGACGTCGAAGTCGTTCACGTAGCCGGCGCCGCCGTGGATCTGGACGGCCTCGTCGGCGACGTCCACTGCAACGCGGGAGGCGTACTCCTTGGCCATCGACGCGAGCTGGGTGAGCTGGTCGTCCGCGTAGTCGACGCTCCAGGCCGACTTGTAGGTCAACTGGCGGGCCGCCTCGGTTTTCGTGTACATGTCCGCGAGCTTGTGCTGGATGGCCTGGAATTCGCTGATGGGGCGGCCGAACTGCTCGCGCTCCTGGGCGTAGTCGAGCGCGCGCTCCGCCGCACCGCGGGCGATACCGACACCCTGGGCCGCGACGGCCGTGCGGGTCTCGTCGAAAAACTGCATGAGTTGCAGGAAACCCGCGCCGCGGGTGCCGACGAGGTTCTCTTCCGGGACGCGGACGTCGTCAAAGAGCAACTCTGCCGTATCGGAGGCGCGAATGCCGAGTTTCCCCGTGATCTTCTCGGCCTCGAAACCGTCCCTGTCGCTCTCGATAATTATCTGCGAGAAGCCGTTGTACCGGCCCTCGGCGCCTGGGTCGGTCTCACAGAGGACGATGAAGAAGTCACCCACCGATCCGTTGGTGATCCACATCTTGTTGCCGTTTATCACCCACTCGTCGCCGTCTTTCTCGGCGGACGTGGAGACCGAGGAGACGTCCGACCCGACGTCGGGTTCGCTGATGGCCGACCCCATGATCGCGTCGCCGGTCGCCACCGGTTCGAGGTACTCCTCCTTTTGCTCCTCGCTGCCGAACTCGACGAGCGCGTCGGCGCCGAAAGCCGCCGAGGAGATACACAGCCCGATGCCGGGGTCGGCCGCGAACAGTTCTTCGACGATGATGACGTTCGTCAGGTAGTCGTAGCCGATGCCGCCGTACTCCATCGGGACGTTCGAGCCGACGAACCCCAGCTCCGCGGCCTCGTCCATGACCTCGTGGGGGAACTTCTCCTCCCGGTCGTACTCGGAGGCGACGGGCTCGATCTCGTTTTCGGCGAATCGCCGGACCTCGTCGCGGACCTGTTTCTGCTCGTCGGAGAGTGCGAAGTCCATGTGTCCCGTGTTGTCGTGCCACGAATATAGGGTTTCGGACACGATCGACAACTGGTTGGGAGTTTTCGGTCGAGAGAAACCTTGAAACGAAAGCCGAGCCACGTTACGGACGTCATGGACATCGACGACATCGACACGATAGCGGTGCTCGGCGCCGGCAACATGGGCCACGGGATCGCCGAGGTCGCGGCGCTGGCGGGGTACGACGTGAACATGCGCGACATCAAAGACGAGTTCGTCGAGAACGGGTACGACCAGATCGAGTGGTCGCTGGGCAAACTCGCCGAGAAAGGCCAGATCAGCGAGGACGAAGCCGACGCCAGCCTCGACCGGATCACCCCGCTGGTCGACTTCGAGGCGGCCGCGAGCGATGCTGACGTCGTCATCGAGGCCGTCCCCGAGCAGATGGAGATCAAGAAAGACGTCTACGGGGAACTGGAAGAGTACGCGCCCGACCACGCCATCTTCGCGACCAACACCTCCAGTCTCTCCGTGACCGAACTCTCGGAAGTGACCGAACGCCCCGAGCAGTTCTGCGGGATGCACTTCTTCAACCCGCCCGTGCGGATGGCGCTGGTCGAGGTCATCTCGGGTGCCCACTCCAGCGACGAGACGCTGGACACCGTCGAGGCGCTGGCCGAGGACTTCGAGAAGACGCCCGTTCGCGTCCGGAAGGACTCCCCCGGATTCATCGTCAATCGAGTGCTGGTCCCGCTGCTCAACGAGGCCTGCTGGATGGTCCACGAGGACGAGGCCACCGTCGCCGAGATCGACTCGACCACGCAGTTCGACATGGGCCACCCGATGGGGGCGTTCGAACTCGCCGACCAGGTCGGCCACGACGTCACGCTGCACGTCCTCGAGTACCTCAACGACGTCCTCGGCGAGGCCTACGAGCCCTGCCCGCTGCTCGTCGAGAAAGTCGAAACAGAGGAACTCGGCAAGAAGACCGGCAAGGGCTTTTACGACTACGAGGACGGCGGTGTCGAGATTCCGGCCGACGAGGGACGCGAGGACGTCGCGACGCGACTTGTCGCGATGATGGCCAACGAAGTCGGCAAGCTCGTCGGCGACGACGTCGCGCCCGTGGACGATATCGACCAGGCCATGGAGCTCGGGACGGGCCACCCCGAAGGTCCGGGCATCGTCGCAGACGACTACGGCCTCGACTCCCTCGTCGAGACGCTCGAAACCCGCCACGAGGAGACCGGCGAACCCCGCTACGAAGTCTCCGAGGGGCTCCGCGACGCTGCCGAGGCCGGCGGGTTCTACGACGACGAGACCGACGAGAGCGGCGAGACGAGCTACGAACAGATCGCCGTCGAAGTCGACGGTGCAGTCGGACACATCGAACTCGACCGGCCGACGCGGATGAACACCATCACGCCGCAGATGCTGGACGAACTGGAGGCCGCGCTCGACGCCCTCGAGGCAGACGACGAGGTCCGTACAGTGTTGCTAGAGGGCGCCGGCGACCGCGCGTTCTCGGCGGGCTTCGACGCCGCGACTGCAGCGCCCAGCGGCCCCATCGATGCGACCGAAATGACCCGACACGGTCAACAGGTGTTCGGCGGGCTCGAAGAACTCGGGATGCCAGTCCTCGCCGCGATCGACGGCTACTGTCTCGGCGGCGGGATGGAACTGGCGGCGTGTGCGGACCTGCGCATCGCCAGCGAGGCCGGCCAGTTCGGCCAGCCCGAGCACAATCTCGGCCTGATGCCCGGCTGGGGCGGCACTCAGCGACTCCCGCGTATCGTCGGTGAAGGCCGAGCCAAGGAGATCATCTTCACCGCGAAAAACGACTACAACGCGGAGACGATGTACGACTACGGCTTCCTGACCGAGGTCGTCGGACCCGACGAGTACGACGACCGCAAGTGGGAACTCGCCCGCGACCTCGCCGCGGGCCCGCCCATCGCCCAGAAACTCACCAAGCGCGCGATGCTCGCCGGTCGCGACGACATCGACGCCGGCCTGGAACTCGAAGCCTCCTCCTTCGGTCACCTCTTCACGACCGACGACGTCTGGGAGGGACTCGCCGCCTTCCAACAGGACCGCGAGCCCGAGTTCGAGGGGAAGTGAGTCGACGGTAGCTCGCCGAAACACATTCCCCTCTCGAATACATCGTATGCAGCATGAGCACGTCTATCCGCATCTCGGAGGAGACGAAACGGAAGCTAGAGGCGGTGAAGCGAGACGACGAGACGTTCGACGAGCTACTCGATAGACTGGCTGTGAGCCGGACAGCCGAGGACGTCCGGGAGATGGCCGGCTTCGGCGGCGAAGGGGTCGTCGAGGGGATGAGAGAAGCTCGTGAGGAACTCAACGAGTCGCTCGAAGAACGAAGCAATCGGTAACCGATGCTGTGTCTCGACAACGACGTCTTCCGGAAGTACACTAACGAACCGCCCGATCGAAATGTCGTGAGGTACCTGGTCGAGCATCACGAGGAACCGTGGGGATTGCCGGCAATCGTCCTCTTCGAGTGGCTCCAGCTGTACGATAGCCACGCCACGATCCGCACGAGACGAGGCCAGGCAGACGAACTGATCGACGAGGTTCTCACCCTCGACGACGACGTTGCCGTCGAAGCGGCGAATATGCGAGCGCAGCTCGCTACCGCGGAGACGAGCCTGGATCTGGCTGACCTTCTCGCCGCGGCAACCGCTCGACAGGCGGGAGCGACCTTCGTGACGGCGAACAAGAACGACTTCGACAAGACCCCGATTCATCAGTTGATGGACGTCGAAGTTCTGGATCTGTAGTTCTGTCCGACGAGCAGGGATGACGATCAGTACGCGAACAGTTTCCAGACCCACTCGCTGGGTGTCCGCGGTCCCGGCGGGCTGGGCGTCTCGACGTCGCGACCGGTCAGGACCTCGTACCGGGCGTCGAACGAGACGTTCCGCTCGGGCGTCGTCGCGTTCAGGCTGGCACGCCCGCCCTCGACCACACCGCGGTCGGTGTCGACCCGCATCTGTATCTCCGCGTTTTCGTAGTCGATGCTCTCGGGTCGGGTGTCGAACAGCGCCGCGAAGACGGCGTCGCCGTCGGTGAGCGCGAGCGTTCGCGTCCCGTCGCCCTCGTCGACGGTCTCCCACTCACCGGTCCCGGTCTCGGGCAGTCCGAAACCTCCGCGGTCGAGGACGTAGCTCTGGCCCGCGAGGCGCCAGTAGGCCGGATAGGCGACGGCGGTCCAGCCACCGGACCGGCGCTCGGCGAGGTCGAACGGTGCTGTTCGCCAGTTCAGCGTGCCCGCTTCGCCGCCTCTCGTCGCGTAGATGGCGCCCGGGTCGGCGTAGACGGTGGTGCCGTCGCCGCCGAAGTCGCTCGTCTGCCGGTACTGGCGGTCCGCGCGGTCGACGGTCCAGGTCACGCTGGCTTCCCCGTCGTTCCGAGAGTGGGTCAAGACGTGATTCGTCGACTCTGTGTTCCCAACAGCTGTCGCGTAGGCCGCGGACGGGTCGATCGGGACCGGCTCCGCCCCACCGGTCGGTCGCGTCTCGGTCACGCGGACCGCACTCGCGCCGGCGACGAGTGCCACGCAGAGGACGACCGCGATTGCGACCCGCTGGACCGGGAGTTCGGCGTCTGACCGCCGTCTGTCCGCGAGTGCGGCGACCGCGGGATAGCAGACTGCCAGGACGAGCACGAGTCCGGCGCCGGCCACGCCGGCGATCATCGCCGGGGAGGGGCCTCGCACCCCTGGACCGACGGCGACGAATCCGGCGATCCCCGTGATTCCCGCGAGGACGCCGACGAGAATGTGCGCGGCGAGGACGCCACCGGTCGACAGTGGTGCGGTCGCCGCGGTGAGGGGCGCGCGAACGGCCGAGCGCCGGCCGGCACCCGACGCGACGCGTCCCGCCGCGGGCACGAGCAGTCCCCAGGCGACGATTGTCCCGGCTCCCACACCGGGGAGAGGCACGCCGAGGACGACAGCCATCGAGAGCGGGCCGTATCCCAGCCAGTAGAGGATATAGCGGACCGCGGTATCGACGACGAGGAAGAGTCCGGCCCCGGCGAGGAGTGCGACGGCGTGGCCGACGACGGCGACTGCGAGCAACCCGCCAGCGCGTTCGCGGAGCGTCGAGACTGGGTCGAGGTCGACCGCCGCGGAATTGCCGTCGGCCGAGACAGCCGCACCGACTGACGGGAGCCCAGCCCCGAGCAGTGGCACGGCGACGACGGGTGGAATCAACACCGAGTACACGGGATGGACGAGACCGACTGCGACACGGAGGAACGTTTCGCCGAGGGTGGCCAGGGCGACGAGGCCGACGACTTGCGGACGGGTCGCGGCAACCCGCGCGCCGGCGCGGAGGGTGGAGAGCACGTCACCCAGTGGTAGCGATAGCGGCGTCAACCTTTCGCCGTGAGTCACTACCGAGTTCAGACGGTGACGAATCGGTCCCCGGCCGTATCCTTTTACCCGAGAAGGCAGAACAGTCTCCCATGGCCGAGCACGATAGTCGTCGGATCGCTCACGACCGGATGAGCGAACCGCACATCAGCGGGCGACGGATCAGCGTCCGGCAGGTGTACGCGCTCGTCGAAGGAGAAGACGAAGATCCACAGACGGTCGCCGACCGGTACAACCTCGACATCGCCGACGTCTACCACGCGCTGGCGTACTATCACGACCACCCGGCTGAGATGCGGTCGGTCGAAGACGAACGTCGCGATGCCATCGAATCTGTCCGCGAGCGGATCGACCGACCCGAAGGCGTCGACCCGCAGACGATGAGCGACGAGGGATGAGTGATTGGCGGTTTCTCCTCGACGAAAACATCGACCCGCAGACGGCGACGTTCCTCGACGAGGAAGGTATCATCGCCGAATACGTCCCGGAAGTCCTCTGGCAAGGCGCCGACGACGAGAGGGACGTGTTACCTTACGCCGTCGAACACGGACTCGTGGTCGTGACGAGCGACGTGACCGATTTCAGTGACCTGGATCGGGACGATCACGACGGAGTCGTATTACTGTACGACGACACGATGGCTGCCTACGACATCGCCTCCGGACTACTGTCGATTGTCGGCGCCTACCCGAGTCGAGCGGCGTTCGGGGGGATCGAGGAACTGGACCCGTGGGTGTGACGAGCCGGTGAAACCCCGCCCCCTACAGTCTCAATTCGACCTTGTCGCCGACCCCCACGCCGAACGCCTCGTCGCCCCGTCCTCGATTCACCGCGAGTTCGACGTTGCCGTGACTACCGACGGTGACGAGTCGCTCGCCGGCCGCGAGTTCGGCGTAGGCGTCGCGAACTGGGGCGGTTTCGTCGTTGACCGCCACCTCCGACAGCCCTGCCACCACCTCCCCAGGAACGTTCGTGACGGCGTTCCCGAAGTCGTCGACGACGAGGATCTCACCGACTGCACGGTCGTCTCCGATCTCCGGTTCGGGAAAGTGCAGGTCGACCCACTCGTCGGTCAGGACACAGCGGTCGACGTCACCCACCGAATCGGCGTCGTGGACTGCCGCGGCGGCGGGTGCGAAGACGTCCCGTCCGTGGAAGGTGTTACTCGCCGTCGCGTCGTCCGCGTACTCGTACTCCCAGACGCTGAAGTCATTCTCGTCGCCGTTTTGCTGCGCTGCCAGTTCGCGAGCGACCGGAACCACGACGCCATTGTCGGGCGCGACCAGCAGGTGCTCGGCCGCTTCGATGACGAGCGCCGCGCGCTCCGTGCCGACACCCGGATCGACGACGACGCAGTGGGTCGCCGGTGGGAAGTAGGGAACCACCTCGCGTAGCCAGAAGGCGGCCGAACGGACGTCCTGTCTCGGGAAGTCGTGGGCGACGTCCTCGATACGGGCGTCTGTCCTGGAGGCGATCACTCCTTTCATCGCGGCGGGATACGGGCTCCCGAAGTCCGATGCGAGCGTGATCATGGGCGGGTGCTCGCTCCGGAAACGCAAAAGGGATCGCGTTGGAATCGGAGCTAGCTGTTCGCGGGCTACTGCTCAGGTATTGGCCGAAAAACGGCCGTACTGGTAGGCGAGCCACAGGAGTCCCGCGGGGAGTACGATGAATTTCAGGATATCGAACAGCATGCTGTAGAATACGATCGTCTCACCGATCGATCCCAGTTCAGGAAGCCACACCGGGAATCCCGAAGATCCCTGGCGAACGCCAGCGAAAGCCATCGCGAGCAGTCGCTCACCGATCAAGATCGTGGCCAGCAGGCCAAGGAGGACGATTCCCGGCCGACGGAGGGACGGTTCCTCGCGGAACGAGGCTATCAGGGACATGAAGAGAAAAAGGACCGTTGTCCTGTATACGCTTTGTGGTCTTTCTACCGGTCCATCAATTCCGATTGTGACCGCTGTAGCCTGTACCGAACATTCGGATCCAGTCCCAGCACCTAGTCGTCTTCGGCGGCGTCGGCGGCCTGCTGGGCGACGCGTTCGCTGGCCTGTTCGACGAACTCGTCGGGCAACTTCTCGATCTCACCCGCTTGCACCCGCCAGAGGTTGGCGTAGAGGCCGTCGGCGGTGAGCAGTTCGTCGTGAGTGCCCCGCTCGACGATCTCGCCGTCCTCGATGACGAGGATGACGTCGGCGTCCCGGACAGTGGAGAGGCGGTGGGCGATGATGAAGGCCGTCCGGTCGGCCGCGAGTTCGTCGATAGAGCGCTGGATGAGCATCTCCGTCTCGGTGTCGACGGCGGAAGTCGCCTCGTCGAAGACCATGATCGCCGGGTGCTGGAGGATGGTGCGGGCGATGGCGACGCGCTGGCGCTGGCCCCCCGAGAGTTTGACGCCGCGCTCGCCGATGTCCTGGTCGTAGCCGTCCGAGAGGTTCGTGATGAAGTCGTGGGCCTCCGCGAGTTTCGCCGCCTCGACGACCTCCTCGTGGGTGGCGTCGAACTTGCCGTACTTGATGTTCTCCTCGATAGTACCGTCGAACAGGAAGTTGTCCTGGCCGACGTACCCCATCGATCCCCGGAGACTGGAGAGGGTGACGTCACGGACGTCGTGACCGTCGACTTTCACGGCGCCCTCGTTCACGTCGTAGAGTCGCAGGAGCAGTTTGATGATCGTCGTCTTCCCCGCACCAGTCGGGCCGACGAGGCCCACGGTCTGGCCGGGTTCGACCTCGAAGTCGACGTTTTCGAGAACGGTCTCGTCGCCGCCGTAGGAGAACGTGACGTCGTCGTACTCGACGTGGCCCTCGACGTTCTCCATGTCGATGGCGTCGGGAGCGTCCTTGATGTGGACGGGCAGGGTCATCAGCCCGAGGATGCGCTTGGTCGAGGCCTTGGCGTCCTCGTAGCGCTCCATGATGTTGGCCATCTGAGCGAGCGGGTTGACCAGCCGCTGGGTCAGCAGGAGGAACGTGACGAGCGTCCCGGCGGTGAGTTCGGTCGTGAAGGGCCCAGGCGGCCCGTTCAGGATCCAGACGCCGCCGACGATGAACGTCGCGATGAACGCCAGCGACGTCAGTACCCGCAGGCCGGGCCGGTAGACGAAGTTGAGCCGGAGCGCGAGCCAGTCCAGCCGGAAGTAGCGGTAGGAGTGGTCCTCGACGCGCTGGTCCTCGTAGTCCTCGGTGTTCGAGGCCTTGATGACCTGGATGCCGTTGAGGTTGTTCTCCAGGCGCGAGTTGAGGTCGCCGACCGACTCGCGGATGTCGGCGTAGCGCTCCTCGGCGAGTTGCATGTACCAGTAGGTGAATACCGCAGAGAGGGGGATGACCGTCAGCGTCACCAGCGCCAGTTCGGGCTGGATCGTCAGGAGGATGGCCGCCGTCCCGCCCATCAGCACGATGAGCTGGATCATCTCGCCCATCATCGAGTCGAGGAACTGCTCCAGACGGTTGGTGTCGTTCGAGAGGATGGAGATGAGTTCGCCCGTCTGGACCTCGTTGAAGAAGTCCATGTCCAGGCGTTGCATCTGCTGGTAGGTCGCGGTCCGGGCCTCGTGTTTCACACGGTGGGAGAAGAGGTTCAGCGTCGACGACCGGACGAAGATCAGCAACGCCTGGCCGACCATCGCGACGCCCATCACGGCGATGGAGAACCAGAACTGCCCCATCTCCGTGCCGGGGAGCCACGCCGTCGGCACGAACGGGAGCTCGAACGGCGCGGTATCGTTGAACAGCGCGTCGATGGCGACCCCGAGGATGACCGGCGGGATCAGGGCGAAAAAGCGCGACCCGATGCTCGCCAGAACGCCGACGACGAACCACCGCCGGTTCCCGTGGCCGAACTGCATGAACAACTGCCAGAGTGGATGCTCTATCTCTTCGCGGTGCCGCTCGATGTACTCCGCATTTATCGCCTGATCCGGACTCATTAGAGGGGTGTACTAACGCGCTCGTTAGCCGAGGCTACGTAAAAAGAAGCCGGTCGGCCACAGATTCGCCGCTTGTTCGGGTGGTTTCGACCACCCCACCGCCAGGAGATTTCGACGCTCAATCCCAGAAACTCCGCGTCCGGGCGTACTCGCGTTCCCGGCGGAGGATGTCCCGGTAGAACTCGTCTTCGTCCTCGCGGAGCTTGTTGATGATCCGCGCGGCGTTGTGGGGTCCGACCCCGCGAGCGGCGAGCGCGATGACAGCCTGCTTGCCGTGGCTCTGGACCAGACTCGCCGACTGGTAGGCGCGCTCGGTCTGTTTCTCCTGTTCGTCGTCTTTCTCACTCGCTTTCACCGCCGAGACGACCTCGTCGGCCCACGGGTTGAGTGCCGCGATACGCGTCGACCCGCAGTGTGGGCACTCGGGCTGGTCGTCGACCCGCCGCACTTCGATGCGCCGTTCCCAGTCCTCGCAGTGCAGACAGAAGAGGATGACCCGGTCAGTTCGAATGCGCTCGCGGACCGTCTCGATGACGCTCGCGTCGGCGTGTTCCGGCGAGAGGAGTTCCTGACTGCTCGACCGGCCGCCCAGTCCGATCGGCGTGCGCTCGCCGACGACTTCCACCGCGAGTTCGCCCGACTGCACCCGCCGAAGGACGTCCGCGGCCCCGTCGACGTCGAGTTCCTCGTGGAGCATCTCCCTGAGTGCCTCGTCGTAGACCGGCGTGTTCGCCAGCGCGTCCACGAGCCTGTCGCGGCCGAACTGCCCGTTGGGGGCACTCGGGCCGCCACCCTGCCAGCGCTTCAAGGCCCCGAACTTCGCCGCGACCTGCGCGAGTTTGAACTTCAGCGCGTCGGCGTTCTTCAGACTCAACTCGATGAGGTCACGGACGTGTGCTGGATCAGTCTCCGCCAGAATCTCGACGACGTCGCTCCCCGAGACCCCCCGCGGGACTTCGAGTTCGATCCGGTAGGGGTCGATTTCGAGACCCACGGACGAACCGGTCTGCTGACCCAGGAGCGCCGAGAGCAGGCGCCCGAGCGTCTCGTTGGTCTTGTGGCCGAAACAGGCGTTGACGACGACCTCGCGGCCCCGGAATTCGACGAGGACAGTCTCGTCGGTCGGGAGCGGCCCCTCGTAGTCGACGAGCTGTTCGAGACCGGCCTCGATCGTCGCAGTATCGCCGTCGTAGCGCCCCTCGAACTCGCTCGCGACCCGCTCGACCGGCGCGCCGGCCTGGAGCTGGCGACCCGCGACGCCGCGCATCTCGCCGACTTCCCCTGCGACGGCCGCCGGAACCGGAATCTCCTGGCCTGTCCAGGAAGGTACCTCCCCGGCGGGGTCTTCGACGGGTGAGACAGTAACCGTCTCTTCGTCTTCGTCGATCTCGGTGATGCGCCACATCTCCCCGCGCTGGACGAACACCTCGCCGGGGGCGGCGAAGTTGACGACGAACCGCTCGTCGAGCGTGCCGATGTCACGACCGCTGGCGACGTCCTCGACGGTGTAGGTCGCCTCGTCGGGGATCATCGAGAGGTTGTGATAGAAGTACTGCCACGTCCCGCGGCGCTTCTCGATGGTGTCTTCCTCCTCGTCGATCCAGACGACGCGATTCCTCCCCAGCTCGCGGACGATTTCCTCGAAATCGGCCTCCGAGAGGTCCCGGAACGGGTAGGCTCGCGTCAGTATCTCGTAGGCGCGCATCGCCCGGATCTCGCCGAAGTCCATGACCAGCCCCGCGACCTGGTTGGCCACCGTATCGAGGCTGCCGTCGTGGATCGCGGCCGGTTCGACCGCTCCATCCCGGGCCCGTCGGGCGATAGCCAGCGCTTCGAGCGTGTCGTCGGGGTGTGTCGTGACGACGGTCCCCCGGGAGACCTGGTCGCGGCGGTGGCCCGCCCGCCCCACGCGCTGGAGCAGGCGCGTCACCTGTCGGGGGCTGTTGTACTGAATGACGTGGTCGACGTGGCCCACGTCGATACCCAGTTCCATCGACGAGGTACAGAGCAGGGCGTCCAGTTCGCCCGCCTTGAACCGGTCCTCGACGTCGATGCGGGCCTCCTTCGAGAGCGAGCCGTGGTGGACGCCGATGTTGGATCCCAGCTCTTTGAATCGCGAGCCCAGCGCCTCGGCGAACTGCCGGGTGTTGACGAAGATCAGCGTCGACTCGTACTCCTCGACCAGTTCGTCGATGTAGCGGACGTGGCTCGCGAACTCCGGTTCGGTTGCCAGTTCGCCGGCGAGGCGCTCGTCGTCCGCCTGGATTTCGGGTGATCGTACTCGCACGTCCAGCCGACTGCCGACGTCGACCTCGACGATCGAACAGCCCCTGTCGCCGGTGAGAAAGCGACCGACCTCCCCGGGGTCGCCGACCGTGGCGGAGAGCCCGACACACTGGAAATAGCCCGAGAGTTCGCGGAGGCGTTCGAGCCCGACAGTCAGTTGCGCACCGCGTTTGGCCGCGGCGAGTTCGTGAACCTCGTCGACGACGACGTGTTCGACGTCCGAGAGCGCCTTCCTGAGTTTCGACCCGGTCAGCATCGCCTGGAGGGTCTCGGGCGTCGTGACGAGGACGTCCGGCGGGTCGTCGGCCTGCTTGCTCCGGCGGTAGTCGGTCGTGTCTCCGTGGCGGACCTGCACGTCGAGGTCGAGGCGTTCGCCCCACCACTCCAGGCGTTCGCGCATATCCCGATTCAGCGCCCGGAGCGGCGTGATGTAGAGCGCGCCGATGCCGAAGCGGTCCTCGCCTTCGAGCGCGTCGAAGACCGGGAGCATGGCAGTCTCGGTCTTGCCAGTCCCGGTGGGCGCGACGACGAGGACGTGTTCCCCGTCGACCAGCGGCGGGATGGCGCCCCGCTGGGGTTCGGTCGGCGTCTCGAACCCCCGCTCGGACAGCGCCGCCCGGACCTCCCCGCCCAGGTGTGCGAACGCCGCGGCGGTCCCGACGCCGTCCGCGTCTGTCATCGGCCCCTCTAGCGGCCGAACCCGATTAAGCGCCGTGGTCTCCGGTAGCCGAATGTCCCGACAGGACGCCTCGGCCGGTACGTTCCGTCGGCTATAGTTCCACCGTCTCCAGCGCCTCCGAAATCTCCGTGACGTGCTCGTTGAAGGCCTCGACGAACCCGGGGAAGTCGTCGACGTTCGCTCGCAGATCACGGGGCGCGGGGGGCTGGTACTCCGAGAGCAGGTAGACGCCGCCCTCGCCGCCGACGCGGAGATACCTGGCTCGCCCTTCCTCCCACTTGAGTTCCCAGCGCGTCCCGCCGACGCGGGCGGTGAACGCACCGTAGTCGTCGCTCGCACACCGGTGTAACTGGGCGGCCATCGCGTCACAGGTCTCGCGCAGTCGGTCACAGACCCGCTCGCGCTCGGCGACGGCGTCGTCGGCACTCGCGACCTCGGGAAACTCCGTCGACACATCGTCTAGGACGCCCTCCTTCGAGCGGACGAACTCGTTGAACCCGGCGACGAAGGCGTCGTAGTCTTCGAGCGCGTCCGCCAGCGCCTCGGGGTCCGGCGGTTGCTGGGTCGAGACCACGTACGTCTCGCGGCGGCCACCCTCGAAGCGGAGGTACTGCACGTCGCCGGCCTCGTACTTGAGTGTCCACGCCCCGGCGTCCGTCTCGATCGTCACCTGGCCGTAGTCACCCCCTTCCAGGCGGGCGAGTTCGCGGGCGATCCGCCCGGCGTGGTCGGTGACCGCCGCTACTACCTCGTCCCGGCGCTCCGAGGCGGCGTCCGCTCCCACGACGTCGGCGTCGAGTCCGCTGGTCATCTCCCGGTGGGAAGCGCCGGTGGATGATAAAGGAGGTGCGTTCGCCGCGAGATCCTCGATTCGTGTCCCAGGGTACCGTCGACTCGCGTCCCCCCGGGGCTCTCGACTCCTGTTCCCCCAACGATAACTACGCGGGCGTCGAAAGGCCGTGTATGGACCCCCGCCTGGCCTGGGGGAGTGTCGCCGCCCTCGGGCTGTCCCTCGCCGCGTTCGGCCTCGTCGCCCCCGGAGCCCCGGGACCGCTCGGCGTCACGCTCCTGGGCTGGGCGGCCGTCGCCACCGCGCTCGTCTGTCTCGCGACCGGGCTGTGGGGCTACCGGACCTGTGACCCGACCGAAACCGTCGCCCTCGCAGACTTCGCCGTCCTCGCGCTCGCGGCGCTGGCCGTACTCGTGACCGCAGTGCTGTCGCTGTGACACGACCGCAGTGCTGTCGCCACGGGGCGATGACGGTGCTATCGCTATGAACAGCCATTTGGCGCCCGCGGCCCGAGTCCCGGTATGGCTCTCTCGGACCGCCAGAACTGGATCCTCTCGGGGCTCGTCGGCGTGCTTCTCGTCGCGAACGGCCTCGCGCGTCTCCCCGGGTCGTCGGGCACCATCGACCTCGTTCTCGCGGGCGCGCTCGTCCTCGGCGGGTTGCTGGCTGCCGGCAACGCCGTCAGTGCGGTCCGGAACCCCGCAACCGTCGAGGACGTCGACTGGACCCGCGGCAAGACGCTCCTCAACGCCGGTGCCGTCGTCCTCCTGGCACTGGCGCTCGTCGCCGTGCTCTACCCGTTTTTCGCGTGAGTGGATTCCCTTGTTTCGAATCTCTGAACCTGTCGAAGATCCGTTCGTACGTCGTGTTCGAACTCTACTGTTCGGTGTGCATTGCGTACTGAGCAGTTGTTTCAGACCGATCCACAGCTGAAGAACGTCTTCTCGACGACAGCACCAAACTCGTGGTCGTGTGATGAAAGCCCTCGGGCCGCTGGCGGTCGCTGAGCGGGATATTCTCGCTCGAACAACGGCACCGCACCGCACTCGCTCGAATAGAGCCCGCTCAGGCGACTGCAGTAAACGCCAGCGACCCTCGCCCTTTCAGTCCGCCAGGGATAATCTGGTTGCACAGACCGTCTCGACGTGGAATGTTCAGTAACCGGTGCCACAAACATCTTCCTGGCGGACTGGAAGGGCGAGGCGGGCTCGCGGGCCGAAGGCCGTAGTCGCCTGAGCGACCTCTATTCGCGCGGGCAGTGCTGAGAGCGCGAATATGTCGCTCAGCGACCGCGAGCGCGCCGAGGGCTTCCATCACACGAGGACGACTGCGGTCGTGCTGATCGCGACTGCGGTTGCGGAAGGACCACCCCCTCAAATTGTCACACTCACACCCTTTACTGAACAGTTCTGGCAGCCCCGCGAGTGGCAAACTCACTCCTCGTGAGGCGCACCACACACGTTCGACACGGCAGGAACTACTCGGACGCACCGACTCACACCCGCCGATACTCGCCCAGTCGCGTCCCGTCGAGCAGGTACGCCTGGCCGTCGGCCAGTCCCTTGGGCAGGAACGGCGAGAGAAACTCCTGGCCCTGGACGTTGACCCACGTCCCGCCCGAGAGGTCGTTGAATCCCGGACAGACCACCAGTTCGCCGTCGATGCCGAGGTCGGCGTCGTGGAACGTCTCGAAGGGTTCGGGTACGAGTCGACCACGGAGCCAGACGCGCTCGACGCGCCGGCCACCAACCTCGTCTTCCAGCTTGACGACAGGGTGTTCGTGCCCGACGCAGACGACATCCGCCCCGAGCACGTCGGGGCTCGGCCAGGTGTGACCGTGTGCGAATCCCACGTCTCCCAGTCGAACGCCGTGACCCGGCGTCACCTCGACCGACTGGTCGACACCGTTGAGCGTCTCCGCGATATCGCCGTCGTGGTTGCCCTTCGCCAGCGTCACCGGCAATCCGGGAGGAAGCGCCTCGAACAGGGCAGTTATCTCCTCGCGTTCCTCGCGGCCGGGACTCCCGATAGAGTCACCGAGGTCACCGAGCAACACGAGTCGGTCGGGTGTCTCACGGTCGACCAGCGAGAGGAGTGACTCACGACGGTCGTCGGCCCTGCTCGGCAGTTCGACGCCTTCGCGCCGGAGACCGGCCTCGATGCCGGCGTGGTAGTCGGCGACGACGAGCGCTCGTCCACCCTCGACGTCGGCAACGGCGGCGGGTTCGCCGGGAACCGGCTCGACGGCCATCAGATGGGCTTGTAGACGCCGTCCTCGGGTTCGTAACACTGCCCGCCCATCAGCGCCTCCTGCAGGGCCTCCCGGACCTCCTCCTCGCCGACACCCAGGCGGTCGGTGACGGCCGCGACGATGGCGTCTTCGGGTGCGCCGCTCCCGTCGTCGTTGTCCCGCATCGCGTCCATGACTGCCTCGTCGAGGTCGACGTCCGCCGTGCCGGCGGGTTCCGTCTCCGCCGTTGCTTCGTCGGCGGCGCTGTCGTCCGTCGCGTCGGCCTCGGCAGTCTCGGCTGCCGTCCCGGTGCCCTCCTCGGTCTCCGTCTCTGCGTCGACCGACGCTGCTTCGGCCTCCTCGGTAGCCGCCGATTCGTCGTCGGCGTCGGTCGGTTCGGCGTTCGGTTCGGGCGTGTCGATGTCGGCCGCGCCGGGTTCGTCGACCTCGCTGGCGCTCTGGAAGTCGGTCCCGTACTCCTCCTCGATCGCCTCGCGCTCCTCGTCGTCGAGGTCGAACTCGCCCGGTTCGAAGTCGCCGATGTCGTCGCCGTCGTCCTCGCTCTCGACGGTCGATGCATCCCCACTGGCGGTCGAAGTGTCAGGCTCCGCAGTCGACGGCTCCTCGGCTGTGCCGGACGCTTCGGTCGTCCCGGCTGTCGACGTCGTCGATTCGGTCGTCTCCGTCGTGTCGGCCGACTGCGCCGTCTCCGATTCGACGGTCTCGGCCGTCTCCGATTCGACGGTCTCGGCCGTCTCCGTCGTCCCAGCCGACGGCTCCTCGGTCCCAGCCTCCACCGAGCCCGTCCCGGCCGACCCGGATTCGGCGCTGGCTGTCGACGTTTCGGTCACAGCACCCGACTCGGCGGTCGATCCGGAGTCCGTGCTCGTTCCCGAGTCGGCGGTCGTCCCGGAGTCAGCGACGGTATCGACGTCGACGTCCGGTTCGCCGCCCGCGCTCGCGGGCACGTCGAGCATCGCGAGAGAGGCCAGGTCGGCCGCCCCGCCCGCGTCCGGCGCCGTCGAGAACGGGTCGACCTCGTCGCGCTCGTCCGCGACCACTTCGGCCACCTGCACGGACAGGTCCCGCACCGCTTCGAGGTAGGCGCCGGTCGTCCCGTAGTGGTCGATCGCCAGCGGAACCCCCGCCGCGAGACCGACGTCGACGCCCTGGGATTCGAGCAGTCGCCGGAGGTCGTCGCCACGCTCCTCGCGGTCGAGTGCGCGAGCCATCGTCGCAACCCGCGATAGGGTCTGGCGGGCCGTCTGGACGCTCCAGCGGTCGCGCGTCTCGGCGCCGACCTCGTTGACGTTCTCCGGCCGAACCGAGGTGTAGGTGACGTCCGAATCATCGGGCTGGAACGTGCGCGCTTTCCCGGTGACGGCGACGAACGCGGGCGGTTCTGCCCGGTCGAAGAAGGCCTGTGCCTCGGGCTGGTACTGGCCGGCGTAGACGACGAACGCACCCGTCGGGTCGACGACACGTGCCCGGAGGATGTCCTCGCCGGCCTCCTCGACCTCCGTCAGGACGCCGACGAGAAAGAGCCGGTTCACGCGGGCGCCGGTCGGCGTCACGACGTAGTTGGGGGCGCGCTCCTCGTCGCTCTCCGAGTACGAGAAGTCGGCGTCCTCGAACTCAGCGGCGAAGAGCCGATAGGCCACCTCGCGACGGCCCGCACCGCCCTGGTCGTTGGAATCTGAACCGGAGTCCGATCCCGAACCCGAATTCGACCCCGACCCGGAGTTCGAGTCCGAGCCCGAATCGGAACTCATTGGCGGACCTCCCCGAGTAGCTCGGTCGCCAGACTCGCCGGGTCGTCCTCGTTCGCGACGAACGACCGGGCGTTGAGGTTGGCGCCGTACTCGTCGACGGAGAGCGACCCCCGGACGACGAACTCCCGACCCACGATCTCCTCGCGGATCGCGTCGGCGACGGCCTCCTGGTCCATCTCGTCGCGGGCGTGCTCTTTGGCGTCCTCGACGTCGCCGCCGTAGACCCGCTCGGTGATCTCGTCGTCGAGGATGGCAGTCACGGTCCCGCTCCCGTCGTCGAGGACCGCCTTGACGCGCAGGTCGTCGACGCCCTCGACGGCGCCGTGACTGCGACACTGGCCGTTCTGGACGAGTCGCCCGCACTGGGGACAGCGCTGGATCAGGCCCGAGCCGTCGCGGACTTCGATGACGTTCCCGACGAGTTCGACGTCGAAGAGCCCGCCGCTCGTGACGGCGTCACGGACGGACATCCTGGGGGCATCGTCGGTCACCTCGACGTCGCGGTCGAGCGTCTCCACGGTGGAGAACTCCGAGACGTTCACCGACGGCGCGCCGCGGAACTCCCGGACGTAGAGGTCCCCCAGTCGCACCGACGCGCCCTCCGTCAGCCCGGGGTGTGGGTCCCAGTCGGTGAAGGGGAGTCGGCCGGTCTCGTCGGCGAGGACGCCGCTCAGGATCTCCGTCTCGCCGTCGCGGCCGTCGATGATCTTCTCCTCGACTTCGGTCACCGCGACTTCGACGGTGACGCCGCGGTCGCCGGGTTCGAGTTCGACCAGCGACGCTTCACCGCCGACGTCGTAGGGGATTTCGAGGGGGTCGTCCTCGCGGGCGACAGAGGTGCTCTCGCCGAGGTTGAGTTCGGGCTTGCCTTCCCACTCGCGGACGCCGGCGTTGCCGACGGTCACCGTCTCGCCGGGTTCGAGCGCGAAGTCCTCCCACGCGGTGTAGGAGATCTTGCCCGTCTCGTCGGCGAGTTCGCCCTCGTGGATGACGTGGTCGCTGCCCTGATAGCGGATCGAGCGCTTGCCCGCCGTCAGGACCACTGCAGCGACGTTGACCGAGGAGTCCCCGGTGGTGACGTCGGCGATGGATTTGGTGGTCGGACCACCGCCGCCGCCGTCACCACCGTCGCCGTACTTCCGTCGGAGACTGTCTTTCGCCTCCTCCAGCGGGACGCTGTAGGAGACGAGGTTCTCCAGGTCGCGTTTGACCTCCGTTTTGTCGACGCCGAAGCTGGAGGCGAGGTCTTCGGCATGGTCGTCTAAACTCATCACCGGTGGTTGTGCTGGCGGCGTTAAAACCGTTCCCCGTAACGCTCGCTTCGCTCGCGTCGCACCGAAAGCGGTATTGGCGGGCTGACGTTTCAGAGCGGTATGCACGTGGTCGTCAACGCGGCGATGAGCGCCGACGGCAAGCTCTCGACCCGCGAGCGCGAGCAGGTCGCCATCAGCGGCCCCGCCGACTTCGACCGCGTCGACGAACTCCGCGCGGGGAGCGATGCCGTCGTGGTCGGCGTCGGCACGGTCCTCGCGGACGACCCCTCGCTCACCGTCGAGAACCCCGACCGGCGACGCAGACGCGAGAAGCGCGGTGACCCACCGAATCCCGCTCGCGTCGTCGCCGACTCGCGGATGCGGACGCCGGTCGACGCCCGGATCCTGGACGATGCGGCGACGACCTACCTCCTCACGTCCGAACAGGCACCGCCCGACTTCGTCGCCGAGATCGAAGACACCGGGACTGAGGTGATCACTGTCGGTGAGAACCGCGTGGACCTCGCCGCCGGATTCGACAGGCTGGAGGACCGCGGCGTCGAGCGGATCATGGTCGAGGGCGGCGGCGAACTCATCTTCTCGCTATTCGAGGGCGGCCTCGTGGACGAACTCTCGGTCTTCGTCGGCGGGGCTATCATCGGCGGCCGTAACGCACCCACGCTGGCCGACGGTGACGGGTTCGTCGACGACTTCATGGACCTCAGACTTGACGACGTCGAACGCCTCGACGACGGCGTCCTCCTCTCGTGGACCGTCGAGTGATCGTCGGGTCCGTTCAGTCGAGTCCGAGACTCAGTTTCAACGCCTCGTCGACGTCCGCCATCGTGGTTGCGTCCAGGCTCCCGAGCACGGAATGGACCCGCTTCTCGATGGACACAACCCTGACCTGATCGAGTCGAACCGACGAATCTTTCTCGAACGGCGAATTCGATGCTTCGACGAGCACCTCGAAGGGATAGCCCCTGTACGTTCCCGTGGCTGGTGCGACGATCGTCGTACTCGAGTTCGCGTTCCCGACGTCGTTCTGGACGACTACTGCTGGTCGGGTTTTCTTCATCTCGTGGCCCTCGGCGGGATCGGGGCGGACGATGACGACGTCACCTCGTCGAACTTCCGGTCCCTCACTCATTCATCGAGCCCATCCCACGCTTCAGCCGACGTCTCGTCCCACTCCTCGGCGAGGTCCGTGGCGCTTTCCGATGCTTGCCGGTAGGCAGCGGCGAGTTCGTCCTCGTCGGGTCGGTCGGATTCGACCTCGACTACGGCCACTGTGACTCGCTTGTTCGCGTACTCGGTTCCGAGGTAGATCCGCCCCCGGTCGTCGGTTTCGTTCGTCTGGAGGTCGTCGGCGTCGACTTTCATCGTTGTACCCACTATAGCCCACGCAGGGATGAATGTTGCCCACAGTAACCCATTTCCGCCGTCGGTTTCAGCGGGGTGAATCCAGGCTGGTGACTCTCGACCGCGTCGACGAACTCTCGGTCTTCGTCGGTCCGAGACTCGACGGCGTCGAGCGTATAGACGACGGTGTCCTCCTGTCGTGGACGGTGCGGTGACTTCGGGCCCGGTCGGTACCGCCGCTCGTGGCGGCCGTAACCGGCGGGAGAATCGCAGCCGTCATACGGTCGGTTGTAACGATGTACCGGCATTTCGTCGAGCGGTCCGGCGAAATCCGGCACTGACTTACAACCGACCGTATCAGTGGTCGTGACCGGTCAGCTCGGCGAACGAACTCCCGAATCGTTCCTCGAACAGGTCGAGGGTTTCGCTCTCGACGGCTTCCAGTTCGGGGCTCGGTTCGCCCTGACCGTGGGCGACCGCGCCGTGGATACGCTGAGCGAAGCCGAACATGGCGATGTCCCCGACGATCTCGGGGTCGCTCTCCTCGCCCTCCCGGAGCATGTCGAGCAGTTCGACCGGGACGGTGAGTTCGTCCGTCGCGTCTTCAGAATCGAGCGTAACAGTGACGAGGTTCGCGTCTTCGTCTGCCATAGCCCCGCTTCGACGAGGGGACGTAAGGGTCTGGCGAGTCTGTACTCTGGCGCCCTCCCCGCGAAAATCGATGCCCGGTCGACGCAGGTCGGCGGGGGGTGATACCGCTCAGTCGTCGGCTTCGGCCGCGGCGTCGGTCTCGGCTTCGGCGCCGGCCACCCCGAGGTCTTCGAGGTAGTCGTCGGCGTCCATCGCGGCCTTGCAGCCCATCCCGCCCGCGGTGATGGCCTGCTGGTAGTGGAAGTCGACGACGTCGCCCGCCGCGAACAGCCCCTCCACGCCGGTCGCCGTCTGGTTGCCACCCGAACCGTCGGCCGTCCGGACGTAGCCTGTCTCGTCGAGTTCGACGCCGGTGTCTTCGAGATACGCCGTGTTGGGCGTGTGCCCGATGGCGACGAAGACCGCCCCGACGTCGAAGTCGAACGTCTCCGTGTCGGGGTCGTCGAGCTTCTCGGAGGGGTGGCCTGCGTCGTTCTGTGCGAGCGTGACGTGGTCGACGCCGCCGGCCTGGTCGCCGTGAATTTCGAGGAGTTCGGTGTTGCGCATGACCTCGATCTCGCCGCCGTCGACTTTCCCCATCACGCGGTCGACCCAGTAGTCCTCGGCGCGGAACTCCTCACGGCGGTGGGCCAGGTAGACGGTGTCGGCGAACTTCGTGAGAAAATCCGCCTCCTCGAAGGCCGCGTCGCCGCCGCCGACGACGAGCATGTCCTCGCCCCGGAAGAAGGCGCCGTCACACGTCGCACACGTCGAGACGCCGAATCCCATGAGTTCGTCCTCGCCGGGGACCCCGAGTGTGCGGGCGCTCGCGCCGCTGGCGGCGACGAAGGCGTCACAGGTGTAGACGTCGCCGTTTTTCAGTTTCACCCGGAAGGGTCGCTGGTCGTCATCCACGGACTCGACGATGCCGTGTTCGAGTTCGGCACCGAACTGGGTGGCCTGGTCTTTCATGTTCTGGATCAGTTCGGTGCCGCCGATGCCGTCCGGGAAGCCGGGGTAGTTGGCGACGTCGGAGGTCAGGGTGAGCTGGCCGCCGGGTTCGTCACCCTCGAAGACGAGCGGGTCGTTGTTCGACCGCCCCGCGTAGATGGCCGCTGTCAGTCCCGCGATCCCTGTCCCCGCGATTATCATCCGCCGGTGTTCGACTGGCTCAGAACTCATTGACTCCCCGTAGTGCAGGACGGAATTTGTAGGTTGCGCTGTCTCTCCGTGAGCGTTCCTCTCTCCCGTGTGGAACTCACGGTGTGTGCTCCCGACCGCGTGCGACGGCGCGCTCGATGCCGTCGAAGAGTCCGGTCACGACCAGATACCAACCGAACGCGAAGATGATAGTTGCTACGAGCGCACCGATATCGCCCGACTGGGTGACCCGCGACCAGGCGGGACTGTAGGTCACCGCGAAGTGTTTGGCGGTCGTGACCGTGACGAAAGCGACGAGTACGAGCCCGCTCACGACGCGGAGCGCGGCCCTGTCGACGCTCGACTGGAGGGACGTCCGGACCATGGCCGGCGTTTCGACCGGTTCCGGGATGTTCGTTTCGGCCCGCGAGACGACACTCGTGATCTCCGGAGGGCAACTCCCCGTTCAGTAGAGCAACCCGGCGAAAACCAGCGGTGACGTGAGCGCGAACAACGGCACTGCGTCGGTCACCATCCGGTCGTCCCGGAACAGGACGGGCACGGTACTCACGAGCAGCGCGACGCTCACGAGCGGTACCGAGACGGCCACGTCGGGCAACCGGTGTATCCCCGAGAACACCTCGGGGAACCTGTAATCGTAGATGACGAAGGCCAGCCCGAACGACGCGACACCGAGTCCCGCCCGGGCGAGGCCGGTTCGGACAGCCCTGTGACGCCAGGTGGTCGTGGCCACGCCTGCCGCGCTGACCAGCAGGTAGAGGCCCAGCGCCTCCGGCACGTTTGACCCTCTCGTTCCACACTCCATCTCGTCGTGGACGTCACCGTACTCGTATCCGGTGTGTTCCCAGTCGGGAGAATACTCGGCGATGCCACCGCCTTCCGAGAGGACCCACCAGTCTCCGTCCGGGCCCCGGTGGAGGTCTTCGGGGTTGCGTACCTCCCGACCGACGATCTCCCTGTGTGTGGTGGCGGCGACCGGACGGCCGCTCCCGACTTCGAACCGGGTCACCGTCCCGTCCTCCCTGACCGTCCAGAGGGACCCGTTCGCGGCGGTTATCCCTGTTGTTTCACCCCGGATACTGTACCTGCGGAACGTCGAGAAGTTGTCGCTGTACGCGATCAGGTCCCGGTCACCGAGCACCCACCACTGGCCGTCCACGTTCGCGATGTCTTCGACGGTGAAGGTCCCCGCGGTGTCGTAGTGTTGCTTCCCGTCGGCCGACCAGTTTTCGCCCAGCAGGACGAAGTGATGGTCCACGAACACCCACCAGTCACCCTTCGGCCCCCGCGCAAACGCGTCTGGCATGGATTCGGGATTCAGGTGGTCACCTGTGGGCCACGTAACGTCCGCGTTTTCGCTGTCGTCCCACGGTTGCCCGCTTTCGTGTCTCTCGGAGGACTCGCCCCCAATGACGACCCAGGACCCGTCCCCTCGTTCCAGATGGGACCCCTTCTCGACCACACAGGAGCGCGCCCCGGCGGGTACGGCAACCGTCGATACGAGGACCAGTCCCGCCAGGAGGAGCGTGACCCCCGCGCTCCTCGCTCCGTCTCCACCCATGCGCTCCCGGTTCAGACAGGTCAGATAAAAGGGTTGTCCCGAGTTCGCTCGTGACCGGGACTCGACCCGGGGGAGACGGGCAGACTTACCCGCCCCGCGTCCGAGACGGCGGACATGCCTGCCGACCTCGCCGAGAAGACCGACCGCTACGAGAACCTGCTGGCGGAGGCCCTCGACGCCGCCGAGACGACGGCTCCGGAGGGGACGCCGCTGGCCGACGCCGCCGCCGAGTACGAGGAGATGGCCCGCTCGTATCTCGAAGACGGCCGGCACTTCCGCGAGGACGACGACCCCGTCAACGCGCTGGCCGCCTTCTCCTACGGCCACGCCTGGCTCGACGCTGGCGCACGCATCGGCCTGTTCGACGTTCCCGAGGAGGGGCACCTGTTTACCGTGTGACGAGTTGTCGAGCGACGTCGGCACCGGCTTTTTCCGTCCGGCGACCCCCGTTTGCGGTGGCATGTCACGATCCACTCCCGTACAGTGTCCGTTCTGTGGCTGGACCGGAACCGAGTCCGACCTGGAGCGAAACGCGGGTACCGCGTCCTGCCCCAGTTGTAACGAAGCGGTCGAAACCGGGTAGCGCTCCGGGCGGGTCACGCGGTGCGATCAGTGCTCCGGTGCGATCAGTGCTCCGGTGCGATCAGTTCGACCGGATGCAGCGGTTCGTCGCCGAGCAGGTCGCCGATCTGTTCGGTACAGGAGGTGCCGCTGGCGAGGACGTGGTCGGCGCCGGTCTCGCGGAGTTGATCGCCGAGGTTCTCGCCGACGTCCATCGCCAGCTCGTAGTACTGCTCCTTGTAGCCGAAACTCCCCGCCATTCCGCAACACTCCGCGTCGCTCGTCGTCACGTCGTACCCACACTCCGTCAGGACCGCGAGAGTGTGTTCTTCGAGGCGCATCGTTCGCTGCTGGCAGTGGCTGTGGTAGGCCACGGACTCGCCGTCGCCCGCAGTCGAGAGCGCGTCGACGTCCGCGCCGTGTTCCAGTAACCCGTAGACGTACTCCAGCAGTTCGTAACTGTTCGCGGCGAGGCGTTCGTGGTCGTCGCCGGGGAGGAGTTTCGCGTAGTCCTCGCGGAACATCGCGAGGTCGCTCGGTTCGACGACGACCACGTCGTAGTTCGCGTCGAGATACGGGTCGAGGGCCTCACAGAGGGACTCGGCTTTCCCGCGCGCCGTCGCGATCATCCCCTGTGAGAGGGGTGGCCGACCGCTGCCGGGCATCGCGGGCACCTCGACCCCGACGCCGAGCGCTTCCAGGGTCCGGACCGCGGCTTTCCCGCGTTCGACGAGCGTGTAGTTCGTGTACAGGTCCGGGTAGAGGACGACTCGCCGGTCGGGGTCGGTCGGTCCCGACGCGTCGCGCTGACGGAACCAGTCGACCAGCGTCCGACGCTGGAACGCGGGCAGATCACGGCGCGAGTCGACGCCCGCGACGCGTTCGAGCAGTCGCTTCGACGGCCCGGCGTTCGCGGCCCAGTTCGAGAGCGGCGCGGTCGCGCTCCCGACTTTCGCCAGCGTCTCGAAGTTGCCGAACAGGCGCTTCTGGAGGTCGGGCGTCCCGTCGCCGCCCCGGCCCTCGCCCACGCTTCCCTCCTCCCCTTCGGCGTCGGGCGAGAGCCCGTCGACCAGGAAGTCCAGGTTCCCGTCGTCGCCCCCGCGATTGACCCGGTCGCGGACGACCGTGTTGATCCAGGGGATGTCGATGTTCACCGGACAGGCCTCGACGCACCGAGAGCAACCGGTACAGAGGTCGTTGAACTCGGCGGCGGTGTCGAGGCCCTCGATCCCGGCCTCCCAGCCGGTGGCGATGCCGCCCGAGTAGGTCTCCCCACCGAAGGCGTGGCCGCCGACGGACTGGAAGTTCGCACACGTGTTCGAGCAGGCCGAACACCGGATGCAATAGAGGGTCTCGCGTAACTCGTCGTCCTCGCGCATCGCCATCCGGCCGTTGTCGATCAGGACGAGATGGAAATCCCGTTCGACCTCGCCGTCCGTGATCGGCGTGTCGGGGTCGTCGAAGTCCACGGTCGGGGACTGGACCGGCGGCGTCAACAGTGAGATGTAGCTGGTGATGTCCTGTCCCGTCCCGGAGCGGCCGATGAGTTCGACGAACGGCTGGAAGTCCTCGACGCCCGGGACGACTTTCTCGACGCCGGCGACGGCGACGTGGGTGTCGGGGACGGTCACCGTCTTGCGGGCGTTACCCTCGCTGGTGACGAGCATCATCGTCCCGGAGTCGGCCGCCAGGAAGTTCGCGCCCGTCATGCCGACGTCGGCGCCCTTGATCCGGTCGAGCAACTGCTCGCGGGCGAACATCGTGAGTTCCTCCGCGGTTTCGAGGGGGTCCTCGGGGTCGAATCGCTCGTTGAACAGGTCGGCGATCGACTCGCGTGACCGGTGGATCGCCGGTGCGACGATGTGACTGGGCGTTTCGTCGGCTACCTGCAGGACCCATTCCCCGAGGTCGGTCTCGACGACGTCCACGCCGCGGGCTTCGAGGTGCTCGTTGACCTCGATCTCCTCGGAGGTCATCGACTTGCTCTTGACCGCCCGGTCGGCGCCGCCCCCCTCGCAGACGTCGGCGATGTAGCGGTTCGCGTCCGCGGCGTCCTCGGCGACGTAGACGGTGCCGCCGTTCGCCTCGACCGTCTCGGTGAGTTCCGCGACGAGTTCCGGGAGGCGCTCGATGGCGTCTTCCTTGATCGCGCGGGCCTCGTCGCGCAACTCCTCGTAGTCCGCGAGGTCGGCGACCGAGTCGTAGCGTCCCTGGTTGAACCCGCGCGTGTTCTCGGCGATGGCGTCGCCTTCCGTCTCCAGGAGGTGACGGATCCGCGCGGCCTTCGCCTCGCGTGAGTCGAGGCTCACGGGACCACCACCCCGTAGACGGCTTTCGGGCCGTGGGCACCCTGGACGAGCGCGCCCATGTCGGCCGTCGCCGAGGGACCGGTCGCCAGGATCCCCGAGGCGCGTTCCTCGCGGAACCGGTCACCGAGGCGGTCGAACGCCGCCGGCATGTCCGGAACGACGTCGCGCTCGCGGAGCACGAACACGTGCCGGTCGACGAAGAGACTGACCGGTTCTGCGCCCGCCGGCGTCCCCGGGAGGAAGACGCTCCCGTAGTCGGCGACGGCGAGGGTCGCACCGGTCACCCCCGTGACGGCCCCGTCGAGGGCCGCCGGCGTCGGGTCCGTGCTGACGCCCTCGGGAAGGCCGACCCCGTCCCACGGGAGCGGTGTGCCGACGGCCGGGTCCTCGGTCAGGTCCGCGATGGCTTCGGTCGCCTCGTCGGCCGGAACGCGCGTCAGCTCGACGCCGTACTCGGCGGCCGTCGCCGCGAACTGGTCGTACGCCTCGCTGCTCGCCGCCGTCATGGGTCTCCCCGCGCGTCTCTCGATTGCATGTGTTGTGGTCCCCGTCGTGTCCGTGCTGGTCGTCTACCGACCGCGTCGGTCGCTGCCGGTTCTGGCACTGGTCTAGAATCGCCACGGAACCGACTTATGTCTTCCCCAGGCACGTGGCCCGGTCACCGGACACATCGTCCGAAACCCTGTTTGTCGGTGTAATATCGTCGTTTCGTCGTCGACGCCCCGTCCCCCGAAGGCCGGTTCCGGAGTGTGGAACTGGGCGAAGACTGGTACAGACGTGTATACCCAGTTCCGACACGGACTCACCGACTGTGCCGGGGACGTGTCTGGGCCCGATCGAACGGCGCGAGCCGGGGATCTGGCAGCCAGCCGAACGCCGCGGGCGAGACCCGGCGAACACCGCGAGCGGGACCCGGCGAACGCCGCGAGCGGAACCCGGCGAACGCCGCGAGCGGGACCCAGCCGACGACCGCATGGCGTCGACCGGTCCACCGCGCAACGTTTTTACGGCTACTTCGAGAATCCCCGACAACGATGGCACGGGGCCCGGAGTCGGACGTGGAATCGACCGGGGACTCGCTGGTCCCTGTTCGCGAGGTCCACGAGGTGTTCCGGCGACGCGAGGACCGGGCGCGTCCGCTGACGGCCAGCGACATCATGGAGGCGGTCGGCTGTTCACGCCGCACCGCTCACAACAAACTGAACGAACTGGTCGAGCGCGACGTTCTCAGGACCCGGAAGGTCGGGTCCCGGAGCCGCGTGTGGTGGGTCCCGATCGAGGCCGACGACGGCGTCGCGGCGGTCGAACCGGAGCGGACCGACCTCCTCGAGGGCGCCGACCTCCCCGGGACCGGCAAGACGCTGAAGGCCCGAGAAGCAGCGCTGGTCGCCGCCTACGAGTACCTCCAGGAGTACCCCGAGGCCAAGAAGTCCGACTTCCTCCAGGACGTCTATCCGGAACACCCGGCGGAGTTCGAGACCGCCGAGGGCTGGTGGAACGCGCTCCAGCCCGCGCTCGCGGACCTCCCCGGCGTCGACCCCCCCGAAGAGCGGGGGCACATCTGGCACTTCCTCGGCGGGTGAACGTCCCCCGTGGGGTCGGACGGCCCGGACCGGCGACTGCCGGCGCACAAACGCTTTTGGTCGGACCGTCCGTGGGACCGCGACAGGTGACCGCGTCGGGGGGCGCTACCGGACGAATGACAGATACCACGCGCGAGATGCCGCTCGTATGACCGACGGCACCCTCGTATACGACACCCTCGTATGACCGACGACACGCGCGAGGTCCCGGACGAAGACGTCTACACCACCCCGGAGGAGGGCCGGAGTTACTACGGCAGTTCCTACATGCCGACGGCCTACGACAACCTCGACCTCGCGCCGGAGACCGACGCCTACCCCGACCGCGGCACAGCCGACGAACGCGGCGACAGCGACGCGGGCTACAGAGTCCTCGACCTGCCGCGCGTGCCGAAACTCTCCCACGTGGTCGGGCCCAGCGCCATCCTGCTCGGGGCGTCGCTGGGCAGCGGCGAGACGCTGTTCTGGCCCCTGCTGGTCGCCACCAGCGGCTGGGGGATCTACTGGCTGTTCGTCGTCGGCGTCCTCACCCAGTTTTTCATCAACACCGAGATCCAGCGCTGGACGGTCGCGACGGGGGAGTCGGTGTTCCGGGCGTTCGAGCGCGTCGGTCGGGGCTGGCCACTCGCCTTCCTCGTCGGCGGGTTCGTCAGCCTCGGCTGGCCCGGCTGGGCCGCCAGCGCCGCGCGCATCGGGAGCATCGGTCTCGGTATCGAAGCCGACGCCGTCGGGGTCGCCGGGATCGAACTGGCGACCTGGAAGGCCGCAGGCATCGGGTTGCTCGTGCTCGTCTGGCTCTCCTATCAGGTGACGCCGGTCATGTACAACGTCGTCGAGCGCGTCCAGATACTGCTCGTCTCGGTCGCGGTCGTCGTCGCCGTCGTCCTCTTTCTGGTCACGGGGTCGGCCGGCGAACTCGCGACGCTCCCCGGCGAGGCGCTCGGCGGCGGGACGCTCCCGCTCGAGAGCGACGTGGCACTCGTCCTCGGCGGGATCGCCTTCGCCGGGGCCGGCGGCTACCTCAACCTCTCCCAGAGTCTCTGGGTGCGCGAGAAGGGTTACGGCATGGGTCGCTACCAGGGGCGCGTGAAGAACCCCGTCGTCGGCGACGAACCCGAACCGGTCCAGCGCGACGGGTTCACGTTCCCCCCGACGCCGACGAACCTCCGCCGGTGGCGGGGCTGGTGGCGGCTGGTCCAGCTCGAACACCTGCTGACGTTCGTCCTCGGACTCGCCGTGACCGGGACGATGCTGATGGCGCTGGCCGCCGCCCACGCCCCCGGAACGACCGACGACGCCGTCGTCATGTGGACCGAGAACGTCGTCCCGCAACTCGCCGCGTTCCCGGCCGCGCTGCTGTTCCTGGCGCTGTTCTCCGCACTGTTGACGACGGAGTACGGCATCGTCGAGTCGGTCGTCCGCAACAGCGCCGACGTCGTCTACGAACTCCACGGTCGCCGGGCGGGCTGGAGCCTCCCGCGGATCTTCTGGACGGTCCTCACGGCGTTCGTGCTGTGGGGGATCGTCATCCTCGCGCTCCCGTTGCCCTTCTCGCTGGAGCGCCCGTTCGGCCTGCTCGTCGCCGGCGCGACCCTCTCCGGGCTGTTGATGTGGCCCTACACCGCGCTCCTGACGGTCGTCAACACGACGCGACTCCCCGAACACACCCAGCCGGGCTGGCTCCGACTGGCGGCGCTGTGGTGGGCGACCGCCTTCTTCGGCTACTTCAGCGCGCTCCTCGTCGGGAACTGGTTGCGCGCCCTCGCCGGCCCGGCGTTCGCGACCGAACTCGGCGTCCTCGGGAGCGGCCCCGGCGGGTACGTGCTCTTCGCCATCGTCGCCGTCGTCCAGGCCGTCGTCGTCGCCCTCTCGGCGCGCGGGAAACGCGATGCCGCCGACACCGTCCCCGACGCCGGCCAGTCGCGGGGGTTGCTGGGGTGAGTTCGTGACCGACCCCGATTCCGCCGACGAGTCCGGTGACTCGGGTCTCCCGGACGCATCCGCCAGCTCGCCAGCTGATTCACCGGCCGTCGCGTCCGGGGATGCCGTCCCCGTCCCGGTCCACGTCCACGTCCACCTCGCCGTGACCGGTGCGTTCCCGCTCCGGGTCGCGGACGTGCTGTTCACCGGTGACGGCGTGGTGGTCCCCGAGTACGAGTATCTCACGCCGCTGTTCGGGATCGCCCGTTCGGGCGTCGACGAGGCGGGAGCGACGGCCCGTGAACGGTACCGCGACGCGGGGGTCGCCGGACTCGTCGAACTGGCGGAACGGGTCCACCGACTGCCCTACGACGAGGTCGAGACCGTCCGGGTGTACCACAGCCGTCTCGGCCGGCCGAAAGTCGCGCTCGTCTCCGGGTCGGGACCGCCCTACGCCTACCGGGTTCACGCGCCCGTCGACGTCGACGCCCTCGTCGGCGCGCTTCGGTCGCTCGGCGAACGCCGCGGCTTCGCGGTCGAGCGCCACGCGAAGGTCGGTTACAGCCCCGTCGCGAGCGTCCGCCGGTTCGTCGCCGGCCGCTGAGTTCGGTCCGTTCGCAGCTGTGTCCCGAGCGGGTCGTAGAACCGTCCACTGCGTGTGTCGCACGAGCAGTTGCCTGGAATCCACGACGGACGGGAAGTTAACACATATATCCGACAGCCGTCTATTTCTCCGTTATATGCGATTCTGTGACGAGTGTGGTTCGCTGATGCACACGGAGGGAGACACGTGGGTGTGTCGCTCCTGTGAGAACGAGGAGCCACGGGACTCGCAAGCGGAAGCGGCGATGGCGACCCGGGATGGACAGCGGGACGACGGGGCACCCGCCGTGGCCGACGCGACCCGGGGCTCCACCGAGACGACCCAGGAGCCCTGTCCGGCCGAGGACTGCGACAGCGACCGGGCCCACTACGAGATGATGCCGAAACCGGGCGGCTCCTACGAGGTTCGGCTGTTCACCTGCGTCGAGTGCGGCCACAAGTGGCGCGAGTCCTGACGGCGCAGCTCCCCAACCCCGCCGCCTGAATATACACAGACGGCCACAGTAGACTCTCGACTCACACCCCGAACCTACAGCGCCGCGGCGAGCACCTCGACGGGGTGGGGCGGCTCCTCGTCCCGCTCACCGTAGGGGACGAGCTGTGAGCGACAGGAGGCACCGGGCGCTACGGGTCGTTCGGCGGGGGAGTCGTCGAGCTGGTCGAAGAGGACGTCCGCGATGGTTTCACTCATCGACCGGTGTTCTGCCTCGTAGCCGAACGACCCGGCCATGCCACAACAGCCCGAGTCCAGCGCGTCGACCTCGTAGCCCGCCCGCCGGAGGACGCCCACCGCGTGGTGGTCCTTCCGGGTGGCCTTCTGCTGGCAGTGGCCGTGATAGGCCAGGCTCTCGTCGGGTGCGTCGAACCCGATTCCCCGGTCGAGGTCGTGGGCGTCGAGGTACTCACAGACACCGTAGGCGTTCGCTGCGACCGTCTCGACGTCCTCGCCCCCGAGCAGGTCGGGATAGTCGAGCTGGTACATCACCGCGTCCGAGGGCTCGACGGTCACGACGTCCCACCCCTCGCGGACTCGCGGCGCGAGCGCGTCGACGTTCGCCTCGGCCGTCGAGCGAGCGCGGTCGAGCATGGCCTTCGAGAACGCCGGTCGACCGCTGTCGCCGACGTCGTCGGGCACCCTGACGTGGACGCCCGCGGCCTCGAGGACGTCCATCGCCGCCACCCCGACCGCCGGGTGGCTGTAGTTCGTGTAGGGGTCCGCGACCAGCAGCGCCTTCCGCTCGGCCTCGCCCTCGCCGACCGCGGGCGTCCGGCCGTCGACACGCTTGCGGAACGTCTCCCGGTGGAACGCAGGGAGGTCGGGTTCCCGGGCGATGCCGACGCTCTTCTCGGCGAGCCAGTCACTCCCCGGGAGGGCCATCGCCCAGTTCGACAGCGGCGCGAGGGCGCTCCCGACCCCCAGCAGCGTGTCGACGTTCGCGAACAGTCGGTCGCGCAGCGAGACCCCCTCGCGCTGGTGGTACTCGTGGCCGACCTCGGCTTTGAGTTTCGCCATGTCGACGCCGCTGGGACAGTCGTTGCGACACCCCTTGCAGCCGATACACAGGTCCATCACCTCGGCGGCGAACTCCTCGCTGAACACGTCGTCGGGGAGGTCCCCGCTCATGGCCGCCCGGAGCATGTTCGCCCGGCCCCGCGTACTCGTCACCTCCTCCTCGGCGGCCCGGTAGGTCGGACACATCACGCCACCGGTCGTCTCCTGGTGGCCGGTACAGCCGGCACAGCCGTGACAGAGTTCGACCATCCCCTGGAAGCCGTTCTCGTTGTCCCACGCCAGGACGGGGTCGAAGTCGGCCTCGAACGCGTAGTCGGGGTCGAACCGCAGGTTCTCCGTGGGGTCGACCTCGCCACAGACGTTGCCGGGGTTGAGCAGCCAGTCCGGGTCGAACGCCGTCTTGAGTTCGCGGAACGTCTCCCAGAGGTCATCGCCGTAGAGCTTGCGGTTCCACTTCGTCCGGGCCTTGCCGTCGCCGTGTTCGCCCGAGACCGACCCGCCGTACTCGACGACGAGGTCGGTGATGCGCTCGGCGATGGCGTCCATCTGCTCGACGCCGCGCTCGGTCTTGAGGTTCAGGAGCGGGCGGATGTGCAACACACCGGGCCCGGCGTGGGCGTAGTAGGCAGCGAACGTGTCGTAGTCGTCGAGGATCGCCTGGATGTCCGCGACGTACTCCGGGAGACTCTCCGCCGGGACGGCCGTGTCCTCGACGAACGGCCAGTGTTTCTCGTCGCCGGTTCGCGAGAGCAGGATGGGGAGGCCTGCCTTGCGCATCTTCCAGAACTTCGCCTGTCGGTCGGCGTCGTAGGCCTCCAGCGCGTCGACGGCGTTGACTGGGTCGTCGGTGGTCCCGGCCGCGCTCTCCTGGGGTTCCGTGTCCGGCTCGTACCCCGGGAGGCGGTCGGCCAGCAGGTCCGCGACTTTCTGTCTGGCCTGCCGGTCGGACTCCGCGTAGAACTCGACGAGCAGCGTCGAATCCGTCCCGTCGGGGAGCGTCGCGACGAGGTCCGCGAACTCGCCGGTCTCGCGAGCCAGGTCGAGGAACACGTCGTCCATGACCTCCACCGCCGAGGGGTCGTGTTCGAGGATCGGCGCGACGTCGCGCATCGCCGGGAGGACGCCGTCGTAGGTCAACATGACGACCGCGGTCGTCTCCGGAATCGGCTCCAGCGATACTTCGGCTTCGGTCACGATCGCGAGTGTCCCCTCGCTCCCGGCCAGGAGGCGACCGACGTTCACCTGCCCGTGCTCGCGCGCGTCGGCGACGAGCCGGTCGAGGTTGTACCCCGAGACGTTCCGCGTCAGGTCGGGATAGCGGGCCTCGATCTCCTCGGCTTCCTCGTCGAGTATCCGCCGCACCTCGGCGTATATCCGCGCCTCGAGGTCGACCTCGCCGCTCCCGCCGTCGCCCCGGTCGTCTCCGCGACCGCCGTCGGCGCCGGCACCGGCAGCCAGGTCGTCGAGGTCGTCGACGTCGACCCAGCCGAAGGTCGTGACGGTGCCGTCGGCCAGCACCGCCTCGACGGACTCGACGTAGCCGTCCGCCTTCTCGTATTTCAGTGAGTGGGCACCGGTCGAGTTGTTGCCGATGCAGCCGCCGAGGACGCTCTTGTCGCCCCAGGCCGGATCGGGGGCGTACTTCAGGCCGTGCGGTCGGAGGTGGTCGTCGAGGGTCGCGAGCGTGATGCCGGGCTGTGCCCGGGCGGTCCCCGCTTCGGGGTCGACGCCGAGGAAGCCGTCCATGTGGCGCTTGAAATCGAGGACGACCGCCTCGTTGACGGCCTGTCCGGCCAGCGAGGTGCCGCCGCCGCGGGGCAACACGGGGATCTCCCGGTCGGCACAGTAGCGCATCACAGTGGCGACGTCAGCGGTCGAGGCCGGCGCGACGACGCCGATCGGGAGTTGCTGGTAGACGCTGGCGTCGGTGGCGTAGAGCTGTCTGCTGTACGTGTCGAAGCGGACGTCCCCGTCGACGCGAGCTTCCAGCCCGCTCACCAGATTGGGCCGCTCGACACCGTCGCCGGCGTAGTCGTAGTCGGCGCGCGAGTCGGTCGCGGGGTCGACACCGGGGGTCGACTCACCGCCCGTCGCCGGGTCGACGCCCGGGTCCGACTCACCGTCCGTCGCCGCTCCCGTCGCCGGGTCCGTCTCCCCGGCCCGGGTGGGTTCTCCGGACATCGCTGTGGGTCCGGGGTCAGAACGCCCCCGGTGCGACGACGTACCCGAACAGCAGCGTCAGCAGGCCGGTCGCCGCGGCGTAGTAGGCAAGCGGTATCAACTCGAGCCGGATGACACGCCCCTCCTCGCCGACGAGGCCGACGACGGCCAGGGCGGCGACGACGTTGTGGATGGCGACGAGGTTGCCGATCGCGCCGCCGACCGCCTGTGCACCCACGACGATCTGCGTCGGGACGCCGATGTTCTGTGCGGCGTTGAACTGGAAGGTGCCAAAGAGGATGTCACTGACCGTGTTCGACCCGGCGATGAACGCGCCGAACGCGCCGACCAGCGCCGCGAAGAACGGGTAGGCCCCGCCCGCGACGTTGGCCGTCAGGTCCGACAGGATGACGAGCATGCTGTCGAGGTCACCGGCGCGCCCGGAGTTGATCATGATCTGGACGGTCGCGACCGCGAACCACAGCGCGATGACGGCCGGCAGGATCTTCTGGAACGTCTCCTTCCACGACTCGGTGATCCCCTCGCGGTCCATCCCGTGGAGTCCGTAGGTGAGCACGCTGACGACGACGAAGATCGCACCCGGCAGGTACAGCGTCCGGAACGACCCCGACAGACCCTGGACGCCCAGGATGTCGGTCCACGCGATGACGAGCGTCGACTGCAGGAAGTCCTGGAGCGGTCCCCAGACCCGCGTGACGACGAGCAACCCGGCCGTCAGGACGTACGGCAGCCACGCCATCCCCAGCGACATCTCGCGGTCGGGGGTGACCTGGGCAGTGCCGCCGTCGGCCGCGACTGTCCGGTCGCCGCTGGTGCTCTCGCCGGGCTCGATCTCGCCGACCCAGTGGTCCGGCCACCCCTCGCGGGGACCGAAGTCCCACTCCTCCTCGGGCAGCAGGTAGCCGGCCCGCAACACCGCCGCGGTGACGAACAGGCCGACCATCGCCCCGAGCAACGCCGGGAACGTCGGTCCCAGGAAGTAGGCCGTCAGCCAGTAGGGGACCGCGAAGGCGGCCCACGCGAACGTCGTCAGCGGAAGCACCTCCAGTGCCGGGCGGATGGAGCGTTCCTCGCCGAAGAAACGGGTCATCATCGCGACGCCGATAAAGGGCAACACGATGCCGACGACCGCGTGGATCGACGCGGCCCACAGCGCGACGTCGGCGACGTACTCGGTCACGGTCAGTCCCTCCGACTGTATCGCCGACTCGATCGCGGCGTTCTGGCTGAACACCTCCTCCAGCCCGATGATCAGCGGCGTCCCCACGGCACCGAACGTGATAGCCATCAGGTTGCCGGTCAGCGCGATGACGACCGCCGCCATCGGCGGGAACCCGAGGCCGACGAGCAACGGACCGACGATGGCCGCGGGCGTCCCGAACCCGGCGGCGCCCTCGATGAACGACCCCATGAGGAACACGAGCAACACGACCTGGACGCGCCGGTCGTCGCTGATCGACGAGAACCCGTCGTTGATGACGTCGAACGCGCCGGACTGTTTCAGCGTGTACAGCAACAGGATCGCACCGAAGACGATCCACAGGATCTCCGTCGCCGTGAACACGCCCGCGATGGTCGCTGCGCCGATCAGCTCGGGTCCCATGCCCCAGCCGACGTAACCCACGACGACGGCGATCACCCACGCGACCGGCATCGTCCGCGTCGCGGGCTGGTACAGGATGACCATCAACACCGTGATCGCCACCAGCGGCAGGAGCGCCATCCCCACCAGCGTGGCGTCAACCATTGTTCTCCACCGCCGTGTCCCGCATCGATTCACGGCGCGTCGTGTCTCGCTTCGATTCACGCCGCGCTCGGTCGTCTGTCACGGCGGAACACCGGGTGCCGATCCGATTTTCGTGCCTGTCTGGATCTGGCATGGCTCGAAAGTCAAACTGCGGCTATTTATAATTACTGTCCGTTCCAGCGGACCGGGAATCCCTGCCCCGACCACCTCATCTGTAGTCCGATGGAACGCGAAAAAGTCGCATAAATCCTCCAATGATGCAATATAGCGGAGATCTCGTAACCGTGGTAGAACTGGCTGGACGAGTCGGTGGAAACTGGGACGGCGGCTATAGTACATTCGAGTGAATTTGGTTGCGCACGAATACACAGTGGGTACACTCAACTGTAATCGAACGTGGCTGGCACTCTGGAGCGAGGAGGACTCCGGCGAGAAGGGGCGGTGAGCGCACTCGGCGGTTCGGGTCAGGATCCGGTCGCGATCGCGTACAGCTCGTAGGCGAACACGGCCAGAACGAGCGCGACGTTCGCCCACACGAAGGCCGTGAACGCGGTCTGGCTCAGTGCCATCAGTCGCGCACCTCCTCGTCGACTGCCGCGTGTCTGTTCCGTCCGCCGTCGGTCGCCGGCTCGTCGAGCCGGCCGACCTCGGCGTCGAGCCTGTCGAGGTCGAACCCCGCTGGCGAGACGCGAGCCAGCACGACCGCGAGTCCGCCCGAGACCACGAGCGCGGTGACGAACGACCCGAAGAAACTGGGCGCGGGTAGTGCGCTCGCCAGTCCCAGGTCGGCCACCAGTCCCGCTGCCGGCGGGAAGAGACTCGCGCCGACGAGCAACCCGGCGACGCTCGCGACCAGCATGCCGGGGCCGGACGGGCGCGAGGAGTAGAGTCCGTAGAGCAGCGGGACGAACGTCGCCGTGGCGAGCAGGTCGGCGGTGAAGAATATCTGGAGGACGCTGTAGCCCTGTGCGCCGATGACCGTCGCGGCGAGGGCGACGACGACGGTGAGCGTGCGGGCAGCAAGCGTCAGCGTACTGTCGTCGGGGTCGGCGAGCAGTCGTCGCAGGTCCGCCGTGGCGACGCTCGCGATGGCGTTGAAGATCGTGTCGGCGGTACTCATCACGAGCAAGACGGCGACGAGCACGACCGCGAGTGTCACCGGCTCCGAGAACGAGGCGTTCACCACGAGGAAGAAGGCGACGTCGGCGTTGTACCCCGCTCCCGACGTGACGAGTTCGTCGAGTCCCGTGGCCGCGAGACCGAACAGTCCCGCGGTAACGACCATCGGCAGGACGGCGACCGCGGCTATCAGGAACGAGCGCCGCACTTCCCGGGTGGACGACCCGGCGTAGATGCGCTGCCACCACGCCTGGTTCAGTATCTCCGCGCCGAGGATGGCGACGACGACGTACGCGCCGAAGCGTAATCCCGGAACGAATCCCGGGTTCAGGAGCGAGGGGTCGCTAGCGAGGACAGTTTCGTGGACCGCGCCCGCGCCGCCCAGCGAGAGGATGGCCGCCCCGAATCCCACGGCCAGCAGCGGGAGGAGCACGAGCGTCTGCAGGGTGTCGGTGAAGATGCTCGCCTGGAGGCCGCCGTAGGCGGTGTAGACGAGGACGAACCCGCCGATCACGGCGGCGGTCTGCCAGAGCGGGACGTCCGCGACGAGTGCGAGCGCGCCGGTGATACCCGTCATCTCCGCCGCGAGGAAGACGAACATGTACGCGACGCTCACGAGCAGGACGTAGACGTACATCGCTGTCCCGTAGCGTGCGTAGGCGTACTCGGTGATGGAGTGGCCCTCGGGGATGTACTCGCGGATGCGCGGACCGACCCAGGCGTAGGCCACGAGCGGCGTCGCGCTCCCGACCCCGTAACCCACGAGCGCCGAGATGCCGCCGAAGGCCGCCGCGGCCTCGACCGGACTGAACAGTATCCACGCGCCCATACTCGACGCGATAAGTGTCGCCGTCAGTCGTCCGCCGCCCGTCGAGGAACGCGCCGAGATGAAGTCCTCGGTGCTCCCGACGCGACCCCGCGCGTACCACGTCCCGAGCGCCGCGAACAGCGCCAGCGTCGCCACCGTCACGCCCAGCGCGACTGTCGATGTCACCATGTCCGGTCCGAGACGCTCGACCGGCATATACCTTGGTGATACAACTCGGTAATACCATCCGTCGGCCGTCGCCAGCGACGCGGTCCGTGGTGGATCTGGCGCTGCAAGGGACGACGAGTTTCAGCGTTGATTCCTGGGGGTTCGAGTTTAAATACGAAGGAGCGAAACTGGAAGCAACGACCGGCCGCGACGGCCGAGTGACACGCATGGCAGGCGAGGAGACGGAACGGGGCACGCTGGGGTCCTTCCAGGCGTGGCTCTCGCGGGCAGCCTCGGCGGTCACGGGCACGCGGATCCACGTCCCCGACTACGACCCGGGTCGCCACGGCCGTCTCGTCGGCCCGCCCGACCTGGGCGACCGCGAGGAGGTCGAGCGCTACTGGCTGAACGCTCCCTTCGCCTACGTCTCACTCTCCTACGACGACGAGAGCGACGAACACCGTTACGAGGTGGTCGAACCGGGCCTCGACGACGCCGAGATCGACCTGCTGGAACGTCTCTTCCGGGACATCCGCGACCCGCTGCTCTACCGGACCGACGTCAGCGACGACCCCGAAGCGGCGCTGCGAGAGGAACTCCGCCAGCGCCTCGAAGAGTACGGCGTCGACGTTCCCACGGAGTCGTTCTACCGCCTCTACTACTACCTGCACCGCTCGTTCCTGGGTTACGGCAAACTCGACCCCATCATGGGTGACCCGGGCGTCGAGGACATCTCCTGTGACGGGCCGAACCTCCCGGTGTTCGTCTACCACGAGGACTACACCGACGTCGGGACGAACGTCGTCTTCGAGCCCGACGAACTGAGCGACTTCGTTGTCCACCTCGCACAGCGCTCGGGCCGACACGTCAGCGTCAGCGACCCCGTCGTCTCGACGACGCTACCCGACGGCTCGCGTATCGAACTCGCACTCGGCGAGGAGGTCACCCCGCGCGGGTCGGCCTTCACGATACGGAAGTACGCCGACGAGCCGTTCACGCCCATCGACCTCCTGGAGTACGGCACCTACGACGTCTCGATGCTCGCCTACCTCTGGCTGGCCATCGAGAACAACAAGTCCCTCATCTTCGCCGGCGGGACGGCCGCGGGCAAGACCACCTCGATGAACGCCGTCTCGATGTTCATCCCGCCGCGCTCGAAGGTCGTCACCATCGAGGACACCCGCGAACTCTCACTGCACCACGACAACTGGCTCTCCTCGGTCACGCGCGAACGGATGGGTGACGGCGACATCACGATGTACGACCTGCTGCGCTCGTCGCTGCGCCACCGGCCCGAGTACATCGTCGTCGGCGAGGTCCGCGGCGAGGAGGCGATCACCCTCTTCCAGGCGATGAACACCGGCCACACGACGTTCTCGACGATGCACGCCGACTCGGTCCAGACCGTCATCAACCGGCTGGAGAACGAACCCATCAACGTCCCGCGACCGATGGTCCAGTCCCTCGACATCCTCTGTGTGCAGGTGTTGACACGCTCGGGTGGTGAACGGGTCCGGCGCTCGCGGACCATCTCCGAGATCGAGGGTATCGACCAGCGGACGGGCGAACTCGACTACTCCAACGCCTACGAGTGGCAGGGCGAGCGCGACACGTTCCGGAGTTCCAGCAGCGACCTCCTCGAAGAGATCCGCGACGAGCAGGGCTGGAGCCAGGGCGAGTTGCGCCGCGAGTTGCGCAACCGTCAGCGGTTTCTCACCTACCTCCGCGAGGCGGGCGTCCGGGACTACCGCCGGTTCACCGCGATGATAAACAAGTACTACGCCGACCCCGAGGAGGTCGTCGCCATGGTCGAAGAGCGCGGCGTCGAGACCGGCGAGGCGGCCACAGACGAACTCGTATGATCCCGGCGGCTGTCCTCCAGACGGGTATGGACCCGGTCGGCCTGGTGCCCCTGATCCTGGCGTTCGCGCTGGCGGCGCTCGTCTGGCTGTCGGCCAGCAACCGTCGCGTCGATACGTTCCTCACGCGGGTTTCCCGGCGATACTTCGGCCGGTACGTCGACGACGAACACCCCGAGCGAACGCGCCAGCTCCGCGCGGCGTTCGTCGACGAGACCTATCGTGCCTACGCCGCCCGGACCTACCTCCTCACGGCCCTCGCGGGCCTCGTCGGCAGCGTGGTCGGCGTCTACGTCACCGGCGTCGGGTTGCTCTTGCTCCCGGCACTCGGCGATTTCATCAATCAGTTGCCCGACGCCATGGCGAACGGGCTGGGCCGGCCGGAACTCGAACCCGAACTCACGCCCCGCCAGGTGCTCGCCGTCGTCACCGCGGGTGGCGTCCTCAGCGGGCTCGTGACCGCCGGCGTCGCCTACTGGTACCGCTGGGAGTCACCGAAGAACCGCGCCGAGGTGCGCAGACGCGGAATAAACGAGGGACTCCCCCGGACTGTCGCCTTCGTCTACGCGCTCTCCAGAGGTGGGATGGCCGTCCCCGAGGTGATGCGCAGTCTCGCCGACAACCGCTCGGTCTACGGCCACGGCGCGGACGAGATATCGGTGGCCGTCCGGGAGATGGATCTGTTCGGTCGGGACATCATCACCGCGGTCCGCCACGTCGCCGAGCGCACCCCGAGCGAGCAGTTCAAGACCTTCTCGGAGAACCTGGCGAGTGTCCTCCAGAGCGGGAAGGACCTCCCGGGGTTCCTGCGCGACCAGTACGAGCGCTACAGCGACCAGGCCCAGGAACGCCAGGACGAGATCCTCGAACTGCTCGCCACCATCGCCGAGGCCTACGTGACGGTCCTCGTCGCCGGGACGCTCTTCCTGATGACGATCCTGCTCGTCTTCGGCCTGACGACGACCCAGACTATCAACTTCCTCCGGTTGCTCGCGTACCTGCTCATCCCGCTCGCGAACCTGCTCTTCATCGTCTATCTGGACGGCAAACTCGACCTGCTGGGCGTCTCCCGCGGGAGCGACACCGGCGCTCTCGAAGCGGACATCTCCGACAGCGAGGTGCCCGACGACCTGGAGGCCCGCTGGGGGCTCGACGAGAGGGACAGCGTGGCCCGCTCCGACGGCGGCGCGACGAGTCCGGCCCCGGCCGACAGCAGTACGACGACCCGTGCCCCGGACGACCCTGCGACCCGGCCGGCGGCCGACAGCACCGAACGACTGGCGCTGTACGACCGGCTGGCGTCGATCAAACGTGTCGCCAGCGACCCCGTCCAGACGGTGCTGTGGAACCCCACCAGACTCCTCTATCTGACCGTCCCGCTGGCGTTGCTGTGGGTGGCGATCCGGGCGCCCAGCGCCGTCTCGCCCGGCGGGTTCGAGACCCGGATCGCCGACGACATCGTCATCCAGGCGGCACTGTTCGTCGTCGGCACGTTCGCGCTCGTCTGGGAGTTGTACAGCCGGCGAATCCGGCGCATGGAGGCGGAACTGCCGGAGTTCCTCGGTCGACTGGCCAGCCTCAACCAGGCGGGGATGTCGGTCGTAGAGAGCATCGAGCGCGTCCGCGAGAGCGACCTCGGACTCCTCTCGCCGGAGGTCGACCGCGTCTGGCGTGACCTGCAGTACGGCGCGACTGTCGACGACGCCTTCCGCCGGTTCGGCCTGCGCGTCCGGACGACCGCTACCACCCGCGTCGTCACCCTGCTGACCAACGCGCTCCGTGCCAGCGGGAACGTCGCACCCGTGCTCCGGATCGCCAGCGAGCAGGCCGAGTCCGAACTGAAACTCCGCCGGCGCCGCAGCCAGCAGATGGTGACCTACCTCGTCGTCATCTACATCTCGTTTCTGGTCTTCCTGGTCATCATCGTCGCCGTCCAGGAGGTGCTCGTCCCGAGTCTGCCGACCGACGTCCCCGTCCCTTCGGCCGACGAGACGCGCCGACTGGGCGTCAACGCCGGCCAGTTCGCCCGGTTCGCCGAGGTCGACAAGGCCGCCTACACGCTCGTGTTCTTCCACACGGCGCTCGTCCAGGCGGTCCTCTCGGGGTTCATCGGCGGCCAGCTCGGCGAGGGGTCGCTCAAGGACGGCGCCAAGCACGCGACGGTCATGCTCACTGTCGCCTACGTCGCCTTCCTCTTGCTCACCTCGCCGGTCGCCACCGTCACGTTCACCGAGCAGACGATGGACGGGGACGCGGTCGTCGTCGACTCGGTCTCGATGTCCGACGGCGGGTTCGTCGTCGTCCACCAGCAGACCAGCGACGGCAAGGTGGTCGGCCACAGCGCGTATCTCGAAGCCGGGACCCACCGGGACGTCCGCGTGCGCCTCGATAGTACCTACGCCGACGAGATGACACTGTTCGCGGTCACCTACCTCGATAGCGACGGCGACGGGGAGTTCGACCCGCCACCGGGAGCGGCGGCCGATACGGCCTACACGGCCACCGACTCGCGGGTGTTCGACCGCGCGGCGGTGACCCGCGATTCGGACGACGCGTCGTCACTCGACGCGTATTCGACTGTCTCGTCGCGGACCACGCTCCCGTCGCTCCGGGAGTCAGTCGATACGCGAGCGGTCGCTGGTCGGTTCTCGGGGACGTCGAGTCCAGTGCCAGCAGGGTAGCCCCGGGGGTAAAACGCGTGTATCGACCGGCTACCAGTCCACGGAGAGCGTCCCGTCGCCCTGGGGGTCGGGTGCGATCTCCTCGTCGGTGCGGCGGTCGACGACGTGGATGACGCCCCGGTCTTTCTTCGCGGGACAGACCTCGGCAGCGCGGACGTTCTCGTCCAGGTCGGTCTCGTCGATGAAGTAGACTTCGGGCCTGGCGATGCCGGTCGTGATGTCCAGCGTCCAGTTGTTCGACACCTCGGCGCACTTGCCCGCACCGATACACTTGTTCGCCTCGAAGATGATCTTGTAGGGCTTCTCGTCGATGGGCGGGGCGTCACGCTCGCCGATCGTACTCGGGTCCACCGGACCGTCTGCGGCCATACCCGGTCTTCGGACCCGCGTCCCTTTCGTCTGTCGTTTCCGCGTGTGTGGTGAGCGCGGTAACGAGAGGGTGTGAGTTTACCGTTCGGTCCCGATCAAACGTACGCCGAGCGGAGCGAGGCGTTTCACCGCCGGAGCCGTCGAAGACGGCGGAGGCGGCCTTTTTCACCCATGTTTTTGCCGCGAGTGGTACCCGCAGCGAGCGGTGCGAGCGAGGATACCCGAGCGGTAAAAACATGGCCTGAAGATACCTGTCACAGATGCTCGTACCCGGCCTGGTGGAAGATTCTACACCCCGCTCTCCTCGGCGAGGACGAGCAACGCGACGGCGTCGGTCTCGGCGGTCGGCGAGATGTCCTGGTCGCCGTCGAACCGGAGGACGTCACCGGCGACGAGTTCGTGGTCCGTCTCGCCGAGTGTCATCGTCAGTTCCCCGTCGAGCACGTGACAGACGATCTCCCGTCCAGGGTGTTCGTGCGGTGGGATAGAGTCACCCTCGTCGAGTGCGAGTCGAACCGTCCTGGGTTCGCCCTCGAAGAGGACACCACGGCCACCGCCGTCGAGGTCCGGCAGGTGGACCAGTTCGGTCGATCCCGGGACTGTCGAGTCGGTCATCGCTTGGGGAGGTCGGCGACGAACTCCTCGACACCGCGGCGCTCGACGTCGTAGTTCTCCGCGTCGAAACTCCCGACTTCCGCCTGGAACTCGTAGAACAGCGGTTTGGGCTCGTGGTCGTTGACGATACGGAGCGTCTCGCCGCTGTCGAGTTCCTCGAAGGCGTCGTGGATCTTCGGGTGGCGCTGGGCCGGCGGCACGTCACGCAGGTCGAGCGTCGTTGCTGGCATACCTCGCGATAGTTCCGCCGCCCGCCTCACAGTTGGCACGAACACGTTCGGCCCACCCGGACTGGGTCATCATCACTTCCGACATATCGACCGCCGTTCGCCACCAGTTTGAGGAGGTGGGCGGGCGAACACCGGGGTATGTCGGCGACGACGTCCCGGTGGTCACGAGTCCTCGTCGCGGTGGGTATCGTCGCGCTCGTCGCCTGGCAGGCCGCGGTCCTGGTCGACCTGCCACGCCGGACGGCGGTGACACTGGGCGTCTACGGGTTCGTCCTCCACGTCGTCTTCGGGAAGGCCTACGCGCTCGTCCCGTCGTACTTCGACCGCGACCTCGCGTGGTCGGTGGCCCCGGCAGTCCAGTTGCCCCTGACCACTGTCGGGGTCGCCGGTCTCGCACTCACCCCACTCACGGGTGTCCCTGACATCGCGGGAGCCATCGGCGCCGTCACGTGGACGCTCGGCGTCGCCGTCTTCCTCGGAACCTTGCTCGCGACGGTCCGGACGAACCTCACCGGCGCCGAGACGGGGACGGGCGAGCACAACGCCGACCGCCGGCCGGTCGACCGCGCGGCGAACCTGTTCGTCCCTCTCGTCCTCGCGTACCTCGCGGTCGGTACCTGGGAGACGCTGGCGATGCAGACCGCCGCACCGGGACTCCTCGACGGCTACCCGCCCCGGGTGTCGCACCTCCTCGCCGCCGGGACCGCCGCCCTGCTCGTCTTCGCCGTCGGGTTTCGCCTCCTTCCTCGATTTCTCGTCACCCAGGTCGAGCGCCCCCTGCCGTGGGTCGTCCTCTTGCCGGGGGCCGTCGGTCCGGCGCTCATCGCGGTCGGTCTCCCGGGCGGGTCGCTCCTGCACGCCGGTGCGGGCCTCGAAGCCGTCGCGATGCTCGGATGGGCGTTCGTCTACGTCCGACTCTACCGGGCGACGGACCGCGACCGCGTGGGCTTCTACGGACCACTCGCCGGGGTCGCGGCCGGTGTGCTCGGGGTCGGACTCGGCGTTCTCATGGCCGTCCAGTCGGTGTCTCGACCCCTCGCGATCGCTCACTACCGGCTCAACGTCCTGGGCTTTCTCGGGCTCACGATCGTCGGCGTCACCTACCAGTTCTACCCACCCACTGTCGGGCGATTCCCGGGAGCAGGCGACCGACTCGCGCTCGGGTCGATGGCGCTTCTCGGCGGGGGACTGGGCGTCGAGGTGGCCGGCGCGCTCGCATCGTTCCCGACAGTGACGGTCGTCGGCCGCGCCGTCTCGCTGGTCGGCGGACTCGCCTACGCGTATCTCGTCCTCGGGGTGTTCGTCCAGCGAGCGCGGAATTGAGCCACGAAACGACGGTCGGGTTCCCCGATTGGTCAGGCGGGGCGACCGACCGGGTGACACACCGAGTCACCGGAGCGGCGATGTCTCCCCGGGCTCGCACTCGCCCGTCCGCTCCAGAATCATCGTGTACTGGTCGGTTCCGAGGTCCTGTCCGTCGCCGTACTGGACCGAGCGGGGGAACACGCCGGCGTTCGCGAGCGCACGCCAGACCGGCGGGCGTCGCTCCGAGCGGAGATAGCGGGGTTCCGGGCCGAACCGCGCGGCGACCTCGTAGTGGTAGGTGCCTCCCGACAGCAGGTCCCGGACGTAGCGCTCGCGCTCGGGATTGGCCAGCAGCGCCGCCCGGCGGCTGTAGTCGTCCGGAGCCAGATACTGCAGGGACTCGTGGGCGTTCAGGACGATGTACGTCGGACACCGCTCGGGCATCGCCTGCATCCAGCGGGTCGTCGAGGGGCGGACGCGCTCGCCGTCGACGGTCATCGCCCGCTGGGTCGGCCGGTAGATCGTCGCTCCGTGGGGGACCGGCGCCTCCTGGGGATCCGTGACGTAGGTCTCGATCGTCGCGTTCCCGTCGGCGTGCGTGGCGAGCCAGCCAGTCGCGCCGTCTCTGGGCTGGTTCGCGTATCCCAGCACCCCCACGCCGGCGTAGAGCGCGGTCGTGACGAGCAACAGGGCGACGACCGGGCGGGCGACCGCGGGACGGGACTCCAGCCCGTCCGCGAGCACGACAGCGAGGACGAGCACCAGCAACGCGAGCGCCGGTAACAGGTGATGGGGGCGGATGTACGACCAAAGCGAGTAGACGAGACGATAGACGACGAGGCCGGCGAGCGCGAGGGCGATGCCGTCCGCGGCGAGTCGGTCCTCGCGGACCCGCAAGAGTCCGGCCGGGATCGCCACCAGCAGACCAGCGAGCAGTGGTAATCCGACCGCGTGGGCCGACCCTCGAAGGAGCCACCACCAGCTCGGCGCCGCCACGTAGCCGTGCAGGGCGCTCTTCGAGGCCGTTCCCCTCGCCACCCGGTCGGTGAGTACGTCGATCCCGCCCAGCAGGACCCCTGGATAGCCGACGAAGACCGCCACGGCCCCACAGACGCCGCCGACGAGGAGGAGTTTCGGTCGGACCAGCGCCGCGCGGCGGGTGGTCTCGGGTCTGCGCGCTCGCAGCAGGTACGCGAGACCGAGCAGCGGGACAGCCACGCCGGCGGTCAGTTTGAACGCGATCGCGACGCCACCGGCGAGACACCCCCCGTAGAACCAGTTTGCTTCGCCGGTCTCGACGTACCGGAGCGCCGCGTAGACGGTACACAGGAGGAAAAAGAGCGCGGGCACGTCCTCGCCGGCCTCGTGAGCGAGCACGAGCAGCCCCCAGATCAGGCTCAGCAGGAGGGCGGCGAGTCGGCCCGCGCGGCGGCTGTCCATCGTGGTCCCGATGCGATAGACGACGTAGACACAGCCGACGGCGAAGGCGACGTTCGTGAGTCGGGCCGCCAGGACCGTCGTCGTCCAGAGCCAGGCCGGGAGTTCGAGCCAGTGGTTCCACAGCCCGCCGCGCCAGGCGTCGGTCGTCGCCACGGCGAGGTCGAGCTGGTCGGTCACGAGGAGGTAGGCCATCGCCGGCAGTGCGACCAGCCCGTAGAGATACATCGTCGCGCCGTAGGTCCGCCAGTAGGTGACGCCCTCCCGGAGCGAGTCGAGACCCGGGTCGGCGACGACGTAACCCAGGGTCTCGAAGGGGTCGATCACCCGCCAGCGTTCGTCGCGGGTCGCGAAGTTCGGCACGCGGTGCCAGAACCAGAACCCCGCGAGGACGAGCGCGAGCAGGAGGATGTAGCCGAGGTACGGGTCGGTCCGGACGTCGGCGAGTACCTGCGCTCTCGCCCGGTCGGCCCGGTCGGTGAGCGGCGATAGTAAAGTTCCGGCGAATCCAGTCCCGGTCGCCGTTGCAGTTTCGGTTCCGGTGTCCGCTTCGGTGTCACTCATTCCCGACGCCAGCGGAGGCCGACGAGCGCCAGGAGAGCGACGAGTGTCACGAGGAGACCCATCCCGGGACCCGTGGTCGTCGTCGTGTCCGGCGCTCCGCTCTCCTCGGCTGCAGTCGGTCCACTCGTGGTCGCGCCCGGAGAGGCGAGTACCGTCGTCGGCGTGGGTGTGGCCGTCGTCGCTGTGTCGGTCGCCGTCGGCGTCTCCGCTGGTGTCGGTGTCGACGCGTCACCCGGTGTCGACGTGGGTGTCGCTATCGGCGTCGGAGTGGGTGTTGCGGTCGGTGTCGCTGTGGGCGTGGCTGTCGGAGTCGGCGTCGGCGTGTCGGTCGGAGTCCCGGTGGGGATGTCGAGCACGTCCTGTGTCGGAGTCGGCGTGGGTGTGGACGTTGCAGTGGGCGTCGGCGTGGGAGTCGGCGTATCTCCCGGTGTCGGGGTGGGCGTCGGCGTTGACGTCGGCGTGGGAGTCGGCGTCGGCGTCGATGTCGGGGTACCCGTCGCTTCCACCGTGACGGTCACGGTGTCGGTGTCGGTATTGCCAGCGACGTCGCTCACGCGGAGGCGGACAGTGTAGGTCCCGGGATCGTCGAAGACGTGGTCCGGATTCGAGCCCGCTTCCTCGAAGTTCCCGTCGTCGGTCCAGTCCCAATCGTAGCTCGTCACGCCGTCGTCGTCGGTCGATCCGGTGCCGTCGAAACTGACGACGCTCCCTTCGTGAACCGTCCTGTCTGTCCCTGCCTCGGCCGTCGGTGGTTCGTTCACGTCGATGAGTTCGACCGTGACCGTCTGGGTCGCAGTGTTGTCGACGGTGTCGGTGGCTTCGACAGTCAGTTCGTACTCGCGGTCCCCGTCGCTGTCGCCGGGATTCTCGAAGTCCTGTGGGCTGTCCAGGGTGACCTCGCCCGCCGCGCTGTCGACACTGAACAGCCCCGCATCGGCCCCGGCGAGCGAGTACGTGATACCGGTATCGTCGCCGGCACCGTCGTCGGCCTGCGCGTCCAGGGCCAGACCGGTCGTCCCCTCCTCGACCGTCGTCGTCACGCTGGCACCCTCGGCGAACGTCGGCGCGACAGTGTCGACGGTGTACGTCTCGTCGGTGTCGGGTTCGGACGTATCGAGTGCGTTACCGACCGAGTCGGTGATATCCGAGCCGCTGGCCACGCCCAGCCCCAGTGAGCCGTCGCCCGAGATGCCGTCGACCGTGACGAGGACGCTACTGCCGCTGGAACTGCTCACGGCGGCGACCGACGCCGAGAGCGACCCGCTGGTATCGAGCAGGAAGTCCGTCGTATCGACGTTCTCGACAGATTCGGAGAACGACACGGAGAACTCGACGCTTTGCTGGCTCGTCTCGGGACCCGTCGGCGACGAGCGCGTTATCGACGACACCTCGGGTGGTGTGTCGTCCACTGGGGTACCGTCGTCGGGACTCGTTTCCACTGGCGTCTCGGTCTCGGTCGCGGTCGTACAGTCCGTCGTGGACGTTTCTGTCCCGTCAGTCGCCGTGGTCTCCACCGGGTCGTCGATCGTGATCTGCGCCGGGTCGGTCACCGCCCCACCGTTTTTCGTGTAGGGCTTATCGACCGCGGAGCCGAACTCGAACTCGTAGTTCTGGTCGCCGTCGGTGTCGAGGTGTGGCATCGCGACGAGTGTCGTGTCCTCTTCGAGCGTGGGCTCCAGTGTGATCCCGACGTCGCTGTCGGACCCGGCCTCGATGTAAGTCGAGTGGCCGACGACGTTCCCGTTGGCGTTGTTCAGGTGGATGGCGACGAACCCGCCGTCGCTCACCGTGACCGACGACACCGTGACCGCACTCCCGAACGACTCCTGGTCGTTGAACGTCAGCGAGGCCGTGGGAGCCGCGGCGATACGACCTTGCACCGCTTCGTTCCCGGAGAGTAGCGAGTTACTGCCGCGCTCGACCTGGATCCCGAAGTTCGCCCCCTGCGCGTTGTCGCTGAAGTCCCCCGTGGCGCTCCACGTACCACTGGTCTGGACGATAGAGGTGAGCGGTTTGACGAACGGGGAACCTCCGTCCGTGCCGGTGATTCTGACCGATAGCTCCGTCCCGGGCGCGACGTTCGCCGTTCCGGTGATCTCCTGGCTGGCGGCCTTCTGGACGGTCACCTCGTCTACGTTTCCATCGTTGTCGATATCAGCGTTCGCGTCGACCGTCGCACTGGCAGTAGCGAAGTCCCAGGTGTCCAACTTCGTCACGGTATCGTCGTTGAGCCCGTCGTCCGATTCGGTCGTGAAGTTCGTCTCCAGTTCGTCACCGTCGCTGAACTCCGGGACCTCGCTCGTGTTGACGACCAGCCAGTAGTCGTCGTCGCTCGGGTCCAGGAACAGTTCGGCGTTGCTCGCGTCGATCGTCGCGACGTATCCGTCCGTGCTCGGCCCCGGATTCGTCTGGACGACGTGGAAGGACCACGCCTCGGTCTCGCTCGCTGCCTCGTCGAAGAAGGCGTCGGTCACGTCGCCACTTCCGCCGTCGATCCGGTGTTGCAGCACTCCCTCGAGGCCGCTGGCGTCGATCTTCGTGATGAAGACATCGTCGTTCGCGATGGTCGACGTCGGAGTCACGTTCCTGCTGTCAAGGAGGTCGTGTACGTCGGCAGTACTCTGGAGGTCCCCTCGCCGGTCTCCGGGTGCGACGTAGGTTTCGACGCTGTCGGTCGACCGCCCCCTGAGCGAGAGTGTCCCCACGGCGTCCTCCCCGGTGTCGGTCTGTGACGCCGGCGTCGCCCCGGCGACCAGCGAGAGTTCGTAGTCGTCGACGGCCAGCGTCCGGGCCCCGGGACTGGCGGCCTCGAACGTGCCACTCGATGCGGCGACGTTCGTGACCTCGTCGGCCCCAGCCGCGGTCGAGAAGACGACAGCGCTCCCCTCGACCGCTTTCGCGCTGTTTCCGGCGGTGTAGGTGTTGAACTCCAGCGCCACGAAGTCGTCGCCGTTCCCGTCCGTGACGGTCACGTTCTGTGCGAAGTTGTTCTCCGACACCGTGCCGACCGTAAGCGTCGCGTTGTCGGCGTCGCCGAGCGAGATGCCGATCGTGGCGACGTCGCCTCGCTCTTCGACGTAGATGGTCTGGTTCAGGGAAACGTCCCCTGCCTGGGCCCCGGAGACCCCGGTAGTCTCGGAGGTTCCGGCGACTCCAGTGGTTCCGGAGGTCCCGGAAGTCCCGGAGACCGCTACCCCGGCCCCGACGTCCGCGTCGTGGTTCGGCGCTCCACCCGCCTCGGCCCCGAGCCCGCCCTGTGCCCTGAGTTCGCGAAGCGTCAGATTGCGGTCGGCTTCGGCTTCACCCCCGGCCGAAGAACGGCTGTCGCCCGACGCGGTGCTGTGGGCCGCCGAGTCGCTGTCGACCGACGCGGTGGTAGCCTGCGCGTCCACGACTTCGGCGTCTGAGCCCCCGGGCTGGGCTGCAGCCGGCCCAAGCAGTAGCGACGCTGGCCCACCCAGCGCAGCGCTGTAACAGGAGACGTCGAACGCTGGGATGACCGCGAGCCCCTGTGTGGCGGCCGGGCCGGCCAGGAGGAGCATCGTCAGGACGGCCACCGTCGCGAGCGTCCGGAGCCGCTCACGTCCCTCGGTCATGGACAGCCCAGAGGACGCTCTCCAGTCACGGGTGGAGTCCCCCGTTCGCACCCGACACACCCAGTTCGATTCTGTTCACCCTGTCACCCGGTCGACCGCTACTCACCCTTTCACTCCCTCGACCGCCACCGTACTCGCCCGTGGGGTACCCGGGTCTACACACCCGTGTTCCCGTCGCAACCGCTGGCGCGAGTACGACCATTAGCTGGATGTGTGGATAATCCGTAATAAAACTACGTTCAGCATATGCAGGTATCGTCGGAGTCGGCGACAGTCGGTTCGGACTGGGCCGGCGAGCACCGCCAATCGTTAAGTCCGGGTGGCAGAACTACGGGCCATGGAGAGCGTCCTGCTCGTGACCGTCGACTCCCTGCGGCCGGACCACGTCGGCTACCACGGCTACGAGCGCGAGACGACGCCCTACCTCGACTCGCTGGCCGACCGGGCGAGTACGTTCTCGAACGCCTACGCCCACGTCGGCGGGACGCGCTACGCCTTCCCCTCCATCCTCACGTCCGTCACGCCGCTCATGCACGGCGGCCACGACCGCGTCGCAGAGAGCCAGACGCCCGTCGCCGAGGTGTTTCGTGACGCCGGCTACCGGACCGGCGGGTTTCACTCGAACCTCTTCCTGTCGGCCGAGCGCGGGTACGACAGGGGCTTCGACACGTTCTTCGACTCGCAAGCGGACCCTTCGCTGGCGACTCGCCTCCGTTCGTATGCACGGAAGAACCTACGCGGGACTCCGGTCTATCCGCTCTTGCAGCGGGCATACGACGCTGCGGAGTCGGCCGGCGGCGTCAACGTCGGCGCCTTCCACGTCCCCGCCGACGAGTTGACCGACAGGACGATCGAGTGGCTCGACTCGGCGGCCGGAGACGAACCTGTCTTCTGCTGGGTTCACTACATGGACGTTCACCACCCCTATCTCCCGCCGGCCGCGACCCAGCGCCACTTCCGCGACGAACCGGTCGGGAAGCAGGCTGCGGTCAAACTGCGCCGGAAACTCGTCGAGCAACCCGACGAACTGACAGCGGCGGAGTTCGAGACGGTACTCGACCTCTACGACGCGGAGATACGCCGGACGGACGCCGAGATCGAACGCCTCGTCGAGACGGCCAGGGAGCGACTCGACGACCTGACGGTGGCGGTCACCGCCGACCACGGCGAGCACTTCCTCGAACACGGCTACTTCAGCGGCGCGAGAGCGTCCGACGTCAAGTGTCACGTGCCCCTGCTCGTCGAGGGGTGGGGCGACGCCGGGGCGTACGACGAGCTGGTCGGACTCTGTGACCTCCCGCCGACGCTGCTGGACGCGGCCGGCCTGGACTCCCCGCCGAGTTACCAGGGGGAGACGCTGGGTGCGCTCGTCTTCGACGGCGAGTGGTCCCGAACCGACGTCGTGGGCGGCTGGGAAGACGACGGGCGAACCTACGTCTACCGGGACCGCGACTGGACGTTCGTCGAGCGCCCGGGCGACCGGTCGGACGAACTCTACGACCTCGAAGCCGACCCCGGGGAACGGGAGAACGTCGTCGACGAGTATCCGGACCGAGTCAGGGCGTGTCGCAGGCGACTGGACCGACACCGCGATGCGGTCCGTGCGACGGACACCGAGGTCGAACGCGTCGAGACGGACGCCGCGACGGAGGAGCGACTCCGGCGACTGGGCTACCGGGAGTGAGCGCCTGCGGCGACTGGGCTACCGGGAGTGAGCGGTCGGAGGGCTGTCTTTCGGCGTGTACCCATATTTTTTCACGTGTCACTACAGAGGAATCGTGATGACGAACGGCGGCCCCGACTTCGTCGTGCCGGGCGCCAAGCGGTCCGGGACGACCTCGCTGTACCGTCACCTCCGCGGGCACGAGGACCTGTTTCTCCCGGCGGGGAAGGACCTGCACTTCTTCCAGCGGGAGTCGAACTATTCGAAGGGGCTGTCGTACTACGAGTCGGAGTTCGACGAGGCGGGTGACCGCGTCGCGGGGGACGTGAGCCCGGCGTACTTCGAGCACGGCATGAACTACGAGTCAGAGGCTCACCAGAGCTACACCTGGTCGCCGGACGACGACGCGGCGACACGGCTCGCGCGGGCGTATCCTGACGTCAAACTGATACTGACGCTCCGCAACCCGGTGACCCGCGCCCACTCGCAGTTCTGGAAGAACTACCGGCAGGGACGAGAGCGCGCCGAGTCGTTCGCACAGGCGATACGCGAAGAACTCGCCGGGGACCGACAGAAGGAGTCGACGCCCCGGTGCTGGGTGTACACGAACCGGTATCCGGTACACGTCGGCCACTGGCTCGAACTGTTCGACAGAGACCAGGTGAAGTTCCTCGTCTTCGAGCGCTGGACGGCGGAGCCGGAACGGGCGCTCGACGACGTCTGTGAGTTCCTCGGCGTCCCGCCCCGGGAGTCCTGGCCGAACACCGACGAACGGAACATGGCCGGCGGGAGCCCCCGCCTGGTCACGCCCAACAGGCTCTACCAGAGATACGTCAGCGAGACCGTGCTCGCGCGGCCGCTCCGAAAGTTCAGGGTGACACACGCGCTCGACGCACTGAACTCGAGTCCGGGATACCCGGACCTGACCGACGAGGCGCGTGCGCTGCTCGCCGACGAGTTCGGCCCGGATATCGACCAACTCGAAGCGATGACCGGCCTCGACCTCGACGTCTGGCGCGAGGAGTTGTACCGCTGACTCCCGGAGAACAGCGGAACCCGTCGACATCGACGTCGAGGCAGTCGCCGCCGCGCTGTTCGCGTGCCGGTCACCCGAGGAGACCCAGGTCGTCGAGTCGGTCCAGCACGTGGTCGACCCCCTCGGCCGGCGAGCACTCCGCCGTGTCGACGACGACGTCCGGGTCCGCCGGTTCCTCGAATGGGTGGTCGATACCGGTGAACCGCTCGATCTCGCCGTTCCTGGCGGCCTCGTAGAGCCCCTTCGGGTCGCGCTCCTCGGCGACCCCGAGTGGACACCTGGCGTAGACGAGCACGAACTCGCCCTCGGCCTCGACGATCTCCCGTGCCTGTGCCCGGGCGGCCGCGAAGGGGGTTATCATCCCGACGACCGCGACGACGTCGTGCTTGTTGAGCAACTTCGCGATGTAGGCGGTCCGGCGGTTGTTGACCCGGCGGTCCGTGCGGGAGAAGCCCAGTTCCGGGTGCAACTGTTCGCGGAGGTCGTCGCCGTCCAGGTTCTCGATCTCGAATCCCTCCGTTGCGAGTCGGTCCGCGATCCCGCTCGCGAGGGTCGTCTTGCCGGCCGCCGGGCGGCCCATGATCCAGAGCGTGAACACGGCGTTGCACGACCTTCCGTGGACACCGTCAAGGGCGTTTCGGCGCCGGCGCTTCCCGGGCGTCACTCGCTCCCGAGCGTCACGTTGACCGGCGTGGAATCCGCGCCGACAACTGCCCCCTCGGGGACGTGGACAGTCGCCGCGTCGAGGGGTTCGTCGCGTCCGGGTCGCTCGGCGACGAAGCGGTAGGGTCCCGTCGCGCGGACGCTGACGTTCGTGGAGCCCGCCTCGACGCCCCACTCGTCGTAACCCGTCGTCGAGTACGGCAGCGTCATCAAGAACTCACCGTCGGGGCCGACCGTCGCCCGCTGGACGTAGGCGAACGACCGGTCGTGGGGCAGTGACAGTCGTGCGGTGGCGGTGACCGTGCTGTTGGGTGGAGCGCGACCACGGACCGTCGCGCCGGGCACTCGCTCGAAAGTCTTCAGGTACGACCCCCGTTCCGTGCCGCTGAGCGTATCCGTGGTGTACTGGTTCTCGCTGGCGTGGACCAGCCGGTAGTGTTCGAGCGCCGGGACCCGCTCTGCGGGGAGTCCGTCGACGCCGCCGACCTGGGCGGAGCCGTCCTCGCGGACGAACGCGCGTGCCTCGGCCAGCGTGTCGAACCGCCTGACGAACGTCTCGTCCGGGCTGACGACGGCGCGGTCGATCCGCTCGCCGTCGGCAGTCGGCAGCGAGCGGGTCTCCCAGTCAGTGACGACCGGGCGGGGCGCTCGCGCGCTCCCGTGATACCGGAACAGTCGCACCCGGAGGCTCTCGTAGTGTGCCTGGCGCCTGACGTAGCCTGCGAACCGTCCTCCACGGGCGGACGAGAGAGTGACCGGGCGGACGAGTTCGGACAACTCGTCTGTGGTGTTCGTGAAGCCGATCGGCCCGGCGTACGTGCCGACACCCGGCACGGCCAGTCGCCACTCGACGGCGACGTACCGGGTGGTCTCTCGGCCCCACGTGACACGTTCGGTGGCCGCGGCCTCCTCGCGAGCAAGGAAGAAGTCCGCGGCGACCTCGCGGCCGTCCTGGAACGGGTTCGCGACCGCGATCCGCTCGCCGAGTACCGTCACGAAGTGTCCGGAGTCCCACCACGAGAGGACACCGTAGGTTCCGGGCGGGTAGTCGTAGTCGTCGGTCGGTGTCACCGTGGGATAGGTCGGGAAGGCGTCGGCGTCCGGCCGACCGTCGGTCCCCTCCAGTGGCGTGTTCGTCCGGAGCCACGCCATGCTCTCGCGCCACTCGGTGACCTCGCCGGGGCCCATCTCCGACGCCGCGGCCGTCGCTTCGAGCGTCACCCCACCGCCCCCGACCGAGGAGACGAACGGGCCGACGAGCAAGACGACGACGATGGCCGCCGCGGCCAGTCGCAGCCAGCCGGTTTCGGTCACCCCGGTGACGGCCCGGAGACCGAGCGTGCGGAAGACCCACGCGACGGCGACCCCCGAAAGGACGGCCACCGGGACCACGAGGTAGTAGTCGAAGCGGACCTGCGTCAGCGTGGCCGCCGTCATGAACCCGAGCCAGACGACGAGCGCGGGGACCCACTCGCGTGAAGTCGCGTCTCGCCAGTAGCCGACGACGCCGAGGGCTGCGCCCAGCAGCGCACCGCCGTACGCGAACCCGTAGGAGAGCCGGAGGAACGCCCCGACAGAGCCGGGCGCGACGTGTCTCGCCTCGCTGACGGACTGGGCGGGGCCCGTCAGTGTGTACCCGAACACGCGGAGGAAATAGTCGGTGAAGAACGCGAAGCGCGCGGGCGAGAGGAGTCGCACGCCGACGAGGACCAGGACCGCCCCACCCGTGAGTGCAACGGGGTAGTACCGACGCGGGAGCGACTGCAGGTCGTATGGGCCAGGGAGCGACCGCGACTCGAAGGCGCGAGCCAGACCGACTGCCGCCGCGAGTCCGACGGCGAGGCAGACGAACAGCGCCGGCTGGAGCAGCGAGACGGCGATGGGTTCGAAGCCGGCCGACGACGAGCCCGCGAGCGTGACGACCGCCGCCGTGAGCGAGGAGACGACGCCCACCACTGCGACGTGTTCCGGGTCGCGCCCGCGAAGGAACTCGGCGCTCGTGTGGACGGCGTAGAACACGCCGAGGAGGAGTCCGAGGAAGACGCCGGGCGGCCAGACGAGTACGTACGCGGCCACGGCGACACCCGATAGGACGGCGGTCACGAGTGGTGGTCCCAGGGCGTCGAAGTCCCGCATTCGGAGTCGCTCGACCGTGAGTTCGTGTCTGTCGGCCGCGCGAACGGCAGTCACGACCGCCACCATCGCCGTCGCCTGGAGGAGTACTTCGGCGGCGTGGTGGTCGGCGAACCCGACCCTCGTCCGCTGGAGGAACCCCCCGGGCGTCAGCGCCAGGACGGTCACCGCGACGATACCACCGGTCCGGCCGGCGGCGTGGCGACCGAGCAGGTACGTCGGCACGGCGACGAGCGTCCCGAGCACTGCCGGCGCGAACAGCAGCGTCAGGCCCACCGTCGTCTCGTCCGGGCTCCCGGCACCGAGGACGAGGGCAGCGAGCGCCACCGTCTGGTCGAATATCGTCCCGAACTGGCCGACACTGGTGCCGGTCGGGTACGCCGTCCAGGGGTCGAACGGCATCGTCCGCGGGAAGTGTTCGACGGTGTAGCGCACCTGCCTGTAGTGGTACCACGCGTCGTTACTCTGGAAGAGGGGCTGTCCGTCGTCGACGAACCGGTCCCAGCCCCGGACGCGGGTCCAGCCCATGTACGCCAGCAGCGCGAGCAACGCGACGACGTGGGCGTACTGGTCGGCCCAGTCGGCGACGGTCGCGGCGTCGGGCCGGTCCGGGAGGCGAGACGAGCGTGACATGCGAACTCCTGGCGCCGCGCCGTCGAGTCACCCGGGAGGACCGCTCGACCGACTGCACAGTCTGACGACCACCTCGTCGGCCGACCGCGTCGCCACCGACCACGCGATGTGCCGACGTCCCGTTCCCGACTGCGGCTGTCCGTTCGTCCGATATCCCCCCTGTCACTTCAATGGCACTGGCCGACCTGGCCGAACTCGTTCGGCGCCGAACGTTTCGGCGTGGTCCCCCTTCGAACGGACGTGACCGACCGGACCGACGTACTCCGTTCGCTCGTCGCCGACCTCGAACTCCGGGACGATATCAGCGACGCGTGGACGGCCAAGAGTTTCACCGACCGCCTGTTCGTCGTCGAGGTCGCCCCGGACGCCGAGTTGCCGGTGGAGGTTCGGCGGACGCTTCACGAACACGACCTGCGGGAGGCAAACGAGGTGTACGGTGTCGACGCGCCCGATGCCGACTTCGCTGGCGAACTGGCCGACGGCCGGCGCTACCGGTTCGTCGACGTGCGCGAACGCGGCGAACTCCAGTCATACGTCGTGGAGTGACGTCGGACGCCGTGGAGTGACGTTTTTCACACCGCCGGGCGAAAGGCGGGCTATGTACGACCGGGTACTCTTCCCCACAGACGGGAGTGACGCGGCCGAACGGGCGCTGGACCTGGCAGTCGCGGTCGCCGACGCGCACGACGCCGAGTTGCACGTCCTCTACGTCGCCGACACGAACCAGCCCAGTCTCTCGCGCATCCAGGGACAGGTCGTCGACGCCCTGGAGGGTGAGGGCGACCGCATCGTCGAGGACGCCGCGACGACCGCCCGCAACGCCGGCGTCGAGGTCACGGCCGACGTAGTTCAGGGCGGTCCCTCCCAGACGATCCTCGACTACGTCGACGCCCGCGACGTCGATCTCGTGGTGATGGGTACTCGCGGCGAACACGACGTCGAACGGCTCCTGCTGGGCAGCGTCACCGAACGGGTCGTCCGCTCGTCGCCCGTCCCCGTCCTCGCGGTCCCGCCGAACAGCGACCGGACCTACCCCCCGGAGAGTCTGCTCGTCGGCACGGACGGCAGCGACGGGTCGGACGCCGCACTCGACGAGGCGACCGTGATCGCGAGCCACGCGGGCGCTGCGTTGCACGTCGTGTCGGTGCTCGAAGGGTCGCTGCTGGGTATCGACGTCCGTTCGACCGCGGCCGCGGAAGAGCGCGAGCGACGCGACGAGGAACTCCTCGAAACGGCCCGGGAACGGGCCGACGAGGCGGGGGTCTCGACGGTCGAGACTGCTATCCAGGAGGGAAGCGTCGTCGACACGCTCAACGAGTACGCCGCGGACCACGACGTCGACCTGGTCGTCGTCGGCACCCACGGCCGGACCGGCATCGACCGGCGGCTGATCGGGAGCGTCACCGAGGACCTCCTCCGGACTGCCGACGTGCCCGTCCTCTCGGTGCGGGCGACCGACGGGGAGTGACTCGACCGGGCGTGAGTGTACTCGGCACCCGTCCCGGAACGGAAAGCGATATAGCCGCCGCGGGGCCAGGGTTCGCCAATGACTCTCTCCGACGACGACCGCGACCTCGTAGTCGCGGAACTCGGCCGTGACCCGACGCCGGCGGAGGCCGCGCTCTTCGAGAACCTCTGGAGCGAACACTGCGCGTACCGGTCCTCGTGGCCGCTCCTGAGCGCCTTCGACAGCGAGGGCGACCAGGTCGTGGTCGGCCCCGGTGACGACGCCGCCGTCGTCGCGCTCCCCGACTACACCGACGACGCGAGCGACGAGACACAGGCCCAGGCTGTCGACCCCACCACGGAGACGTACATCACGCTGGGTATCGAGAGCCACAACCACCCATCCTACGTGGACCCGTTCGACGGCGCGGCCACCGGGGTGGGGGGGATCGTCCGCGACACGCTCTCGATGGGTGCCTACCCCATCGCGCTCGCCGACTCGCTGTATTTCGGTGATTTCGACCGCGAACACTCCCGCTATCTCTTCGAGGGCGTCGTCGAGGGCATCTCCCACTACGGCAACTGCATCGGCGTGCCGACGGTCACGGGTTCGACCGCCTTCCACGACGACTACGAGGGCAACCCGCTCGTCAACGTCTCCTGTATCGGCCTCATCGACGACCCCGACCGCCTCGTCACGGCCGCCGCACAGGACCCCGGGAACAAGCTGATGCTCGTCGGCAACGCCACCGGTCGCGACGGTCTCGGCGGGGCTTCCTTCGCCAGCGAGGACCTCTCGGAGGACGCCGAGACCGAGGACCGCCCGGCCGTCCAGGTGGGCGACCCCTACACGGAGAAACTGCTCATCGAGTGCAACGAGGCGCTGATAGACGAGAACCTCGTGGAGTCGGCCCGCGACCTCGGCGCGGCGGGACTGGGCGGGGCGAGCGCGGAGATGATAGCCAAGGGCGGCGTGGGCGCCCACATCGAACTCGACCGCGTCCACCAGCGCGAACCGAACATGAACGCGATGGAGATCCTGCTCGCCGAGAGTCAGGAGCGGATGTGCTACGAGATCCGCCCGGAGAACGTCGAGCGCGTCCACGAACTCGCCGACCGCTACGACCTGGGCTCGTCTGTCATCGGCGAGGTGACGGAGGGTAACTACGTCTGTACGTTCGGGGGCGGAGACGACGGTGGGGAACCAGAGACGGTCGTCGACGCACCCGCGGAGTTCCTCGAAGACGGCGCACCGTTCTACGACCTGCCCCTGGAAGAACCGACCGAGCCCGACCGGGACCTGCCGGCGGACGTCCCGCTCGACGAAGCCTTCGAGACTGTCGTCGGGAGCCCGAACACCGCCTCCAAGCGGTGGGTCTACCGCCAGTACGACCACGAGGTGCAGGTCCGGACGGCGATGCGACCGGGTGACGACGCGGCCATCCTCGCGATACGGGAGTCGAACGTCGGACTGGCCTACTCGGCCGGGGCAGACCCCAACTGGACGGACGCCGCACCCTACGAGGGCGCCCGGGCCGTCGCGCTGGAGAACGCCACGAACGTCGCCGCAAAGGGTGCAACGCCCCACGCCGCCGTCGACTGTATGAACGGCGGTAACCCCGAGAAACCGGACGTCTACGGCGGGTTCGAGGGGATCGTCGACGGGCTCGCGGAGATGTGCTCGACGCTGGACGTGCCGGTCGTCGGCGGGAACGTCTCGCTGTACAACGACTCCCAGGCCGGCCCCATCCCCCCGACGCCGACGATAGCCGTGGTCGGCGTGAAAGAAGGCTACGACGCCCCGCCCCTCTCGCTCGCCGGCGGTGGCGACCTCCTGCTTGTGGGTGCGCGTTCGCTGGCCGGCGAGAGCGAGGCCCGACTCGGCGGGTCGGAGTATCTCGCGAACTTCGGCGGGAGCGACCGCTTCCCCGAATCGCTGGACCAGCCCGCTGCCTTCGTCGAGACGCTCGCCGACGTCGCCGACGAGGAGACGACGCTCGCGACCCACGACGTCAGTCACGGCGGACTCGCGGTCGCGCTGGCGGAGATGGTCCACGACGACGCCGGCGCGACGGTCGAACTCGACGCGCCGAGCCAGGGGACGCCCGCCGCACACCTCTTCGGCGAGCAGGCCGGGCGAGTCGTCATCGAGACGACGGACCCCCGAACTGTGCGGGAGGCCTTCGACGGCGTCGCACCGGTCTACGACCTCGGTACCGCCGACGATGCGGGCACGCTGGACCTGACCGTCGAGGACACGACACTCTCGTACGACGCCAGCGATATCGCCGACCTTCGGAACGTCATCGACCGCGAACTGGAGTGAGAGCTAGCGGTGAGCCCTGTGGCCCACGCACCCCGCTCGTTCGGCTGGAAATCCACCGGACTGCGGGTCGATATCGGTCGTCGGGAGGGCGCGCGAAACGGCCGCCGATAGCCTGTATAGCGGCCCGAGTGCCCGGACCGGTCCGGACTCCGGATCACGGCCACTCCTCGTCGGTCCCGTCCAGCGGGTCCGCGACCACGCCGTCCTGGCGGGCGACGACGCGGGCGTGGCCGGCACAGACCACCCGGTTGTCCGCCCACGGGATGTGCAACTCGACGACGGCCGCCTCCTCGCAGTCCTCCTCGCTACACGTGGGCATACCCGACAGTTCACCCGCCGGAACAAAGAGTTTGTTCGAGAGGAGCAGTCCGTTCGATGGAACCGGGTCGTTCGCAGCCATCGGGCAACTCGAACGGTTCCGTATCCGCAGTCACTCGACGCTGTCACCGACGATAGCAGTCCTGAAGGCCGCTCCGTCGTCCTCGTCGGAGTACCAGGACGCGTAGTGGGTGTACTCCCCGCGCATCCAGCAGACGCCGAGTTCCGGGTGGCTGTTCCACGGAGCTACCGGGCGGACGTTCTGGGCGTCGGCGTCCACGACCTGCTCCCTGCGCCAGACGCTGTGCTCCGTTCGCCGTCCGTCGTCGACGCGTTCGAAGCGGACGAGCGCGCTGCTGTCGTGGCTGCCCACCGAGGCGTAACAGACCCCGGGCTCGTCGTGGTCGAGGACGACGCCGCCCGAGTAGTACCGCTCGTGGTTGTCCTCACCGGCGACGATGTGGTTCCCGCCGTGACACAGCAACTCGTCGTTCCAGCCGACGCCGTTCTGGCCGTCCCCGCCCCGACCGTCTCTGTCCCGGCCGTCCCCGCCCTGGCTGTCCCCGCCTCGACCGTCTCTGTCCCGGCCGTCCCCGCCCTGGCTGTCCCCGCCCCGACCGTCCCTGTCCCGGCCATCGCCATTCCAGCGTGCGTACCGATATCGGTGGTCGTCGTCGGAGACGAGCTGACTGTACACCAGCTGTACCACACCGCCCGCAGTCGAGCAGTCCCAGATCCAGGCGTCGTCACCGGTCTCGTCGGAGTCGAACACCGGTGTCGTCTCGTAGATCGACACGGGAAGCGACCCCCCGGAGACGCGGCCGAGCACGGTACCGTCCGACGCGCGGACCGCGTCGCCGTCGAAGCGGGCGTGATAGACGTGGCGGTGGGGGTCGTTGCCGCCCCCCATCGCGTGTGTCAGTCCGAGGTGGACCTCGCCGTCGCGGGCCCGCGAGACCTTCGCGTAGACGCACCAGCCCTCGCCGCCCGTCGAGACGAGTTCGCGCTGGTCGGTCCACGTCTCGCCGCCGTCGTGGGAGACGACGTCGACCACGGACCCGTCGTTTCGCAACAGGAGGTGGAGGTCGCCGTCGATCCAGCGCGGGTTCGGGTAGGTGACCGACGTGTCGGGGCCGGGTTCGATGGCGCGCTCGGGGTCGAACGCCGCGACGCTCTCGGGACGCGTCGAGACCCGGTAGTGCACGGCCGGACCGCCGTGTCTCGTGTAGAAGACGACCAGTCGTCCGTCGGGCCTGACCGCGATGGTCGGGTCGTCGTGGTCGTCGCGCTCGAAGTCGACGTGGAGGTCACTCGTCGCGAGTTCCCCGTCGTCGTGGTCGTACTGTCCGACCTGGATGTCGCCGTGTCGGGTGATCCAGCCGACGTAGGTCCTGTCGTGGCGCCCCCGGTGTCGGAGGGCTCGCGGGTCCTGAAACCAGCACCAGGCACCGTCGTCGGTCACAGTCACGCGGCTCACGTCACTTCGCGCGGGCCGGCGGGGCTTGAACGTTCTCGTTCCCGTCAGAACACGAGCACGCCGACCATCACGACGAGCACGCCCACTGTCAACAGCAACTGGACGAGCGTCGAGGTGAGCATCCCGACGAGGGTGATACCTGCGGCGCGCGCACTCGCCTCGGCGTCCTCGTTCTCGGCGTAGGTCAGCCCGAAGACGGTGCCGGCGGTCCCGAGGAGGAACCCGATGGGGCCGAAAGCGATCAGTCCGACGAAGCCGACGAGCGTCGCCGCGATGGTCGTCCTGTTCGAGGCGCCGCCGGCTTTCGCCGAGATCGCGCCCGCGAGCCACTCGGCGGCCATCGCGAGAAGCGCCACGAGCACGAGCCCCGACAGGAGCAGGAGACCGGGGTCGCTGAATCCGCTGGCGAACCAGTAGGTCACCACGCCCAGCAGCGAGAGCAAGCCACTCGGGATCACCGGTGCGACGCTGCCGACGACGCCGCCCCCGAGGAGGACGAACGCCAGCACCACGAGGAGGTTCGGGAGCGCGTCGAGCCCCGGGATCGTGGGGAGTATCTGGAGGGCGATCGCGGTGGGGGGAACACGCGGGGCCAGGACGGCGGGGAGGGCAGGGGTCACTCGAATCGCTCCAGTTCGTCCATCACTAAGGGGCCCCCGTATCGTGAAAGCAGCGGTCGGACGGCCTCGCCCAGCGCACGCATGCACTCGCTCCGTGCGACGAAATCCAGTTTCTCCGTGACGGAGCCCCACGACTCGCCCTGAAGCGCCTTCCTGACGAGGAGTCGCTCCTGACGAGTGGTGAGGGTTGGTTCGTCGTCACCGGAACGCCCCTCGGAGCCAGTGCCGGTGCCAGTGCCAGTGCCAGCGCCAGTGGTAGTGCCAGCATCGACCAGATACCGTAGCGTCAACCGTCTGAGCGGCCGGGGTGCCGTATCGAAGACGCTCGCGCCGTGGGGCAGGCCGGCGAGGTGGCGCCACTCCACGTCGTCGAGGTGGAGTTCGGGCGTCGCGTCCACACTGGCGAGTGCCTCCCTGACCACGTCGGGGTCGGCGTCGTCGAGCGGATCCGAGAGCACCGACGGGATCCGCCGGCAGAACCAGCGGGCGTGGCGCTCGGCCAGTTCGCGACCGGCGGCGCTCGTCGGGCGGAGCATGACGGCGGAATACTCCCCGCTTGCGTCGTTGCGACTCGTCGAGAGGTGCACAGTGTGAAAACCGTTCGTCCGCCAGAACCGCAGCAGTTCGGGCGTCGCGCCGAAGCCGGTGCCGAGCCAGTCGACGGCGTCGCCCACCTCGGCTTCGACGTCCCGGAGGAGCCGCGAACCGAAGCCACGCGAGCGGACTGCGGGGTGTGTCGCGATCCGCAGGACGCGCTCGCCGACCGGTACGCCCGCGTTTTCGTCGCGTAACTGGCTCGTGAGCACGTCGGGGACCATGTTCCCCCGCACGCGGCCGCCCTCGTACATGTGTGCTCGCAGGTCCGCGGGCAGGCCCCCTTCCCGGGCGAGCAGGGCGACCGAGCAGACGTGCCCGTCGCGAGTGAGCGCGCGCACGGAGACGTTCGGCGCGTCCAGCAACCGGGCGAGGTCGTCGGGTTCGGTGCGATAGTGTGCGAGCACCAGCAGGCCGAACGTCTCCCGGAGGAGGTGTTCGTCGGCGAGCAGGTCCTCGGATCCCAGTCGACGGTAGGTCGCCTCCTCGGGAATCGCGTCGTCGACGAGCGGGTCGACTGCGGGCGAGGCGTCGAGCAAGAGCGCGCGAAACGCCCACGATTCGACCGGGTCGGCCGCGGCGTATCTGATCGGGTCGGCCAGAGTCACGTCGGTCACCTCGTGGTCGCTCTCGGTCAGCCGGTCGCGAAAGCGTACCGAGAAGCCCCGACCCGCGCCCTCGTAGCCGTGGACTGTCGTCGCGAACGCGACGCTCGGTGCTTCGAGGAGTCGTTCGAGCGTCCGGACGGGGAGCGCGGCTGCCTCGTCGACTAGTAGCACGTCGGGCGCGCCGGAGGAATCCTGTCCGGTGACGGTCGCTGCCGCGTCGTCGGGTCGCAGGAACCGCACGCGACCGCCGTCCTCGTCGGCTGTTTCGATCCGGGGCGGGTCGGCTTCGGGATCGCCACCGAGGACGCCGGCGCCTTCGAGCACCTCGCGAGCGCGCGCGAACACCTCGGCGGCGTTGCGATAGGACGGGGCGGTCACGAGCACGTCGCGTCCGTCGAGTGCCAGTGCGCCCGCTGTCAGCCCCGCGGCGCTCGATTTCCCGCGTCCTCGGTCGGCCTCGACGACCAGCGCGTGGCCGGGTTCGCCCAGTCGCTCCAGCGCGGCGACGGCGTCGACCTGGTCGGCCGTGCGACAGCGGTCGTACACTGCCGCGGGGAACCTCGCGTCGGCGGGTCTGGCGGGTGGTTCCCGCGGAAGCCGCGACGCCGGGTCCGTGAGTCCGTCGCGGATCGGTCGGTGCTCGCCGCTGTCGCCGTTCCCGTCGACGTCGACGATCGCGATACCCGGGTGAACCCGGAGGAGCGAGACGAGTCGCGAGCGGAAGTGGCCGGTCACCTCGCCGACGGTGAACGGCGGCACCGCGAGCCCCTCGTCGAAGCCGTCGCGGCGGTCGGGCCAGTCGTCCAGCGGTGGCGTGAGAAAGACGAGCAGACCGCCGCCGTCGACGGCCCCCACCGCCCGGCCGATGGCGTTCGGTCGACACTCGTCGTGACAGTCGAGGACGACTACCTGGTGGGTAGTGCCGAGCAGCTGTGTGACCCGGTCGGGGTCGACTCGCTCCCAGGGCGTCTCGGCCGCCGTCCCGACGTAGGTGACGCTCGCTGGACCGACGTCGGTCGCGTCGAGAGCCGATATCGCGGCCTCGCGGGTCCGACCGGGGTCGCCACCGAGGACGAGCAGGCGACGCTCGTTCGCGGCGCCGGCCTCCGCGCGCAGTTCCCGGACGACCCGGTCGACGGACATGGTGACATCTCGGCCACCGAGAGGCAAGGAAGCTCCGGTCGCGATAGCGGGACAGTCCCGATACCGGAGTGGCGGGGTGGTCCGATACCGGAGTGGCGGGGCGGTCCCGACACCACGGCGGTCGATACGGTGTCGAGTGAGACAGCGTGACAGGGCCGAGACGCGGGCGAACGCGGGACTGAGCGGCTGTGGACCGTTCGCACGGTGGCGGTCGTTTGGAAGCTCTTTTATGGAGCCGTAGACAACGGATGGGTACAGCCCACGCGGGGTTGATGATGCTCCTAGCCTCTCAGGAAACTGTGCCGTCTCGCGACGGCCCCGGGGAGACCCGGAACGGCGGGGGAGCGCGAGCCCACGCGTGGGAGGTGATCCAATGCCAGTATACGTAGATTTCGACGTGCCCGCGGACCTCGAGGACGACGCCCTCGACGCTCTCGAAGTGGCACGAGACACAGGGACAGTAAAGAAGGGAACGAACGAGACGACCAAGGCGATCGAGCGCGGTAACGCGGAGCTCGTCTACGTCGCCGAGGACGTCCAGCCCGAGGAGATCGTCATGCACCTGCCCGAACTGGCCGACGAGAAGTCGGTCCCGTTCGTGTTCGTCGGTGCCCAGGACGACGTTGGTCACGCGGCGGGGCTGGAAGTCGGGAGCGCGGCGGCCGCCATCGTCGACGCCGGCGAGGCCCAGGGCGACGTCGACGACATCGCCGACAAACTCGAGGAACTCCGGTAGAGACCGATGAGCGCAGAAGAATCCGACGAAGACGGTGGTTCCACGCCCGCCGAAGTCATCGAAGTCGTGGGCCGTACCGGGATGCACGGCGAGGCCATGCAGGTCAAGTGTCGCATCCAGGGCGGCGAGAACCAGGGCCGTATCATCACCAGGAACGTCCTCGGGCCCGTCAGGGAGGGTGACGTCCTCCAGCTGCGCGAGACGGCCCGGGAAGCCGACCAGATAGGTGGTCAGTGATGCCCCGAAACCGAGAGTGTGACTACTGCGGCACCGACATCGAGCCCGGCACCGGGACGATGTTCGTCCGCACCACCGGCTCGACGATCCACTACTGCTCCTCGAAGTGCGAGAAAAACGCCAACCTCGGCCGCGAAGCCCGCGACCTCGAATGGGCCGGCGAAGAAGAGGAAGGCACTACCGAGGAGACGGAGACGGTCACCGAAGCCGACGAGCCCCGACCGACCGACATCGAAGACCAGGGCCAGCGCGTCGACGCGCCCGGTGACGCCGACGAGGACCTCGAAGACGTCGACCCCGACGCCGTCGACGCGGGTGCGTCAGACCCGGAGGACGTCGAAGCCGACGCCGACGACGAAGCGAGTTCCGACTCCGAGACCGAGGCAGACGACGCCGAAGAAGGAGACGAGGAAGAGGAGACGGAGGCTGAAGCGTAATGTCTCACCACGACGAGCGCACGTTCGTGATGGCAAAGCCCGACGCGGTCCAGCGGGGACTGGTCGGCGAGATCATCTCTCGACTGGAAGAGCGCGGCCTGAAACTCGTCGGTGCGAAGTTCGTGCAGATCGACGAGGAACTGGCCCACGAACACTACGCCGAACACCAGGACAAGCCGTTCTTCGACGGGCTCGTCGAGTTCATCACGTCCGGCCCCGTCATGGCGATGGTCTGGCAGGGCGCCGACGCGACCCGGCAGGTCCGCCAGATGATGGGCGCGACCGACCCCGCCGACGCCGCACCGGGTACCATCCGCGGCGACTACGGGCTCGATCTGGGCCAGAACATCATCCACGGCTCCGACCACGAGGACCCCGGCTCGAACGAGCGCGAGATCGACCTGTTCTTCGACGAGGACGAACTCGTCGACTACGAGCGCGCCGACGAACCCTGGGTCTACGAGGACGAAGCCCACTGACGACCGCCACGCCACGAACGGCGTGGGACTCCCGATATCGGCTTCTCACCGACGTACCAGAGTGGATCGGCATCCGGTGAGGGCGTGGTTTTTCGTTCGATTCGCATTCTGCGTGGCTGACAGTACCACGGTCGCAGGCCCCTTCGGAATACAAAATACCGGCCCCGTCTTCTCCGCAGGATGCTAGCCGCAACTCCGTAAGACCCGGAACCCCAACTGTGGGTATGGAGAAAAAAGAGTACGCGATCCTGACGGTCATCGCGCTCGCGACGGTCGCACTCGGTGTCGTGACCACGTCGAAACCGCTGGGACCGTTCTTCGTCGAGAGCACGCGCCAGTTCCTGACGACGACCGCCGCGATGGCGTGGATCACGTGGTGGGCGCTCGTGGTCGGCTTCGCCATCGCCGGCGGCGTCGAGGCCTGGACCTCCGACGAGAAGGTCTCGGACCTGCTAGAGGGCCACGGGCTCCGTGAGATCGGCTACGGGTCGCTGTTCGGGTTCGTCTCCTCGTCGTGTTCCTACAGCGCCATCGCCACGGCGAAGAACCTCTTCAAGAAGGGCGGTTCCGCCGCGGCGACTCTCGGCGCGTTCATGTTCGCGTCGACGAACCTCGTCATCGAGATCGGTATCGTCATCTACCTCCTGCTGGGCTGGCAGTTCCTCGTCGCGGACGTCGTCGGCGGGTTCATGCTGATCGGACTGATGGCCGTTGGCTTCGTCTACCTGGTCCCCGACGAGGTCGTCGAACAGGCCCGGGAGAACATCCAGGACGAGAACGACTCGACCGTCCAGGACCCGGTCTGTGGCATGGAGGTCGACCCCGAGGAGGCCGACTACTCGACCGAACACGACGGCCGGACCTACTACTTCTGCTCGGAGTCGTGCAAGGACAGCTTCGACCCCGAGGAAGCCAACACGACGATCCGCGAGCAGGCGACGTCGCTGTCGGGCTGGAAGGCGCTCGCGGACAAACAGTGGTCCGAGTGGGGGATGCTCTGGGACGAGATCGCTATCGGGTTCATCTTCGCGGGTCTCATCGCCGGCTTCATCCCCGAGAGCGTCTGGACTTCGGTCTTCTCGGGGCCGACGTTCGGCCTGCCGGTGTACGTCTTCTGGACGGCGGTCCTGGGTGCGGTCATCGGCGTCGCGACGTTCGTCTGTTCGGTCGGGAACGTCCCCTTCGGCGCGGTCCTCTTCTCGAACGGACTCCCGTTCGGGTCGGTGCTCTCGTACATCTACGCGGACCTCATCGTCCCGCCGATCATGGACGCCTACCGGGAATACTACGGGACGAAGTTCGCGGCCATCCTCTCGGCGATGATCTTCGTCTCCGCGGTTCTCACTGGCGTCGTCGTCCACTTCGTGTTCCTGGTGCTGGGCGTCATCCCCGACCCCTCCAGCGTGCAGGTCGCCGAGGTAAAAATCGAGATGAACTACAAGCTGGTCCTGAACGTCCTCGCGACCGGGTTCTTCCTCGTTCTCTACTGGCTCCACCGCTCGGACTCGGTCGGCGGGGAGGGCGAACACGGCGAGCGCGCCCACGCCGCAGACTGAAGTTCGGGCCCCGTTCGATCTCGGGTCCGAAAGCGCCCGCACGTCCCCCGGCCTGCTCCCGGAATACCTAACTGAGTCGCCGGTGTCGAACCGGACATGCCGAACGTCACCGTCGAGGAGACCGATTACAGGGCGTGGGAGGACTGTCTGCGACTGTCGAACGGCGTCGTCGAACTCGTCGTGACCGTGGGGATGGGCCCGCGCGTGCTGGGCTGTGGGTTCGTCGACGGCGAGAACCTCTTCTACACCGACGAGGACAAGGAACCGCTGCTCGACGACTACGTGATCCACGGCGGCCACCGCCTCTGGCACGCGCCCGAGGACACCGACCGGACGTACGTCGTCGACGACGATCCCGTCGAGTGGACCGAGACCGACCGGGGGGTCCGACTCCACCAGGAGACCGAGGAATCGACGGGGATCACGAAGACGATCAGCATCGCGTTCGCCGACGACGAACCCGAAATCGAGGTGACACACGAACTCGCAAACGACGGGGTCTGGACGGTCGAACTCGCGCCGTGGGCGGTCACGGTGATGGACGCCGGCGGGACTGCCGTGATCCCGCTCTCGCAGGGCGACCCCGAGTCGGTGTTGCCCGACCGGTCGCTGTCGCTGTGGCCTTACACGGACATGACCGACGACCGACTGACCTTCGGCGAGGAGGGCGTCCTCGTCGACCAGACCGCCGCGGGAGAGGGGCCACTCAAGGTCGGCGCTTCGGCCGCCGACGAGTGGGCCGCCTACGTCGTCGACGACGTCGCCTTCTGCAAGGAGTTCGCCTACGACGCGGACGCGACGTACCCGGACGGCGGGTCGGCCGTCGAGGTGTACGCCGCGGCCGACTCCCTGGAACTGGAGACGCTCGGCCCGCTCCGTGACCTCGAACCGGGCGAGTCGGCCGTCCACACGGAGACCTGGCGGCTGGTCGACGGCGTCGGCGAGTGGGACACTGCTGCGGACCTGCGGGCCGCCGTCGAGTGACCGGTACCGACGGTTCCAGCCCGCCGCCGGCGGGTCCTTTCACAGGCGGAAATAGGACTGATAGGTTTTTTGCCCCCCCTGTCTAACGTGGTGGCGTGCAGACGACATCGGCCAGGGACATCGAAGCGGTCCTCGACGAGTCGGGGCCGGAGTACGAGGAGTTCAGTTTCGAGCCCGCGGTCGGTGGGACCAGGGCCGACGTCTTCCTCGTCTCGCTCGTCGTCGACGGGACCGAGTACGAGGTGGTCGTGAAGTTCAAACCCGAGGGGGACGACCGTTTCGCCGTCGAGCCCCGACTCCACGAGTACGTGGCCGACCGCACGGAACTGCCGATCCCGCGGATCCTCGTGTTCAAACAGGAGCCGGAAGTCGACGTCCCGCCCTACTTCGTCACCGAGCGGGTCGAGGGCGACAACCTGGCCGACCGTTACGGCGAGATGACCGACGACCACTGGGACCGCGTGATCTACCAGGTGGGCACGATCCTCGGCGACCTCCACGAGGGTATCGCCTTCGAGGCGTTCGGGCGACTGATGCTCTACGACGACCGCATCACGATCCGCAACTGGCGGGGCGACTGGCGGGAGTACTTCGGCGACCTGACGCGGAGCCACATCGACTACCTCGACAGGACACCCTTCGCGAGCGTCGAATCCCGCGCCCGCGAGGCCCTGGAGGCGGGCCTGAGCGAAGTCCCTCAGGACGGCGTCCCGCGGCTGGTCCACGACGACCTGCAGCCGACGAACCTCCTCTGTCAGCTCGACCGCGAGGAGCCGATCACGGCGGTGCTGGACTGGCAGGACACGCTCGCGGCCCATCCACACTACCAGCTCGCCCAGGCCGAGTTCCTCTACATCGACTCGACGTTCGACGACCCGACCGTTCGCGACCGACTCCGCGGGAAACTCTTCGACGGCTACCGGGAGTACCGCGAGTTCGAGCGCGACGCCGAGTACCAGAACTGCAAGTCGGTCTACCAGCTGTCGACGCTTCTCTGGCGGATGACGGGCTTCGAGGACGCCTTCGACGAGAAGGACCTCGGCCGCGCCCGCGCCGAGTTCCAGTACCGCCAGCAGTTCGACCGCCTCGTCGAGGACGTACTGGATTGACTGCCGGGAGGGCTGTTCGCCGGAATGGAAGTTTTTATTGGACAGGTGTTCGGACCCTCAGATTGACATGTCCTCCATCGACACACTCGTGACGGACCCGAACGCGTTCTTTCGGGACCGGAGCGAGCGACCGTCCTGGAAAGGTCCCGTTCTGATAGTGACACTCATCGCCGTCCTGGGTGTCGTCTCGTCGGTCATCCAGTTCCGCGCGACCGCCGAGCTGTACACCCAGCTGTTCGCCGACGCGGGCGAAGGTGCAGAGACGGCCGGCACCATCTTCCAGGTGTTCCAGGTCGTCGGCATGGTCGTCGGCTTCGTCGTCAACTACGTCGTCTGGGTACTGTTCGCGGTGTTTTTCTACGGCGTCTCCGCGCTGCTGGACGGCAACGGTGAGTTCTCGACGACGCTGAAACTGGTCGGCTGGGGACTCGTCCCGAGCGTCGTCGGGTCGGTGTTCTCGCTCTTTATCACCGTCTACAGATACGAGATCGAAGGCGTCACCGTCCCGGCCGACGTGACCGCCGAGTCGATACAGCAGTTCAGCCAGCAGGTCTCCAGTGGCCCGCTCGTCATGCTCACGGGAGTGCTGGGGGTCGTCTTCACGCTCTGGAGCGGCGTGCTCTGGACGTTCGCGATGAAACACGCCCGGCAACTCACGACGCGCAACGCCGCTATCACCGTCGCCCTCCCGGTCCTGTTCGGCATCGTCGTCTCGCTGTGGAGTATCATCAACGCCCTGTGAACATGGATCGAAAACGCCTACTCGCGCTCGCGGCAGTACTCGCACTCGCCGTGGTCCCCGGCCTCGCGGCGGCACAGATGGACATCAGTATCTCGTCGGTCGAGGTCACACCCTCGGACCCGGTCCCCGGCGACGAGATAACCGTCGAGGCGACCGTCGAGAACCTCGCGACCAACGACGCGGGCTACGTCGTCGACCGGATCACCGTCCAGAAGGCCGGCGACGACACCGAGGTCTACGACGACGCGGACGACCTCGGGACGATCCCCGTCGGCGAGACGAAGACGGTCCCGCTGTCGGTCTCCTTCGACGACGAGGGGACCTACGACCTCCGCGTGAAAGTGTACGGCCGCTCGACCCAGACCGACCAGCGGACCGTCGTCCAGTACCCCCTCACGCTCCGGGTGCGCGACCGCCAGCCCCAGGTCGACGTCGACGCCAACGACACCGCTGTGGGCGTCAGTTCGGAGGGGAGCGTTACCGTCGCGAACAGCCTCGGCTCGCCCATCGAGGACGTCGAACTCACCGTCGCGGGCGAGGACGTGGCCATCTCGAATCGCCGGGAGGTGCTGGCCACCGTCGAGAGCGGCGCGTCCCGGACGATAGACTTCCAGTACCGCCCGCGGTCACCCGGCACGCACCGGATGAACGCGACGCTGTCGTACACGACCGCCGGCGGCACCTCCGATACGGTCACGGAGACGGTGACGATCCGCGCCGAGCGCGTCCGCCCGCAACTCGACGTCGCGGTCAACGACTCCGTCGCCGGCGTCGAGTCCGGCGGGAGCGTGACAGTCGCCAACGCCATCGGGACGGAGATCCGCAACGTCGAACTCACGGTCGGCGGCGACGGCGTGACCGTCCGGGACGACCGCGAGGTGTTCACCCGCATCGCCAACGGCGACTCCGTGACCTCGGCGTTCGACTTCCAGCCCGGTTCGGCGGGCGAGCACACGCTGAACGCGACGCTCCGGTACACGACCGGTAGCGGCGCGGTCCAGACGGTTTCCGAGACGGTGACCGTCGAGGCCGAGGCGTTGCGCGACCGCGTCTCGATGGACGTCAGCACCGTCCAGGGCGGTAGTTCCCAGACCGTCGTCGTCGACGTGTTCAACCAGGGCAACGCCCCGGCGACGAACCTCTCGGTGCGGGGCAGTTCGCCCAACGCGTCGGTGGGTCGGGTCCTGCTCGACAGCCTGGCACCGGGCGAATCCCGGACCGTGCGGCTGAACGCGACGCTGTCGGCCGACCGGGCCGACCTGGACATGGTGGCGACCTACGAACTGGGCGAAGAGCGCGGGGAGACGGCGGTCTCGACGGCCGTCACGCAGACGCCGGGGACGATCAGCCTCACCGGCGTCCAGGTCGTCCCCGAGGGCGGCCGTCTGCGGGTCTCGGGGAGCGCGAGCAACCTCGGGACGACCGACGCACAGAGCGTCCTCGTCAGCGTCGTCGGGAGCGACCGCGTCACGCCGGTCGAGCCCAACCCAGAGTTCTTCGTCGGCCCGGTGCCGGCGAGTGACTTCGCCTCCTTCGACGTCTACGCCGCTACCGAGGGCAACGTCTCGACGATCCCGCTGGAGATCAGCTACATCGTCGACGGCCAGCAACGGACCCGCACCGTCGAGGTCGACGCCACGGCCGCCAGTCAGACCCTGTCAGCGGAGGAGCGTGCGGCGAGCGGTGACACCGGCGGCGGCGGCTTCCCGTGGGTCGTGGTCGTCGTCGGTGTCTTCCTGGTCGTCGCCGTGCTCGCTATCATCGTCCAGGCGTGGAGGACGAGCCGTGGCGGTGATTGAGACGCGCGACGTCGTCAAGCGCTACGAGACGGGCGGGGAGACCCTCACCGCGCTGAAGGGGATCGACTTCGCCGTCGAACCCGGCGAGTTCGTCTCCATCATGGGTCCCAGCGGGAGCGGCAAGACCACACTGCTGAACCTGCTGGGCCTCCTCGACGACCCCAGCGAGGGCGAGGTCCTGCTCGACGGCGAGGACGTCACCGGCCTCTCGGACAAGGAACAGACCCGCGCCCGCAAGCGGACCATCGGGTTCGTCTTCCAGAACTTCTATCTCATCCCGACGCTGACGGCACGCGAGAACGTCGAGATCCCGGCGCTGTTCGACCGCGACCCCACCGTCGAGGAGCGCTCGGTCGACCTCCTAGAGCGCATGGGACTGGGCGACCGACTCGACCACCGGCCGGACGAGCTCTCGGGCGGACAGAAACAGCGCGTCGCCATCGCGCGCTCGCTGATCAACGAACCCCGCGTGTTGCTGGCCGACGAGCCGACCGGCAACCTCGACCGGGAGACCGGCCGGCAGATACTCGACGAGTTCGTCGAAGTGACCGAGCGCGACGTCGCCGTCATCGCCGTCACCCACGACGAACTCGTCAACGAGTACGTCGACCGCGTCGTCCGTCTCGTCGACGGCTACATGGGCGAGGACGCACCGACCGCGACCGGCGCGGCGGGCGGGCCTCCTGGAGGCGAGGGTGCGGCCCCGGATCCGGCCGACCAGGTCACCGCCGACGCCGTCGAAGCGGCAGTCACCGACGTAGTCGGCGAGGAATCGGACGGTGACGGGGACGAGAGGGAGATGCCCGGTGACGGGGACGAGACGGAGGTGCCCGGTGACGGGGACGAACCGGACGCCGAGCCGGAGGGTGAGGAGTCGTGATCGGCGGGTTCTACCGGCGCATCCCGTCGCTGTACATGGCCCGCCGGAACCTCTCCCGGACGAAAGTGCGTTCGGTGCTGGCGGCGCTGGGGATCGTCATCGGCGTCATCGCTATCGCGTCGCTGGGGATGTTCGGGCTGACGCTACGCTACCAGATCACCGAGAGCCTCGGCGACCTGGGGAATCAGGTGCTGGTGACGCCCGGGGAGGACAGCGACGGGACGATATCCGAGCGGGACCTCCGGGAGGTCCAGGCCGTCACCGGTCCCGGGACGACGGTCGTCCCGTCGAAAGCCAGGTCGACCGTGGTGAGCTACGGACGGGGCGGGGGTAGCGGCGGGGGTGGAGGCGGTCCCGGAGAGCCATCTGCGGGCGGTGAACGGCGGATCGTGAGAGGCATCGAGAACCCCGGGCTCATCTACAGCGCCCGCGAGGGGACGATCCCCGACCCCTACCGGAGCGGCGCGCTGATCGGACCGGCGATCGCCGAGGAGTACGACCTCGGGCCGGGCGACGCCATCTCGATCAACGGGAGTTCGACGCGCGTCGTCGCCGTCCTCGAATCCGACAGCGGCTTCGGGTTCATGAGCCCGAGCAACGAGATCATCCTCCCCAACCGCGAGTTCCAGCGCCGGGGTTACAGCCAGGTACTCGTCTCCACACCGAGTTCGACCGTCGCCAACGAGACGGCGGTGGCGTTGCGGTCGGAACTCAACGGCCGCCGTGAACTCGTCCAGGTTCAGGACTTCTCGGACGTCGCCGACAGCATCGGCCAGACGTTCCAGGCGCTGAACCTGTTTCTCATCGGCATCGGCTCGATCTCACTGCTCGTCGCCGGGGTCAGCATCCTCAACGTCATGCTGATGAGCACCGTCGAGCGCCGCGAGGAGATCGGCGTCCTCCGGGCCGTCGGCTTCCAGAAACGCGACGTCCTGAAGATCATGCTCTCGGAGGCGGTCCTCCTGGGGATCGTCGGCGGGATCGCCGGTGCCGTCTTCAGCCTCGTCGCCGGGATGGTCATCAACCACTTCATCGTCGGCGACGCGCTGCTGGCGTTTCGCCCCTCGAACTTCGTCTACGTCGGACTGGCCTTTGCCTTCGGCGTCGGGACCAGCCTGCTGAGCGGGCTCTACCCAGCCTGGAAGGCCGCCAACGAACGGCCGGTCGAGGCGCTCCGGAGCTGAGTGTTCGCGGCTCGCGGAACCCAACCTATCGCTTGAGTCGGACTTCGTCGTCGGTGACCGTTTCCACGTCGTCCTGGTCCAGCGCGTAGTCGCTCTCGTCGATGTCCGACCAGCCCAGCGTCGACATGACCGACTCCGCGATACCCGGGTCGGGGTCGACGTAGGCCATGCCACCTCTGAACCCGGATATCATGCCGATCTCGTTGCCGTCGCTGTCGATTACTTTCTTCCCCTCGTCCGTTTCGTTGAGTCGTGTTCGTGCCATAGGTTCTGGGACGGTTGCCCGCGGCGGGCAGTATGCCGCCTGACCGGGACGAGTGAAAGACATACGTCCCATACCGACGCTAGCGTCGGGTTACGCGAGAGGATTCAGAGTAAGGTCGTCGTACCGAAAACAGTGAGCGAGCGACTACGTCGTCGCGGGGTCGAGCAGCGGTTCGGTGCGGTCCACCGAGACCGAGGCGAACCGTTCGAACCACCCCTCCTCGCCGGCCTCGAAGGCCTCCAGGGCGTCGGCGACGGTGAAGTGGACGGTTTCGGCCTCGTCCGAGCAGGGGAACACCGAGCGGAGCTGGTCGTCCTCGTAGACTGCCAGCGAGACGACGGGGAAGACGACGACTTCCCTGACGACGTCGGTCCCGATGTACGAGCGATTGCGCCGTTCGAAGGCCGGTTCGAGCCGGTAGCCGTTCTCCTCCGCCCACTCGCCGAACTCGTCGTAGGTGGCGATGGCGCCGTCCCGCGAGTCCTGTTCGGGCGTCCGGATGCGCTGCCACGAGGCGTCCACAGCCGTCTCGTCGACCACGCCGCTGTCCTCTAGCTCCCGGACTCGCTCCAGGATCGCCTGCTGGCGGTCGTACGTGCCGTAAGTGTCGCCCCGCAGATACAGTTCGACCCGGCGCGTCGCGTCGGTCGTCTCGGAGATGGGTTCGGTCATTCGAGTGAACTGTCGACGCCGTCCCTCAAAACGTTTTCCAGTCCGTTCCTTCGAGAGAACTAGCGACCTGATAGGCGTTTAATGACCGGTCGGTGACGGACCGTGGCGTCCTCTCGATAATCGGTGAGAGCCCGGGACTGCCCTCCCGACACCGTGATCCCGTTCCCGGCACGCGGCGACCGTCACTCGAGGAGGCCCCCGCCGGCGAGAGCGAATCCCCCGAGTATCGGTGCAGCGGCTCCGAGCACCAGGATGGCGCCGACTACGAGCACGACCGGGAACGGAACGTCCAGTTCGGCTACCATCGCCGAGCCGAGGCGCAGTGGATCGACCGGGAAGGCGAACAGGACGAACCCGTCGACGAAGACGAGTCCGAACAGCGGCGTCAGGGCGACGAACGCCCCCAGGAGCACCTTCGTCAGGTTCATACTTCGGGGCCGGGTGGCGGAACGCACAGTCGAGTGGCTGACATACACGGGCGGTTCGACACGACAGCAAATCAAAACGGCCACGAGGTACCTAGAAGCGCGTGTCGCAGGATCCTTCGCACACTCACTTCGCTCGTGTCGGTTCACACGCTGCAGGGAGCCGGACGTGCAGGACCCCGGAGAGAGCACGGTCACAGCCGGGCCGAACAGTCGATGAGCGCCCGCCGGCCGTTCTCGGTGAGCGGCTGGCCGTGGGCGACAGCGGCGATGTCGAACGGCGGGATGCGCTCGACGAGGTCGCGGACGCTCTCGCGGACGCCGCGCATGTCGTAGGAGTCGAGCCAGAACGGCGTCGTCAGTCGCCCGTTTTCCTCCCAGACGAGGTCGCCGAGGAAGGCGACGCTCAGCTCGTCGTGGAAGTAGACGACGTGTCCGGGGTTGTGTCCCGGCGTGTGGAAGGCGTCGAAATCGCCGATCTCGTCGCCCTCCGCGACCGGTTCGACCCGTATCTCGTCGGGAATGCCGACCACGGTCCGGACGAGCCGGTGGTAGATACCCTTGTGATGGGTCGCGTTCGGGATCGACTCGCCGCGCGCGATGGCGAGGTCCTCGGCGCCCATGTACACTGGCCCGTCGAACTCGGGCGCGAGGAGTCGGAGCCCGCCGGAGTGTTCGAGGTCAAAGTGGGTGACCAGCACCCGGTCGAGGTCGGTGACCTCGTAGCCCGCCGCCGAGAGTTGCGAGCGCAGACGGGGGCGGTTGTACGGTAGACCCGGGTCGACGAGGGTGACGTCGCCGTCGTCGACGAGGTAGCCGTTCGACGCGAACGGCGGGACCAGTCCCAGGTCGAGTTGCCAGAGTCCCTCGCCGAGTCGGCGGACCATGCGCGACCGTTTGTCTCGGCCCGATAAAACGATACTGACCGAGGGTCGGACCTACCGTGGGTCGGCACTGCGGTGGGCCGGCACCATCGTAGATCGACCCCTCGAACGTGTCTCGAACACAAAACATTCATACAGGTGTCGAATAGCCGGACGTATGGACCGCCGCCTGCTCTCCACAGTGACTCTCCTCGCCGTCCTCGCGATGCTGGGTGGGTGTGCTCACCCCAGCGGGTCACTCTCGATGCGGCCCGTCGACGACGTGGATCTCGCCGACGAAGCCAGTCGTACCCTCCCCGAGAACGACGACCCGCGGCCGGGATTCGACAGCAACGTCGCCCGCCGCGCCGTCGAGAACGGTTCCGCGACGACCGTCGCTCCGAGCCCGCCGGTCGAACCCGGCTTGCCGTTCCGCCACGACGGACGGTTCTACAACGTCTCCTACACCGTCACCGGGACGACCCCCGGCTACTCGACCGGCATCGAGATCGATTACAACGCGTCATCTGTCGAGGGGTCGGTGGTCGCCTACGAAGACCTGCCCGCGGTCGACCGTGAGCGGCTCGAATGGCTGGTAACGAACCCGAGAAAGGTACACCGACCCGGCTACGACCTCGGCGTCGGCGTCACCTACACCGAGAGCCAGGCCGAGTCGTCGGTCCTCGTCACCGAGCAGGAGTACGACGCCATCAGTTACGAGGGCGAGACCTACCCGATCCGGGTCGAAAATCCCGAACGGGTCGAACTCGACAACTACCGCTACGAGGCCACTGTCGCCGCCGAGAGCGCCGAGGACTACGGATCTTTCCTCCGCGAGGAGTACGCGTTCACGCTCTCGGGGCTCTCGGACGCCGAGCGGAGCGTCGTCGACGAGGCGGCCAACGGCACCTACTACGCCGGAAGCAGCGACGAACAGGGCTTTGCCTCGCTGGTCGAACGGTTCCGGTCACGGCGGGCCGTCACCAGCGACGAGTACGGCGGCTCGTGGGTCGTCCGCTACGACGGACAGCTCTACTGGACGGAGATGGACTACGGCGCCTTCGTCACCGACGACGACCAGGTCACCCGTCCGGAAGAAACCCCTCCGCCCGAGGCGTAGCGACGCTACCCGACGTACCGACGCCGACAGGGACAGTACCGTTGGCTGACGTTGACGCGGACGCCGAGGTAGACCACCCCAGGACCGTCCGTGGTCGCGGCGCTGTGATACTCAGTAACAAAAGCCCCGGTTTGTCTGTTCACAAGACGTTCATACCGAGAGGCCACAGAAAGGGTATGGTCCCCAGAAAACTCCTCGCGTTCACCCTCCTCGCCCTCCTGGCACTCACGGCCGGGTGTTCGGCCGAGGGGTCGCTCACGATGCGGCCGGTCGACGGCACCAGCGGACTCGCGGCACAGGCGAGCAACGACCTCGCGGACGACCCGCAGGACCGCGACGCGGCGCTCGTCCGTCGCGCGATCGAGAACGGCACCGCCACGGCGGCCGACGACCACCCGCCGGTCGACGAGGAACTCCCCGTTCACCACGATGAGCGGTTTTACGCGGTGAACTACACCGAGTCGGGGACCGAATCGGGGTACGATGCGGAGATCCAGGTCGACTACAACGCCTCGACCGTCGAGGGTGACGTCGTCGAGTTCGGCGATCTCCCGGCGGTCGACCGACACAGACTCGCCGACGCGCTGCCCGACTCCGAGGTCGACGAAGCGCGACTCGAACCGGGGTACGACGTCGGCATCTCCAGCACGTACACCGACGCCGAGGCCGAGTCCTCGGTGCTCGTGACCGACCAGGAGTACGACGCGGTCAGGTACGAGGGGAAGAGCTACCCGCTCAACGTCCGGGCCGAGTCGACGACGCTGACAGTCTATCGCTACGAGGCGACGCTGGTCGCCGACAGCCTCGAATCGTACGGCCAGCAGTTGCGGGACGACTACGAGTTCGAACTCTCCGGCCTGTCCGACGCGGAACGGAGCGTCGTCGACGCGGCCCTGAACGACACGAACTACATCGAGGACAGCGACAACCAGGGCTTTGCCTCCCTCGTCGACCGGTTCCGCGCACAGGACCCGGTCGTGGAGACGGATTACTACGGCAACTACGTGGTCCGCTACGACGGCGGGCTCTACTGGGCGGAGATGGACTACGGGAGCTACGTCGAAGACGACGACGAGCCGTCGAGCGGGGCCGAAGAGAGGCCACCCGACGAGACGCCACCTGGGGCTTAAACAGACCAAGGACGATTGATCTGGGGATTTTTCACCCGTCGCTCCGAGGGGCGAACCGTGCGACGGAGCGCAGCGATACTGCTCGTGTTCGGACTGTTGCTGGTCGTCGTCGGGGCGACGGTCCCCGACAGTGCGGTGTGTGCGGGGTCGAGCGAGGGACCGACGGCGGTCGAGAACTGCCCCGACAACATGGCGACCGGCGACGTCACCGCCAGGACGCCGCTGCTGTTCTACCTGTTCGGCGGCGTGCAACTCGTTCTCGGTGCCGCGCTGACGGTCGCCGACCGACGGAGGGGGTCCGGCGCCGAGACGGAGACGGAGATGGAGATGGAGACGGAGATGGAGACAGAAACGGAGATACAGTGATGCCGGCGACTGCGAACGTTTTTTGCCGCCGAGCGGTCATCTCGGCGTGTGCCATCGAGCGGTGACGGCGAGAAAGCGGGGGACTCAGGTGACGAAGCCGGCACCGACGGGACCGGGGAGACCAGCGACCGGCCGGACTGGCAGGAGGACCCCGAACCCGACCCGCCGTCGCTGGGCCCCGGGGTCCCGTCGGTCGACGTCCCGGAGGTGGAGATTCCGGGAACGGACTCCGAGACCGGCGACACGGCGGTGGACGCGGAGGTCGACGTCGACACGGCCAAAGGGTTCTGGCGACTCGTCCTGATCTTCGACATCGCCCTGCTCGCGCTCGCGCTCGGGCCGATGTTCGTCTACTTCCAGAACGACTGGCGCCGCGGCGGGATGTTGCTGGCCTTCGGGGTGCTCGCCTTCCTCTACGGGGTCGCCCGGTACCGGGAGTTCCAGGTCGCTGAACCGGACGCCGACGACGACTCGGATGCCGACACCGAACAGATTGACGAGGCATGACGCTCCCGCCCCGACGACGCTATCACCAACCGCAACGGTAACGGACGGTCGGCGGCTATTCCTGGTATGCGCACGGTCCGGGACGAGAGCGGGCACCACTACCTGTTGCTCAAGGAGTCGGGCGACTCCTCGCGCGTTCGTGACCCCAGGACCGGCGAGGAACGCCACCTCCCCAACGAGTCGCTGGAACTGGTAGAGGGGGAGTCACCGCTGGAGACCGCGAGCAGGGTGGTTCCCGACGCGGTTCGGACGGTGCTGACCGCCGCCCACGACGAGCGCGCGCTGGGTCTCCTGCTGGAGATCGACGAACGTGGCCCAGTCGACGTCCGGGTCCTGCTCGACGCGTACGACCTCTGTGAGAGCGACCTGCACGGGCTTCTGGGTGAGTTTCGCGCTGCCGGGCTGGTCCGGGAGGCCGAGGTCGTCGGTGGTCGGGGCTACGAGACGACCGACGAGGCGAGCGAGGGGCTGGCGGCACTGGTCGGGAACTCGGCCGAACTGTGAGTGGTCGCGACCCGTTCAACGTGTCGTGGAATCCTTCACAGACCTCACTTCGTCCGTTTGTGACCGGTACGTGTAGGGGAAGCATATAACACCGAAACGTCCGCCGAGCGAACGCGGTGAGCGAGGCGGTTCACCGGACGCAAGGGAACGAAGCGACCGCCGCGTCCGGCCTTTTTCACCCATGTTTTTGCCGCGAGTGGTACCCGCAGGGAGCGTCGCGACCGAGGATACCCGAGCGGGAAAAAGATGGTTTCACACCACCCTGTGAACGTCTCTATGACACGCTCACCCGTTCGGGGGACCGTCCCCGGCAACGGGTGCGCTCTCGAAGGGCCTCACGCCTCCCCAGCCTCTTGCGGTGCTCGGCTCGCTCCCTGCCGGTCGCTCCCCTGCGCTCCTCGTCCCTCGCACGGTAGGTCTCGCGATGAAACGCTCGACGGCGCGCGCCGGGTGGGTTGCCGGGCAGGCGTCACCGGTCGGCTGTCGACCAGCTGTCACCGCTCGACTGTCGACCGGGCGTCACTGCTCGGCTGTCGACCCGCCGTCACCGCTCTGTTTGTCGACCGGGTGTCAGACCACCTGGTTCGGCAGGTCCGACCACTCGCTGGATTCCTCGGCGGCGTGGACGGCTTCGGCGACGATGTCGGCCAGCCGCTGGAAGTACTCGGGGGTGTGCCCGGCGTTGTGGGGCGTGATGAGTACGTTCTCGAACGACCAGAGTTCGTGGTCCTCGGGGAGCGGTTCGGGGTCGGTCACGTCGAGCGCGGCGCCGCGGATAGAGTTCCCCCGGAGTGCATCGACGAGCGCGTCAGTGTCGACGACGCCGCCGCGGGCCACGTTCACGAGCACCGAGTCGGGCGGCATCGTCACGAAGGCTTCCTCGTCGACCAGGTGTCTCGTGGCCTCGGTCAGTGGGCAGGCGAGGACGACGTAGGACGCGTCGCCGACCGCGTCGTAGAGGTCCTCGTAGCCGTAGACCTCGTCGGTCGGCCCGCCCTTCTCGGGGGTGTAGCGGACGCCGACGGTGTGGACGTCGAAGGCGTCGAGGCGGTCGACGATGCTCTCGCCGATGGGACCCATCCCGACGACGGCGACGGTCGAGCCCGCGAGTTCGTGGGCCTGGTGGGAGCGCCACAGCCGCTTGCGCTGGCGACGGCGGGATTCGAGGAAGTCGCGGGCGAACGTGAGGATGGCCCCGAGCGCGTACTCGCTGACGTTGGGGGCGTGGACGCCCGCAGCGTTCGTGACGGCGACGCCGCGTTCTTCGAGCGCGTCGAGCGGGAGGTGGTCGACGCCGGCGTACGAACAGGCGAACAGTTCCAGGCTCTCGGCCCGGTCGAGCGTCTCCTCGTCGGCGTCCAGGCCGGCGAGGACGCTGGCGCCGGGGAGCAACTCGCGCTCGGCCGCGGGCGTCGCGGCGTAGGCCACCTCGCGGTCGGGCAGTCGCTCCCTGAGTGCCTCGACGTAGCGTTCGGGATCCATCCCGTGGATGTTCTGGCGCAACACCACGACGTCGGCGTTCCGGGTCATAGTAACCGAAGCGACGACACCAACGGGCAAAAAACCGGGACTCCGGCGGTCGCGCCGAAAACCGGAACTCCGGCAGTCGGGCCGAAAACCGGAACTCCGGCAGTCGGGCCAAAACCGGGGCCCCAACGGTCACGCCGGTGTCAGGCCAGGTAGCGGAACACGTAGCGCGCGACGCCGACGAGGTACGCGAGTATCCAGAAGAAGACGTAGCCGAAGACGCCGATCCGCAGGCGGCTCCGCCAGTGGTCCATGGTGTCGCCGCCGATCTCGTCCAGCAGGAGGTTCTGGTCGTAGTCGTTGTAGAGGTCGTGGCGGCGCTTGGCCCGGAAGATCCGGACGATACCCGTAAATCCGAACGCGAGCATGGCGTAGGCCTGTGCCCCGAGGAACGCGTGGACAGCCGTGAAACCGCCGAACTGGTCCATCAATCGCGGTGCCATCCACAGGAGCATCGGCACTGTCGTCAACACCAGCCCGGTCACGACGAACTTCAGGTGGTGCATCAGGACGTTCCAGGTCACCGGCTCGGTCTCGATGATGTACCACGCGCCGTAGACGAAACAGGGGAAACTCAGCGTGACCGACGCGAGGACGACCGTCGCCAGCACCCCGTCCGACACCATAGCCGGGGCTTGCCACCGTTCGCGCTAAAACGTGCCGACTGACGGTCAGGGACGGAGCACGACAGCGAGGACGGCCGCGGCGAACAACAGTGCAACGACACCGAGCGTCGACCCGCGGGGCACACTCCGGAAGAGCGCGTAGCCGAGCCCGCCCGCGAGGAGCGCCACGGTGAGACTGCCGACGGCGTGGAGCGCCTCGACGCGCGTGGTCGCGACCGACGGGTCGACGTCGCGGTCGATCCCGAGCGCGAACGTCCCGAAGTCGGCAGCGAGGACAGCGCCGAACGCACCGACGAGCGTCGCGACGAGGCCGCCGGGTCCCGCGGCTACGAGGACGGTCGCGGCGAACAGCGCGACGCCGGCGAGCGCGACGGTTCCGCGCGAGCGCCAGACGAGCCCCGTGGCGAGCAGGAGCACGCCGCCGACGCCGGCTACCAGGCCGACCTGTCCCACGCGGACGGCCCCGACGGTCACCAGTGCCGCGGCCACCGCGAGGCCGTGGCTCAGCCTGAGGCGGTGTTCGCCCCACGCGGTCAGTGTCACGCGGACCACCCCGACATCGCGTAGCTCGGCGCGAGCGTCACGCGGACCACCCCGCGTCGGCCGTCGGGTCGGTCGGCGGCGTCCACTCGTGAACCGCCATCCCATCGCGGCGGAGGCCGTCCAGTCTGAGTCGTCGCTCGACACTCGCCAGTCGCCGGTAGGGCGTGTCGCTGCCGGTCACGTCGGGACTCGCCACCAGCACGTCGTGCCCACGGGCGCTCAGTTGCCTGGCGACGGCCGCCGCCGCGTCGTCGGCCAGCGGCGTACAGAACACCACCTGTGCGTCACTGGGAAGCCGAGTGCCGAGATCGTCGAGCAATGCCTTCGCGACGGCGGTCGAGTCCTCGTCGTGGGGACCGCTCGACTCTGATCCATCCGACTCGGCAGCGCTATCGTCGACGACCGCGGACCCTCCGTCCGAGACTGCGACCGGGCGACCACCAGCAGGTGCGTCGGCCATCGTCACGCCGCCGTCCTCGCTGGCCGCCGCCGAGCGGACGACGCGAGCGGTCGGTTCGGCAGACCCCTCCTCCGACGCATCAGTGGACGCGCCCTCACTGACGGCGACCGGGTCAGGTGGTTCCCAGCCGAACGCATCGTGGGTGGTGAGTGTCTGGAGCAGTCGCTCGCGGTGGTCGCGGCCGTTGCCGGTCGGCACCCAGCAGGGCCGTGGACCAACGGATCCGAGTCCGACCAGCGCGCCGTTGTCGAGGAGGCCGGTGACGAGCGCGCCGGCGACGCAGGTACAGACGTCGACTGCCGGGCGCCGACGCCGGTCGTCGGCGGTCACGTACGCCGCGGCACGGGCGTCGACGAGCACCGCCACCCGGACCGTCCGCGGTTCGTCGTAGCGACGGGTGGCGAACTCCCCGGTCTTGGCGAGGTGACTCCAGTCGAGGCTTCCCAGCGGGTCGCCCCGGCGGTGCTCCCGGAGCGAGTGGAACGCGACGCCACTTCCGGTCTCGGAAACCTCCGTTCGACCCGACAGCAGCGTCGCCAGGTCACCGAGCGACACCGAGTGTTCGCCGAAGGGCGGTCGGCAGGTGACGGTCGCGGCGTCGGTCGGCAGTCGGGCGACCCGGCGCGAGGCGGCGCTGACGTCGCGGGTCACCACCGCCAGCGAGTCGAACTCGTGTTCGCCCCGGACGGCCTCGACGGTGTAGGAGATGGTCGCCGTCTTGCCCGGCCGGAGCGCGGTCGTGTGCCGTGGCGTCCCCTCGACGACCCGCAACCCCGCGGGAACGTCGTCACAGATCCGGACGTCCGGGAGGAGGCTGTCGCCCCGGTTGCGAACCGAGAGGGTAACTTCGACACGTTCGCCCGGTCGCGGGTCGGACTCGCTGACGGCCCGCTCGGCGGCGAGCGTCGGCGCCGGCGCGTCCCAGACGCGGGCGTAGGCCGCGAACGCGATCCCGACGACCCCCGTGAGAATCGCGAGCGGCGCGCCGACGAGGATCCCGACGGCCGTCACGGCGAGTGCGAGTCCCTGGACGCCCCGCCAGCGTCCCGTCCGTTCGAGCAACTCCTCGCCGGGGTCGAGGTCGAGTGTCACGGCCTCCTCGACTGCCGGCTGTGAGGAGTCGCCGACTTCCGAGTACGAGTCGTCGGATCCGTCGCTTCGTCCGTCCGCCGACTGGTTCGCGCCGAAACGCTCCACGATGGCGTCGGCGACCCGTTCGACGCGCGCGGCGAAACCAGTCTCGACGTGGTCGTATCGCGTGCCCGCACCGGAGAACAGTGCCGCGGCGTCAGCGTCGGCGTCACTGTCGGCGTCGGCATCGGCGTCAACGTCGCTGTCGGCAGTCCAGTCACCCGCGTCGACGCGCTCGGCGGCGTCGGTCTCGGATATCCCCTCGCGCCGGACGAGGACAGCGACCGCGGCGTCGTGCAGGCGGTCACGGATCCGGTCGCGTTCGGCCGCGTCGCTCTCGCTCGCACCCACTGCCGCCGTCCGTCCGGCGAGTCCGTCGCCAGGGACCCGGTAGGCCGGACGCTCGCCAGCGGTCGGGAGTCGTCCGGTCACGCCCCCGTCTCCGGTGAGTCGCGCGACGACGGCGACCCCTGCACCGAGGAGTCCGACGACCCATACGCCGAGGACGAACCCCGTCGTGACCCAGGGACCGGGGACGAGCCCCGGCTGGAGGGTGAGCACGACGCCGGCACCCGCCGCCAGGACCCCGACCGGGAGCAACAGGTGACGGCGGTTCACGCTTCGCCCTCCCGGTCGACGTCCGCCAGCGCCTCGTGGGCCTCGCGGGCCTCGGGCTCGCGGCGCTCGGGCGGTTCGTCGCCGTAGCGAACGGCGCGGAAGCTCTCGGCCAGTCGCTCGACGGTCCCGGGCGAGAACCCGTGGTCGGCGGCGCGACGGGCAGTCTCGCGGGGCGTCTCGGCTGTGTCGGTACCCACAGCGTCGGTCAGCCGTTCCCACGCGCGGACCACGGCGTTCTCGTCGGGCGAGCGGTACGTGACTTCGATCCGGGGGCGGGGATCACCGGTCTCGTGCTCGGACTCGTCTTCGACGGGTGGGGCACGCTCGTCGTCGCCCGTCAGGATGACAGCGAGAACGCCACAGGAGAGCAACGCGGCGACGAAACCGGCGACGAACAGGGCCGAGACACCGGTCGACCCGGCTGCGACGACACTGCCGACCGCGCCGCCGCCGCTCCCGCCGCCACCGGAGCCGCCACCCTGGGGGACACTGGCGGACGGACCGCTCCCGCCGCCGAGTCCGGTATCGCTCGATATCGACGGCTGGCCCGCGGGGGAGAACCCGCCGGCCGCGACGCCGAGTGACAGTACCGCCAGGAGGGCGATCAGGGCAGTTCCGATCCGTCTCACACCGGTCGATATCCCGCTCGTGACAAATAGTTTGTGTGATGCCCGGGCTACGTCTCGCCGTCTTCGACGCGGTCGAACGCTTCGATGGCCTCTCTGGCGTCGCGTTCCCGGTGCCCTTCGTCGGCCGGTTCGCCGCCGTAGCGAACGGCCGAGAAGTGGTCGGTCACCCGGTCGACCGCGTCCCCGGGGAAGCCCGCGTCGGTCGCTTTCCGGGCCGTCTCGTTCGGGGTGTCGGTGGGCGCGCTCTCTGCGGCCGTCGCGAGTCGCTCCCAGGCACGGACGATCGCACTGTCACGCGGCGAGTCGTATGTCACGTCCACGGCGGGTCGCGGGTCGCCGTCGCCCGGATCCTTCTCGGGCAGTGGCGCGCGGTCGTCGTCGCCGGTCAGGACGAGGGCGAGTGCGGCGCTCGCGACCAGTCCACCGACGAAGACGGCGACGAACAGCGGGGAGACGCCGCCGCTCCCGGAGTCGGCGACCGTCGCGGGGGGCGGTGAAGCGACGTAGCCACTGCCGTCCCCGCCACTGGGCGTCGGCGGTGCGGACTTGTTTCGAAATGGGGGTTCGGGAGGGACGCCGCTGGGCAAATCGAAGGTTACCGTAGTCGGTTGCCAGTCGCCCTCCAGACCGGGGGCGCTGGGGGTGTCGAACCCGCCGGCGGCGGCACCGAGCGCGAGGACGGCGACGAGGGCGACCAGGGCTGTCGTCGAACGACGCACACCGGGCGGTCGTGTCGGTAACCCAAGTACTTTATCGTCGTCTACCCGGGAGTTCCTCGATCACCGTTTCCCCAGCGCCGTCTCGAAGACCCGTTTTGCACGCTCGTAGGCGCGGTCTCTGTCGACGATGGGGCCCGGATAGTCGGGTGCGAGCCGCTCTCGCTCGGCGGCGTCGAGGGTCGGCCACTCGACTGCTTTCTCGGACGGCACGTCCTGCAGCCCGTGGACGTACTCGCGCACGTAATCGGCGTCCGGGTCGTACCTGTCCATCTGGGCGACCGGGTCGAAGATCCGGACGTCGACGGTGTCGGTCCCCGTCGAGGCGACCCACTGCCAGTTACCGTAGTTGACAGCCGGGTCGTGGTCGAGGAGTTGCTGTTCGAAGTGTCGTGCGCCTTTCCGCCAGTCGACGAGCAGGTGTTTCGTCAGGAACGAGGCGACGACCTGTCGCGGCCGGTTGTGGACGTACCCTTCCCGTTCGAGCTGGCGCATCCCCGCGTCGACGAGTGGATAGCCCGTCTCGCCGCGCTTCCAGGCCGCGAAGTCGGTCTCGTCGTTGCGCCAGGCGATCGGGTTGGGGAACTCCCTGTGGTTCTTCGAGAGCAGGCCCGGGTCGCTGGCCAACAGGTGGTAGTTGGCCTCTCGCCAGGAGAGTTCGTAGCGGTACTTCTCGACGTTGCGGGCCGCGTCGCCGTCGCCCGTGGTGGCGTCGCTGTCGCCAGCGGTGGCCCCGTTCTCGCCGATGGCCACGGCCTCGTACCGGTCGGTCGCGTCCTGCCACACCTCCCTGATCCCGATCATCCCGGCAGCGAGATACGGCGACATCCGAGAGACGGCACCCACGGGTCGGGCGACCGCCGCCGAGAGGTCGTCCCGGGTGTCGGCGTACGATTCGATGCCGCCGTCGAGGAACCGGTCGTAACGCTCGCGGGCAGCATCGTACCCCGCGGGCGGCAACTCGACGTCCGTCTCGACCGTGGGCACCTCGGCGCCGGATTCGACGGCGTGTGCGCCCGGGTCGACCAGTCGGTCGGTGTCGGGTTCCGCGACCGGGCCGGGTTTCGGCTGTGCGGTCCAGTCGTCGTAGAACTGGCTGTGAGAGGCGTAGCTCGAATCGAGGTCCGCGGGGTCGACGAGGACGACGTCCGTCGCGGCGACGGTGGGGAAGCGGCGGTCGACGCGGCGCTCGCGGTTGTACCGGGCCGGCTCGTAGTGGCAGTTGTAGTAGACGGTGTCGGCGTCGACGGCCTCGCGGACGGCCGCCAGCGCCCGCGCAGGTTCGCCGCGTCGGACCAGCAAATCGCTGCCACGCACCCGGTAGGCCTCCCGGAGGGCGTCGAGACCGGCGAAGAAGAAAGCGCGCTGGCGCTCGCCAGTCTGCCGGAGGAGGCCGTCGTCGAAGACGAACACCGGGAGAACGTCGTCGTCGCTGGCGGCCAGCGCCAGTCCCCGGTTGTCCCGCAGTCGGAGGTCCCTGCGGTGCCAGAAGAGGTTCATGTGTCACTATGGGGAATCCACCGGGATGGGTGTCTACCCCAACAGGTTTTGTTCGGGTGGCGGACGACGGACCGGGGAACGTCCGGCTATCCCGCCAGGACTGCTCGCCGAAGCAGTCACCGAATATAAGTGACGGTGTCTCGTCTTCGAGGCACGTCGGACGAACCGTCGCCACGGGGGTAACGCCGAACCATGGTCCTGGCAACTACCAGTCGGTACGATTCAGGAAACGTCGCGGAACGCGGCGGTCGAGCGGTCGTCGTCGGTGCGAGCGTGGGGGGATCGCTGGCGGCACGGGTTCTCTCGGACGGGTTCGACGAGGTGACTGTCTTCGACAGGGGCCCGCTGCCGGACGAACCCGTCGCGCGCCAGGGGGTCCCCCAGGCCGACCACGCGCACCTCCTCCTCGAAGGCGGTCGTGTCGCGATCGAGGACCTGCTTCCGGAGTACTCCGCGGAGCTCGTCTCGGCGGGCGGGGTGTGTCTCGACGGCGAGACCGACGTCAGGCAGTACGTCCGCGGAGGGTTCCTGGCCGACGGCACTCGACAGCGGCCGATGTACACCGCCAGTCGTGGGCTGTTCGAACAGCGGATCCGGACCCGGGTCGCGGATCTGCCGGGCGTCACCGTCCGGGAGGAGTGTCTGTTCGTCGACTACCTGACCGGAGAGAACGGGGCCGTCGAGGGCGTCCGGGTCCGCGAGGACGGCACGGAACGAGACTTGCGCGCACAGCTGGTGGTCGACGCAACAGGACGGACCAGTCGCACGCCGGACTGGCTCGCCGCCCAGGGCTACGGATCCCCGCCGGTCGACGAGGTACACGTCGACATATCGTACAGCACTGCCCGTTTCGAGCGGGCGGACGACGAGGAGTGGGCGCTCTCCATGTTGCCCGACGCCCCGCGAAAGCGCGGCTGGGCTGCACTCCCTATCGAAGACGGGGAATGGATCGTCGGACTCTCCGGGATGCACGGGACCGGGACGCCGACCGACCGCGAGGGGTTCGAGCGGTTCCTGGCGGCGATGCCGACGGACGACGGCCGGCAGTTCGTCGAGACACACGAGTGGGCGACCGACGAGATCCACACGTATCCCTTCCCGTCCAGCGTCCGTCGCCGTTACGAGGCCCTCGACCGGTTTCCGACTGGACTGGTCGTACTTGGCGACGCCATCGCGAGTTTCAACCCCATCTACGGACAGGGGATGTCTGTGGCCGCGCTGGAAGCCCTCGTCCTCCACGACTGTCTGGCCGACGGCTACCGGTCGGGCGTCGCGCCCGAGTTCTTCCAGCGGGTCGAACCTACCGTCGACGCCGCCTGGCAACTCGCCGTGGGATCGGACTTCGGATTCGAGGCGACCGAGGGGCCGAAACCGGCGGGTTTGGCCCTGACAGGCCGCTATCTCGACCGACTGCTGCGCAAAGCGCATACCGACCACCGGCTCCGGACCGCGTTCCAGCGGGTCGCCACGCTGGAGGAGGCACCGTCGTCGCTGTTCCGTCCCGGGATCGTCGGCCGAGTACTCCGTCCGGAATTTCCGGACCTCAGGTGAAACTGACATTCCGGAGGCAACGGCTGACGGATCAGAACCCACAGAAAACGTCCGAGCGCCTCGCGCGCAGTCACCGGAAGACGGTCCTGCTCGCTTCGCTGCGCGGGCTGCGGCTTCCGAGTCCACACTCGCTCGCGGTACTCACTCGTGTGGATCACGCGAGCGAAGTGAGCGCCTTTTTGTCCGAGCTTTTTTGCGCGAGCGGTGCCCGCAGGGTCGCCGGAGGCGGCCCGAGGACACCCGAGCGGAAAAAAAGGTCGTCTCTAGTAGAACTCCCGCACGAGGTCCATCGCGTCCTCGGGGGCGCCGTCGGGGATGTCGGCCATGTTCTCGTCGATGCCCTGGCGCTCGTTCCAGGCGACGGAGTCCTCGTCCTGGTAGAGGATTCCCATGTACTCCTTGTCGCCTTCGAGGATCTTGGACTTGGCGTCGGCGGGGTCGTGGGGGTCGTGGTCGGTCTCGCCCAGGTCCACCAGCGAGTCCCGGAAGTAGTCGTAGGTGTCGACGTCGTTGAACGTGACACACGGCGAGTAGACGTTGACGAAGCCGAAGCCGTCGTGTTCGATGGCCTCCTTGACGAGTTCGGTGTGCCGCTGGGAGTCCGAGGAGAAAGACTGGGCGATGAACGTCGCGCCGGCGGCGTAGGCGAGCGCGAGCGGGTTGATCGGGGGCATCCCGGTCCCGTCCGGCGAGGTCGCGGTCTCGAAGTCCTCGCGGGAGGTGGGGGAGAACTGGCCCTTGGTGAGACCGTAGATGCGGTTGTCCATGACGACGTAGGACATATCGACGTTGCGCCGGACCGCGTGGACGAAGTGGCCGGCGCCGATGGAGAAGCCGTCGCCGTCGCCGCCGGCGACCATCACTTCGAGGTCGGGGTTGGCGAGTTTGACGCCGATCCCCACCGGGAGCGCGCGTCCGTGGACGCCGTGGAGCGCGTAGCTGTGCATGTAGGTGCCGATCTTCCCGGAACAGCCGATGCCGGCGACCACGAACGTGTTGTCGGGGTCGTTGCCCGTCTCGGCGAGGGCTTTCATCATGCCGTTCATCGTCCCGAAGTCACCGCAGCCGGGACACCACGTTGGTTGTTTGTCTGACTTGAAATCGACGAATCGAACGTCTGAGCTCATTCTGCTTCGACCTCCTGTGTGCTGTCCGCATCGCCGGCGATCGTCGCCGCGACGTCTTCCGCGAGTTCGTCCGCCTTGTAGCGGACGCCGGTGTACTTGTTGATCCGCTCGACGCGTTCGAGGACGTCGTGTTCGAGCACGTCCGCGAACTGCCCGGTCGCGTTACACTCGACGACGACGACGTCCTCGGCCGCTTCGACCTCGTCGGTGAGGTCCGGCCGCGGGAAGAGATACGGCACCGAGATGAACCGCACGTCGTGGCCGTCCTCCTCGAGGAACTCGAGCGCTTCGCGCATCGCACCCTCGTTCGAGCCCCACGAGATGACCAGCGTGTCCGCGTCGGGGTCGCCGAACTCGCGGTAGTCCCAGTCCTCCGCTTCCTTCGCGGTCTGGACTTTCCGGTTGCGCTTGTCGACCTGTTCGACGCGGACCTCCTCTTCCTCGGTCCGACGACCGAGCGAGTCGTGTTCGAGGCCCGTGGTCATGTGGGCGCCGTCGGTCGTCCCGGGGAACGCGCGGGGGCTGACGCCGTCGGCGGTCGGGAAGTGGGGCTGGAACCGGCCCTGTTCGTCGAGCCAGGAGTCGACGTCGTCCTCCTCGACGACGTTGCCGCGCTCGATCTCGACTTCGTCCATGTCGAAGGCCTCGGGCGGGAACGTCTGTTCGGTGACCGCGAGCGCCAGGTCCGAGACCAGGAAGACGGGAGTCTGGTACTGCTCGGCGAGGTTGAACGCCTCGACGGTCTTCCAGAAACACTCCGAGACGGTCGTCGGCGCGACGACGAACCGGGGGACCTCGCCGTGGCCGCCGTACAGGAGCATGTTGAGGTCGCCCTGTTCCTGCTTCGTGGGCATCCCCGTCGAGGGACCCGAGCGCATCACGTCACAGATGACGAGGGGCGTCTCGGTGGTCGCGACGAGACCGAACGTCTCGGTCATGAGGTCGATACCGGGGCCCGAGGTGGCCGTCATCGACCGTGCACCCGCGCGTGCTGCCCCGAGCGCCATGTTCACCGCCGAGAGTTCGTCCTCGGCCTGGACGACGGCGCCGCCGTACTGCTCGATACGGCCGGTCAGGTACTCCATGACGTCCGTCGCGGGCGTGATGGGGTAGCCAGAGTAGAAGCGACAGCCCGCGGCGATGGCGCCCATGCCGATGGCCTCGTCGCCGTTGAGCAGGACGTAGTCGTTGTCCGTGGTCTCCAGGTCGTAGTCGGTGTCGAGATCGTAGTTCTCGGCGACGTACTCCTGACCGAGTCGAGCGGCCTGTTCGTTGTTCTCGATGATGGCCTCGCCCTTGTCGCCGAAGCGCTTGGCGAGTGCCTCGTCGAGATTCTCGATGGGGAAGTTCGCCACCTCGCAGGCGGCGCCGAGCGCGACGACGTTACGCATGATGGCGCCGCCGGCGTCCTCGGCGAGGCGCTTGAGCGGGACCGTCATGGCGTGGGTCCCCTCGGGTACCTCGACGTCCTGCATGGTCGAGCGCTCGCCGTCGTAGATGATGACGCTCCCCTCGTGGAGTTCGTCCTCGTTCTCGTGGATCGTTCGTTCGGTCAGCGCGATGAGAATGTCGAGTCTATCGACGACGCTCTCGACGCGGTCGACCGACGTTCGGATCTTGTAGGCGGTGTAGCCGCCGCGGATCCGCGACGCGAAGTCCTTCGACGTGAAGACGTGGCGACCGGCGCGCGACAGCGCCTGGGCGAAGATCTTCCCCGTGGAGTCGATCCCGTCGCCCGCCTCTCCACCGATGGCCCAGTTCAGGTCCTCGGGCATTCTGCAAGCGAGTTCTTTCCGCCCGGCAAAAAGGCTTCTGTAATACGCCGGATCCGGCCCGACGGCAATCCACTAAAAGTGTACGTTCGGTCGGAAATTCACGCGTTCGAGGGACTGGCAATTACTGCGGGAAGAGTAAATTTTCCCGGGGAGAAGTAGCTGTGGGCGCAGGTATCGATATCCCGTGTGAGGCCCGTCGTAACGACGCCACGCCAGGTGGAAACGATCAACTGCACAGGACGTTCGAGCTCGGTCGGGGACGTGAGTTCGGCCGAAACCGGGAACGAAAGGGACAATGCGATGGCCGGTCGGAGACCCGGTATGGAAGACACCACGCTGACAGTCGCGGCCGTCGAGTCGGTCGGCGAGGACACGATCGCCGTCGAGATCTCCGCACCAGCCGAGTTCGACGCCCGGCCGGGACAGTTCGTCAAGGTCACGCTCGACACCGCCGACGGCGAGGAGTCCCGGTTTTACACCGTCTCCTCGCCCGACGTCGAGGATACGTTCGAGATCACCGTCGAGATCGACCCCGATGGCGCGCTCGGCCCGGCGTTCGCCGAACTCGAATCGGGCGACGCCGTCGAGGTCTCCGGCCCGTTCGGGAGCGACTTCTACGAGGGTGAAGACCCCGTCGTCGTCCTCGCGGGCGGCCCCGGTGTCGGCCCCGCGGTCGCCATCGCCGAACGCGCACTGGACGACGGTCACGAGGCAGTCGTCGTCTACCGTGACGAATCGCCGGTCCACGTCGAGCGACTCGACGACCTCCGCGAGCGGGGCGCGACGGTCGCTGTCCTCGACGACGACGAGTCGCTCGACACAGCGGTCGCGAGCGCGATCGACCGGCACGGCGCGGACAGCCAGTGTTTCGTCTACGGCTTCGCCGACTTCATCGACACGGCGACGAGTGCGATCGAGGCGGCTGGCGGCGACACGAGCACCGCCAAGATCGAGAACTTCGGGTAGATATCCGACGAAACGGGACTGTGTGGGACGATCTGGCTGCCGGGCGACTTGACAACCGTTAAAACCCGCGAGCGGATACAGGGGGTATGAGCCAGAGCGAAGGGAAACGCCAGCAGAAGTGCGTCTCCTGTGGTATCAACATCGCCGGCACGAACGCAGCGGCGTTCAAGTGCCCGGACTGTGGCCACCAGATCTACCGGTGTGCGAAGTGTCGCAAGCAGAGCAACCTCTACGAGTGCCCGGACTGCGGGTTCAGGGGGCCCTGAGATGTCCAAGGTCGCCGCCCAGATCAAGGTCATGCCCGAGAGCCCCGAAGTGGACCTTGACGCGCTCGAACAGCAGCTCGAAGACGCGCTCCCCGAGGGCGCGAAGATCAACGGCTTCGAGCGCGACGACGTCGCCTTCGGTCTCGTCGCGCTGCTCCCGACGGTCATCGTCCCGGACGACGCCGGCGGCACCGACGCCGTCGAGGAAGCGTTCGCCGACGTCGACGAGGTCGAGTCCGTCGAAGTCCAGAGCGTCGGTCGTCTCTGAGTTCGTCCCGTCCCACCCCGAGTGAGGCGTGCCTGACCGTCCGCGTGACGGTACGACACGGCCGACGCGGAACGCACGTTTTTTAAGCGTGACTGGCCAACCGGAAGCTACGAATGCCCAACTCCAACGGACCCCAGTCGAACACACGCAACAAACTCAAGAACGAACCGCGCGAGCGGGGTACCTCCCCGCCCCAGCGTGCGGTCGAGGAGTACGAGGCCGGCGAGAAGGTCCACCTGAAGATCGACCCGAGCGTCCCCGAGGGACGGTTCCACCCCCGCTTCGACGGTCGGACGGGCGAGGTCACCGGCGAGCAGGGCACGGCCTACACCGTCGCCGTCTCGGATGACAGCGTCCAGAAGACGCTGATCGTCAAGGCCGCACATCTCCGCCGACAGGACTGACGCGCCACCCGGATCGACGCGCCCCACGGACTCCCGACACGACAGTTCACGGATTTTCGCGGGCCATATTACGTCGTCACGAACCCAACGTACATACGACTTCGATTCGGTACCTCCGAGCGCATGCCCTCCAGACGAACGTTCCTGAGTACCGTCGGGGCTGGTGGCACCCTCGCTCTGGCAGGCTGTCTGAACACGACCGAGCGCGTCGAAGGGTACATCCAGTTCAAACTGGTCGACGGACTCGTCGAGAAACCGGGCCGGACGGAAGAAGTGTCCATCGTCCAGGTCGACGCCAGCCACGAGAACGACGAACCGCCGGAGCTCGTCCACCTCGACGGGGCGTGGGCCGACCGGTTTCCGACGCCGCGAATGCCGGTCGTCCCGGACCCGCTCCACGACGCGTTGACCGACCAGTTCGACTCCGTACGGTACGTCGTCGGGACGACCAGCCCGGCGTGGGCCGAAGGCGACGAGTCACTCGGGAGCTTCAACGTGGCGACGACCCGTGAGAACTTCAACCGGGTGCAGGTCCACCACGAAGTCACTGCCTCGTCGGACGGCACGTACCTCACCATCCACTCGGTCGACGGACTGTGGGACTTCGATTCGAAGGACTCGTAGCGACACGCCCCGGCGGTGACTCCCCGGGGACGAGAGACACGCACCGACTGTGACTCCCGGAAAACCTCCGAGCGCGTCAGTGGACCGCCAGCGACCCGCTCCGGTGGAACGTGACCGTCAGGTCGCCGACGTCGAGCTGGAAGGAGATCGTCTCCCCGTTCTCGCCGCTGAGCGTCGCGAGGAGTCGCTCGGTGTCGATCTCGTCGGCGAACTCCCCGAAGTCCTCGCGACCGAGTTCCGTCGCGCCGGTGATCGCGTCGATAATCGCGTTCTCAACGGCGACCGGTGCCTGGAAACCACCGCCGTGGCCGGGCATGAGGTAGACGGACGCGAGATCCCGGTCTGCTCGCTCCCCGGCCGGGACGGTGCTCGCGAGGGAGTATTCGACGGTGATCGGTTCGGAGAGCGAGACGCCTGCGTCCGCGGGTTCGTCGTCCGCCGCCCGCTCGTAGGACTCGGACGTCGTGTCCGGGCGTCCGGCGTGCCCCGGTGTCGGCGAGACGATATCGCCCGGTCCCGACGGAGTCGGCGAGACGACGCGGGTCGTCCCACCGTCGGACACCGCCCCGGAGGGCGAGGTCGGTGGTGCCGTCGACTCGGTGGTCTCTGGACCCCCGGTCGGCGAGTCCGGTTCGACTTCGGCAGGGGTGGAGTCCTCCGTCGGCGAGTCCGGTTCGACAGGGTTCGACGTCGACGGTCCGGCACCGTCGGGTTCGTGTGCCGCGGGGTCGCGGTGGCCGGCGTCGAACTCCTCCGGTCCCCCGAGCGACGGCGGCAGGGCGAGTTCGTCCTCGAACTCCCGGGCTGCCGCCAGGAGACGGTTCTCCGCGGCGCCGCCGAGCATTCCGGTGTAGCGCCGGGCCAGTTCGTCGACCACCACGCGCGGGTCGCCGTCGACTGCGGCGACGTTCCCGTCCTCGGTGACGGTTATCCCCTCCGTCGAGCGCGCGATGTCGATGGCCGGTTCCCCCAGCATCGATCGTTGCGTTTCGATGAGCCGTCCTGCGAGGTGCTTGTAACTCATGAGGCGGTCGTGGCGCCGTTTATGGTCTCGTACAGCATGTAGAATCCCGCCAGCAGCAGGATCGTCACGATGAGGTTGATCGTGGAGCCCACGCTGGCCGGCGGTCGCTGTACCTGCAGGAGCTGTGACGCGCCGTTCAACAGCTGCCAGGTACTGAAGACGATCACGCCCCCGCTGACGGTGTAGATCGCCTTCCCGATCTCCCCGCCGTACAGCCGTGCGGCGAGCACGGCGAAACTGACTGCCGCGATCGACAGCATCACCTGTGCGATCTCGCTGGTGGCGAAGAAAAAGTCCGGTTCCCCGGACTGGAGCGCGGACGCGCCCGTCGCCCCCATCGCCGTCCCGGCCGCGAACGCTGTCGCGAGGCAACCGACTCCCATCGTGAGGCCTGCTCTGCGGATCTGCCTGTTCGTGTGTGCCATCGACTACGCTATTTCTCAGTCCCCATCTTAACCACTAGTCATCTTTCAACGATATCACGACCGATAGAGAAAATCAATTGACGTTTCCCCCGGTCTCAACGAGTAAAATCGCGATTCGCGGCCGTTCGAACGCCTTGAGACTGCCGACAGCGATCGTCGTTCAGACCCACGAAACCGGACGATAGATAGATTATCACGAGTGAGACTGCCCCCGACGCCGTCACTCACCCCGCGAGACCCGGGTCGACCCCGGTCGAAGAGAGGTTCCGAGAGTGGCGTGACTCCGGAGAGTCACCGAGCGGAAGTCGTGAGATCGATAGGTGTTTGTGCGCCCCGGTGTAGAACTGCGAGTATGACGCCGCCGGCGAACCGCCGGGTCCGGTCGGGTGCCGGACCGCAGACGAGTGCCGTCCCGAACCACGACGAGTCATGACTATATTCAAGGAAAAACTGGACGAGGAGTATCTGACGGTCGCCGAGACGAAAGAGATCCTGGAAGGCCTCGAACGCGAGCGCGCGGCCGACGAGGACCGCGAGATGCGCTACGAACTCGCACGGGCGATCGAGCACGTCAACCGCTTTGCGGTCCTCGACCCCGAGGAGTCGCGGGAGTTCGTCGCCGAACTGCTCGAACTGGAGAAAGTCGACGAGGCGACCGCCTACAAGATCGCGGACCTCCAGCCCCAGGACCGGGACGAACTCCGCGCGGTCTACGCCCAGGAACGCTACTCCCTGTCGGGCGACGAACTCGACGAGATCCTCGAAGTCGTCGCGAAGTACGTGTGACCGAGCGGATAGCCGGTCACGTCGGGCCGGTTTCGGCCGACACCCGTGTCTGACCGTTCGAGACCCGTGGCGCCGTCGGTGACTACCGAGGTTTAAGTTCTGGCTGGTCGTACTGCTGTATCATGAGTGACACCGAGCGCGGCGAGTCGTCAGCACCGGCGGCCGTCGTCCTCGACTTCCTGGCCCACGGCCGGACCGAGGACGACCGGCCCCAGTACCAGAAGCAGCCGCTGGCGTACGCGCTCGACCGGGGGGACTTCCGGCTCTACGAGATCATCCTCGACGCGGACGCCGGCGTCTCCATCGGCGACGACATCACCGTCGACCGGTCGGACGACCGGTTCGAGCACGTCGGCGAGGTGGAGTACGAGGACCTGTCGGGGGGTGCACAGTCCGAACTGGAGTACGTCGTCGAGGACCTCGTCGACGAGGAGGAAAAACGGTTCGTCGACTTCTACAACGACGCCCAGCCCATCACACTGCGGCTCCACCAGCTCAACCTCCTGCCCGGTATCGGGAAGAAACTCCGCAACTCCATCCTCGACGAGCGCAAGCGCCGCCCGTTCGAGGGCTTCGAGGACCTCGAAGACCGCGTCAACGGCCTCCACAATCCCCGCGAGGTCGTCGTCGAGCGCATCCTCGAGGAGATCCGCGAGGACGACCTGAAATACCGCACCTTCGCCCGCCACGAGGACGCGTGACCGGGAACCGTTCCTCGGAGAGAGAGAGCGACGAGGGGGGTGAGGAGCGTGTGGCGGCCGGGTCGACCCCCGAGGCCGGCAGTCGCGACCCCGACGCGCTGCTCGCTCGGGCCGGCGTCCGCGGCGACCCGGACCGCGACCAGCACTTCCTCGTCGACGACCGGGTGCTGGACCGCCTCCCCGGGTACGCCCGCGAGGCCGACGCGGACCTCTCGCACGTCCTCGAAGTCGGGGCCGGGACTGGCGCCCTCACGGACCGGCTCCTGGCGGTCGCCGACCGCGTCACCGCGATCGAACGCGACCCGGACCTGGCAGAGTTCCTCCGCGAGGAGTTCGTCGCCGAGATCGACGCCGGCAGGCTCACCGTGGTCGAGGGCGACGCGCTCGACGTCGAGTTGCCCGAGTTCACGGCGTCGGTGTCGAACCTGCCCTACGGCGCCTCCAGCGAGATCGCATTCCGGTTGCTTCCCCGTGGCGAGCCGCTCGTCCTCATGTTCCAGCGGGAGTTCGCCGAGCGGATGGCCGCCGAACCGGGGACCGACGAGTACGGGCGGCTGTCGGTGACGGCGGGCCACTACGCCGACGTCGAGGTGGTCGAGCCCGTCCCGCCCGAGGCGTTCTCGCCGCCGCCGGCCGTCGACAGCGCCGTGATCCGGACGACGCCCCGGGACCCGGAGTACGACGTGCCGGACGACGACTTCTTCATGCGGTTTCTCCGGGCGGTGTTCACCCAGCGCCGGAAGACGATGCGCAACGCCGTCCGCAACACCGTCCACATCTCCGGGCTGGGCGACGCCGACGCGGTGGTCGACGCCGCCGACGAGGAGCTCATGAGCATGCGGGCGGGCAACGTGACTCCCGCCGAGTTCGCCGAGCTGGCTCGAGTGGCCTACGAGGTCGGCGAACCCGACTCGGAAGCCTGAACCGGCCTCCGGTAACCGGAACGCTGACCTGCCGGGACCGCTTGCGAGCGAGTAGATGGACGGCAGACCCGACGACGAAGCGCCCGACCTGGCCGAACAGCGCGGCGTCGAGACGGTGTACCAGCCCGCCGAGGACTCGCGGTTGCTGGCCGACGCCGTCGTCGAGGCCGTCGAACCCGGCGAGCGACTGCTCGACGTCGGTACCGGCTCGGGGTACGTCGCCCACCGGGCCGGAGAAGCCGGCGCGCGGGTCGTCGGCTCGGACCTGAACCCCGAGGCCTGCGAGCAGGCCGCCGAGGCGGGCGTGCCGGTGGTTCGAGCGAACCTCACCAGCGCGTTCCGGGACGAATCATTCGACGTCGTGACGTTCAACCCACCGTACCTGCCCGAACCCGAGGACGGCGGCTGGGGTGACTGGATGGAGACTGCGCTCAGCGGGGGCGAGGACGGCCGCGCGGTCGTCGACCCGTTCCTCGACGACGTGGGGCGTGTGCTCGCGCCTGGTGGGCGGGTCCACTTGCTCGTCAGCACGCTGACCGGCCTCGACGAGGTCCGGGAGTACGCCGCAGACCGGGGATTGACGGCGGCCGAGATCGCCAGCGAGTCGTTCAGCTTCGAACAGCTGTTCGTGCTGGAGCTCACCCGGGCGACACCGCAGTAAGCCGCTCGCGGTGGGCCTCGACCGTGAGCCCCTGCCCACCTCCGGGGCAATTACCCACACGCATCAGATGATATGGGAAATATTATACTGCGTCATTTCGTAGCCGGGAGCAATGACGGAGTTAGTCTCGACCACGCCGGGGCTGTACCCGCTCCCGGACTGGGCGAAAGACGAACTGGCCGACCTGAAGGGCCATCAGAAGGAGGACCTGGTTCCCGTCGACGATCCGGACGTCGCCGACGCGTACGACCGCGCGCGACGTGAAGTCGTCGAGCGACAGCAGGACGCCGGCCTCGACCGGGTCGTCGAGGGGCAACTGCGCTGGGACGACATGCTCGCCCACCCGCTGGCGGTCCACGAACACGTCGAAACCCGCGGGATCGTCCGCTACTTCGACAACAACAACTTCTACCGCGAGCCCGTAGTGACCGGCGATCTGACCCACAGCGGCGACGTCGCCGCGGAACTCGACGCGGCGGCCGAACTCGTCGACGACGGGCTCCAGGCAGTCCTGCCCGGGCCCTACACGCTGGCGGACCTGGCGACCGACGACCACTACGGCGACGACGCCGCGTTCCTGGAGGGGGTCGCGGAGTTCCTCGCCGGCGAGGCCGAGGCGTTCCCCGACGTGGAGACGCTCGTGCTCCTCGAACCCTCGCTGCTCGAATCGCCGCCCGGCGACGGCGAGGACGAGCGCGCGAGCGCCGCCATCGACACCGTTGCGTCGGCCGTCGACGCCGACGTGGTGGCTCACACCTACTGGGAGTCCCGCGAGGGCGAAGGTGGCCTGGACGAGAAGGTCTACGCGCACCTGCTCGACGCCGACGTCGACGCGGTCGGCTTCGACTTCGTCAACGGTCACGACGAGACCATATACAATATCAACGAGTACGGCTGCACCGACGACGTCGCGCTGGGCGTCGTGGACGGGCAGAACACGCTCGTCGAGACGCCCGCGGACATCCGCGAGCGCGTCGACTACGTCCTCGACAACACGCCCGGCGCGGACTTCGAGCGGGCCTACGTCACCGCCAACACCGGCCTGTTCTACCTGCCCGTCGGCAAGTTCGAACAGAAACTCGATGCGCTTGCTAGCTTCGACGAACAGGAGGTCACCGCATGAGCCAGAACCGCGAACAGTTCCGACCGGAGGACCACGCGAACGACCACTTCCTGCTCACGACGGTCGTGGGCAGCTACAAGAAGCCCAAGTGGCTCGACCGCGCCCGGGACCTCCACGAGGACCCCGAGGGCAACTTCGACGACGACAACTGGGAGGAAGCCGCCGACGACGCCGCCCGACTCATCACCCAGGAACACGAGCGCTCGGGACTGGACGTCGTCTGTGACGGCGAGATGCGCCGTACCGAGATGGTGGAGTACTTCGCCCACCGCATCGACGGCTACGAGTTCCCCGGCCGCGTGAAGGTGTGGGGTCACAACACCTTCGACAAGCCCGCCGTCGTCGACGAGGTCGCCTACGACGAACCGTGGCTCGTCGACGAGTTCGAGTTCACCTCGAGCGTCGCCGAGCGCCCTGTCAAGGTCCCCATCACGGGTCCCTACACCATCGCTCGCTTCAGCTTCAACGAGTACTACGACGACTACGAGGACTACGCCTACGCGCTGGCCGACCTGGTCAACACGGAGATCGAGAACCTCGTCGACGCCGGCGCGCGCTACATCCAGATCGACGAGCCCGCGCTCGCGATGACGCCGACCGACCACGCAGTCGTCGGCGAGTGCCTCGAACGTATCGTCGAGGACATCCCCGAGGAGGTCCGCATCGGCCTGCACGTCTGTTACGGCGACTACTCGCGGATCTACCCCGAACTCAACGACTACCCCATCGACGAGTTCGACGTCGAACTCTGCAACGGCGGCTACGAACAGATCGACGTCTTCGCCGACCCCGAGTTCGAGCCCGACCTCGCGCTGGGCGTCGTCGACGCGCACCACGCCGAAGTCGAGTCCGTCGAGGAGATCAAGGAGAACATCCTGGAGGGCTTCAAGGTCGTCCCGCCGGAGAAACTCACGATCAGCCCCGACTGCGGACTGAAGCTCCTGCCCCGCGAGATCGCTTACGGGAAGATGGAGAACATGGTCCGGGCCGCACGCGAGGTCGAGGCTGAACTCGACGCCGGCGAGATCGACGTCGGTCGCGCGGCGCCGAGCGCGGACTGACTGGGCCGGGTAGCCTCTCCTCTCGCCCGCACCTTGCACGTCCCGGTGAGCGTCTCCCAGAACCCTTCGCCCGGGAGTGTGGGTGTGACAATTCGTACTGGTGCACCTTCTGCAACCGCAGCCGCGTGCGGGACGACCGCAGACATCGTCGTGCGACGGGATCCACCGACGCGCTCGCGAGTCGTATCCCCGCTCGCAGTAGAGGCGCGTAGCACCTCGCAGTTCGCGGTCCGAGGGCTTTCGAGTTTCGCTCACAGCTACGCCGCCCACGACAACTGGTGACGACACGTCGGAAGATTCGCTGAACACTTCCGCGCCGCGGATACCCGAACGCGAAAAACATGGTCCGACACGCATTTAGACCCGAAGGCGAACCCTGAGGTATGGACAGAAAGCGGGAGTTGACCAGCGTCGACCTCGCGGCGCTCTCGCGGGAACTCGCCGCCTACGAGGGGGCGGGCGTCGAGAAGGTCTACCTCTATCCCGAGCGCGACCTCCTGCGATTTCGCATGCGACAGTACGACCGCGGCCGCGTCGAACTCCTCGTCTCCGTCGGCGAGGAGAAGTTCGTCACCGTCGTCGACCCCGACCACCTCCCGGAGGCCCCCGAGCGTCCGCCGAACTTCGCGATGATGCTCCGGAATCGTCTGCGGGGCGCCGAACTCGCCGGCGTCGAACAGTTCGAGTTCGACCGCATCCTCGAACTCACCTTCGAACGCGACGGCGAGACGACCACCGTCGTCGCTGAACTGTTCGGCGACGGCAACGTCGCGGTACTGGACGCCACCGGCGAAGTCGTCGACTCGCTAGAGACGGTGCGACTCAAATCCCGGACGGTCGCACCCGGGACCCAGTACGAGTTCCCCTCTGCCCGCTTCAACCCGCTCACGGTCGATTACGACGCCTTCGAGGCGCGGATGCGCGACTCCGACGCCGACGTGGTTCGGACGCTCGCCACCCAGCTCAACTTCGGCGGGCTCTACGGCGAGGAACTCTGTACCCGTGCGGGCGTCCCCTACAACGTCGCTATCGAGGAGACGACCGACGACCAGTTGCGCTCACTCTACGACGCCGTCTCCCGCCTCGCCGAGCGACTTCGAGAGGGGGATCTTGACCCGCGCGTCTACTACGAGGACGGCGGCGAAAGCGAAGACGCGGGCGGTGACGAGAGTACGGAGAGTGAAGATACGGAGACCGAAAACGAGAGCGACAGTCAGGAACCGTCGGGCCGCCGGGTCGACGCCACCCCCGTATCGCTCGCCGAGTACGACCACCTGTCGAGCGCCCCGTTCGACTCGTTCACGGCGGCGCTGGACGACTACTTCACGTTCGCCAGTGACGACGCCGACGACGGGGACGAGGCCCCCAGCGAGAGTCGCGACCGACCGGACTTCGAGTCAGAGATCGAGACCAAAGAGCGGATCATCGCCCAGCAGGAGGGCGCCATCGAGGACTTCGAGGCCCAGGCCGAGACCGAGCGCGAGAAGGCCGAGGCGCTGTACGCCCACTACGACCTCGTCGACGAGGTGCTCTCGACGGTGCGGGCGGCCCGCGAGGACGGCCACTCCTGGGACGACATCGGCGAGCGCTTCGCCGCCGGTCGCGAGCGGGGTATCGACGCCGCCGAGGCCGTCCGGAACGTCGACGGCAGTGAGAGCACGGTGACGATCGCGCTCGACGACCACGAGGTGACCGTCGACACCGACGAGGGGGTCGAGCGCAACGCCGACCTGCTCTACCAGGAGGCCAAACGCATCGAGGAGAAGAAGGAAGGTGCCGAGGCAGCCATCGAGAACACCCGCGAGGAACTGGCCGCACTCGAACAGCGCCGCGAGGAGTGGGAAGCCGGTGCGGAGGAGGCCGGTTCGGGCGAGGGTGGCGATGGAGAAACAGCAGACGAGGGCGACGAAGGGGACGAAGACGAGGAGACCGACTGGCGTTCGCGCGCGTCTATCCCCGTCAGGAAGTCCGAGGGCTGGTACGAGCGCTTCCGGTGGTTCCACACGAGCGACGGCTTCCTCGTCATCGGCGGCCGCGACGCCGACGACAACGAGGCCATCGTCGAGAAGTACCTCGACAGGGGCGACCGGTTCTTCCACACGCAGGCCCACGGCGGTCCCGCGACCGTGCTGAAGGCGACCGGGCCGAGCGAATCCTACAGCGAGGACGTCACGATCCCGGAATCGAGCATCGAGGAGGCCGCGCAGTTCGCCGTCTCCTACTCGTCGGTCTGGAAGGAGGGCCGCTTCGCCGGCGACGTCTACGAGGTGGCCAGCGACCAGGTCAGCAAGACGCCCGAGAGCGGCGAGTACCTGGAGAAAGGTGGGTTCGCGATCCGCGGCGACCGGACCTACCACCGGGACACGCCGGTCGGCGTCGCTGTCGGGATCACCTGCGAACCCGAGACGCGCGTCGTCGGCGGACCGCCATCTGCCATCGAGCCGAAGGCGGAGACGACGATCGAAGTCGAACCCGGCCGATTCGCACAGAACGACGTCGCCAAGCGGCTCTACCGGGAGTTCAAGACCCGCTTCGCCGACCAGTCGTTCGTCCGCAAGGTCGCCAGCCCCGACCTGATCCAGGAGTTCCTCCCGCCCGGGACGAGCCGGATGGCCGACGACTGACCACCGGGGGCTGGCCGACGACTGACCGCCGGGGGCTGGCCGACGACTGACCGCCGGGGGCTGGCCGACGACTGACCGCCGGGGGCCGGTCGGCCAGTGACGGTGACGAGACGGCAGACTTACCCCCGACAGCCGTCACGCTTCGGGCATGGAACCGCGAGACCTCTCGTCGTTTGCCGCCTACCGCCCGGGCACCGACAGGGAGGCCGCGATCCGCGAGGCCGGGTACGACCCGGAGGACGTTCTCTCACTGGATCTGAACCAGAACCCGTTCGGTCCGAGTCCCGATGCTGTGGCGGCCGTCCGCGAACGCGCCGAGGCGGTCCACAGCTACCCGAAGGCCGTCCACGCCGACCTCACGAGCGCAATCGCCGACCGGTGGGACGTCGACGACGAGCAGATCTGGCTCACCCACAGCGGTACGGGCGCACTCGACTACCTCGCAAGGGCGTTTCTCGACCCCGACCAGCGCGTCCTCCACTCGCAGCCGGGATTTGGCTACACCCCGACGAGCGCCCGGTATCACGGCGGCGAGGCCGACACGTACGAACTCTCGAAGGACGACGACTTCGCGCAGACGCCCGAAAGAGTTCTCGATGCATACGACGGCCACCGGATCGTCTACGTCACGACGCCGCACAACCCGACGGGTGCGGAGATGGCCCTCGACGACGTGCGAGCGGTCGCCGAACTGACTGACGAGGGGACGCTGCTCGTCGTCGACGAGGCCTACGGGGAGTTCACCGACGCCCCGTCGGCGGTCCGACTGGTCGAGGAGCGCGACGACGTGGCCGTGGTCCGGACGTTCTCGAAGGCCTACGGGCTCGCGGGGATGCGACTGGGGTACGCCGTCACGCCCGCGGCGTGGGCCGACGCCTACGCCCGGGTGAACACGCCCTTCGCGGTGTCGACACTCGCCTGCCGGGCTGGAATCGCGGCGCTCGACGACGAGGGGCACCTCGAACGCACCGTCGAGACCGTCGAGTGGGCGCGCGCGCACCTCTCGGAACACCTCGACGCTCGCACCTGGCCGAGCGGCGGGAACTTCGTCCTCGCAGAGGTGGGCGACGCGACCGCAGTGACCCAGGCGTGCCGCGAGCACGGCGTCGTGATACGGGACTGCTCGGGCCACGGCCTCCCGGAGTGCGTCCGCGTCTCCTGTGGGACTCGCGAGGAGACCAGGCACGCGGTCGAGACTGTCAACGACGTACTCCAGAACGGTCTCTGAGAGGGGCAGATCGGCCGGATCGAACCGTTACTGCCGTCTATGGCCACAGTAGTCCGACGACTTCGTTCTCGTGAGGTGGAACGTGTGTACGTATTATTACGGAGGGGCGAGAAACACTATGTGTGGAGTGATACCAATGCACAAGGTACTGATGCCGGTCGACGCGAGCGAAAAACGAGCCGTGGCCCAGACCGACGCCGCGAAGGAGTTGCCGGCTGCCGCCGAGGAGGTCAGGGTCCACCTGCTGTACGTCTTCGACGACCGGGAGAGTGCCGAGAACACCGCAGTCACGCAGACGACCGGCGGCGCCGTCGCTCACGAACGGCTCCGCGACGCCGGTATCGCGGTCGAACCGATGGGCCGTCACGGCGCCCCCGCCGAGGAGATCATCCGCGCGGCCGGAGAGATCGACGCCGACCGCATCCTGCTCGGCGGACGCAAACGCTCGCCGCTGGGTTCGTTGCTGTTCGGGAGCGTGACCCAGGAGGTCATGCTCGACACGACGCGTCCGGTCGTCGTCACTGGCGGCGCCGAAACCACCGAGAAACCCAGCCACCGCTGTACCAGCTGTGGTGAGGAGTACTTCACCAGTCCGTCGACCGAGATCGACACCTGTCGGAACTGCGGCGGCGCGAAAGTCGAAGCCATCGAGTGAGAAACGTCGTCGAACGACTGCGCTTCCAGAGAGAGAGGGACCGCGCTCAGAGCCAGGGAGCGCGTTCCTTCTCGGTCGTGATGTAGTTCGAGACGTTCTCCGGGATGGACTTTTTCTCGTCGTCGTCGCCCTCGCGCTCGTCGTCCGCGTCCGCGGCCGCATCGGCGGACCCTTCCTCACCAGCGTCGAGTTCGTGGGGGGTCGCGTCGTCCGGACCCTCGTCGGGACCGCCGTCGGCGACGGCCGGCGCGGAGTCGCCCGCACCGATACCCTCGCCGTCCGGGTCGAACGCGAGCAGGATGGTCACGCCGAGGACCGCCAGCGCGATGGGCGCGTCGCCGAAGTACCCGAAGATCGAGAAGGGGAGAACGCCGAGTGCGACCGCGCTCCCGAAGCGGAAGCGGTCGATGTCGACGACGGCGCGGAGCCACGGCCCCAGCAGGGTGACCAGCAGGGCGAAGCCGACGCCAACGCCGGCCGCTGCGACGGCGCGTGCGATGAGTTCGGGTTCGGTCGTGACCGCGACGTCGACCGCGGACAGGTTGACGCTCGCGACGAGGCCCGCGGCGACGATGACCGCGGGACGGGGGAGCCACTCGCCGACCCGGGCGCTGGCGGTCTTCGCGGCGACGGCGAGGATGACGACGGCGGCGAAGCGCTCGAAGACGGCCATCGTCAGCAGACTCTCGATGGTCGGTGCGAGCGCCGCCTCGATGGCCGCGACCGGGATGAGGATGGCGCCCACGCCCAGCACTGCCTTGAGCTGGTCGCGGCGAGTGCCGTCCATCTCGGCGAGGATGACCGCGACGGTGGCGCTCCCGCCGAAGACGAGCAGGCCGACTTCGAGAATTCCAGTGACCGAATCGAGTGCGTCCGCGAGGACGAGCGCGGGGAAGATGCCGTCGACCAGCGGGAGACACATGATAGTGGCCAGTAGCTTCGTCGCGCCGCCGACCTGTCGCTCGACGCTGAGTGCGAGCGGGTGTCGAGACGTACTCATACCGTCAGGGCTGGCCGTACCCCGTGGCCGATGGGTGTCCCGGTACGCGATGCCGCCGGTCGAGCGCGACGAGTTCGTCGAGTGCCTCGGTCGCGTTCGCGAAGAATCGCTTGCCGGCGTTCGCGGTGGGTTTCCAGTCCCGTTTAAACTCGCCTGTGAAGTCGACGCTCGTGGCGTCACAGGCGGTCTGCTGGTCGATGCCAGCGGGAGTGGGACTGGCTGACTGCATATCTGTCATTATTTTCGGAGACAGTATAAGGATTGCGTGAGACGCGCCCACATGGGACAAAAGCGTCGAATTCGACGGTCTCCGGGCCGAACGTCCTGGGAACCCGTCACACGGAGGGGGCGTCTCGCAACGCTTTTGGGCCGCCGCGCGGGACGGTTTACATGGCGAACGACCGCGAGCCCTTTTCGGAGAAACTGCGGGTACCCGAGGCGCTGACGTTCGACGACGTCCTCCTGCGACCCAAGGAGAGTCGAGTCGAACCGGACGCCGCGGACACCGCGACGCACGTCTCACGGAACGTCGAGTTACAGGTCCCGGTCCTGTCGGCGGCGATGGACACCGTCACCGAGAGCGACATGGCGATCGCGATGGCCCGGGAAGGTGGCCTGGGCGTCATGCACCGCAACCTCTCGGTCGACGACATGGTCGCCGAGATCGAACGCGTCAAGCGCGCCGACGAACTCATAATCCGCGACGTCGTCACCGCCTCGCCCGACCAGACCGTCAGCGAAGTCGACGAGATGATGGAACAGGCCGGGGTGTCGGGCGCACCGGTCGTCAGCGACGACGGCGAGGTCCTGGGGATCATCTCGGGGACGGACATCCGGCCGTACCTCGAAGTCGGCGAGTCCGACGAGGTGCGCGAGGCGATGACCGACGAAGTCATCACCGCTCCGGCGGACGTCGGCCCGCGCGAGGCGCTCGAACTCATGTACGAACACAAGATCGAGCGCGTCCCCATCGTCGACGAGGGGGACCGCCTCATCGGCCTCATCACGATGCAGGGCATCCTCCAGCGCCGCGCGTACGACAGCGCCGCCCGCGACGAGGACGGTGCGCTTCGGGTGGGCGTCGCCGTGGGGCCCTTCGAGGCCGACCGTGCCGCCGCGGCCGACGAGGCCGGCGCCGACGTCCTCTTCATAGACTGTGCCCACGCGCACAACCTCGACGTCATCGAGAGCGCCGAGGTGATCAGCGAAGAGGTCGACGCGGACGTCGTCGTCGGGAACGTCGGCACCCGCGAGGCCGCCGAGGCCGTCGTCGACTTCGCCGACGGCATCAAGGTGGGTATCGGCCCCGGCTCTATCTGTACGACGCGCGTCGTGACAGGTGCGGGGATGCCCCAGATCACCGCCGTCGCACAGGTCGCAGACGTCGCCGCGCCCGAGGGCGTCCCCGTCATCGCCGACGGCGGTATCCGCTACTCCGGCGACGCGATCAAGGCCATCGCCGCGGGGGCGGACGCGGTCATGCTCGGCTCGTACTTCGCGGGCACCGACGAGGCACCCGGGCGCGTCGTGACGATGAACGGCAAGAAGTACAAGCAGTACCGCGGGATGGGTTCCGTGGGCGCGATGCAGTCGGGCGGTGGCGACCGCTATCTGAAAGACGTCGACGAGGAGGACGACGACATGGTCCCGGAGGGCGTCGAGGCCGCCACGCCGTACAAGGGGACGCTGGCGAGCGAACTCCACCAGCTCGTCGGCGGCATGAAGTCGGGGATGGGCTACGTCGGTGCGGAGACGGTCCCCGAGTTCAAGGAACGCGCCGAGTTCGTCCGGGTCTCCCAGGCCGGCCAGCAGGAGGGTCACCCCCACGACGTCGTCATCACGGACGAGGCGCCCAACTACAGCCCCGATTCGAGCTGAAAAGCGGTCTTTCACCCTGTCGATCACGACGCACAGTCGATGCACACGTTCGGGGACAGGCCCTACTGTGAGGAACCGGGTCTGAAAAACGATATACACGATCCACCGCTATGGAGACCGTGCATCGGACTGGTCGGCGGCTCGAACGGCTGGCACCCGTCGGGCCGTGGGTCGTACTCGCGGTCGTCGGGAGTCTCCTGGCCGCCGTCGCGCTCTGGCACTACTGGCGGGAGATCCGGGCCGTGGGCCTGGGGATCGGCCCTATCGTCGCGGCGGCGCTGGGCGTCTCGCTGTCGACGGGCGTCGTCTACGCCGCGCTCCGCCTCCGGACGAGTGACCTGCACGTCCGGGAGGGGTGGCTGGTCGTCGGCGCCGGACTCGGGGGCGGCCTCTTCACCGGGCTCACCCACGGGGTGACGATGGCTGTCCGGGCGATCGAAGGCCGTCCGCTCCCGGAATCGACGTTCCCGTTGCTCGTCACCGCCTCGGTCGGCATCCTCGGCGGTGTGGTCATCGGGAGCGAACACGCCCGGACGCGACGATTGACCGAGCAGACACGCGAGCGCAGCGACGCGATAGCCTTCACGAACCGTCTCCTGCGCCACGACGTCCGTAACGCGCTCCAGATCATCGACGGCCACGCGACGGTACTCGCCCGAAGCGACGACGACCAGATCCGCGAGAGCGCCGAGACGATCCGCGGTCAGACCCACTCGCTCGAACGGATCGTCACCGAAGTCGAGTCCGTCGTCGAGGTGTTGACGGGTGATCAGCCCGGTGAGACCGCCGACGCGGGAGCCGTTCTCGACGACGCCGTCACGGCCGTCGCAACCGACCAGGCTGGCGTAACCGTCGAAACAGACGTCGGTTCGACGTTGCCCGTCGAGGGCGGCGACGCGCTCTATCCCGTCTTCTCGAACGTGGTCGGCAACGCGGTGGAGCACGGCTCGAAGAACCCCGACGCGGAATCCCGGAACGACGCGAGCGGGGACGCAGACGCGAACTCGGTCCGGATCCGTGTGACGGCAGAGCGTGAGGACGCTGGCGACGGCGATGGCAGCGGCGGCCGAGCTGTCGTGCGCGTCGCCGACGACGGGCCCGGCGTTCCCCCACCCGACCACGAGCGGGTCTTCGAACGCGGCGTCAGCAGCGACGGCGGCGGACACGGCCTCTACGTCGCACAGACGGTCGTCGAGCGACTCGGTGGGGACGTCCGCGTCGAGGAGAGCGACCTGGGTGGGGCGGCGTTCGTCGTCGAAGTCCCGCTGGCCGAGTCGGCAACCGGTTCCGACGGCGGGTCGGCAGTCGATCCCGACAGCGGGCCGGCAGCCGGTTCCGACGGCTGGTCGGCAGTCGGTCCTGGTAGCGGGTCGGCGGCCGAGGACGGCGCCAGACCGGAAGAAACGGAGGAGTGAAACCGAGTGGACCCTTTCGGGGAGTGAGACCGAGTTATGGTACGTGTCACCCGGATCAACGAGGACGGTATCGAGGACGCTTTCGACGTCCGGCGTGACGTCTTCATCGAGGAGCAGGGTGTCAGCGAGGACGAGGAGATGGACGGTCGTGACGACGACGCCGCCCAGTTCGTGGCCTACGACGACGACTACGCCGTCGGAACGGCACGCGTCCGCACACCCGAGGAGAGCGTCGGGAAAGTCGAACGCGTCGCGGTCCGCGAGACCTACCGCCGGCGCGGCGTCGGGAAGGCACTGATGGAGCGCGTCGAGGCGTGGGCGAACGACAACGGTTTCGAGGCGCTGAAACTCCACGCACAGACCCACGTCGAGCAGTTCTACGCGGACCTGGGATACGAGACGACGAGCGACGTCTTCGAGGAGGCCGGCATCGACCACGTCGCGATGGAAAAGGAGCTGTAGCGATTTCGGCCGACGTCACGTACGTCAGGACCGGCAGCTCAGAACTCCCCGAGCGAGGACTGTGAGCGGCCACAGCGCTTCTCCGGTGGGACGTTGGTCGCGACGATCTCGTCGACCTCGTCGCGGTTGTCGGCGTCGCTGTTGATCGCGCGTGTCGCGCCGACGCGTTCGACGAAGAAGTCCGCCTCGCGATAGCGGTCGTAGGTGACGCCGCTGTTGCTGAGCACGACCCACACGCCCCGTTCGTCCAGTCGCCGGGCCGCCTCGACCAGCCGTTCCTGGTCGGCGCGGTCGAACCCATCCGCGCTGTAGTCGGTGAAGTCGGCGGTCGGGCTCATCGGTTCGTAGGGCGGGTCACAGTAGACGAGATCGCCCGGTTCGGTGTCGTCGAGGACCGCCTCGAAGTCACGGTTCGTGACGGTGACGCCGTCGAGGACGCGACTCGCCGTGCGCACACGGTCGCGCTGGACCCAGTCGGGGTCGGCGTACCGGCCGATGGGGACGTTGAACTCGCCGTCGGCGTTCTCGCGGTAGAGCCCGTTGAAGCAGGTCCGGTTGAGATAGAGCAGGAGGGCGGCCTCCTCGACCGGGTCGAACGCCTCTCCGTGGGGACGCCGGTTGAACAGCACTCGCTGCTGGTAGTAGTAGTTCCCGACGGGGTCGCCGGCGCGGTCGGTGTCGGCGAACTCGCGACTCTCGTCGGTGTCGCTCTCGGGGTCGCAAAACGATTCGAGGTGTGCGAGGAGTTCGTCGGGGCGGTCGCGAACCTGTTCGTAGAAGTTGACCAGTCGGGGGTTAGTGTCGTTTATCGTCGCGCGGGCCGGTTCGAGGTCGAAACAGACGGCGCCGCCGCCGACGAACGGTTCGTGGTAGGCCTCGAAGCCGGCGGGAAAGCGGGCGTAGAGCTCGTCGAGTAACTGTCGCTTGCCGCCAGCCCACTTGAGTACCGGGTCGGCCACTGTCCGGTGGTGTCCCGGGCCGACCAAGAAAGCTCCGTTCGGGGGCGAAGCGTCCGCTCCGTCGCCGGGTACCTGCCACGTGCAGGCCGCCCGGTGTGCGTATGGCGGCCGAATACGGAAATGCCGGGAGTTATATGGGTCGTTGCCCTGAACGTCTCACGTAATGAGTACGGGTATCACGATGGCGTCTATGTCTCGCTACGCTATCCTGGGCTGTGGGAGTGTGGGACACGCCGTCGCCGAGGAACTCGTTTCAGAGGGCAAGCAGGTCGAGATCATCGACCGCGACGAGGGGCGCGTCGAGGCGCTCCGCGACCAGGACCTGGACGCCAACGTCGCCGACATCCGCGACGAGTCCGTCGCCGACCAGGTCGCTGACTGTGACGTCGTCCTGATCATGTCCTCGGACGTCGACGCCAACGCGGCGGCCGTCGAGAACATCCGCGGGCGCGGCGGGGACCAGTTCGTCGTCGCGCGCGCTTCGGACCCCGTCTCGGCCGACGAACTCACCGACGCCGGCGCGGACGTCGTCATCAACCCTTCCTCCGTGATCGCAGACTCGGCGCTCCGGGCGCTCGAAACCGGCGAACTCGAGTTCCAGGCCCGCAACCTCGCCGACGTCATCGACGGCACCGACGACCGGATGGCGATCCTCATCCACCGCAGCCCCGACCCCGACTCCATCGCCAGCGCCGCCGCCCTCCAGGAGATCGCCGCCAGTCGGGACGTCGAGGCGGACATCATCTACGAGGGCGAGATCGGTCACCAGGAGAACCGCGCGTTCGTCAACCTGCTGGGGATCGAACTCACCCCCCAGACCGAGATCGAGTTCGACGACTACGACACCGTCGCGCTGGTCGACTACGCCAAGGGCGGCGAGCCCACGCTCTCGGACATCGACATCGTCATCGACCACTTCGAACACGGTGACGAGGGCATCGAAGCCGAGTTCACCGACATCAGGCCCAACGTCTCGGCGACCTCGACAGTCCTGACGAAGTACGTCCAGGAACTCGACCTGACGCTGAGTCAGGAGGTCGCGACCGCACTCCTGTACGGTATCCGCGCCGAGACGCTGGATTTCAAGCGCGACACGACGCCCGCGGACCTGACCGCCGCCGCCTACCTCTACCCCTTCGCCGACCACGACACGCTCGAGCAGGTCGAGTCGCCGTCGATGTCGCCCGAGACGCTGGACGTCCTCGCCGAAGCCATCAGGAACCGGGAGGTCAGCGGGAGCCACCTCGTCTCCAACGCTGGGTTCATCCGCGACCGCGACGCGCTCGCCCAGGCCGCCCAGCACCTCCTCAACCTGGAGGGGATCACGACCACGGCCGTCTTCGCCATCGCCGACGACACCATCTATCTCGCGGCGAAATCCAAGGACATCCGGATGAACATCGGTCGCGTCCTCGAAGACGCCTTCGGCGAGATGGGCGAAGCCAAGGGCCACTCGACCGACGCCTCCGTCGAGATCCCGCTGGGCATCTTCACCGGTATCGAGGCCAGTGAGGACAATCGCGAGACGCTGCTGGAACTCACACGCGAGGCCGTCCGGAAGAAACTCTTCGACGCGATGGGCGTCGACTCCGCCAGCGAGTCCAACGGGAGCTAGCCCGCGGTCGGAGAGAGCGGCGAGTCCGAGACGTCGTCCCGGTCGTCACCGTCAGAGAGCCTCCGCTACTTCGTTCGCTGCCACCCGGGAGTGTCGTCGAGCGTCGACAGTACCGGGTCGAGGTCCATCCGCGCCACGCCGTAGAACCGCTCGCGGCCGACAGGAGTCCGCACGCACAGCAGGTCGGTCGCGCTCGTCACTTCGTAGACCGAGAGCGTCCACCGCGACTCGGCGTGGGCCCACGTCCCGCGGAGGGACGCACGTTCGTCTTCGACGGTACGCGAGCCGAGTTCCCAGCTCAAGCGAGTTACACGGTCGACATCGAACGGCAGGACGGTCGGGAGGGCTCCCCTGGCTGTCCCGTCTCCGGCGTCACGTGTCGCCATACCACGCCTATCGGTATCCACCGATAAAAATCATCGTATATGGCCGCGGGCACGCGGATCCGACTCGTTCGGCGGCGGTCCCGACGAGCGGAAACGCTCATACGGCCGACTCACGAAGACCACGGCATGAGCGACAGTGAGACCGACTGGACGGACCTGGTAGTGGGCGAACGCATGAAAGTCGACCAGGCGTTCAACGAGAAGGTGGCGGCCTCGCACTTTTCCAGCCAGCAGTGGAACCTCGTCATGACGGCCGTCGAGTTCGAGATCGAACACCCCGAAGACCCCGACCGGGCGCGGGTCGTCGCCAACACGGACAAGGTCGAGACGATACTGCCCGAAGTCGAGAAGGTCGACCAGCGACAGGGTATGGCCGGTGGCGGCCCCGCCGCGGACTCCGGCGACTCGGGCGGGTCGGGGCTCTTCGGCGGCATCAAAGACGCGCTGGGTCTGAGCGACAGCGGGACGGACCGCGAACAGCTCGCGGCGGCCGAGGAACTCGCACAGATGTACGCCGACGACCTCCAGGAACAACTCGAATCGACGGGCAAGTGGAAACGGGTCCGCGAGGCCGCTCACTCCCAGCCCCAGTCCGAGTGAGCGGAGTCGCTCCCCGCCCGCCTCGATCGCCGCTGTGGAACAGCGTCAGTTCCTCTGCCTCGTCGATGTTGACGAGTTCGGTCACGATCTCGTCGTAGGACTCGTCTTCGACGCGGAGCGAGTCGAGGCGTTCGACGGTTTCGGCGTCTAGTTCGACGATTGACACACACCGAAGCTACGTCCCGCCGAAAAGGTAAGCTCCCCGCTGGCGGTCGGCCCCCGCTGGCGGTCAGCCCTCGCTGGCGGTCGGACACTGCCCTACGGTTCGTCGATTTCGACGTCGACGAATGCTGTCTCTACGTCCGCGTCGACGGGTTCGGCGAGGTCGGCGAGTGCGAGTGCGATGTTGCGGTCGTTGGCCTTGAACAGGAAGTCGAAGACCGAACCGAGATACGGGATCGACCCGACGGCGAAGTCCAGACCGAGGTTCCCGAGCATCCGCGCCAGCGTCCGGTAGCTGACGCCGAGGTTCGCCGATTCGACGACGATGTACAGCGAGATGCCCGCCGCGACGGCATCACCGATGACTGGCAGAATGCTGATGACCGGGTCCAGGCCGAACCGGAACTCCGTCCCCGGCACGCGAACGCAGTCGTCGAGTATCCAGGCGAGTCGGCGCATCCGGTTCAGCGCTCGTTCGTCGACCGTGTCCGGGATCTCCCCTTCGTAGTCGACGTCGAACGCCGAGACGTCGTCCATGGCGGCACGTAGTCGGCAACCATGATAAACGCAACCGCTCGACAGACGCCGGTCAGAGTAGCTTCGCCAGTTCGGTGTGCAGTACCTGGACGCTCCCGTATCGCTCCATCGGGTCGGTCGCGAGGGCCCGTTCGAGCACGGGTTCGACGCCCGACGGGACCGCCGTGAGCGTCTCGGGCGGGCGCAGGTCGCCGGTCCGGATCGCCTGTGCGTCGCCCGCGTCGACGGGCGTCGACTCGCAAAAGAGCCAGTAGGCGAGTGCGCCGATGCCGTAGACCGCCGTCGTGTCGGTGACTCGCCCGGCGAGTTGCTCCGGCGCGGTGAAGGGTGTGACGTACTCCCGGGCGACGGCGACGGTCGCTGCCCAGCGGATCCCCCAGTTGGCGACCGAAACGTGGTGGCCGCCGCCACCGGCGTCCCACAGTCGGACGTTACGGGGTTCGATCCCGCAGACATCGTGGTGTTCGGAGACCGTCACGGTCGCGGCGACGACCTCGGCGAGTACGCCGACGCGTTCGTTGAGCGACAGTTCCATGCCGACGTCGTCGAGCCCGTGGTCGCCCGACCGGTAGGCGACCCAGGGGGTCGGGTCCGTTCCCGACTCGTGGACCGTCGCGACGCCCTCGGTCTCGTCGTGTGCGAGCCACGGTTCCAGACGCGCCTCGAACCCCTCACGCACCGCCTCGTGGTCGGCGTGTTTCTGCGAGACGGCGACGATCGTAGCGGTCGTCCCGTCGCCCCAGGGCGTCTCGTACTGGTTGCAGACGCCGTCGGTGTCGACGAACTCCACCTGCGTGATGTCAGGGACCGACACGCCGAGACTGCCGGGCGTCGCGGGGCCGACGCTCGTTATGGGCTCGGGTCGCTCCTCGTCGTCCGCGTCGACCGCCACGTCCGGCGGCTCCTCGCGTTCGACGGCGCTCCGGTCGAAGCGGACGCCCGAGTCGGTGACGTCGTGACGCAGGAAGCGGTGATCCCGCTCTTCGCGACAGGTCCCGTTTCTGTCGTAGACCCGGAGGTGTTTGAAGTCGTACTCGCGCTGGGCCGTCCTGGCCCGACTATGTGCGTCCGCCCGTGATTCACACACCTCGATGGCGCAGGTGCCGCCGTCGGGGACGATCGTCCAGGCGTCGACGAGCGGGTCGTACCTGACGTCGAGATACTCGAAGTCGGGGTTCCAGTAGACGTTCCGGACGCTATCTGGCGACTCCCACCGGACCACACACGGGTGACGGTCCGTTTCCATCCGGGATTTGGCGGTCCGGAGGGCGTCCAGTTGCGTCTCCTCCGTGGAGAACGTCGTCCCGTCGTGTACTCCCCGGTCGTAGACTGCGACGACCCAGACCTGTCCCTCCTGGCGTATCTCTATCGGGGGTTCGTGCGGTATCTCGGGCACCATCTGGGTCTCTGTGGCCACACCCGGCCGATAGGCTACTGTGCGTGGTCTCGATTGAAATCCTTTCCGCCTCCCGCACTCGCGTGTGTCACGCGGGGCAGGTTCGACCGGCGTTCCCGGCGTCACACATTAGCCCCTCGGGAGCGGATCGGTCCGTATGACGATACTCGTCGCAGTCTCGGACGACGGGATGCAAGATGCAGTGATGGACACCGGTGTCAGGCTGGGTCGCGCGTTCGAGCAGGAACTGTACGTCGTCTACGTGACCGAAGAAGAGACGGCGAGCACGCGAGCGCGGAAGATACGCGACGAACTGCGTGCCGCCCTCGAAGACCGCGACGTGTCGTTCTCGGTCGCGATCGAACACGTCGAACACGCGAACCCTCGGTCGGGCCGCGCCGTCGGGAAACAGCTCGCCGACATCGCCAGCGACGTCGACATCGCTCACGTGGTCGTCGGCCACCGATCGAAGGCGCTGTTGAGCCGACTCGTCTCCGGCGACGTCGCCTTTACCCTCGCCGAGACGGCCGAAGTCCCCGTCACCGTCGTTCCCGACCCGCTGGCGTCCGAAGAGTGACCCGGCCGCTCACGCGTCCCGCAGGCAGTGACCCGGCCGCTCACTCGTCGGTCAGCGAGACGGGCGATTGCCGCTCGATCGACTCGTTGACTGCGAGCGTCAGCGCGAGCGACTCGGTCGCGTCGGCGTACGTCGAACGGACGCCAGCGTCGTCACCCGCCTCGACAGCGTCGAGGAACGCCTCGACCTCGACTGCGTAGGGGTCCGCCTCGAAGGAGTCCTCGACCGGCTCGCCGTCGACCGTCCCCGAGACGTCGTTCTGGGTGACAGACAGCGTGGCCCCGTCGGCGACGACCTCGAGTCCGGTCTTGCCGTCGTCGGTCGCACACGTCGTCGAGACGTGGCTGATCGCCCCGTTCTCGTGGGTCAGCGTCGCGCTCGTCGCGTCCGAGAAGTCGACGATATCGACGAGTCGGTGACTCCCTGCGGCCGCCACGCGCTCGACGTCACCCGCGAGATACCGGACCGCGTCGAAGACGTGGGTGGCCTGTTCGACGGTCTGGCCGCCCGAGCGGTCGGCGTGGCGCCACCAGTGGTCCTCGCCGCCGGGGACGCCGCCCCACCAGTAGCCTTCGACGTAGCCGACGTCGCGGCCGTCGAGGATCTCGCGAGCGCGGTCGACGCCCGGCGAGTATCGCCAGTTGTAGCCGACCTGTGCGACGACGCCGCTGGCTGCCACGACCTCGCTGATCTCCCGGGCCTTCGCGTTCGAGAGCGCGAGCGGTTTCTCGACGAACAGGTCGATACCGCGCTCGGCGGCCGCGGTCTCCTGGTCGTCGTGGGCGAACGGTGGCAGGCAGACGAACACGGCGTCCGGATCGACCGCCTCGTAGAGGTCGTGATGATCGGTGAACCACGGGGCGTCGAAGCGCTCTGCGGCCTCCCGCGCGGTGTCTTCGTCGACGTCGCAGACCCCGACGACCGACGCGCGCTCGGAGGCGTCGAGCGTCTCGAAGTGTGTCCCCTGTGCGATACCGCCGGCTCCGACGAATCCGATGTCGACGCTCACGACCCGATGCTCGATTGGGACGAGCAAAAGCGCTCGGCTCCCGGAAATCCCGGTCCAGCCACGAACAGCAGTGTTCGAAACTCCGCCAGTCACTCAGTAGTCGATGACCTCGCGGTCTTTCCAGAACAGTCCCGACGGCGACCCGGGGGCGAACCGTGCGAGCCAGACCGGCGTCTCGGCCCCTTTCTCGGGGTCGCGCGGAGCCTGTGACCCACCCATGTCCGTCGCCACCCAGCCGGGGTCGACGGAGTTGGCGATCAGCCCCTCGTCGGCGTGACTGACGTCGAGCGAGACGGTCAGTCCGTTGAGACCCGCCTTGGAGGCGCGATAGGCAGGGTGGTCACCGTCGATCGGTTCCGAGAGGACTCCGAGTCCGGAGGAGACGTTGACGACGCGGCCGCCCTCGCCGTCGAGCAGGGACGGGAGTGCGTGTTTCGTGAGAAGCGCCGGCCCGCGGAGGTTGACGTCGAGGACCCGGTCGAGCGTTTCGGTCTCGATCTCGTCGAGGGTCGTCCCCGCACCGCCGACGCCGGCGTTGTTGACGAGGACGTCGAGTCTGCCGGCTGCGCCGGTCACCTCGCCGACCGCACGGTCCAGCGTGGCCTCGTCGGTGACGTCGAGCTGTACTGGTTCGGTCCCGTCGGGGACGTCGTAGTCGAGGTCGCGGACGCCGGCGTAGACTGTCGCGTCGAGGTCGGCGAGTCCGCGGGCGATTTCGCGGCCGATACCCCGATTCGCCCCAGTCACGAGCGCGACCTGTCCGTCCAGTGTGTCGTAGAGTTCCGGTTGCACACCGGGTCGTCCGTCCCCGCGGGCCTATCGCTTGGGCAAGCGGCAACGCGCCCAGGGGCCGCCGGTCACCCCTGGGAGTCGAACTCCTGGTAGATGACGTGCCCGCAGGCCTTGCAGTGGGAGGCGTCCGGGTCGTGTCCGGTCAGCCCGCAGTTCGGGCAGGTCACGTCGACGGTCTCGCGGCGGGCCCACTCGCGGACGATCTTCGAGGCCTGCCAGGGGATGAGGATGATGCCCGCGAGGATCGTCCCGACGGTGACCCACCGGCCGGCGGGGGTCGTCGGGAGGATGTCGCCGAACCCGACCGTCGAGAGCGTGACGACGGTGTAGTAGAAGGCGTCGCCGAACGTCTCGACGGCGGGATTAGCTCCACGTTCGGCGCTGTAGAACAGGCCCGCCGAGATGAAGAAGACGACCAGCACCGTGAGCAGGAGTTTCAGCGCCCGCAGGGTGTTGTCCGAGACCGTCCCGAAGAAGAACTCCGCGTCGCGGGTGAACCGGTAGAACCGCAACACTCTGACCACCCGGACCGCACGGAGGAACCCGATGTTCGCCGCGACTGCCGACACGGGAAACGCGACGACGGCGAGCGTCGGCAGTATCGCGACCAGGTCCGCCATCGTGTAGCCGTTGAGAAACTCCGAGACGCGGTTCTCGGCCCCGTAGAGTCGGAGGACGTACTCGACGACGAAGACGACCGCGATGGCGACTTCGAGGTCCCACAGCAGGGCCTCGGTGCTGGGACTCACGGGATAGGTCTCGGCGACGAACACGCAGACGAACACGAGGTTCAGCCCCAGCAGGCCGATGTCGATGACCTTCCCCAGCGGCGTCCGGTGGTCCAGCAGGTAAAACCGCACCACTTCGCGGGTGTCGCGGTCGTCCGCGGCGTCCGGGGATTCTGACTGCGCCTCCTCTGCTGTCACACCGCGTCACTCCGCCGCCCGGCTACGTAGTTCCCACGGGTCAAACTGACTCGCTGTCGCCGGTTCCGTGCCGGAAGAACCTGACAGACCGCTCGCCCAGAGCTCAGACCCGGATCTCCGGGCATTCGGTGGTACTCGTCGCTACTGGAGGAACGACGCACTGGACGCTGGTACGTAATCGACACGCACTGGTGGAGGGATCCGAGCCAATCGGTCACGAGTCCTCGGCAGTCCGAACATATCGTTTTTCCTGTCGATACCGAAGACCGGGTATGGCGGAATCCTCAGTCACCGAAGGAGACGTGGAAGAAACGTCGACGTGGCCCGAACTGGCTATCGGCCTGTACGACAGGCTGACGGGGCGCGGTGCCGAGATCGTCTACGAGTTCGAGGACATGGCTGTCGACGTCCCCAGCGAGGTCGGCGACGACGCCGAACACGCCCACTGGCGACTCGACGGGACCCTCCGGATCACGACCAGGGAACGTGAGTGACGGCGTCGACTCCCCGCGGGCGCCGCTGACGGTCGCGGCAGACCTCACGCTGTCAGTCGACGGCGCACAGGCGACCGTCAGTTCGACCGGTGACCGGCTGTTCGTCGAGATCCCGTCGGTCGTTTCGGCCGTAGAGCTGCTGAACGGGCTACCACCGACCGAGTTTCGGCGCATTCACGAGGTGCTGACCGCGACCGACCTCGCGCTCGAAGTGCGTGCCCACCGCCGCACCGTCGCGGTCCTGGGGGCCGGCGCCCGACCGGGGCCGCTCTCGCGCTGGCTCGGCGTCTTCCCGCTGGAACTCCGGGTCTGGGGCGCGCTCTCGGCACTCGGTGCGGGCGTGTCTGGCACTGTCGACCGGCTCAGGTGACCGGACCGAGCGTGGCGTCCGCCGTTGCGACGGACGAGAGCACGTGGCCCGCGACCGTGTGGCGACCTCAGTTGGTGCAATAGCGACACACGCAGGCACTACGCTATTCAGTCTTCCCGTCGACGGGACAGTATGATCATCCGCCTGTGGGCGCTGGCCTGGGCCGCACGCTATCTGAAGTACGTGCCCATCCTCGGCTGGCGGTTCTCCGAGACCATCGGCCAGAAGATCGAGGCTCGGATGGACCGGGACGTCGACGTCACCGACGTGACGGTCGCGTTCGACGGCGACTCGCGGCCCACCGGCCTGCAGGTCGAGATCACGGTCTCGAACGAGCTCCCGGTCGACCTCACGATGGCGGCCGTGAACGTCAGGCTCGGGTACGCGGAGGCGAGCGAGACAGTCGCCAACGTCCTCTGGTCGGAAGACGCCCACGGCTCGCCGCCGGTGAACATCTCGCGGTCGCTGGTCGAGAGCGGTACCACGGAGACCATTCACGTCGAACGCCGCCTCCCGGACGACCCCGCGTTCGAGACGCTCTACCTGGACGGGACGCTCACCACGAGGGGATGGCTGGACGTCCCGTCCACGAAGCGCCTCCCGCTCGGAACCCTCCCGCGAGAACTGCCCGCGACAGAAGTCCCTCTGCCGTCGTGACGCTGGTTCGCCGCCACTCGGCCGACCCGGTCGCGAGCGACGAAAAATGTTGAAACGAAATCCGCGGGTCCGTCAACTGGTCGGCAAGCCCTTCTGTGCCGCACCGATGAGGAGGACAGCGAAGAACGCGACCACGAGCCACTGTCCCGTCTGGGAGGTGAGCGCGCCGGTCGCTATTTCGAGGAGCGGCAGGCCGACTGCCTGGCCGAGCGCGAACAACAGCAACACGACGCCGATGGCCGTCAGACCGATTCTGACCGCCGCGGAGGCGAACCACTCGGTGGCGCCCTCCACGCCCTCACGTTGTTCGTCGGCCTCGGGAGACCGCTCCCGGTCGCCCTCGCGTCGACGGTCGCCGCTGGATCCGTTCCGGTTCTGGGTCATTGGAGAGAACCCACTCGGCCTTCCCGCCCTCGCTGTGTAGTTATGTCTCTGGTAAACGGCGGTATCGAGTGAAACCGTGGCTCTCCGACCGAAAACCGGAGCCGATCTCGCGACGGCGTCTCTCTGTCGACGAGTCCGTCGTCCGGGTGTCTTCGGTGCACCAGAAGAAAGCGGTGACCGATTCGTAGAACTCGGCACTCACGACTCGTGATCTATTCACACCTCAGTACGTCTCGACTTCGACGCCCAGCGTGTCGAAGTGCTCGATATTCGCGGTGAGGACGGGTTCGTCGTACAGATCAGAGACTGCCGCGACCATCGGATCGACTTTGTCGATACCGCTTTCGCCATTGGCCTGCTGGTCTGCCCGTGCGAGTAGCTGTCCGGCGCGGTGGGCGATGGTTTCGTCCTGTTCGACGACTGGATACATCCGGAGCGCGTTCCGGACGTTCCGCCGTTCCTCGTCTCCGCCGAACTCGGCCCCGTAGGACAGTTCAGTGACGACTGGCGTGGGAACGCGCTGTACGGTTCGCGCCTCGGATAGTTCGAGTCCCTTCTCGAAGGCGTCTTGCTGACCGTCGAAGAGGTCGATCAGAAAAGACGTGTCGAGGATCACTCGAAGCGCTCCCGGATCTCGCTCTTCTCTGTGAGGTCCGCCTCCCGCTTGCCTTCGAGACGTTCCCGCATCTGTTCTGCCGTCTCGGACGAGAGAATTCCGGCGACGTCTTCGGGGTGGGGGCCCCCGATGAGCCGACGAAGCGTCTCCTCCATCGTCTCACCGTCCCGTTTGTGCGCTTTGACGAACTCGTGGAACTCCTCGGAGATGCGGACTGATTTACTCATCCTGTGTATACTCGGGTATACGAATGTATCAATCCTCGGTCGGTACGTAAAAAGTACTGCATCAAAAATCGGGTCGTCGGGTTTCCGAACCCGGGCCCGGTTGATGGAAATCAGCTATCGGTTCCCCTCCCTCCGTGAACGGATCACATCGACCTGCGTGAGCAACGTTATCGCGTCGTCGACGGATTGAACACCGTGTCCCGTGATGTCACGGAGTTACCGGACGCCGAACTCCTCGTGTGGATTCCGGAACAGCAGTTATACCACGTCGTCCATCGCCTGATTTCTGAATACTTTCTCGTCTCCCAGGGGAACTGGAAGCAAGATCCCAGTCCCGTTTTGGTCAACCACGTTGCCCATGGTCAATTTGATTGACCGATATTTAAATAGGCCCCCCGGAATCGCTTTTCCCGGTAGAAGCGTGGCCTCGGTACACACGGCACACAATCTATCCGTATTCAACGTGGTAGAGCCGCTATAACGCCCGTTTGTTCCGTCATTCGGTCTTTCCCAGTCCCGACGGTCCCGTGGTCAGTCGTGCCTCGACCGATCAGCAGTAGTGGATACTGCGGTCGTCCCCGGGTCGTGATTCGAGGTGTGCGTCGACCGTTTTCACGACATCTCCGATGTCTCGTCCGGCCTGCTGAAGGTAAACGATTCCCGCGTGTTCGAGTCCGGATCCCTCGACGAGCGAGAGGAAGTCGTCGTCGAACGTCACCAGGATCCAGTCCTTCTCGACAGCGTACGAGAGGTGTTCCCGGTCCGGATGGCCCAGTCGTCCCTCGTCACGAGCCGTATAGACGGTCCAGCCGCGACGGCGGAGTCCGTCTGCGACCGGAATCCAGATACTCTCGTCACAGTACAGCGGTCTCATGCCGTCGCAGACTCTGCAGATCGGAACTCGTCGATGTTGTCGTAGTAGTACGCGAGGGCGCGATGGACGTCACCGAGCGAGAGATCCGGATACAGTTGGGTGATCTCGTCCGGTTCGTACCCGCTGTGCTCGTACGCCACTGCGATATCTTTCACCCGGATACCGGTCCCCTCGATGGTCGGGGCACCGTCGCTGTGCTCGGGGTCACGAACGATACTCATGACCAGATATTCACGCCCTATCGGTAATAAAAGCGTGGTCGGTACGGTTCTGACGCTGGGCAACGCCTATCGTTCTCACGACCGGAGAGGGTCGGATGCATCCTCTATCGTCAAAACGTGGCCTCGGCACTCATAGGGTTCGTCACCGCCGGGTCGTCACGCCGGCTCTGAGCGCACACTCGTCATCGGCCGGTCGTCCGTAGGCGGTGGTGCCTGTTTAACGTCACGCGTTCGGTGACGGCCCGCATCGCAGTGGCACCGGCCCCGATATCCGGTCGGGAAGCTTAATCCCGGGGACCCGTTAGGAAGAGTCATGTCGACGCTCACGCTGGTGGGGACGCGCCTCGCCGAGCCGGGGACGGAGTTCGTCTACCGGGGGGAAGCGTCGGGGTGTACCGGCTGTCCGTACCGCGACCAGTGTCTCACCCTGACGGAAGGCCACCGCTATCGCATCACCGACGTCCGGGAGAACGCGAGTACGCTGGACTGCGCCGTCCACGCCGACGGGGTCCGCGCCGTCGAGGTCGAACCCGCACCCCTGAAAGCCAACGTCGCCAGTACCAGCGCCTACGCCGGGAGCAAGGTCCAGCTCGAAGGTCCCTGCCCGCACACCGACTGCCCGAGCCACGAGTTCTGCGAGCCCGCGGGCGCCGAGTTCGACGAGAGCTACCGCATCACCGAGGTCGTCGGCGACCCGCCCCACGACTACTGCGTGCTCGACCGGGACCTCACGCTCGTCGAGTTCGAAGCGCCAGACGAGTGAGTCCCCGACCGTGGTCGACGAGTCCCGGGCATCTTCCGGATCGAGACGCCCCGAGGAGACCCCCTACATCGACGACGACTGGGTCGTGAGCCCGCCCGCAGGGAAGCGCGTCCGGTTCGTCGAACGCCCCGACAATCCCGATAGTGACCCGCTCCGCTTCGAGATGTGGCTGGCCGCCGAGGGCTCACACGGGCCGATGAAACACGTCCACCCCGAACAGGACGAGTTTCTGGAAGTCGTCGACGGACGCATGGGCGTCTTCCACGGGGGCGAGACTACCGCGTACGGCCCCGGCGAGGGCGTCACGATCCCGGCGGGTGACGTCCACCGGTTCTGGAACGCGGACGAGACGGAACTGCACTTGCGGGGTGGCGTCGACCCCGGCCTCCGGACTGAGACGTTCATGCGCATCACGTACGGGCTGGCCCGCGACGGCGCACCCGTAACCCCGTCGGGGATGCCGCTCAACGCCCTCCGACTCGCGGCGCTGCTCGACGAGTTCGACGACATGCTGTATCTCGCGGCGCCCCCCGTCGGACTCCAGCGACTCGGCGTCGCGATACTGGCACCGCTGGGACGGCTCGCCGGCTACGACAACGCCTACCCGCAGTTCCGTGTCGATCCGGCCGACAGATCGATAAACGACGAGTAAGACGGTCAGCCCGAGAGCGTGCCGACCCGCTCTGCAGTGTACCCGAAGACGTCCTCGTAGCCGTAGGGTGACATCAACACCGGGTGGAACGGTTCGTCGGCGACGATTGCCTCACCGTCGGCGGCCGCGAACGCCTCGCCCGCGAGGACCTCCTCGAAGTTCTCGGCGAAAACCTCGTACTCCTCGGCGGCCCGCTTGGGGATGGCTTCGCCGAGTCGGAAGACGGGGAGGTCGGACCGGTGGGGCGCCGCTGCGTCCGGGAGCACGCCCGTCGCGCCGAGGAACTCGCGAGTCACCTGGACGGCGTTCTCGGCCGCCCGCTCGGAGCCCTGGTAGCCACACTCGACCTCGACGGTCGTCGGGACGGCCTCGAAGATGCGTCCCTCGGCGGCGCCGGTCTCGACGACCGCGTCGACCGACAGTCGCGGGCAGATCTCGCGTTCGACGTCGCCGAGTTCCTCCACCAGCGCGAACATGCCCTCGTAGGACTGTGTGGAGTGCAACGCCAGCGTCGTACAGTCGCCGATGGCCTGCCCGAGCGCGTGCGCGAGTCGACTCTCGTGGGTCTCACCGTCCGGGTCGCCCGGGAACGAGCGGTTGAGGTCGCTCTCGACGTACCGCAGACGCTGGTCAGCGGCCGCTTCGTTCGCGATCACGAGCGCGACCGGCCGTTCGACGCGCGGTCGCTCGGCGATCAACTGTTCGACCGCACGAACGCCACACGGTTCGTCGCCGTGGATACCGCCGACGACCGCCACCTCGGGGTCGCCCTCACCCAGCTGTTCGATCCGCATTCGCTCACCGGTAACGGCGTCGGCTCCTTACCACTTCGGTTTCGATACCGGACCGATCCCTGGCCACTTCTTCTGACGGGCGATTTCAAGTATCACCGCCGGCAACTGACTGGTGAAACCGATGGTGTCACCGGACGCTGCCACGGGAGTGTTACTGGGTCTGGCGTGTGGCGACGCGCTGGGCAGGCCAGTGGAGTTTCGCTCGTCGGAGACGATCGCGTCCCAGCACGGGCGCGTCACCGATCTGCTCGGCCACGGAACACACGGCAAGCCCGCCGGCACCGTGACCGACGACACGGATCTGGCGCTGTGTATCGCTCGCAGTCTCGTCGAACGGGAGCGGTTCGACGGGGAAGACGTCGCCGACCGCTTTGGCGAGTGGTACGAGGCCGGGCCCTTCGACGTCGGACTGATGACCGCCGACGCGATCCGGGAGTACGGCGAGGGGACGTCCTGGCGGGACGCCGGCCGCGAAGTCTGGCAACGCCGCCCCGAGGGCAGCAACGCCGGGAACGGCAGCGTGATGCGGTGTGCGCCCTACGCCGTCGCCTTCGCGGACGACCCCGGGACGCTCGTTGACGTGAGTACCGCCTCCTCGGCGATCACACACTACGACCCGCGGTGTACCTACGGCTGTGCTCTCCTGAATCTCACTATCGCGGGGTTCCTCCGCGGTGGGGACGACCCCCTCCACGCGGCGCTCGAACGTGTCGAGGGTGACGCCCCGGACGAACTCGTCGAATCACTCCGGCTCGTACCGGAACTCGTCGACGACGAGCAGTTGCAGACCACCGGATACGTGGTGCACACGCTCCAGACGGCACTCCACGACGCACTGACGGCCGAGACTGCCGAAGACGCGGTCGTGACGGCCGTCAATCGGGGTGGCGATACGGATACGGTCGGCGCCGTGACGGGTGCGCTCGCCGGGGCGCGCTTCGGCGTGGACGCGCTTCCGGAGCGATGGGTCGATACCGTCGAGTACCGGAACGACCTCGAACTGCTCGCCCGAGCGCTGGCGACGACTGACTTCGACGGGACAGCGTAGCCACCGTCGTACTTCGAAACCGAGCGCTGGCAGTTCGTTACGATACGTCTCGTGGATTACGTGCTGGGTGAGTCGAACCAGGGCCGTTCGGATGGCCGCAGTACGGGGCTAGCGCACAGGTGAATTCTCATGATGGCGCTGGGAGACGATTCGCCGCCGCCGACGGCGCTGTTCCGGTCGAAGTACGTCAGGGACGGCGACTCGGACGAGTAGATGATGCAGGGAATGGTGTTACCCGGGCGTGAGGTGCAATTAACCGGCTCGGACCCGTTGGTAGATCCGTGACCGCCCATGGCTGACGCCGAACTCGACCTGAGCGCGCCGGAACTGACCGCCGGGGACGTGCTCCGCATCGACGACCCCTACTTCACCGACGACACCGTCGCGGTCGTGACGGGCGCCGCCTCGGGAATCGGCCGCGCGACGGCCGTCGCACTCGCCGCGAACGGACTCACCGTCGTCGGCGCCGACATCGACGAGGACGGCCTGGCCGAGACCGCCGAGGTCGTCGAGGACGTCGGCGCCGAGGGCTGGTTCGTGAGCGTTCCGACAGACCTGACGGACGACGCCGACGTCGAGACGGTCGTCGAGGCGGCCGCCGACGAGGGAGCGTTGCGCTTCGTCGCGAACATCGCCGGGATGCAACACATCGCGAGCATCCCCGAGTTCCCGATGGACAAGTACGACCTGCTGACGGACGTCATGCTCCGGTCGCCGTTCAAGATGGCGCAGGCAGCGATGCCACACATCAGAGACACCGACGACGGCGTCGGCGCGATCGCGAACATGTCCTCCGTTCACGGCCACTACGCGACCAAGGACAAGCCGGCGTACATCACGGCCAAACACGGCATCACGGGGCTTACCCGGGCGATCGCCGCCGAGGACGAGGGCACGCTACGGGGGTTCTCGGTCAGCGTCGGGTACGTCCTGACGCCGCTGATGGTCGACCAGATCGAGGACACTGCCCAAGAACGCGGGATCTCGAAACGGGAAGTCGTCGAAGACGTGATGCTTGGGCAGGCCCGGACCAAAGAGATGATGACGCCGGTCGAGGTGGCCAACCTGTTCGTCTTCGGCTTCTCGACGCACGCCAGGCACCTCAACGGCGCGGACCTGCTGTTCGACGGCGGCTACACCCACACGTATGAGTGACCGTCAGGGTTCGACCGCGGAGTCTGGCGAAGACGACCCGACCCGGGTCGCCATCGCCTGCCAGGGCGGGGGCAGTCACACCGCCTTCACGTGTGGCGTCCTCCGGGAACTCCTCGACGAGTGGGACAACCAGTACGAACTCGTCGGCATCAGCGGCACCTCCGGCGGGGCGTTCAACGCGCTCGCGGTGTGGTACGGCCTCGTAACCGACGGTCCCGGGCGAGCCAGGGAGATCGTCGGCGACGTCTGGGACGACCTGGCAGTCGACGGCCCGGGAGACCGCTGGACCAACTCGCTGGTCACCTCGCTGTCGCGCATGGAGAGCGCCGGCGTGCCCATGCCCCGGGTCAGCCCCTACCAGGTCCCGGGTCCCGAGACCGGCAAACAGCGGATCCGCGACGTCCTCGAATCCCACATCGACTTCGATGAGATCCCCGACCTCTGTGGCAGGAAATCGCCGGAGCTGGTCGTCGGTACCGTCGATATCAACGCCGGCGTCTTCGAGACGTTCACCAACGAGGACGTCACCGTCGACGCGGTGCTGGCTTCCGCGGCCGTCCCGAACCTCTTCGAGGCCGTCGAGATCCACGGGCACCTCCACTGGGACGGCCTCTTCTCCCAGAACCCGCCCGTGAGCGACCTGATGCACAAGCCCCCCGGCCGCAAACCCGAGGAACTGTGGGTCGTCCAGATCAACCCCCAGACCTTCGAGGGCGTGCCGTCGACGAACGAGGTCATCGCCGACCGCCGCAACGAACTCTCGGGGAACATCTCGCTCAACCAGGAGCTGGGCTTCATCGAGCAGGTCAACGAGTGGGTCGAGGAGGGGAAACTCCCTGCCGGGGAGTTCGAACGGACCGAGATACGGCACATCGAGATGGGGAAACGGTTCCCCTGCTCGACGAAAGTCGACCGCGACCCGGCCTTCCTCGACGAACTCAGAGAACTGGGCTCCCGGCGCGCCCGGGAATTTCTCACGAGCCGCTGAAACGAGTAGTTCACTCGGACCTACTGAAACGAGGGGCGCTCACTCGGACCTACTGAAACGAGGGGCACTCACTCGGGGGACCACTCGCACGCGTCGCCGACGGTCAGGTCCTCCTCGTCGATATACGACGACAGACACGCGTAGTTACAGAAGTACGCGGGCGAACCACAGTCGTCGGTGCAGTCGCGCACGCAGACACGGGCTGTCTCGTCAGCGGGCTCGAAACAGCCAGGGAGTTCGTAGAGGCCGACGGCGACGAGGTCGAACTGGGCTTCGACGGCGCCGGGACGCAGTGGATCCCGGAACTCGAAGACGAGGACCTGGACAGCGACGTTTGGAATCGATGGCGGCGAGGAGAACCCAGCGACGTTCAACCAGATGGGTACGAGGATCCCCGGTGAGTCGCATTTCGCTCACGTGAAACGAGCGACACAGAGGTCGCTCGGACGTGAGTTCGCGAAAATGCTCCGACGGGGATTTGAACCGAGGCGAGACGGTCCGGGGTGCTCGCTTCACTGCGCTCCCGGGCATGCGACTCGCGTGTTCAAATCCCCGATGAGTCGTCTCTCCTGCTCACGAACACGCGGAGATGAAACTCCGCGTTGAGTTGGTTCGCAGGAAGATGCTCCGACGGGGATTTGAACCCCGGTCCTTGCCTCGAGAGGGCAAGATGATTGGCCGGACTACACCATCAGAGCGCTACACCGGTACGTGGAGAGTGTGGGGTATAATCGTTGCGCTTTCGTTCCTTTTCGACAGTGAGTAGCACGTCACTCGTCGTCGAACGGCGACCCCGCGGCCTCGGGTTCGCTGCCCTCCAGGCTGATGATGTTCTCGCGCCCGACCCGGAGTTTGGTGATGTCGCCGTCCTCTTCCATCTCCGAGAGAACCATACTGACTTTCGACTTCGACCAGTCCGTCTCGTCGACGATCATCGCCTGTTTCATCTGTCCGTCGTTGTCGTCCAGGATGTCGAGAACCAGTTCCTGGTCGGTCAACTCCGGTTCGGTCGCTCTCTCACCTTCCGGTTCGGCTGTGGCCTCCGTCTCGGCTTCGCTGACCGTCGTCGCCGACCCGGTCTCGGCGGGTCGTTCGGACCGGTTCCCGGACGAGCGAACCCCACCGAACAGTTCCGAGAGACCACCGCGCCAGAGCGCGACGCCGGCCAGTCCGAGCGCGACCAGCAACACCACCGCCAGGAACATCACCCCGATGTCGCCGAACCCGGTCTGCAGTGCGCTATCGCTACCCGGGAATACTGACGCGGACGCCGAAGCGGCCTGTCGTGTCGTGTCTACCACGTGTTCCCCCGGCGTCTCACGCCCCTCGGAGAGGCCGGCGACCGATCGCGTGAGACGCCATCGTACCTACACGTACCATGCCAAGGTCAGTATAAAAACACTGTGAATGCCCCGAACGACGCGAGCCGTCTCTACGGGTCGAACCGGCCGACAGTGGCGACCTGGCTGCTCGAACCACGCTGGAAGGACCGAGTGCCGAGAGACGAGAGCCGAGAATCGGGGGCGAGAACCGAGAGCCCAGAACTGGGACTCACGCAAGCCCCACCGTCGGGACGACCGACTGCGTGAACACGCCCGCCACGTCGAGGACGGCGATCACGACGGAGGTCACGACGATAGACACGAACGAGGGGGCGAGGTGCGTGTCGGCGTGTGCATAGAGGAGTCGCTGTGCGAGTTCGCCCACCACCCCCCCGAGGAGTCCGAAGACCGCGGCGACGACGAGCGCGACCGCGGGACCGACCGACGGGAGCGCCAGCGCGGCGACGCTCGCGGGCAACGCCATGTGATGGGTGACGGGCACGTCCTCGACGCCCGCCGCGGCGAACGCGAGTGTCACGAGCGCGAGCGCGAACGCGAGGTAGACGCTCCCGGTCTCGACGGCGAGGTACCCGGCGAACAGTCCGACGACGACGCCGAGCAGTCCCACCGAGGGCCACTCGTAGTGGGCCGGTTGCCAGGGCTCGACGACCAGCCGACTCGACGTCGATTCGGCTCCGCTCCCGTCGGCGGCCGTCCGGCGCTCGCCCGACTCGTAGGGGCTCATGTCGAGTACACTCGTCGAGAGGTGTCCGACGAGCGGATAGCCGAGCGCCAGCCGGTGGAGCAACCCCGAGAGGACGACACTGGCGGCGACCGGCTCCCAGGGGAGACCCAGGCGCAGTGAGAGCTGGGTGAGCCAGTAGCCGACGACGCCGAAGACGCCACCGACGACGAGCACGTCCGGTCGCGACCCCAGCGGGAGCGTGACGTGTTTGGCCTCGTGATACTCGAAGTCGGTATCGAGGTACCCCTTCCGGGCGGCGTAGGCGGTCGCGGCGGCTCCCCCGGCAAACGCAACGTGTGGCCCGAGCACGGGACCGAGTCCGACGAACGCCGTCAGCGGATTCTCCCCGGCGGCCGGCGGTGCGCCCCGCAGCGGCCCGGTCTCGCCCGGCGTCACCTCGCCGAGAACGACGAAGAGCCCGGCGAGACTCAACGTCGGAACGGCCCCGAGCGCCGCGCCGAGCGCGCCCCCGGCGAAGGCGGCGAGGAGCATCTGCGCGGCCAGCAGTCCGGCGTCAGCGGGCATCACGACCACCCGGGATACCCGCTCGACCACACGCGTGAGACATCCTGTCTGTCGGTGAGTCCCACCGAGAAGTTAGTACTACCGGATACCTGGGTGACGGGTGACAGGTGACGATAGTATACTGGATAGTCGGGTGGCGACGAACTCAGCGGCGGGAGAGGGCGACCACACCGACGACCGGGAGCCCGACGATCGCCGCGAGTTGCCCGATCGAACCCAGCCCGTCGCGACTGGCGGCGCTCCCGACGGACTGTACGGGGGTCGCAGTCGGCGTCGAGTCGGACGGCGTGTCAGTCGGCGTCGAGTCGGACGGCGTGTCAGTCGGCGTCGAGTCG
>Ga0207772_100036_pt1 | contig 179854 bp, 185 predicted proteins | sample A23M3SouthBayCA_2_FD_187750 | JGI IMG/M metagenome (GOLD analysis project Ga0207772, IMG submission 187750) | Aerobic enrichment media microbial communities from Eden Landing Ponds, California, USA - A23 M3 (2) (SPAdes) | ecosystem: Environmental > Aquatic > Marine > Unclassified | place... | reverse complement strand
CGCCCCCGCCGCCAGGTCCGGCGCGACGCCGAGTCCCACGAGCACGGCGGTCGCCGATGCCTCCGCGACGCCGACGCCCCCGGGCGTCAGTGGGAGGACGGTCACGCTGTAGGCCATCACGAGCGCGACCCCGAGGAGGATTTCGGGCGAGAACCCGCCACCCAGCGCCCCGAGCACCAGCAACACCCTGAGTCCCGGGCAGACGACCAGATTTCCCGCCCAGCCGAGCGCGTAGGGAACGACGACTCCCGGTCGCGAGGACAGGTCCCTGAAGACCGTCGCCGACTCGTCGGTAAAGGACGGAAGAGCGCTCGCGACCCCCGCGAGACGGGTACCGACGCGAGGTACTCGACCGAGGACGGTCTCCAGACGGCCGACCAGTCGACCGGCGACGTCCAGCCGCCGACCGGCGAGGAGGACCAGCGCCGCGGCGACGACGTAGACGCCCGTCGAGAGCGCGACGACGAGGAGCCACCCGCTCGCCAGGCGTCCGGTGACGACGCCGAAGTAGGCGACCCCGGCCAGTGCCGTCACGCCGTAGAGGGCGGCGTAGAGGCCGGTGTTCACCCCGGCGAGACTGACGGCGTCCGACCACTCGACGCCGGTGTAGTGACGCAAGACCAGCGGTGCGACGGAGTGACCCGACGCCTTCGAGGGGATCAGGTGGTTGACGAACTTGACGACGAGGTCGACCCGTGCCGTCGTCGCCAGTGACGCCTCCGCAACACCGTTGACGAGGACGTACCACATCGTAAAGCGCGAGGCGAACTCCACCACTGTCACACCGAGGATGGCGAGGACGACGACGGCCGAGACGTCTCCGAGGTTCGTGGCAGTAGCCGCCCAGTCGACGTCGCGCGCGACGTACCAGAACGCACCGAGGGCGACGACCCACTTGAGCGCCGAAAGGACGCGTCCGCCGATCCGGCGACGGAAGGCCGGCGCGGCGTCGCCCTCGCTCTCGTCTTCACTCTCGTTCTCGCCCTCTCCCACTTCGGTCGCCTCACCCACGTCAGTGTCGTCGGTCATCGTGACGACCTCCGGTGTTCAGTCACCGTGACGCCTCCCGGCAATCAGTCATCGTGACGCCCCCCGGCAATCAGTCATCGTGACGCCTCCCTGTCGTCGCTGCCGGACACCGTCGCGTTCCGCGTGGCCTCCGTTCTCACGTCGTCGGCGAGCGCACCGACCGGAACGAACTCGAACGGTTCGGCGAGGATCCGCTCGATGGCTCGACGCATGTACTCCCCCGACCGGACGTAGATCCGCGACGGGACGCCCTCGATTTTCGGGATATCGACGAGTTCCCAGGGGTGGACGTAAAGCACGGGCGGAATGCCCCGCCGCGCGAGGAGTTTCATCCCCAGGATCGTGTAGCGGACGCCGAAAAACCGTATCCAGGTGCCGGTCAGGGGGAGGCGCAGTCCGGGCATGACGGCGACTGGCACCTCCACGAGGCCGGTGGTGTCCGGCGCCTCCGTCAGGCCGGTGGTGTCCGGCGCCTCCGTCAGGCCGGTGGTGTCCGGCGCCTCCGTCAGGTCGGTGGTGTCCGGCGCCTCCGTCAGGTCGGCCGACGCTCCTGTGACTATCTCCGAGGCTGGCGTGGGCCGCCAGGTGTTCCACTCGCCGCCGTACCAGCCCGGGATCGACCGGCAGGGAACGACGCTCGAATCGTACTCGTAGCCCGTCTCGGCCAGCATCGGAAAGTGGTCCTCGGCGACGTCGAAGGAGGGCGCCCGGAACCCGACGACGTCTGCACCCGTGGCTGCTTCGAGTCGCTCCCGAGAACCCGCGAGTTCCTCGCGGCGGTCGTCGGTCGAGAGGTCGGAGAGGTGGCGGTGAGTGTGCGTGTGCGAGCCGATCTCGTGGCGTTCGGCGACCCTGGCGAGCATCTCCGAGTGGTTCGCGACGAGGTCGGAGACGGCGAAGAACGTGCCCGTGGCGCCGGCGTCCTCGAAGGTGTCGAGCAGGAAGTCGACGCCGTCGCGGCCGATGGCGGGGTCGTCGGCGGTGCCGGCCGCCGTCCGATAGGCGGGCAGGTGCTGGAAGAACTCCAGGTCGACGGAGAGCGCGGCCGGCACCTGCATGGAGTCCGGTAGCGGACCGCCCCACTTGACTCGTGTGGGTTCGCCGACCCGGTGGTCCGGCGCCAGTCGCGGCACCGACTCATCGGCAGATTCAAACGGCCGAGGCTACAGGAAAGCGACGAGAACCGATGGGACGGCCGACCCCGCTGGCGGCGATCTTCGGGCTCGACGTGAGCCTGACGCTCGTCTTCCTCCTCGTCGGACTGGCCGTCTTCGCCTGGGGATTCGCCCGCTACCGGCGGACCTTCTCTCGGACCGAGTTCGGCGTCGCGACGCTCATCGCGCTCGGCGTCTGGACCGTCGGCGTCTTCCCCGACGCCTTCCTGTTTCTCGCCGACGTCCTGAACATCAATCAGCCGTTCCGCGCGGTCCAGATCACGGCCAACGTCGCGTTCGTCTTCCTCCTGCTCTACGTCCTCTCGCTCATCAACGACAACCGCCGCACAGTGGGGGACCTGACCCGCGGACTCACCGTCCAGCAGGCCGCACTCGACGAGGACGCCCCCGACCAGTCGCTCTACGTCGTCGTCCCCGCCTACAACGAGGCGGCCACGATCGGTGACGTGCTCGACTCCCTTCCGAACACTGTGCGGGGCTACACGGTCCGGGCGGTCGTCGTCTCCGACGGGTCGGACGATCCGACGACCCGCGTCGCCCGTAAACACGACGCGATCGTCGTCGAACACCCGCTCAATCAGGGCCAGGGCGGCGCGCTGAAGACCGGCTTCGAGATCGCGCGCCGGCACGGTGCCGATATCGTCGTCACGATGGACGCCGACGGCCAGCACCCCGTCGACCAGCTCGACGCGATCGTCGCACCCATCGACGACGACGAGGCCGATTACGTCCTGGGGTCGCGCTACCGCGGCGAGGACGACACGGCCAACTCGCTGACACGCAAGGGCGGCATCCGGGCCTTTACCTGGCTCGTCAATCTCATGGCCCGGACGGACATCACCGACTGTACGAACGGTTTTCGCGCCATCCGCGGGTCGCGACTCGGCGAACTGACGCTGACCGAGGAACGCTTCTCCGCGCCCGAACTCATCATCGAGTCGCGCAAGAACGGCCTCCGCATCACGGAGGTGCCGGTCACCATCAGCGAGCGCGAGGCCGGCGAGACGAAGAAACCGGGATTGGGCTACGCGGTCGGGCTCACGCGGACGATTCTCGTCACCTGGATCCGGTAATTTCCTCTAGCGGGCGTCGTACACCCGAACGTCGAGTCGAGACCACGCGACACGATCCGTGGTCGGAGAACGATTCCGAACAGCCAGTGTCATAACCAATCAAGTTTGATAATTGTTCCGAAGAAGACTAATCTTTATACGTTTTTGGGAAGTAGTCCAGGATATACCGCTATCAATAATGATAGGAGACAGGTGAATGAGTTCCTGGGCCCCACCCGAGCGCAAGGACAGCGGATCGAGTCACGACCCCGGCGTCAAGGGGAAAGAAGTCGTCGACGGCCGCGGGTTCTCCGAGGCGCTGTACGAACTGGGCTGGGTCGAGTTCGTCCTGTTCGGAGTCGCGGCCGGGATCCCGGCGAGCTTTCTCACGATGGTTCTGCTCTGGGAGTTTCTCCCCAGCTACCAGGACACCGCCGGTCAGATCGTCCGGGAGGTACTGGCGTGGCTCCCGCTGGTCGTGGGAACGCTGGCGCAGGTGTCGACTGCGACTCCGTGGTAGGTTCCGCTCGTCGGTACGTGGACTACTTGTAGCCCAGGTCTTCGAGCAGGCCGCCGATCTCCAGTTGCTCGCCGTCGCGGACGGTCTCCTCGGGCATCCGACCCCGCAATCGGGTCGTTCTGGGGTCGTCCGCCGAGGGGTCGAGTTCCAGCGGGTCCGCGTCGAGGTCGTAGCACTCGGGCTCCCAGTCGCGGTCAGGGTACTCGACGTACTTTCGGTCGTCCGCGCGGACCGCGCGCTGCCAGTTCTCCTCTCTGATGAGCGACTTCCCGCAGGCTCGCATGTACGCGGTCCGGTTCTCGATCTCGTCGGACGGGAGCAGCGTCTCCCCGTCGGCGGGCGGGTCACCAGCGGGCGGGTCTTCGGGGTCCAGCCCCAGCAGGTCCAGGGTCGTCGGTGCGATATCGACCTGACGGACCTGCGCCTCCACAGTCTCGGAATCGACGCCGGGTCCCGAGAGCACGAACGGGACGTTCGCGACGAAGTCGAAGACGTTCTCGCCGTGACCGTCCTCCATGAAGTGGTCGGGAATGGGCGGGTCTCGGTCGAACCGGCGTTTGAGCCGTCGTTCGATAGCTCGAGTATCGAGGCCGAGGCCGTAGCGAAAGCCCGTCCGCAGGAACTTGCAGAGTCTGTGGAGGTAGCTGTCGCGATAGGCGATGGCCTCGCCGTGGTCGCCGTGGACGGCGGTGATGGTGTTGGGTGGCAGGTGCTCGCTCAGGTCTTCGAGCGCACGGTCGAGCGCCGAGAGCGTCCGGGCGTAGGGATAGCGGCCGTACTCGGGGTCGTCGTACCCCGCAGGGACTGCGACTGGGTCGTGGATCTCCCAGAGGTGCAGGTAGGCGAAGAACGGTTCTTCGAGGCCTTCGACAGCGGCGACGGCGTCGTCGAACCAGTCGCCCAGCAGTTCCGCACGCCGGTCGCGATAGGCGTAGGTGTCGAATCCCCTGTCGAGGTCGGTCTCGGCGACGAGCGGCCCTGTCACGAGCGCTTCGGTATCGTAACCCGCCGCCGAGAGGTGTTCGGCGAGCGTCGGCACCCCGGGATCCAGGCGGGCCTCCTCCAGCGAGTAGACGCCGTTGTGTTCCGAGTAGGCGCCGGTAAAGAGACTCGCCACACAGGGCGTGGTCGTGGTCGCCGTCGCGTACAGCTCGCGGAAGTTGGTCCCGTCAGCGGCGAGCGAATCCAGAAACGGCGTGTCGGCGTGGTCCGTGCCCACGAAGTCCGCTCGCAAGCAGTCGACGGTGACGAAGAGGAGGTTGGGTTTCGGCATTCCCGGAGTCACCCAGCGTCGGAGTAGCCGAGTTCCTGCAACTGTCGTTCGACGTCCTCCGAGACGTCGGCGCGCTTGACGTCGACCGACTCGCCGCCCTCTCGCATCGAGACGTCGGCGTCGCGGGCGACGAGTTTGCGCTCGAAGTCTCCCCAGGCGACGGTCGCGCTGTCGTGCCAGGGCGCCACGGTGAGCGTCTCGTCGGTCGTCGTCTCCCGGAGGTCGTTGCCCTGCCAGGCGTCGGGTGCGTCGACACCCTGACTCTCCACGAGCGTCGGCGCGAGGTCGAGCAGACTGCACCTGTCTCCCAGCGTATCGACCCCGTCGAGGACGACCGGCACCCGAACTATGGGGTCGGCGACGCGCCGGCGATACCCCTGGTGGTAGTAGTACCCCTCCTCGCCGAACTCGTCGCCGTGGTCGGCGGCGAAGGCGAAGACGGGGTTCTCGGTGTCGATCTCGTCGAACAGTCTCCGGATGTTGTCGTCGACGCGGCCGAGTGCGTCGCGGTAGTGGTCGAGGATCGTCTCGCGCTCGCGTTCGGTGACCTCGGAGGAACCGAACCAGTGGCGGCCGCCGCTGGCCTCGGCCTTTCGGTCGATGGCTCCGGGGATGGCGTCCTCGCCGGTGCCGTACGGTCGGTGGCTCTCCATAAGGTGGACCCAGAGGAACGTCGGACTGGGGGCGTCGTCGAACCGCTCGATGGCTTCGTCGATAACGTCGCCGTCGTCGGGCAGGTCGGCCATGTTGGCCTCCATCGGGTAGACCCGGCGGTAGACCTGCCGGACGATGTCGAACGAGCCCAGGTACTCGCGGAGGCCGCTCCGGCGGTTCTTCGCAGGGTTGTCCCCGCCGCCGCTCATGTAGTTGTCGTAGTGGTCGAAACCGGCGTCGAAGTCGAAGCCCGGGTCGGCCTGGGCGGTCGGGACGAGACCGATCGTCGTGTAGCCGGCGTCGGCGAACACCTCGGCGAGGGAGGGATGCAGGACTTTGGACTGGACCGACGCACGGAGGCGGGCCGACTGGAGGGCGGCGAGGCTCGGCCGGGTGTAGTGACCGGCGGTCACGCCCGTGAGCACGTCGTGGGCGTCGACGAAGGGCATGGCGTCGACGAAGTCACGACGGACAGAATCCGCCGTGACGAGGACCACGTCTTGCATGCGAGTGGCTGTCGTCAGTTCCGCCCGCCCGTATACCAAAGCTTCGACTGGTGACGGCGCGTTTCGTCGACCAGACTGGTTCAACGTTCTTCTCGTCCTTCGAGTACGACGAGGCGACGCTCCTCGCTGACCGGACTCGGCGCAGGGGCAACGGCGCTGTCTGGTTGTCTCGGAACCGGTTTCTCGACGACGACGGCGCAGTCGTCGACTGGCCCAGCGGCCGACGACCCGCAGACGGGACGGGGACGTTTCGATATCCGGGAGAGAGATGGGGTTGTATACGGGTGCGCTGCCTACGCCCCACGCGATGACGACTCCGCTCTTCCGTCGAAATCGGAGGGGAGGCGGGCGCGCCCGCGGAGACGACTCCCCCAACCTGCTGTCGGGAGTGCTCATCGTCGCCGGTGTCGTACTCGCGGTCCTGGGCGTCGTGTTGGTCGTCGCCGGTGTCCCGATCGGCGGACTCGGTTCGGCGGCCGGCCCTGCCGTCGAAAACGGGACGGTCGCGCCGACACCGGCCGACCTGCCCGCGACCGTCGCGAGGAGCACCTCGACCGCGGACACTGGACCGCCGGAGACTGCGACGACCGTGCCCGCCTCGACCACCGGCGGGCCAGCGGCGACGACTGCGCCCGGTATCTCGAACACTGACGTGGACCCGGTGACGACCACGACCGTCGGTACGGAGACGCCCGCGGAGCCGACGACGGAAGTGGTCTACAGGGTAAACGCCGGTGGCCTGCCCCTCGCGCCCAGCGGCGACGGCCCAGGCTGGTCCGGCGACACTGCCGATAACCCATCGGCGTACGGCAACGCCGAGCACAGCGGGAGCCGGCAGACCGACACCAACGACCGGATCTCGGTCGGCCCGTCGGTCCCGTCCTCGACGCCGAGAGAACTGTTCCGGACCGGCAGGTACGACGACGACGACGACCCCCGGACCAGCGAGGACGACCCGGAGATGCAGTGGTCGTTCCCGGTCCGGCGAGGCGAGACCTACGTCGTTCGGCTGTACTTCGCGGAGATCTGGCTGAACGAGACGGGATCGCACCTCAACGAGGACGTGGGCCCGCGCCGGTTCGACGTCCGCATCGAGGACGACGTCGTCATGGAGCGCTACGACATCTACGCCGACGTCGGCCCCGACCGTGGGACGATGAAGGAGTTCCGCGTCACCGAGGCTGACGACACGCTCGAGATAACGTTCCTCCACGTGATCGAGAACCCGCACGTTTCGGGGATCGAGATCGTCCGGGTCGAGAACGGGACCCGGGCCGGCGCGGGGACAAACGGAGACTGACTCTCGCAGCATCGCCGCCCGGTCTCTGGCCGTTCTCTGGCTGAAGGACACGCTGGCACGGGCATAGCGGAGAGCCCGAGAAACGGACTCACGGCACGACACGGCACCTGTCCCCGTCTCCGAGGAGCGACTACGTAAGCGTAATACCGGCGGGCGGCGTATCTCGCGGTCGAATGACACTGGTCGTCCTCGGGATCGACGCGCTCGACCCGGAGCTGGTCGACGAGTCAGCACACCCGAACCTCGTCCTCGATTCGTTCGACGCCATCGAGACGATCTCGAGTTCCGCGGGCGAGCCCAGCACGCACGAACTCTGGCCGACGATCATCACCGGTCTCCGCCCCGAGGAGCACGGCCTGACGCTGGAAGACGACGGCGTCGCCTGGGGGAATCCAGTGCTCTCGTTCGGGAGCCGCGTCGCCGACTACGTCCTTCCCGACTCGCTCCAGTCCGCCATCGGCGCCTGGCTCCTGACGAACACCGGGGCAGACGCCTTCCGGACGCCCGCGACCTACTACGGCGAGAACGGCATCGAGACGGTCTTCGACGGCCACGACGCGAAACCCATCGGCGTCCCGAACTACGTCGTCGACCCCGACTCGGAGGACCGCGAACACAGCCTGCGAAAGAACATGGGCGAACTGTTCGAGCGCGACCCCGACGCGACCGGCGGCCACCGCTCGGCGGACCCGCGGGCCTTCTACGAGCAGTGTATGGAGATGGCGATGGTCCGCATCGCGCTGACCCGGCGGGCACTGCGCTCGCGCGAGTACGAACTCGTCTTCGGCTACACGAGCGGGCTCGACCTCGTCGGCCACGTCGCCTACCAGTCGCCGGGGATGCAGGCCGCCGCCTACGACGAGGTCGACGACTTCGTGAGCGAACTGCGCGACGACCTCGGCCCCGACGACGAACTCGTCCTCGTCAGCGACCACGGCCTGCAGGAGGGCGTCCACACCGACGAGGCGATGGTCGCGGCGACCGACCCAGCGTTCGTCGAGCGGGTCGACAGCGTGCTCGACGTCAGGGCGGCCATCGAGGCCGAACTCGACGGGCGAGACCACGTGCCGACTCCCCGGGAGTTCGAGACGTCCGGGGGGGACGAGGCGGGCGCCGAGGCGGTCCGCGAACAGCTCGAAGACCTCGGATACATGGAGTGAGCGGCGCCCTAGGGAAGAATTCTGGCGCCCGGAGCGATCGCGGCGTCGATGAGGGGGATCAGCCCCGTTACGGGTGGTAGCGACACTTATTAGTTCGCACTGCTGCTACCGGCGATGAATGACCGACAACATCGTCGTGTGCATGACGAGCCGGGGGAACTACGCCCGGATCGGCCCAGTCCTCCACGAACTCGACGATCGCGACGAGTTCGACCTCGACATCATCAACGCCGGCGCGTCGATGATCCGCGAATACGGCTCGCTGTCGGCGATCCTCGAGGACGACGGCCTCGAGATCACGACCGAGATGTACAACGTCCTCGAAGGGGGGAACCCGGTGGCCTCGGCCAAGACCACGGGACTGAGCATGGTCGAGTTCACGAACGTGCTCAACGACATCGACCCCGACGCGGTCATCACGATCGCCGACCGCTACGAGACGATGGCGGTCACGCTCGCGGCCTGCTACCAGAACATCCCCGTCGTCCACACCCAGGGCGGCGAGATCACGGGTTCGATCGACGAGAAGGTGCGCCACGCGACGACCAAGCTCGCCGACTACCACATGGTCTCGACAGAGCGCAGCGTCGAGGTCGTCAACAGACTCGGCGAGGACCGCGACCGCATCTACGAGACGGGCTGTCCCTCGATGGACATCGCGAAGGACATCTCCGAGAACGCCGACCCGGACTACGACCCACAGGAGCAGTACCAGGGCGTCGGCGAGGACGTCGACGTCTCCGAGGACTATCTGGTCGTCCAGTACCACCCCGTCCCGACCGAATACGAATCCCAGTACGACAAGACCTGGGAACTGATCGAGGCGGTCGACGCGCTCGACGTCCAGGCGTTCTGGTTCTGGCCGAACATGGACGCCGGGACCGACCAGGTCTCGAAGGCCATCCGCGAGTACCGCGACCAGCGCGACCCACAGGACATCCGCTTTTACATCAACATGCGGCCGACCCACTACCTGACGCTGGTGAACAACTCCGCGTGTCTCGTGGGCAACTCCAGCGTCGGCATCCGCGAGTGCTCGTTCCTCGGCCAGCCCTCCGTCAACATCGGCGACCGACAGAACAGCCGCGAGCGCGCCGAGAACGTCGTCGACACCCCCTGTGAGGCCGACGCGATACAGGCGGGCATCGAGACGCAACTCGACGCGGGCTCCTACGAGGGGTCGACGCTGTACGGCGAGGGCGACGCCGCCGTCGAGATGGTTGACGCGATGGAAGGGATCGACTTCGAGCTCAAGGGGTCGATGGACCCGACGCGACTCGGCCTCGCCGAGGTCTCCCCCGCCCTGGACTGACCATGGGCTCGGTGCTCGGCCTGATCCCCTGTCGTGGCGGTTCGAAGGGCATCCCCCGGAAGAACGTCCGCGAGGTCGCGGGCGAACCGCTGCTGGCCCACACCGTCCGCGCGAGTCTCGACGCCGACCACGTCGACCGCACGGTCGTCTCGACCGACGACGACGAGATCGGGGAGGCTGCACTGGAGGCGGGCGCTGACGTCCCCTTCGACCGGCCCGACGAACTCGCCACCGACGAGGCGGCTGTCGAACCGGTCATCGAACACGCCGTCGAGTGGCTCCGCGGGGAGGCAGGGGAGGACTACGATACGATTCTGCTCCTGCAGGCGACGTCGCCGCTGCGGACCGCCGAGCAGGTCGACGGGGCTATCGACCGCTATCGCGAACGGGACGCGGACTCGCTCGTCGCGGTCTCAGAGGGTGACAGTTATCGCTGGCGCGAGACAGAGGAGGGGGCGGAGATCGTCAACTACGACAGCCGCAAGCGCCGCCAGGACAAAGCGCCCGAGTACGTCGAGAGCGGCGCTATCTATGGGGTCGACACGGAGCAGTTCCTCGAAACGGGTGACCTCCAGACGGGGAAGACCACCCTGTACGTACTCGACCAGGTGTCGGCGCTGGATATCGACGAACCGTTCGAACTATGGATGGCCGACAAGATACTCCGGGAATGGCGACAATGATCGAGTTCGACAGCGAGCGGATCGGCGCGGGCGAACGGCCCTATATCGTCGCCGAGGCGGGCGTCAACTTCCGGGACGACGTCGACCTCGGGAAGGCGTTCGTCGAGGAGGCCGCCGCGGCCGGCGCGGACGCCGTCAAGTTCCAGACCCACGTGCCCAGCGCGGAGATGGTCGAATCCGAGATGCGAGAGTTGGACATGGGCGGGCTCTACGAGCGCATGGGCGTCTACGCCCTCTCGATGGACGAACACGAGGAGCTCAAGGCACACTGCGAGGACCACGGCGTCACCTTCCTCTCGACGCCGTTCTCCCCCGCGGCCGTCGAACGCCTCGAAACGCTCGGGGTCGGTGCCTTCAAGGTCGGTTCTGGGGAGTTGACCAACCACCACCTCCTGCGGACCATCGCCGAGACGGGCAAACCGATGATCGTCTCGACGGGCATGCACGACATGGAGACGGTCCGGGAGACCTACGAGTTGCTCGACGAGCACGCCTCCGAGTTCATGTTCCTCTACTGCGTCTCCGAGTACCCGACCGAACCGGACGACTTCAACCTCGGTCTCATCCGCCGGATGCAGGAGGAGTTCGGGATCCCGGTGGGCTTTTCCGACCACTCGACGGGCGTCGAGGCCGCGGCAGTCGCGATGGCCCGCGGCGCGGACCTCGTCGAGAAACACTTCACCATCGACCGGCGGCTCCCCGGCGGCGACCAGGAAGTGTCGATCGAACCCGAGGAACTCGAAAAACTCGTCGAGTACGCCGAACTCTGTCACGCGACGACCGACGACGAGAAACAGGTCCGCGAGGACGAGGCGGCCATCGCCGAGTGGGCCCGCCACAGCGTCGTCACTGCCGCCGACGTCGCCGAGGGCGAGACCATCACCGCCGAACACCTCACGACCAAGCGCCCGGGAACGGGCATCCCTGCCGACGAGTTCGACGACGTCGTCGGTCGGAGCGCCGCTCGTGACATCGCTGCCGACGAAGTCGTTCGAGAAGACGACCTAGTCTGAGCGGTCGCGTTCTAACTTTCACTCCAACTCTCTGTCTCTCGACTCACCCCAGCGAACCAGACGCGTCGCCGTGTTCGAACTCGTTGCAGTCGTAGCGCGGGAGCGCCTGCGTGGCCTCGTGGAAGTCCTCGACGGTCAGGTCCCGGGACTCGACGTTGAACGCGAACTCACAGCCCGCCTCGTCGAGGAGCCGGCGGGTCTCGTCGGTGAACGTGTGGAACCCGCCGTAGGGGTAACAGAAAGTCCGAACCGCCAGCCCGCCGACGAGTTCCTCGACAGTGTCGAACGAGTCGTATATCTCCCGTCGCTGTCGCTCGTCGGGCATGTTCGAGAACACGCCGTGGGAGATAGAGTGTGACCCAACGACCATGCCAGCGTCCTGCATCGCCGCGAGCTGGTCTCCGGTCATGTAGAGGTCTTCGACGTCGACGTCGGCCCGGGGGAACTCATCCAGCAGGTCGTCGATGAGGTCGCTCTGGACCGAATCCCGGACGTAGTAGTTGAGGATGCGCTTGACGAGGTCGGTGCTCTCGGCGTTGTCCTGCCGGGTGTAGGTCTCGCTCCGGAACTCCTCGATTCGGCCCTCGGGGATCATCTCCTCGGTGACGCGGGGCTGGAGTTCGTCGAGCACTCGCTCGCCGCCGTACGCACCCAGCAGCGTGTGGATACGGTGGACGTCGAGGATACCGTCGCCGACGAGCGGGCCCGTGGGAACGTAGAAGATTCCCCAGAGGTCCCGCGACCGCAGTTCCGGGAGGACCCACTCGTAGTGGTCGAGGAGTCCGTCGTCGAAGGTCAGGACGACCCCCTCACCGACGTCGTCGACGTCTCCGCGACAGGCCGCGAGGAACCGCTCGCGGGAGACGAAGCCGAACTCGCGCTCGAAGTAGTCGAGTTGCCGGCGGAAATCGTCGAGGTCCAGATAGTAGTAGTGGGGCGGCTGCTGTGCGTCCGGCCGAACGTAGTGGTACATTATCGCCTTCATCGGTGCCCTCGGTTCGTCAGTGTCGTTCTCGTCGATATCCTCGGTTCGTCAGTGTCGGTCTGGTCGGCGGCTTCACTCTGTCGCTATCGCGGGGTTCTCCAGGATCGGGACCGCGTCGACGCGCTCCGCTCGCTCGTCCAGGTAGTCCTCGACCATCCCCACCTCGAAGTTCTCGTAGAGCCGTTCGGTCGCCTCGTCGGAGAAGTCGTCGGACGTGTAGTAGTGCTCGTCGTGGTCGTCGGGCGCCGGGTGTTCGGGGTCTTCCAGGTCGTCGAAGTTGCGGATCATCTCGGGGTAGGTCTCGGCAGCGTCGGCGATGAGTCGGTTGCCGATCTGGTGTGGGCCGTCGCCCTCGTTGACCCGGGCGCGGATCTGGTGGATCACGTCGCCGGTGTCGACGCCCGCGTCGAGGTGCATGAACGTCGCGCCGACGTACTCGGGTTCGCCCTCGACGAGCGGCCAGAAGTTCGTCCCCGTCCCCCTGTAATAGGGCGAGAGGCCGAGGTGGACGTTGAGGAACCGGCCCTCGTAGGCCGACAGGAGCGGGTCCTCGATTATCGAACAGCCGTAGGCGACCAGGAGATCCGGGTCGAGGTCGGTGATCTCCTCGTAGTAGCGCTCGTCGTTGATGTCGCCGCGGGGGACCTCCACGGGGCTGGACTCGTCGTCGACCAGGCGGACGAACGGGCCGAAGAAGTCCTCCTCGACGCGGGCCCGGCGTTCGAGGTGGTCGATCTGGACCTGCGACCCCGACTCGTAGGCCCTGTCCAGTGCCGTCCCGTCGACGCTCTCGCAGTACGACCTGACGACAGAGACACCATCGGCCGCCGCGATGGCCGTCCGCATAAACTGGTGACGGAGTTCGCATCCCGTCAGCACGACGACTTCCGTCATGCGCGAACGCATTCCCCAGGCGGGGATATATCTTGTCGTTCGCCGAACAGCGCCATCCCGGGTGTCGACGCAGACCCCTGAATAGTGCCGTCCCGGGTGCCGATAGCGGTCGCCCCTCAACTCCTGCGCTTCTCGTCGACCACGCCGAGGATCCGCTCGCGGGCGTTCCCCAGCGAGACGAGCGGCCGGGATTCGGCCGAGCGGAACTCCGAACCTTCGACGGCGTCGGTGATGGCGTCCGCGACCTCCGGGCCGTCCGTAAAGCGGACGTAATCGACAGGAGCCAGCGCCGAGAGGCCGTACTCCCAGAGGTCGCTGACGACGACGGGGATGCCGAGGACGGCACTCTCGACGAAGGCCGTCGAGGCGTTCGTGACCGCGACCCGCGAGTCCAGCAAGGCGTCGTCGATGTCGTCGAACTCGGTGACGTACTCGCCGTAGCCCCGGTCGTCGAACCACGCCCTGTCTTCGAGGGGGTGGAGTTTGACCGCCAGCGAGTAGTCCCGCTCTTCGCAGACTTTGACTGTGTCGTCGACGAGTCGTTCGAACTGCCGCTCGATCGCCTCGTCCGTGAGGCCATGCGAGCCACTGACGAAGAGGACGTCGTAGGAGGGGTCCCGGTCGTCGCTGTCGTCGGGGCGTTTCTCGGCGAGGTGTTCGTACCACGGGCTGCCGACCGTGCGGAAGTCCGCATCCGAGTGGACGTACGCCCGGAAGTTCGATTTCCAGGGGTCGCCCCACAGGAGGTAGGTCAGCGGCGCGAAGAAGGGCGCGGCCAGGATCTTGTCGCCCAGCGGCGGCTGGATGCCGTGCTGGTAGACGAACACCCGCTCGGGGTCGGTCGCGTCGATCAGATAGGGCATCGGCGAGAACGTGTGAATGGAGGGGTTCTCGGCGGTGAGCGGCCGGACGCTCTCGCGTTTGACGTACTCCAGGAGGACGAAGTTGTAGTAGAGCAACGCGTTCCCGAGACCGGGTTCGACCTCGTCGGTCGCGCGGAGTCGCCGCGTCAGCGTAAGTGCCGTCACGAGCGCGCGCAGAACCGCGAGGATGCCCACGCGGCCGTGGAGTTCGCGGTGGGTGACCGTCCGGTAGCCGTCGGCCTCCCACTCCTCGAGGTCGCTCGCCGCTGCGGGCGAACACAGGAGCACGACCGACTCGCCGCGTTCGCGGACCGCCTGTGCAACTTCGAGGAACGTGTGCGTCCGGTAGCCACGCGTCGACGTCATCGAGAAGACGTGGTCTGACGGACCGATGTCGAACGACCGGGCACCGCCGGTGACGACCCGGGCGAGATAGAGCAGTCGCGAGAGGACGAGGTAGCCGGTGATCACCACCGGAAAGAGCGGCGACGTGACGAACGGGATCTCACCGCTCTCGGAGATGTCGCGATCGTGGTACTGGAGGTGGGAGATACGATACCCGGCGTAGGCCAGGGGGTGGCGCTCGAAGAGGTCCGTCAGTTCGCGGAACCGCTCCTCGACCGGCTCGTCGAACCCCGACCCCTTCATCGGACGTGACCGGGCCGGGGCATCAGACGTACCCGAGGTTGTGGAGTCGCTGTTCGATCACCTGTTCGCCCATCTGCGTGCTGGAACGGGCTCCCTCGTCGACGATCTCGGGCCGCGGTTCGGACTCGATGACCGCCCACGGGACCGTCACCAGTTCGGGACACCTGAGCCCGGGTGGGTGGCCGTAGACGCGGATCGGCGGGATCGTCCGCTCGCCGAGCATGTTGCCGTGGTCGGACATGATGACCGTCCGCCCCGGCAACTGGTGGGCCAACTCGATGGCGTCGTCGAGGACGAACTCCAGGTTCTCACGGTAGCCCTCCCAGACCTCGTCCCGGTCGATCTCGCCGAGTTCGAGCGCGTGCCAGATGTTGTTCGGCGGGTCGGCCTCGGGGCCGTCGACGTCGCCCGGACGCCAGTGGGTCCGGTAGATCAGGTCCGGGCGGGGGACGAACGGCATGTGCGGTTGCATGAAGTGGGCGACCAGTCGCTTGTCGCCGTGGTCTTCCTGGGCCGCGAGCGTCTCTTCGACGACCGGGCCGGGGAGGATCGAGTGCGATTCGGGGTCGTAGCCGTCGACCCACACCTCGCGCAACTCGTGGAAGGCGCTGGGTGCTTCCTTGGACGTGACGGGGTTCGAGGTGACGTAGACGATGTCGCCGAAAGCCTTTCCTGCGAAGTTCTTCTGGGTCCAGGGGGTCGTGTTGCTGGCGTTCGACGTCACCCGGCGATACTCGTCGAACTCGTCGAGGTCGGCCACCTCTTCGAAGAGGTCCACACGGCAGGCGTCGAGGACGATCAGGCTATCCCAGTCCTCCTCGACGACCGAGATGCCGCCGTCGCGGTAGATAAACGGGTGGACCCGACTGACGAACTGGTCGAGGACCTGGTAGCGACGCCACCGCGGGTCGTCCCACTTCTCGGCGATGCGCCGGAGGGCGTAGCCGACGTTCATGACTGGCCCGTGGAGTGAGTGCAGAGCGGGACAGTCACGCTCGGCGCGTCACGATTCATTCCTCCCTGAGTCCGCCGGAAAGAGAAATAACTGTTACGTTACGGCGATAGCGAGACGAACGTCGACCCGTTGGGTGGTCTGTACCGGAATCGTGTGGTTCCTGCCGAGGAGTCGGGTCCAGGTGCGAGTCCTTGCCGAGTGTGAGTCCCCGGGAGCGGTTTCTGGTCCAGGTTTTTCGAGTCGAGCGCGACCGCAGGTCCACAGAACAGCCGAGCAGGCCGGCGTCGTCTCACCGACTGGCCGCGTGGTCGCAGACGAACCGGCGAAGCAGTTTGGCCGCCAGCGTCGCCGCCTGGCCGTCGTCACGGTCGTTGACTTCGACCACGTCGAACCCGTCGACGGCCGGTGCGAGTTCGCCGACGACCCGCCGCCCCTCCCGCGGAGTGAGTCCGAACGGCTCGGGCGTCCCGGTCCCCGGCGCGAACCCGGGGTCGAAGGCGTCGACGTCGACACTCAGGTAGACCGGACCGCCGGTCCCGTCGGGGGTCAAGCCGGGAACGTCCTCGGGCGTCCAGTCGGCCACCTCCTCGGGCGCGACGACGGTCACGTCCGCCTCGCCGGCGCGGTCCCACTCGGCTTCACTCCCGGTGCGGGCGCCGACGACGACGGCACGGTCGGCGACGTCGAGCGCGTGGTGGGTGACGGTGGCGTGGCTCAACTCGTCGCCGGCGTAGGACTCCCGGAGGTCCAGATGGGCGTCGAGACAGACGAACACGTCGGGGTCGACGGCGCGGACGCCGGCCACGGTGACGGTGTGTTCACCGCCGACGAGCAACGGCGTCGCCCCTTCGCCGCGAAAGTCGCCGAGCGTGCCCTCGAGGAACTGGAGGTACTCGGCGGGGTCGGCGGTCGGGCCAACGTCGCCGTGGTCGTAGACCGCGAGGTCGGTGAATCGCAGGCCAGTGTGGTGGTCGTAGTCGTCGAACCCCTGCGCGTGGTGGCGGACGCGGCGCGGTCCGAACCGGGCACCGGGTCGAAAAGAGGTCGAACGGTCGAGCGGCGCACCGACGAGCGCGTACTCGGCGATCCCGCGGTCGGCGGCCGCGCCGGGAAACATCTGACTCGATTCAGACGACCTTGCGCTGGTCTTCCATCTCCAGGTACTCGATGTCGTCGTCGGGCTGGAGACTGACGTCGTCGGGCAGCGCGAGCGTGATCGTCTCGTAGGTTTCGAGGTCCATGACCTGTGCCTCGTCGCCGTCGACGGAGACGACCTGTCCCTGCTTGCGGTTGATGATCGGGACGCGGATCTTGGCGTCGACCGGCTGGGAGAGGCTGCGTTTCTTGCCGTCGAAGACGCCCTTGGCGTCGACGCGGGCCTTCGCACTGCCGTGTTTGCCGGGCTTGGCCGTGCTGTACCCCGTGATCTTGCAGGCGACGCCGTCGATGTTGACGTAGCTACCCTCGTCGAGGTCACGTACCTCGACCTGCTTCGTTGCCATACTGCGTGGTATTCGATCGACCGGTATAAACCGTTTGGAACGCGCCTTGGAGCGAGCCCTGGAACGTGCTGACGGCCGCTTGGCGGGCGATCCGTGGCGGTCGGGCGTGGCTTCGGGGTGCCCTCGGGGCGGCTGCTACAGGACGAGCGCCGGGCCGAGAGCGACTCGACTCACTCCCGGTCGCGGCCCTCGCGCATGCTCTGGCGGGTGAACTGGGGCTGTGCGCCGATTCCTGTGCGCTCCCGGAGTGAATAGTAGAGCAGTATCGTGACGACCGCCGCGAGCACCGTCGTCACGCCGGCGGCGACGTACTCCTCGAAGACGAAGAGAAAGGCCGTCGAGAGCACCGCACTCGACAGGACGAGTCCGTAGACGATCCGGCGGGCAAACCGGCCGATGAGCCGCTGTGAGTCCCGAAGATCGACCTTGACTTCGAGGTCGCGGTTGCGCGCCTGGTCGAGGACCTCCTCCAGTTTGGGCGGCGTCCGGAGCGCCGACTGAGCGGCCTCGCCCGCTTCGTTCGCGCGGTCCTCGACGTACTGCCGGACGGTGTCCTCGAGGAAGCCCTGTTCGCGGAGGTACGTCGTGGCCACGTCGATGAAGTCGAAGTCCTCGTCGAGGGTGACACAGACCCCCTCGACGACAGTGGCGACCCGCAGGACGAGCGCCAGGTTCGCCGGGAGACGGAACGGGAAGTCGTAGATGGTGTCCTCGACCTGCTGGACGATCTGCTGGACGCGGTACTGTTCGATATCCTCGCCGCGGGCGTCGGCGATGGCGAGTTCGAGCACGTCGCCCATCACCTGCCGGTCGGCGTCGGGACTCAGCGTCCCCATCTCGACGAGCGTGTCGAGGATCGCCTGGATGTCCTGGTTGGCGACGGCGATGTAGAAGTCGACGATGCGGTCCTGGATGAACGGGTCGACGTAGCCGCTCATCCCGAAGTCGTAGAAGACGAGCGTTCCGTCGTCCTGGACGGCGAGGTTCCCGGGGTGTGGGTCCGCGTGGAAGACGCCGTCTTCGATGATCATCTGGAGGTACGCCCGCTGGAGCGTCTCCGCAAGCGCCGCACCGTCGATCTGGCGCTCGCTCAGGCCGTCCAGGTCCGTGATCTTCGTCCCGGGGACGTACTCCATCGTGAGAACACGCTCGGTCGAGCGACTCTCGTCGACCGACGGGATCCTGATGGCGTCGTCGTCGGCGAAGTTCGCGCGGATCTCCTGGAGCATCCGGGCTTCGCGCTCGTAGTCCATCTCCTGGTTGATGGTGCGGTCGAACTCGTCGGCGAGCGTCTCCAGCGAGAACGCCCGCGACTCGTCGACGAAGTACATGAGGATGGGCAGCGACCACCTGATAACCCGGAGGTCGGCCTCGACGAGGTCGCGGACGCCCGGCCGGCGCACCTTGACCGCGACGTCACCGTCTTCGGTCTCGGCGCGGTAGACCTGTCCCAGACTCGCACCGCTTATCGCCTCGGTGTCGAACTCCGAGAACCGGGAGTCGATGGGGCCCAGGTCCTCTTCGATCACGGCGCGAGCGTCCGACCACTCGGCTGGCGGGACGCGGTCCTGGAGTTCTTCGAGTTCGTCGATGTACTCCGGCGGGAGGACGTCCGGTCGAGTCGAGAGCAACTGGCCGAGTTTGATGAAGGTCGGCCCGAGCGTCAGGAGCGTCTCCAGCAGCGAGCGGGCACGCTTGCGGCGCTGCTCGGCACTCACGTCCCTGCCGCGGCCGAAGAGGAGGAAGCGATTGCGGTCGCGGAGGTAGGCGACGAGCAGCGGGAGAAACTGCCAGGCGACGAGAACGAACCGCCAGTATGCGCGGAGATTCACCGGGGGCACCTACCCGTCGATCGGGATCGGCGTCTCGGGCGTGTGCTCGGCTTTCGGGAGTTCGACCTCGAGGACGCCACGTTCGACGGTCCCCGAGGCCTCGGTCCCCGTGACGTCTGGGGGCAGGGGCAACTCGACGTCGAGAAAGAGCGCACGTTCCTCCTCGACGTAGTCGAACTCGATGGGGACGTCTTTCTCGCGGCGCGCCTCGACGCGCAGTTTGTTCCCCTCGACGCTTGCGTCGACCGTCCCGGCGGTCACGCCCGGCAGGTCGACGACCAGCAAGTAGGCGTCGTCGCTCTCGAGAACGTCGGCGAACACCGCGTCGGGCAACTCCCGCAACGCGTCACGCAGCGCTGACATACGCGCCGCTAGGACCGCCAGCGCGAAAAACCCCGCGGTGTCGCCACCGTGACTGGTCCTGTGCGTGATGTGTTGACACAGCATTTCTTGGGAGAAAAAATTTACTCGTATCCGGATTCACATCACTTATGCTGGACGGGGTCGGTCGTTCTCACATGGAGCTCAGGACGTACTTCGACGATTTCACGGAGAAGGACTGGCCACGGGCCCGGGAGGGGACGGTGCGGTTCGCGATGGTCGGGCTGGGCTGGTGGACGCTGGACTACGCCATCCCGGCGACGAACGAACTCGACCACCTGGAGACGACGGTCGTCGTCAGTTCCTCGACCGAGAAAGCCGAGGGGGTCGCCGACCAGCACGAGACCATCGAACACGGGCTGACCTACGACGAGTTCCAGGACGGCGCCGCGACGGAGGCCTACGACGCCGTCTACGTCGCGACGCCCAACGCCTTGCACCTTCCCTACGTCGAGACCGCGGCGGCGTACGACAAGGCCGTCTTCTGTGAGAAACCGATCGAGGCGAACGTCGACCGCGCCGAGAAACTCGTCGAAGCGGCGAGCGACATCACGCTGGGCGTCGAGTACCGCCTGCACGTCCAGCCCGCCGCGCGGATGATGCGCGAGCTCGTCGCCGAGGGGTTCGTCGGTGACGTGACCCACGTCCACGGGAACATGTCACAGCCGCTCATGGAGATCAACCCCAATCCCGACCAGTGGCGGCTCAACCCCGACCTGGCGGGCAAGGGCGGGTCGGTCACTGACCTCGGTGTCTACTCGATCAACACGACGCGGTTCGTGACCGGGAAGGATCCGATCGCCGTCTCCGGTGTGACCTGGAGCGGCACCGAACCGTTCACCTCGATCCCCGACGAGCGGGCCGCCTTCACCGTCGAGTTCCCCGACGGCGTACTCGCGTCGTGTACGGCCAGCCAGAACGCCCACAGCGCGAGCAACCTGCGGGTCATCGGCACCGAGGGCGAACTCCTCCTGGAAGACGCCTTCCTCGGCGGCGAGCGCGAACTGACGATCTCGCGCGGGGACACCACCATTACGACCGAGTTCGAGGGGATCCGCGAGACGAAACGCTCGCTGGAGCACTTCGGCGACCACGTCCTGACGGACACGCCCATCGAGCGCGACGGCCACCACGCCCTCGTCGACCAGTACGCTATCGACGCCGTCTACGAGGCCGCCGAGAACGGCGAGCGCGTCGAACTCGATTACTGAACGGGTTCGCCCGCAACTTCCGCCGGTCAGTCGACCGTCGGGAGTCGGACCTCGAGTACCGCCCCGGTCGGTTCGTTATCCCGTACGCGGACCGTCCCGCCGTACTGGTCGACGAGCGTGTCCACGAGGTAGAGTCCGATGCCGGTCCCCTGGCTTCCGAGTCCCCGTTCGCCCTTCCCGAAGACGGTCTCTTTCTGTTCGTCCGGTATTCCGGGTCCGTTGTCCGCGACCGCGACTGTCACCGCCCCCTCGCCTCGCTCACAGGATATCTCGACGACCGGTTGCTCGGAATCGTTGTGCTGGACGGCGTTGTTGAGCAGGTTCCGGAACACCGAGGGCAGCATCTCGTTGCCCTGTACTTCGAGGTTGGGCACCTCGCCGACCACGACGAACTCGGCCTCGGGGTACGATTCGCGGCGCCGGTCGAGTTCGTTCTCTAGCGTCGATTTCAGCGGAACCGGCTGTACCGGTAACTCCTTGTCACCGGTCAGTGTCTCGAGGTAGTCGCGCGCGATCTCGGTGAGTTCGACGACGTGTTGCCCCGAGGCGAGGATCTTCTCCAGGCGTTCGTGTCCGTCGTCGTCGAGGTCGCTCTCGAGCATCTCCGCCCACGCGAGAATTATCTGCATGTCGTTGCGGATGTCGTGACGGACGACCCGGTTCAGCGCCTCCAGTTCCTGTTCGCGACGCTTCTGTTCGGTGATGTCCGTGGAGACGCCGATGATCTCCGTCGGCGTTTCGGCCGGGTCCTGGAGGGTGAACTGCCGCGTCAGCGTCCACCGGACTTCGCCGTCGGGTCGGACGATCCGGATCTCGTACTCCATGTCGGTCAGTTCGTCCGGGGGCCGGGCCATCATCGACTGCAGTCGCTCGCGGTCAGCCGGGTGGACGCTCTCGACCAGCCGTGAGACGTCGTTTACGACTGCCTCGACGGGAATCCCCCAGATCTCTTCGAATCCCGCACTGATGTAGCCGAACTCCCCCGGTCCGGTCACTGTCCAGATGGCGATACCTTCGAGGTGGTCGACCAGCGACCGAAAGTCCTCGCGCTGGCTGAGCTGCTCCTCGGCCATACTCACTCCTGTAAACCCACACTAATAGTTCGCCCGGACGGTTCACTTTCCCGGGACTGTCGGTCCGGAACGGCCAACGCTCTTGTCGGTTCGTCCCCGAATAGCCAGCATGGACCGGGATCCTGGCCGGGGCCGACTCGCGGCGCTTCTCCTGTGTCTGCTCGTCGTCTCGGCCGGCTGTGCGGAGGTCGTCGACGGCGTCGCCGAACCCGGGTCGGACGCTCCCGGCGACGGACAGGACACAAGTGACGGTGCGAGCGACGGCAGGGAACTCTCCGTGACCGTCCTCACGGTCGTGGACGGCGACACGATCGACATCAGGTACGCCAACGGGACGACGGACACCGTCCGGATGCTCGGGATCGACACGCCGGAGGTCTACGGCGGGACCGACCCCGCGGAGTTCGAGGGCGTCCCAGATAGCCGGGCGGGCCGGGACTGTCTGGGCGACGCCGGCGACGCGGCGAGTACCGCCCTCCGCGACCGACTGGGGAGTGGCGAAGTGGACGTGACGCTCGTGCTCGACCCGCTCTCGGACGGTCGCGGCGACTACGGCCGCCTGCTCGCGTACGTCGAGGTGAACGGCACGGACGTCAACCGGTGGCTCGTCGCGGAGGGGTACGCCCGCGTCTACGACTCGACGTTCTCGCGCTCGGAGGAGTACTACGCCGCCGAGTCGGCCGCTCAGGACGCCGGTACCGGCCTCTGGACGTGTCGGTCACCCGAGTCGGCCACAGCTTTCGGCGCGGACTGGGGGACGCCCACCGAGAGCGGGCTCGTCGTCTCGACGCTCCACTACGACGCCGCGGGCAACGACAACGAGAACCTGAACGACGAGTACGTCGTCTTCGAGAACCGGGGCGACGAAACCTTCGCACTCGGCGGGTGGACGGTCCGCGACGAGGCGGGGCACACCTACGTGTTCCCCGACGGTTTCGCGCTCGGTCCTGGGGAACTAGTCACGCTCTACACCGGGAGCGGGACCGACACCGCGACAGAACTCTACTGGGGTCGGACCGGTGCGGTCTGGAACAACGGCGGCGACACGCTCACGCTCGTCGACGACTCGGGCGCGACCGTCCTCGAACGGAGCTACTGAGGGGCCCCGTCCGGCGCCGAGGCCGGCAGGTCTCAGCAGCACACGAGCGAGGGGGCCGGCGCCAACTCCTGCTGTCCGACGTCCCCGTCGTTCGGTGGAGAGCCCGGACGTTTTTGGTCGGGCCACACCTGCACAGCGACGATGACATCGCTCGCGTCCGCGAAGCCGGCGGTGCGAACGTTCACGGCGACGGTCGAGTCCGTCGACGACCGGAGCGTCGTGCTCGAGGAGACGTACTTCTACGCCGAGGGCGGCGGCCAGCCCGCCGACAGGGGAACCATCGACGGTATCGACGTGGCCGACGTCCAGCACGGCGCGGACGGAATCGTCCACGAACTCACAGAGGCGCCCGATTTCGAGCAGGGCGACACCGTAGAGGGGCTCGTCGACGACGCGTTTCGCACCTACTGTATGCGTGCCCACACCGCGAGTCACCTCCTCTACGGCGCGGGGCGGCGCGTGCTCGACGACCTCGGCTACGGCGGGTTCGACATCAGCGCCGAACTCACCGGCGCCGACGGCGACGGGTCGGGGGTCACCGTCGACGGCAAAGTCCGGGTCGACTTCGCGACCTCGACGGAGATCGACGACGCGACGCTGGTCGAACTCGAACGGCTGACCAACCGCGCGGTCTGGGACGCCTACGACGTCACCTGGGAGCAACTCCCCCGCGAGGAGGCGCTGGCCCGCGAGGACGTCGCGTTCAACACGAAGACCGAGGAGGGTATCGAGGGCGACACCGTGCGGGTCGTGACCATCGAGGACTGGGACGTCGCGGCCTGTGGCGGGACACACGTCAGTTCGACGATCGACGTCGGCCCCGTCACAGTGCTGGAACGGTCCAACCCCGGCGAGGGGCTGACCCGCGTCGAGTTCACGGTCGGCCTCCCTGCGATCGACCGGAGGGCGGAAAACCGCGAGCAATCGATGACCGCCGCCGCGGCGCTGGACACCCGCGTGGCCGACCTGCCGGAAGCCGTGGATCGCCTGCGCGAGGAACGCGACGAATTGGGAGCGGAACTCGACGCGCTCCGCGAGGACCTGGTCGAGGCGCGACTGAGCGAACTCCGCGAGGACGCCGTTGAGAAGGAGGGAGCGCGCTGGCTGGTCGGGACCGTGCCTGGACTGGACGCCAACGGACTGGCTGACCGCGCCCAGGCGATCGCCGGCGAGGACGCTGACGTGGTCGCACTCGTCGGCACAGACGGGCAGTATTTCGCCGTCGCGACCGCAGGCGAGGTCGACGCTGGTGACGTCGTCGACGAGGTGACCGACGAGTTCGGCGGCGGCGGTGGCGGGAGTCCGACCGTCGCACAGGGCGGTGGCCTCGGTGCCGACGCCGAGGCGGTCGTCGCCTACCTGCGCGAGTGAGTCAATCGGCCCCGCGATCGGGCTGGTCGGGCTCGCGGTAGACCGGTCTGAGGTCGGTCGCGTCCTTGCCGAAGCCGAGCCACACACTGAGTGCCGACGCCGCGAACACCAGATACACCGGGAAGATGAGCACGAGCGTGAATCCCAGGAGAGCCGGGTCCAGCAGACCCGCCCAGTAGAGCACCGCCGCCCCGACGAGGCCGACGATCGCGGCTGCAGTCATCCCGAGCCGGAACGCGTGGCGAGCGTTCGCGCCCGGGACCACTTTCAGAGTCGTCATTACCGGGACTCGGCGATGCGTCAATAAAACTCTGTCACTTGTTTTCGACGACTGAAACGTGTTCACACGGGACCCGGGTGAGACACTCTCTCGCGCTAGATTCGTCCGCGAGAGCGGGGCAGGGTCGGCACTGTTCGCGAGGGCGGACCGGTTCGCTACTCGCGGGACGCCTGCGGGACACTCGCAGTGAAGAGTCGGCAGAACCGCACTCGTCGGTGTGTCGGGCGGGTCGAGTACGCAGGGTTGGCTCAGTAGACCGCCCGGCGGATCTCGTCGCGGAGCGCCTCGAATTCGGCGAGGTACTCGCGGCGTTCCTCGCGGAGGTCGGCGATCCGCTCGTCGGCGTCGTCCAGTGCGTCACCGACAGAGAACCGACTCACGTCGAGGCCCGGAACCGAGTCGGGGACCGTGAGCCCGGTCGTCTCGTCCGCCGTCCAGTCGACACGCCCGCGACTCACTTCGCGCAGCAGCGTGACAGTGTCGGAGACACCGACGTCGCGGTCGCCGACGCTCCCGGTGTTGATCAGGAAACACTCGACGTCGAGGTCCGCGATGAGGTCCCGGAAGCGGTTGCCCTCCTCGCCTTCGGAGCCGACGATGAACGGGTTCGTCCCGACGACGCGGATGGCCTCGCCGGCACTGTCGGGGTCGCCGGCGCTGGTCTGGACCGATTCGCCGAGCATGAACGCCACCGCGGCCTCCTCCGGCGAGAGCTTCGCGATTGGCGGCATCGCGGGGTTCCGGGTGATGAAAAACACCTGATCGACGCGCGGGAGGTCGATCTCCTCGTCCGCCGAGGGGAGCCTGTCCCGACGCACGACGGCTCGGGCGTTCGACGTGTATCTGTCGCTGTCGAAGTCGACCGTCCCGTCGGGAGCGACGTCGACGTTCTCCAGCACGGCGGATTCGTCGGTCGTCGCCGCGTGGATATCGGGCTGTTCGTCGGCGTCGAGGCCGATCGTCTTGACGTAGAGTCCCTCGCCCTCGCTCCCGGCGACGGTGCCGTCGGGACGGAGCGCACAGACGTCGTCCTGGAGCATCGTCGCGTCGTCGGGGTCGTCGAGACCCAGTCCGTGGGCGGTCAGCGTCGACTTTCCGGTACCGGAGAGCCCGAGGAACACCTGGCCGACGGTCTCGAGAACGCCGTCGCCGTCGCCGTCACCGTTTTCGGTGTGGTCCTCGTCGCTGCTTCCTCGTTCGAGACGGACCTGCTTGGTCCCGGCGTGCAGGCCCAGCCCACCCTGGCGCTTGGCGTCGAACATGAACAGTCGCAGGAACGACTTCTTGGCCTCGCCGGTGTAGTCGGTCCCGAGGACGGCCGTGAAGCCCTCTTCGGGGAGGATCCGGATAGCGACCTCGTCGGCGTCCGGGAGCTGGACCGTCGTGAAGTCGGGTTCGGCACCCTCCGGTGCGGGTTCGAAGAGGCCGGCCCACGCCAGCGCGATGCGGGCGTACTCTTCCGGCACGTAGTACCGGCAGACGTAGCTGTTCTCCGGGTGGCGGCCGAGTCGGCGGTCGAGACAGAGCAGGTCGCGGTCGCCGACGGCGTCGATCGCCGTCTCGACGTGGTCGTAGTCGGCGGCGTCGAACTCGTGGTCCACGGCGTTTCGCGTCAGCGCCGCGTTGCGCGAGCGGTGCTCGCTCACGTAGGACGGGGAGCCGAACTCGGTGGTCGTCTCCGCCTCGCGCGCGAGCGTCCGCAACGACGCCAGCGACGGATCGTAGGTGACGGTCGTCGCCTCTCGGGGGTCAGGCAGCGGCTCTGTCGGTGACTGCCTCGCCAGCCCGTGTTGTGACATCGTACCCGTTCGATCACATTCGGGGATGATAAATCTAGTTTGTCAGGCGTACGTTTGCTAATCCATGCCATAAAATTAATTTTTCAAACACGAGTAAATCGTCGAGCCGGGTCGAGCGCGTACTCACTCGACCCGTTCGCGTGCGGCAGCGACCAGCAGCGGGAAGGTGATCGTCGCGTCGGCGTAGACGGAGGCGTTGCGCGCGGCTTTCTCCAGTTTGCCCCACGAGCGGGCCTCGTCGAGGGTCGCGCCCGAGAGCCCGCCCGTCTCGGGGGTGTCCATCGTCAGCTGGACGGCGTAGTCGTAGGCGTCGGGTGCGACCAGCATCGTCTGGAGCGTGTAGTTCTTCGGGACGCCCCCGCCCACGACCAGCGCGCCCGCCTCGTCGGCCTCGAACGCCTGGTCGGTGATGTCGTCCATGTCCGCCAGCGCGTCCAGCGTGAACGCCGACGTCTGGGAGTACATCCACGCCTGCAAGCCGAGTACGGAGTCCTGTATCGCGGGACAGTAGATCGGCACGTCGTGTTCGGAGGCGGCCGCGGCGATTCCCGGTCCCTCCGCGACGTCCTCTCGCTCGTTGACTTCGGCGTTCGCCCGGCCGAGTTCTTCGGTGAATCGCCGGATACTCACGGCGCCGCCACCGCGGCCGCTGCCACCGCCCCCGTCCCCTCCCTCGCCGGTCTCGCACTCGGCGGCGAGTGGCGGGAAGACTTCCTCGCGGAGGTGGGACTCGAACAGCGCGAAGTGTTCCTGGGGGAGATAGACGTTGTAGATCCGGTCGACGCCCTCGTCGCGGAGGCGCTCGTCGTGTTCGCGCTCGGTCTTGCCCTCGGCGTGGGCCTCGCCGTGGTGGTGTTTGCCGCCGATGGCCTCGATGGCGTCGTGGGTGAGGTTCGCGCCGGTCGTCACGAGCGCGTCGACGTGGCCGTCGCGGACCAGGTCGGCGACGATGCGGCGCATCCCCGTCGGGACCATCGCGCCCGCGAGACCGACGAAGACGGTGACGTCGTCGGCGAGCATCTCGCTGTAGACGTCGACGGCCTCGTGCATCGCGCTGGCACCGATGCCCGCCGACCCGTACTCTTCGGCGAGTTCGCCGACGGTCATGCCCGCCCGCGCCTCGGCGTGCCCGATGGGGTCGTGGGAGAACGTCTCGCGTGGCGTCTCGTCGTCTGTCATGCCCGAGTCTGCGAGAGCGATCGGTTTCAACGGCCCGGTTCGCTCGTGGTGCCCCAGGAGACGGTAGCTACCCGAACCGACAGAGTCTGGGTGCAAAATATAGAGCTCCTGTTGCTTCTCAAACGCCACTCGTCCTCGTGAGATGGAAGCCCTCGGGCCGCGAGCACGCCGAGGGCTTCCATCTCACGGCGTCAAGTGCGGTGTGGTCTACAGATCAGCTGTCTCGTTCGGTATCTGACCCGCCCGCTGATCACTCCGTCCGGTGGACTGGGGGCGCAAAGTCACAACCAACCGCACGAGAAATCCCTACCCGGGTTGCTCGACCGACAGCGCCGCGCCACAACACGAGGACCGATAGCTGTCGGCCTCGCTGACGAGTTTGCAGTCGCGATACCGACGTGCCACGAGGGCGGCACAGTCCCGACAGCGGAGGACGTACTTCGGGTCGGCAAAGACCGGGCAGTGGACGTCGGCGTCCAGATCGTCGGCCCGCGACTTGAACGCAGACCCGTGGTCGGTCGTCCCGAACCGCTGGTACTGTTCGAGGTGGACGAGTTCGTGGCGCAACACCGACTCCCACTCGGCGCGGTCGAACGTCTCGAACGCGCCCCATGTCAGCGACATCGTGGCCGGGAAGGGCCGTCCCTCGGCCTCGCGACCGCCGGCTGCCTCCGCGGCGTCCCAGTCGATCTCGGTGCCGACCTCGGCCGCGGGGATCTTCGGTCGCTTGACGGCCGCTGCGCGGCGTTTCGCCCGGGTGGAGACCTCCCACTCGACGGTGTCGAAGCGGACGTCGACGAACCGTTCGCGGCGCACCCGCTTGCAGTAGTCCCGCGACCACTCGACGAGTTCGTCCCGGGTGGTGACGTCGCCGTACGCCAGCGTCTCCATCTCTGGGAAGCGATCCGTCCCGTCCCGGCTTCAAGCCACCGGACGACCGTGTTCGACATCGCTCGCTGGTGAACTCGTCTCTATTCGACGGTGTCGGGAACGTCGTCTATCGCCGCCGCGTACTTTCGATAGTTGTTCCGAATGGTTACTTCGGTCAACCCTGCCGCGTACGCGATATCACTCTGGGTCGTCGAGTGTGCGTCCGAGTCGTTCATCGCGACGTAGAACGCCGCCGCGACTTCCGACATCGGGTTCGAACTCCCGTCCGTCTCGACCGCTTCGAGGAGTGTCTCCACCGTCGCACAGAGGTCCTGTTCGACGTCCACACCCAGCTGGCGAGCCGTGTAGGGGACGTAGTCGCTCGGCGCGACGATGAGGTCCGACGCGGAGAACGTCTCCGAGAGGTCCGTCTCCTGCATCAGCCGCTGGAACTTGTTTCGAATCGATCTGGGGCTCTCTCCGACTGCGTCGGCGATGTCCTGGAGCGGCCGCGGCGTCCCTGCCTCGATCGACGCGATACGGAACCCCGAACCGATCGTACTCTCGTGTGCTGCCCCGGCGACGATCCCGGCAGCGTGGGCTTTCGCGTACAGCGTCGCGGCACGGTAGACCACAGTCGCCGGGAGATGGAGCGACTCCGCGGCGTCGACGAACGTGGGAGCGAGTTCGAGGGCGAGCCGTTCCTGGTAATCGCGGTCGAACCGATGGAGATCGGTTCTGACGGGCTCCCCGTAGTTGAGCCGTTCGGCGACGGTTTCCGGGTCGATATCGGCGTCTCTGTCGAGCGCTGTCGTCGCTTCGGCCGCAGTCGCTTCGTCGACCGGCTCGTCGGCGGGCTCGAATTCGGGGATATGTGCCCCCCGGTCGCGCAGGCGGTCGACTGCCTCCCAGAACGTATCGCCCTCCGGGTAAGCCCGTACGTCCGTGAGGAGTCCGTCTTCGAGCGCCACCAGTTGCAGGGCGTCGAGTGCGACCATCCCCTCGCGGTAGATCCAGCCGTCCTCGAGCACGGCCAGTCGCGTCCCCGATTCACTGTCGACCCACGAGGGGTCGTACGAGCAGGTCCCGTCACCGCGTTGCTCGGTCCGGGTACTCCGCATGCGGATGTCCTTCGGGCGAGTCTGCTGGACCGCGTCGAACACGTCCTGGATGTCGTGTGTCGTCTCGATGTCCCGCAGTTGCTCGCGACTGCGTCTCGGCTCGACGGTCCCGCGGTCGGGCGTCTCACTACTGACCGACGCGAACTGCGCTTCGAGGTCGTCGAGTAGTTCCTCGCCGTCGGCTACGGTCCTCGGAGTTCCGGCGAGATGGTTCCCGGTCAGCGCGACGAACCGACTCCGGTCGTACACCTCGACACGCCCGCGCTCGTCGTCGTCGAGCGGACCGGTGAGCGATTTCACCCCGTCCGAAAGGCTCCCGTGGACGAAGAGGTGCAGGCCGGTGCCGGAGGTCGAGACGGCCGTGTACGACCCGCTCTGATCGACGAGCGCCTGTGCGGCCTGGGTGGGGCCCCCATCGTGGACGACGTCGTCGAGGTCGAGAAAGACGAGATCGTCCCCACGCGTCACCACGAAGGCGAGTTCGAGACCGTGTGGGAGTTTCGACTGCCACTGGCGCGCCTCGGCGAAGCTAACCCAGTTCGACGGGTCGGTCGCACTCACGTACTGCAGCGGGTCTCCGGTCTCCCACGGCGCACGTGGGATCTTTCGCCCGTCGTCCGTCGTCTTCCAGAGCAGCCACTGGTCGCGCTGTTTCAGTGCCGGCGGGAACGACCGCTCGGTATCCGCGTCCGGAGACCCGGCCGAACCGGCCCCAGCGGTATCCGAACCAGTCCCGGCTGTGTCGGGATCAGTCCCCGAAGAGTCTGTCGACGTGTCCGCATTCGTAGCGGCGTCTGTTCGCTCCGTTTGCGTCCCCGAGCCTCGATCCGTCTCCTCGCGTCTCCCGTCGGCCGCCCCTGTTGCGGTGTCGGATCCCCCTTTTTCGGCCACTTCACGGGCGTGGTCGCGAATTTTGGTCGCGAGACTGGTCCCGAGATACGGGACGGCGGTCAACTCGTCGATCGACGCCGTCGCGACGTCCTGGACCCGTTCGAACCCGGCTTCGAGGAGGAAATGCCGATAGCGCACCGAGTACTCGGTGAGTTCCGTCACGGAGTCGTCGGGACTGTCCCCGAAAAGCGACACCAGTGTCGGACGAGCCTCGTCGGGCGTGACGGTGACACCCGCGAGCGTGCCGTAGGCGTCGGCGACAGCCGCCCGCTCAGCGTTCAGCTCGGTCGCCAGTTCGGTGACGAACGTCTCGTATCCACACTCTTCCCGTGCCACGACGCGAATCGCCTCGGCGGACGAGTCACTCACCGTCGAGACCCGTGCTAGCTCCGGGAGTGGCGCCCGGGCGACGTCTTCGACGTCAGTATAGCCAGCCTCACTGAGTGCAGCCGCGCGCGTCTCACCGATACCCGGGACGCGAGCCAGCCGCTCCGGTGCTGTCGAGGGACTGGTGTCGGTCGACCCACTGTCGGGTTCCGACGAGGCAGTCGCCGTATCGGGTTCCGGCGAGGCAGTCGCTCCCCCCTCGGCGTGTGCGTCGCGGAACTCCCCGGAATGCCGAAATCCGAGTGCGTCCCACGTATGCTCCGAATCGTTCTGGTCGGTCACGTGATGGATGACGCGACTCAGCGTCCCACTGTACGAACAGTCGGAGACAGGACACGAGATGGTGTCTGGCCGGTCCATGGGTTCAGGTCTCCTTCAGATCGTCCAGATGCTGTAAAAACGTTGTTGGCCACGGGTCGGCGGCCGTCCCCTCCGCCTCACAGTCCGGTCGGGTGGTCGATAACCGTCGTCTCCAGGCCCCAGTCCTCGGCGAGTCCCCCGAGCGCCCGCACGCCGAACGTCTCCGTGGCGTAGTGGCCGGCGAGATAGACGTTGATACCGGCCTCGCGGGCCTCGTGGTAGACCTGCTGTTTGCCCTCGCCGGTGACGAACGCGTCCGCGCCCGCCGCGACGGCTTCGTCGAGCCAGTCGACGCCGCTCCCGGTGACGATGGCGACCTCTTCGACGGTCTCCGGGCCGAAATCGAGTACCTGTACGCTCTGGCCGCCGGTATCGAGGTGTTCGTCCAGCGTCGCGGCGAGTTCGTCCCGGCGCCAGGGGTCGATCGCGCTGCCGCGCTGGCCGATGTGGACCGGCCCCATCTCGCCGAAAGGCTCGCGGTCGTCCAGTTCGAGGAGGTCCGACACGCCGGCCGCGTTCCCGAGTTCCTGGTGGCCATCGAGCGGGAGGTGGGCGGCGTAGAGTGCGACGTCGTTCTCGATCAGGGGAGCGATCCGGCGGTAGTCGCGGCCGGTGACCCGTTCGATGCCGCCCCACGAGAGACCGTGGTGGACGACGAGCAGGTCGGCGTCGCGCTCGGCAGCCGTCTCGATGGTGGTTTCGGCGGCGTCGACGGCGACCGCGACTCGCTCGACCGACCCGTGGGCCGGACCGACCTGGAGGCCGTTCGCGCTCGCGTCGACGTCAGCGTAGTCACCGACGTCGAGACGCCTGTCGAACCGTTCTGTGACCGTCGCTACGTCCATAGCCCCCCTTCGCCGGTCACCCCCGTAGTGGTTGCGTCTCGCCGTCCCGGCAGTGGTCGCGTTTCGCCATCCCGGCAGTGGTCGCGTTTCGCCGTCCCGGCAGTGGTCGCGTTTCGCCGTCCCCGCCAGCGTCGTCGACCGCTCGCTACAGGTTTCCGACCTCGACGGGGACACGCATCCGGTGGCGGCGGGGCTCGAACCCGAGTTTCTCGTAGAATGCGATCGCCCGGTCGTTGTCGACGTGTACGTCCAGGGCGAGTTCGTCACAGTCCGCTTCCCGCGCCCGCTCCGTCGCTCTCCCGACAAGGTCCCGTGCGAGGCCGGTCCCGCGATACCCCTCGCGGACGAAGAGGTCGCCGATTACCAGCCTGTCCGGTCGGTCGAACACCGAAGGAGAGCGGTCGACCTCCGTCGCGACGAAGCCCACCAGGTGGCCTCCGGTCGACGCGAGCGGATCGACGTCGGTGTCTGTGCTGGCCTCACTGTCCGCGGAGTCGGCACTGCCCTCGCAGTCGGTGGAGTCGGTGCCTTCGTCGTCGGAGTCGTCCCCGGGTTCGCCGCCATCGTCGACGGCGACCCACAGTCGATAGCCCTCGGTGTCGAGACGGTCGAGTCTGAACGGGACTTCTTCCTCGACGATATCGACCTCGTCGTCGAGTTCGTGGTCTTCGGTCGTCACCTCGAGTTCGCGGTGGTAGGGCAGCCAGAGACGCCGGACGAACCGACGGACCGCCGCCTCCTCGGCCGGGAGTCCCCGGAGGTCCACGGTCACCGTCCTCAGCTCCAGTTGGAACCAGCCAGGAGTTCGCCCTCTTCCTCGCGGAGGAGGTCGTGTTTGACCGCCAGGTCGATCACTTTCTCGCAGTGCCGTGGCTGGACTTCGTAGGCGCTGGACGCGACAATGACGAAGTCGTCGCGGTCGACCGGGAACTCCCGGTTCTGGAGCAACCGCATCACGTTGGTGTTCTCGAGGCGACTCAGCGTGATATCCCGATCGCTCCCGCTTTCGTCGTCCGCTTCGTCCCCGTCGTTCGTCTCGCCGTCGTCACCGCCGCTCTGGTCCCCGCCGGTCGGCCGCCCGCCGGCTCGCTGTCCGCTCGTGTACGTCCGCTGGCGTGGCTCGTTCGAACGGCCCGGGTCTTCGGTGTCCGATCCATCGTTCGAACGAGTCCGGCCGCCCCCGGCGGAACTAGCTCCGGTGTCCGCGCTGGTGGGGCGTTCCTCGCCGTCCCTCGAATCGCCACCGACCGGGCGGAGGACGTCCTCGTCGTCGCCGAGAGTCGACCCGATGTCGGACTGTGGCGAGGAGCCGGTGTCCGCGTCGTCGCTGTCGGCAGGTCCGTCGTCGAAGTCGTCGTTCGCCCCTGGGGGTGTCTCACCGATTATCGAGGATGACCCGGTATCGGCGTCGTCGGCGTCGTCGGCGTCCTCCGGGACGTCCTCGCCGGCGTGTCCAGCGCTCTCGTCGCTATCGGCTACGACGACGTCCTCGTCCGTCTCCGGGTGGTCGGACGCCAGGTCCGCGCCCGCGACGGCGTTGGCGACCACCTCGACGACGGGGTCGAGTTTCCGCTTGCAGGTCGGACAGAGGACGATCGTCTGGCGGTCGTCGCCCGCCGGGGCGAGCGAGTCCGGGACCAGCGGGTACTCGTCGAGGGACGCGTCGAGGGCGTCACCACAGAAGTAACACGAGGAGAGCTGCTCCATACCTCGGGTCTCACGACCCACCGACGTAAAACGGTCGGTGGCACTCGGGACAGTGTGCTGTCGAAGGGGGTCGAAAACGCGGTCCGGGCAGCGCTCGTTCCTCAGTCGTCAGAATCCTCGAAGACGCCGCCGGGGACCCGGTCGCGGACGGACGGTGGGACCTCCTCGCGGGAGGTGTCCTCTCCCGTGAGTGCCGAGACGGGGACCTCATCGGGGCCGAACTCGGGGTCGAACAGCCGGAGCGCGGTGTTGATCGTCGACCAGTCGTCGTCCTCGGCGGCGTCGCGGAGGCTCTTCGTGGGCGCCGAGAGCAACTGGTTGACGATGGAATCTGCCATCGCCTCGACGACCTCGCGCTCCTCGGCGTCGAAATCGCCCCGGTCCAGGGCGGTGTCGAGTTCACGGGCCTTGACGCGCTCGGCTGACTCGTACATGGCCGAGATGACGTCGTCGGCGCGCTTGCGCTTGTACTGTTCGAGCAGGTGGGCGAACTCGACGTCGATCATCTCCTCGACCTGCGCGGCGGCGGCCGCGCGCTCCTTGCGGTTCTCGTCGGTGACGGACTCCAGTGCCTCGATGTCGTGGAGCGTGACGGCGTCGTGTTCGGCGGCGACCGGCGGGACGTCCCGCGGGCGGGCGATGTCGACGACGAACGTCTCGCCGGCGTCGGCGAACGTCCCGGGCTCGAAGACGTGGTCACCGCTGCCGGTCGCAGCGACGACGACCGACGCCTCGCCCAGCGTCTCGTCGAGTTCGTCCAGTCCGACGACGGTCGTCTCGACGTCAACGTGGGAGGCCAGCGCCCACGCCCGGTCGGACGACCGGTTGGCGACGTAGAGCGTCTCGACGTGGTCGGCGAGGCTCTTGGCGGCGAGTCGTCCCATATCGCCGGCGCCGACGACCAGCGCGGTGTCACCGAGTGCGCCTTCCGCTTCGGCGAGCGAGACGGCGGCACTCGCGACGGAGACGGACCCCTCGTTGATCGGCGTCTCGGTACGGGCGCGTTCGCCGACGCGAATGGCCTTGGTGATGCCCTGTTCGAGCACGGGACCGATGCCGTCGGCGGCGTGTGCGTCCTCGAAGGCGCCACCGACCTGGCCGATGATCTGGTCCTCGCCGACGACCAGCGACTCCAGACCGGCGGCGACGCGCATCAGGTGGCGCAGGCTCTCCTCGTGGCCCAGTTCGACGACGGCATCCTCGGGAACGCTGGAGAAAAAGGCGTCGAGGGCGGCCCGACCGTCCGCGGCGTCACCGGTGACGACGTAGGCCTCGACGCGGTTGCACGTCTGGAGGACGAACGCCTCCTCGACGCAGGGGATGTTGACGAGTTGAGCGACGCCAGTCTGCTGGCTCTCGACGGCGGCGGCCTCGATCTCGTCGATCGTCGCGTGGTCGTGTGCCACGCTCACACCCGAGATGACACCTCGTCCAGTCACAATGTCTCACCCGTCACGTCTTCGATCACGTCCACAGCTACTTGTCTGGGCTTCGGACTCCGACTATCTAAAGCCTTCCAAACTGCCGAGGACCTGACAACGGCCCGAACGGCCGCTCGCCGCTCCTGGACGGGAACGTCGCGTTCCTGCAGCTCCTCGCGCAACTGGCCGGTCAGTTCCGCCATCTCCCCGGCGTTCGAAAACTCCGATTCGATCTCCTCGCGGAGATAGCGACTGAGCGCGGGGCTCTGCCCGCCCGTCGCGACGGCGATGGTGACCGGGTCGTCCCGGACTGTGGCGGGGACGACGACGCTTCCCGGGTCACGCTCGCCGTGTTCGTCCGCACGGTTGACCAGGATCGACCGCTCGCGTGCCGCGGTCTCGATGGCGTGGTTGAGGGCCTCGTCGTCGGTAGCGGCGACGACCAGCGCGGGTTCCGTTCTGTCGATCCACCCGGGAACGTCGCCGATATCGGGTGTCGTGCGCACGCGCTCGACGTCTCCGAAGTCCCCGTCGGCGAACGTGGGACTGACGACGACTACGCGCGCCTCGCGGGCGAACCGGCGGGCTTTCCGCGCCCCGACGCGCCCGCCGCCGAAGACGAGGACTGTCTGCCCCTCGAAATCGTGGAGCAGCGGTATCATTCGGCCTCTCTGCTGGCTGTCTCCCGGTCGTCACCGGCGTCCGTTTCGGTGTCGGCTCCGTTTTCAGTGTTCGCGTCGGCGCGTTCTTCGAGGCGGATTCCGGTCTTTTTCAGAATATTCGTCGAGAACAGCGTGTCCCAGTCGTCGTCGCCGACGTCCCAGTACTCGGCCATCCGGTCGCGGACCTGCTCGACGCGCCGGTCGCTCTCCGCTTCGCTCCGGCCGTGGGTCATCGCGAAGAAGTTGTACGGCCAGACGCCCTCGTGGCGCGGCCGGCGATAGCAGTGCGTGACGAAGTCGAACGACGCGATCGCCGGCCCCACCTCGTCGACCACGTCGTCGGGCACGTTCCAGACGGTCATACCGTTCTCGCTGTAACCCAGCGCGTAGTGGTTCGGCACCGCGCCGACGCGCCGGACTTTCCCCTCGGCGTCGAAGCGCTTGATCGTCTCCAGCACCCACTCGACGTCCTCGCCGAGCGAGTCGGCGACGTCCCGGTACGGCGTCCGAGAGAGGGGGAGGCCGCCCTGAATCTCGACGACCAGATCCCGTTCTCGGGGCGTCAGACTGGCTGCGTCGGTGGGTTCGACGTCGGGCCCGGAATCCGGGAGTTCGGAGTCGGAATCCGGGAGTTCGGGACCCAGATCCGAGAGGTCCAGCCCGTCGTCGAGGTCTTCGAGCGGGCCCTCGACGGGGAACTTCGCGCCGACGTGGAACTCCCGCTGCTTGGGCATGTTGTACGTCTCCTGGCCGGTCTCGTCCTCGATCTCGGACAGGACCTCGTCGACTCGCTCCTCGTCGGCCACGGAGACGACGAACCAGACGTTGAGATGGGGGTGTTCACGCTCGTAGTTGTGCGCCACTTCGGGGTGGGCGTTGACCTGCTCGACCACTTCGTCGAAGCGCTCCTCGGGGGCGTGCATCGCGACCAGCGTCGCCGTCCCGCCGATAGCCTCGGCGTTTATCAGCGCGCCGAACCGGCTCAACACGCCGTCGTCGTCGAGCCGCACGATGCGTTCGTGGAGGTCCGCGGCCGAGACGTCGACGCCGTGTTCGCCGAGTGCGGCCGCCGCCGGTTCGTAGGGCTCGGCGACCACCGGGAATCCGCCCTGGAAAGCGTTCAGAATTGCGCGGTCCGTCGCGTCCAGGTCTGTCATACCCGGTTCTCGGGAGGGCACGCGTATAAACGGCGCGTCTGGCTGGACGGGATAGATCTTCCCCCTACTTAAACGACGATTCGACGAGACGGCGTGTGAGCAGATGACAACCCTTCGCTTTATACGTATTGTGACGGCACCTCCGCCGGTTAAAAGTGGGTAAATAAACGACACCACGGCAATCCTTTTATACTTGCAGAACTCGTATAATAAATAGTATCGGTGGCTTATCCACCCGTACGCTAACGCGGTCGTCGGGGACACGAGTGTGGCTCGACGGCGGCGTGGTCACACATGACAGGCGCTCGCACGGTCAGGCATCCGCGATGGTCCCCGTACGGAGCTGTGGTCGAAGAGACGACTGGCGACGCCTGGCGACGGGACGAGAGCCGCCGAGACGTCAGTCCGCGACGCCGTGGTCGTGGTTGCAGTCGCAACCGCAGTTACCGCTTCAGTCGCGGTCGCAGTTGCAGTCGCCGGCCGGACGGGCCGGCCCACGATAACACATGAACGACACGCACGACACCCTGGCGGAGTTGAGTCGAGAGTATCAGGACGCTATCCCGGCCGACCTGCGCGAGTATCGCAGTTTCGAGTGGTATCTCGACGAGCTCTACACCAGCCCGAAGGTCGCCCGTAACGCCCACCAGCGCGTCGCGGACATGTTCGACTTCTACGGCACCGAGTACGACGAGGACGACGGCGTCGTCGAGTACGAACTCGCCTCGGAAGACCCCGTCAACGACGGGGAGAACACCTTCTACGGACGGGTCATCCACGAAGCCATCCACGAGTTCGTCAACAAAGTCAAGTCGGGCGCCCGTGGGCTCGGGCCACAGAAGCGCATCAAACTGCTGCTGGGCCCGGTCGGGTCCGGGAAGTCCGATTTCGACCGGCAGGTCCGGCGCTACTTCGAACACTACACCACCCTCGACGACGGCCGGATGTACACGTTCAGGTGGACGAACCTCTGTGACGTCATCCACGACCAGGACCCCGCCGACGACGTCGTCCGCTCGCCGATGAACCAGGACCCTATCGTCCTTCTCCCACAGGAACAGCGCGACCGCGTGCTGGCGGACATCAACGAGGAACTCGACGCGCCCTACACCATCCGCAACGAGCAGGCGCTCGACCCGGCCAGCGAGTTCTACATGGACCGCCTCCTGGCGCATTACGACGACGACCTCCAGGCCGTCCTCGAGAACCACGTCGAGATCATGCGCCTCGTCGCGGACGAGAACATGCGACAGGCCATCGAGACGTTCGAACCCAAGGACAAGAAAAACCAGGACGAGACCGAACTCACTGGCGACGTCAACTACTCGAAGATCGCCGTCTACGGCGAGTCCGACCCGCGCGCGTTCGACTACTCGGGTGCGTTCTGTAACGCGAATCGCGGGCTGTTCTCCGGGGAGGAACTCCTGAAACTCCAGCGGGAGTTCCTCTACGACTTCCTGCACGCCACCCAGGAACAGACGATCAAGCCCAAGAACAACCCGCGGATCGACATCGACCAGGTGATCGTCGGGCGGACGAACATGCCCGAGTACAAGGACAAGAAAGGCGACGAGAAGATGGAGGCGTTCAACGACCGGACCAAACGGATCGATTTTCCGTACGTTCTCCAGTACGAGGCCGAGGCGCAGATCTACCGGAAGATGCTGCGCAACGCCGACCTGCCCGACATCATCGTCGAACCCCACACCCTGGAGATGGCCGGCCTCTTCGGCGTCCTCACGCGTATCGAGGAACCCGACACGGGTGCGGTCTCGCTGGTCCAGAAGGCCAAGGCCTACAACGGCGAGATCGACGAGGCCGAGGACATCGACGTGAAGAAACTGCGCGACGAGGCCGCCGAGAAAGCGGAGATCGGCGAGGGCATGGAGGGCGTCTCCCCGCGATTCATCGGCGACGAGATCGCCGAGGCCATCATGGACTCGATGCACCGCAGTCGGAACTTCCTCTCGCCGCTGACGACGTTCAACCACTTAGAAGAGAACCTCGAGAACCACGGCTCGATCCCCGAGGAACGGTTCGAGACCTACCACCGCTATCTCGAACTCGTCCGCGGGGAGTACAAGGACCGGGCCATCGAGGACGTCCGCCACGCGCTGGCCTACGACGTCGACGAGATACAGCGCCAGGGCGAGAAGTACATGGACCACGTGATGGCCTACATCGACGACGACACCGTCGAGGACGAGATCACGGGTCGCGAGCAGGAACCCGACGAGCAGTTCCTCCGCTCGGTCGAGGAGAAACTCGACCTGCCCGAAGACCGGAAAGACGACTTCCGCCAGGAAGTGTCGAACTGGGTCTCGCGCCGTGCGCGGGAGGGCGACACGTTCAACCCGCAGGACAACGACCGCCTGCGGCGGGCACTCGAACGCAAGCTCTGGGAGGACAAGAAACACAACATCAACTTCTCGGCGCTCGTGTCGAGCGGGGAGATGGACGACGAGGAGCGCAACCAGTGGATCGACGCGCTCATCGAACAGGGCTACTCCGAGGACGGCGCCGCGGAGGTGCTGGAGTTCGCCGGCGCCGAGGTCGCAAAGAGCGAGATGGAGGACTAGCGTGAGCGGGCGCGATTCCGGACCGAGTGGTCACGACTCCGACCGGAGTGGACGCGACTCCAGCCGGAGCGGGCGGAGCTCCGAGCCGAGCGGCCGGGACCCCGACCTGAGTGGACGCGACTACATCACCGAGGCCGACCGGTCGCTCGACCGGACCTACGAGGAGCCCCGCTCGCTCGCCGAGTACGTCGACCTGGTCTTCGAGCGGCCCGCGCTGGCGGCCCACGCCTCGAAGTACCTGCTGGCGGCCATCGAGGCGGCCGGCACCCGAACAGTCATCGAGGAAGGCGAGCAAAAAGAGCGCTATCGCTTCTTCGACGACCCGCACAACGACGGCGAGCACGCCATCCTCGGCAACACCGAAGTGCTCAACGCGTTCGTCGACGACCTGCGCTCCATCGCGGCTGGTCGGGGCAAAGACGAGAAGATCGTCTGGCTCGAAGGCCCCACCGCCACCGGGAAATCCGAACTCAAGCGCTGTCTCATCAACGGGCTCCGTGAGTTCTCGAAGACCGACGCCGGCCGGCGCTACACCGTCGAGTGGAACGTCGCCGGTGCGGGTGGGAGTGAGGCTGGACTCACCTACGCCGACGAGCCGGTTTCCGACGAGGACGACTGGTACGAGAGCCCCGTCCAGGCCCACCCCCTCACCGTGTTCCCGGAGGACGTCCGGGCGGACCTGGTCGCCGCTCTCAACGAACGCCTCGACGACCACATCCCCATCAGGCTCGACGTGGGTCTCGACCCGTTCTCGCGGGAAGCCTACGACTACCTCGAAGAGCAGTACCGCCGCGAGGGCGTCGAGGAACTCTTCACTGCGGTGACGGACCCCAGACACCTGCGCGTCAAGAACTACGTCGTCGACGTGGGCCAGGGCATCGGCGTCCTCCACTCCGAGGACGACGGCACCACGAAAGAACGGCTCGTCGGGGCGTGGATGCAGGGGATGCTCCGCGAACTCGACTCCCGCGGGCGCAAGAACCCGCAGGCCTTTTCCTACGACGGCGTGCTCTCGCAGGGCAACGGTCTGCTCACGGTCGTCGAGGACGCCGCCCAGCACGCCGACCTGCTCCAGAAACTGCTGAACGTCCCCGACGAAGGGTCGGTCAAGCTCGACAAAGGGATCGGGATGGACATCGACACCCAGCTGGTGATCATCTCGAACCCCGACCTCGAAGCCCAGCTCAACCAGCACGCCGAGCGCGAGGGCCAGGACCCGCTGAAGGCGCTCAAGCGCCGGCTCGACAAACACGAGTTCACGTACCTGACGAACCTCTCGCTGGAAGCCGAACTGCTCCGGCGGGAACTCACGAACGAGACGTCCGTCTGGACCGCCGACTCCTGGAGCGAACTCGACGAGTGGATCCAGGAGCCGCTGACGACGAGCGTGCGCGACGCCCACGACCGGGTCAACGAGAAGGAACTCGCCCCACACGCCATCGAAGCCGCCGCACTGTACGCCATCGTCACCCGCCTCGACGTCAGCGACGTCCCGAGCGGCCGTGACCTCGTGGACAAGGCGCTACTCTTCGACCGCGGGTTCCTCCAGGAGGGCGACGAACGGATCGACGCCGACGAGTTCGACTTCTCGGACGACGCCACCGACGGCGACCACGGCATCCCCGTGACGTTCACCCGCGATATCATCGCCGACCTCTTCCACGAGGAGCAGGACCGCCACCACGCGGACCTCCCGGTCGAGCACGTCGTCATGCCCCGGGACATCCTCGACGCGATGGCCGAGGGACTCGGCTCGGCCCCGGTCTTCTCGAACGCCGAGGCCGCCGAGTTCGAAGAGCGCGTGGTACCGGTCAAGAACCACGTCTTCGGTCGGCAGGAAGACGACGTCCTCGACGCGATGATGCGGGACAAGCGCGTCGACGAGGCCACCGTCGAGGACTACATCGAGCAGGTCTACGCGTGGGCGACCGACGAGCGCATCACGAACGACCGCGGGGAGTACGTCGACCCTGACCCCCTCCGGATGAAGGTCTTCGAGGTCGAACACCTCGGGCGCTTCGACGAGGACGACTACGCCGGCAACGAACCCACGCCCGCCGTCGAGTCCTTCCGCGAGGACAGGATCATCACGGCCCTGAACCGCCACGCCTGGCAGCGCCGCGACGAGGAGTTCCGCGTCGGTGACGTCTCGCCCAAGGAGATTCCCGTCATCCAGACAGTGCTGGGCAGTCACTCCTGGGACGACGTCAAACGCACCTACGAGGACTTCGACCCGCGCCAGTGGGACAACCCGCCGAGCGGCACCGAGACGGCGGACCTCAAGGAAAAGACGGTTCGCAACATGCAGGAACTGTTCGACTACAGCGAGGCGTCGGCCGAGTTGACGAGTCGCCACGTCATGAGTCAGGTGAGCTACCAATGGGACTGAACCCGAGCGAGGCGCGGCCGGTCGATGGCCGCGCGAACGCAACGAGCGAGCGTGACCGCGAGGTGACCGACCGATGGGGCTGAGAGAGGACCTCGAACGCTACCGCGAGGTGGGTGAACAGCGCCGCCAGGACCTCGCCGAGTTCATCCAGTACGGCGACCTCGGCGCGAGCCGGCCCGACTCGGTGCAGATACCGATCAAGATCGTCGACCTCCCGGAGTTCGCCTACGACCAGCGCGACAAGGGCGGGGTCGGCAAGGGTGACGCCTCGGAGGGCGACCCCGTCGATACACAGCCCCAGCCGGGAGACGGGGACGGCGACGAGGACGGCGACCCCGGCGAGGAGGGCGGCGAACACGAGTACTACGAGATGGACCCCGAGGAGTTCGCCCAGGAACTCGACGAGCGCCTCGGCCTCGACCTGGACCCGAAGGGCAAGAAAGTCGTCGAGGAGACCGAGGGCGACTTCACCGACATCACGAGAACGGGACCGAGTTCCACGCTGGACTTCGAGCGACTGTTCAAGAAGGGACTCAAGCGCAAGCTCGCGATGGACTTCGACGAGGAGTACGTCCGTGAGGCGCTCAAGGTCGACGGCTGGGGCCCCGCCACTGTCTACGAGTGGGCGCGGGGCGAGCACATCCCCGTCTCGAAGTCCTGGCTCGAAGACGCATACGACGACCTGCCGGCCGACGAGAAGGGGGCGTGGGACAGCATCGAGGAGATGGAGGAAAACGTCGAGGCCGAGGACACCGCGGCCCGCATCCGCCGGGAGGGCGTCGACCAGGTGCCCTTCCGCCGGGAGGACGAGCGCTATCGCTACCCGGAGATCGTCGAGGAGCGCGAGAAGAACGTCGTCGTCGTCAACATCCGCGACGTCTCCGGGAGCATGCGCCAGAAGAAACGGGAACTCGTCGAGCGAACCTTCACGCCCCTCGACTGGTATCTCCAGGGTAAGTACGACAACGCCGAGTTCGTCTACATCGCCCACGACGCCGACGCCTGGGAGGTCGACCGCGACGAGTTCTTCGGCATCCGTTCGGGTGGCGGGACGCGCATCTCCAGCGCCTACGACCTGGCCGCCGAACTCTTGGAGGAGTACCCCTGGAGCGAGTGGAACCGCTACGTCTTCGCCGCGGGGGACTCCGAGAACTCCTCGAACGACACCGAAGAGGGCGTCATCCCGATGATGGAGCAGATCCCCGCGAACCTCCACGCCTACGTGGAGACGCAACCGAGCGGCAACGCGATCAACGCGACCCACGCCGAGGAGGTCGAGCGCCACTTCCGGGACGCGGGCAACGTCGCCGTCGCCTACGTCTCGGGACCGGACGACGTCGTCGACGCAATCGAGACCATCCTCAGCACGGAGAGTGAGCAGGAATGAACCCGAGCGAGACGCCGAGGGAGGCACACGCATGAACTACGACCGCGTCGAGGCCCAGCGCATCGCCGCCGACCTCGAAGAACCAGTCCGCGAGGCGCGCAACCTCGCACGGACGTTCGGGCTCGACCCCTACGAGGTGAACTACTGGATCGTCGACTACGACGAGATGAACGAACTCATCGCCTACGGCGGGTTCCAGCGGCGGTACCCCCACTGGCGGTGGGGGATGGCCTACGACCGTCAGCAGAAACAGGGCCAGTTCCTCGGCGGGAAGGCCTTCGAGATCGTCAACAACGACAGCCCCAGTCACGCCTTCCTCCAGGAGTCGAACACCATCGCCGACCAGAAGGCCGTGATCACCCACGTCGAGGCCCACGCCGATTTCTTCGCCAACAACGAGTGGTTCGGGATGTTCTCCGACGAACCGGACGCCGCGGCCATGCTCGCGCGCCACGCCGACGCCATCGAGGAGATCATGTCCGACACCGACGTCGACCGCGGCGAGGTCGAGAAGTGGATCGACCACGTCCTCACCCTCGAAGACAACATCGACCAGCACGCACCTTACACCCCGGTCGACCCCGAGGTCAGCGAGGACCTCGACGACTCCGACATCGCCGACATCGCCGACCAGCTCGACGAACTCGACCTCTCGGAGGAGGTCAGAGGCCAGGTCTTCAATCAGGAGTGGCTCGACGCACAGAGCGAGAACGGCGACGACGTCACGTTCCCCGACGAACCCGAGCCAGATATCATCGGTTTCCTCCTCGCTCACGGGATGGCCTACGACGAGGAGGCCGACCGCGCCGTCGAGATGGCAGACTGGCAGCGCGAAGTACTGGAAATTCTCCGCCGGGAGGCGTACTACTTCGCGCCCCAGAAGATGACGAAGGTCATGAACGAGGGTCACGCCGCCTTCTGGGAGTCGGCGATGATGACCGGCGAGAACTTCGCTGGCGACGACGAGTTCGTCCTCTACGCAGACCACATGGCCCAGGTACTCGGGTCGCCGGGACTCAACCCCTACAAACTCGGCCTGGAGATCTGGCAGTACGTCGAGAGCACCGAGAACCGTCGGGAGGTCGTCGAACGACTGCTCCGCACCGAGGGGATCACCTGGCGCAACTTCCACGATACCGTCGACTTCGACGTCGTCCTCGACGAACTCGAACCGGACCCGGTCGTCGCCGCGATCGACCCCGACAGTCTCGACGCGCTCGACCCCGACGACCCCAGGATCGACGCCGAGGCACTGGAACAGGCCAGGAGTGGCGAGATCAACCTCGGAAAATATCCGTGGAAGGTGCTGACCTACGAGGGGATGGCCGAGCGGCACTACTCGCTGGTGAAGCGACAGAACCGCGGGTTCCTCAAGGCGGTGAGTCAGGCGGAACTCGAACGGGTCTCGCGGTACATGTTCGACGACTCGCGGTACGCATCCGTCGAGGAGGCTCTCGCGGACGTCGAGTACACCCGCGGGTGGGACCGCATGTTCGAGGTCCGGGAGAGTCACAACGACGTGACGTTCCTCGACGAGTTCCTCACCCAGGAGTTCGTCGACGACAACGACTACTTCACCTACGAGTACACCCACTCCTCGGGCGACTACCGCGTCACCTCGACGGACTACGAGGACGTCAAGAAGAAGCTCATGCTGGAGTTCACCAACTTCGGCAAACCCACCGTCGTCGTCGAGGACGGCAACTTCAACAACCGCAACGAACTCCTGCTCGCGCACCAGTACAACGGTATCATGCTCGATCTGAAGCAGGCCCGCGACGTCCTCGAACGGGTCTTCGAACTCTGGGGGCGCCCGGTCAACCTCAAGACCATCGTCAAGGAGTTCGACGAACACGACGTGGAAGTCGCTCGCCGCCGTGACCGGGAACCCGAACCCGAGGAGGTCGGGCGACTCCTGCGCTTCGACGGCGAGGAAGTGACGATGAAAGAACTCGCCTGGGAGGAAGTCTCCCACCTCGCGGCCGACGACGTCGACTACGACACCAAACCCGACGAGTGGCTGGCGTAGGGCTGACCGCACTCGATCTGCCGTTCGTTCTCGATCCCAACCGAGCAGTTTTCCCCCGTCGTTCCGACCTGTCGACCATGCCCGAGTTCACCGTTTCGACTGACGAGCGCACGCAGGCCATCGACGTGACTGACGAGGTGGCCACAGCGCTTCCCGACGACGCCGACGGCACCTGCACCGTCTTCGTCGAACACACGACCGCGGGCGTCGTCGTGCAGGAAGCCGAATCCCGACTATTGACCGATATCGAACGCGCGGTCGCGGGGCTGGTCCCCGACGAGGGCTGGCGTCACGACGAGATCGACGACAACGCCGACTCACACCTCCGCGCTTTGGTGTTGGGCGAACACGTCACCGTTCCCGTTGCCGACGGTGAACTCGACCTCGGAACGTGGCAGTCGGTAGTCTTCGTCGAGTGCGACGGGCCGCGCCAGCGAACCGTGCGGGTACTTACGGGCTGAGTTCTTCTTCGGTCTCGCGCGCACTCTCGTCGTAGATCCGGCGGATCGCCTCGGCGTGGGCGTCGCGGATGTTGCGCCGTTTCTTCTTCATCGAGGGCGTCAGGAGGTCCTCGTCGGAGGTCCACTCGGTGGGGACCAGGACGAACTTCTTGATCTTCTCGATGCGCTCCAGGTCCTCGTTGACTTCCTCGACGGCCTCGCCGACCCACTCGTGGACGCGGTCGTCCTCGCACATCGCCGCGTGACTCGCCGGCAGGTCGACGTCCTCGCTGTCGGCCCACCGTTGCAGCGCCTCGAAGTTCGGGACGAACAGCGCCCCGACGAACTTCTGGTCGTCCCCGACGACCATCACCTGGTCGACGCGGTCGTTCGTCGCGAAGCGGTCCTCGATGGGCTGTGGCGCCACGTTCTTGCCGGTCGAGAGGACGATGAGCTGTTTGAGGCGTTCCTTGTAGACCAGGTAGCCGTCGTCGGTCTGTTCGACGATGTCGCCCGTCCGGAAGAAGCCGTCCTCGTCGAAGGCGTCGGCGGTCTCCTCGGGCCGGTTCCAGTAGCCGTCTGTCACGTTCGGGCCGTCGACGAGCAACTCTCCGACGGTGCCCTCGGCGTCGGGGAACTGTCCCTCGGCGACCATCGACTCGTCGAGCTTCACGGCCTCGTCGACGACCGGCGGCCCCAGCGTGCCGGGACGGATGTCCTCGACGGGGTTGACCGAGACGACGGGCGCAGTCTCCGTCAGACCGTACCCCTCGACGATGGGCACGTCCATCCCGAGGAACAGTTCGGCGAGGTCCTTGCTCAGACTCCCGCCGCCGCTGACGAGGAAATCGACGTTCCCGCCGAGGCCCTCCCGGACAGTCCCATAGACGAGTCGGTCGGCGACGGCGTGTCTGGCCCGCAGTGTCGCACCCGGCTTCTCGGCGCGGGCGTACTCTTTCGCTACGTCGACGGCCCACTCGAAGATCCGGGCCTTGACGGGTGACTCGCTGGCCTGCTCGCGCATCCGGTCGAAGATGCGCTCGTAGACCCGCGGGACGCTCGCGCCGGTCGTCGGTTCGAGCAACTCGATGTCCTCGGCCACCGTGTCGGGGCTCTCGGCGTAGCCCACCGTCGCGCCCGCCGCGAACATCAGGTAGTGGCCCGCGAGGCGCTCGAAGACGTGCGCCAGCGGCAGGAAGGATATGGTCTCGGAGTTCCTGTCGAGCACGGGCATCTCCGGGTCCTTGTCGTCGCGGGGTCCCATCCGTGCCCAGCACTGGTGAGCGTTCGCCCGGAAGTTCTCGTGGGTCAGTCGAACGCCCTTGGGCTGGCCGGTCGTCCCCGAGGTGTAGATGAGACTCGCCAGGTCGCCCGCGTCGCGCCCGGCCAGCCACTCGTCGTAGGTCTCGCGGTCGAAGGTCTCGTCGCCGCGTTCGTAGACGTCGGCCAGCGTGTAGACGTCCTCGCGGTCGCTCCCGTGTTCGTCGATGACGACGACGAAATCGAGGTCCAGTTCGTCTTCGACTTCTTCGAGCGTCGAGAGCAGGTCAGCGTTCTCCAGCACGACGCCCGACGCACCGGGGTCGTCGAGCAGGTAGCGCACCTGGCGGGGAGAGGAGTCGGTGTAGACCGTCGTGACGACCCCGCCGGCGGCCAGGATGCCGAAATCCGAAAGCGCCCACTCCATACGCGTGTCGGCGTAGATACCCACCGCGTCGTCGTACCCCACACCCAGGTCGCGAAAGCCCGCAGCCAGTCGGCGGACGATGGCGCCCATCTCGTCGTAGGTGATGGCTGTGTACTCGCCGTCGGGCGCGGGTGGGACGACGTCGTCGGGGAGCGAACGCTCGTAGACGCCGCCCTTGTAGCGCTGGGCGTCCTCCTCGGCGTAAGCGTCGACAGCCCGGTCGAACAGCTGGGAGAGCGTCCCGTCGCCGATGACCTCGTCTTCGAAACGCTGCTCTGCCTCCCACCAGTCGGCGTCGGGTACGTGAGACATTAATTGTCATAGAGGGGCGTCCCCTAAATACGTTTTCTCGGATCCGGCGTTTCGAGGCGCTGTGAACCCGATACAACGACACTGGCGTTCATTCCCCGTCGGGGGTCACCGGGAATTCCAGCCGTGCTGTCGGGGCGAGGACGTACCTGTTCCGGGCCCGTAGGAGCGTTCTCCCGGGCCGACGAGAGCCGCGTCTCTGTACCGCATTCGGTCTGCCGTCCCTCGGTGTGCCAGGAGTCGCGGGACCGCCGGTTAGCAACCCCCTAGTAATCCGTCACCGCGGGGTACCGGACGCATGGCCTCGGCGCTCGGTCGCGAGCCCACTCCGGGCGACGTCGCGCCCGACGGGGTCTACCGCGGACTCCACGACGAGACGGAACGCACGACGACAGACCACCGATGCAGTCTCACGATCACAGTAGTGACTTACACGTGGGCGACCAGATCGACCCGGTCGAACTGTTTCACCTGCTCGACGACAGGTACGCGCGCATGATACTCAGAGAGACGACCCGAGAACCGATGTCGGCGAAAGTCCTCAGCGACGTGTGTGACGCGTCGCTCTCGACGATATACAGACGAGTCGACGCGTTGCAGGAACAGGATCTGATCGCCGAACGAACCGAACCCGACCCCGACGGGCACCACTACACCGTCTACGAAGCGAGCGTGAGTCACGTCGGTATCGAACTCGACGACGGGGACCTGAACGTCGTCGTCTCGAACGACGAGAACGAGAACCATGCCGAAGACGAGGACAAGAACGAGGACGGAGACGCCGTCGACCAGTTCACGCGGACGTGGACCGGCATCCGGGGTGGCGACGAATGAGTCTCGCCCTCCTGGCCGGAAAGGTGCTCACCGTGGCACTGGGATTTCTCGTCGCTCTCCGCGGTTTCCAGGGGTATCGACGCCACGAGAGCGAGCCGATGTTGTACCTGTCGGTCGGGTTCCTGTTCATCAGCGTCGGCGGCGTCATGGACTGTTCGTTCTTCACTATCCTCGCGATTCAGACGCCCTTTTCCGGGGTCCTCCAGACGGGGCTCGTGGCGATCGGGATGGCGTTCGTCCTCTACTCGATGTACCGGTGAACGCGGCTGCCGGCGGTAATCATCTCGTCGGAACGACGCTCACCCGCTCAGGTCGGGCGGACGACACACTCGCGGGGGTCGCCGGCGCGACCGAGGAAGACGAGGAGCACGAGGAGTCCGCCCAGTCGCAGCAGCGCGCCGTGAAACGGCATCGCCGCCAGTGCGCCCGCGAATCCCAGAAAGCCCAGCAGTCCAGCGCCACAGCTCGCACACCCCGACGCGAGCAGGCCGGGAACGACGCCCGCGAGGTCGGTCCCGCTCGAGACGCCCGCGATTTTGACCTGTGCGGCCGCGTTGACCACCGCGACGCCGGTGAGCGCGGCGTAGGCGACGATGACCCCCAGGCCGAGCGCTCCGTCGGACCGCCAGACGGTCTGGGTCAGCGAAACCACGACGTAATCGAACCAGTGCAGGCCCGCGCTCAGCATCTGGATCGTGAACTCCGGCATCGTGCTCGCGATCAGGACGAGGTACGTGAGGACGCCGACGACGGCCATCGCGACGAATCGGCGCGCGGACGAGGCGGGGTAGGCGAGCGCGCGCCCCAGACCGCGACCGAACCGCGACGCGTCGCGACCGAACCGTGACGCGATGGATTCGACGGTCATTGCCCGCCGATCGCCTCGATTTCGGCCTGGAACCGGTCGTAGGGCTGAGCGCCAGTGAGCGTCCGCGTCTCGCCGGAATCTCGCTCACAGAGGACGAAACCGGGGGTCACGGAGACGCCGTGGGATCCCGCCTGCTCGACGTCGGCCTCGACCGATGCCGCCACGGCCTCGCGGTGTGACTCCAGGCAAGAGTCGACAGCATCCGCGTCGACGCCGTCGACCGATTCCGTGAGCGCCAGGAGTTGCTCACGTGAGGCCCACCCCGAGTCGGGCTGTTCCTGTTCGTCGTAGACTGTCGCGTGCCAGCGGTGGTACGCGTCGGGCCGTGCGTCCTTGACCTGTCGCCAGACACACTTCGCCACCAGTGCGGCGATCCTCGAATCGCTTCCGACGTTGGGGAGTTCGAGGAAGACGGTTCTGAGCCTCCCCTCCGAGATCTCGTTTTCGACCAGTTTCGGCGCGGCGTTCTGTTCGAACCGGTTACAGAACGGACACTGGAAGTCGCTCCAGTAGTACATGTCCACCGGCGCGTCCGGGTCCCCCAGTATCGGGTTGCCCGCGAGGTCGATCCCCGTCGGCGTCGTCTCTGTGCTCGCGTAGACGAGGGTCCTCCCTCTCTCGGTTCCCGCCGGTTCCGCTCCCGCCGATTCCGTCCCCGTCGATTCTGTCCCTGTCCCTTCCGTCCCTGTCACGGAGTCCGTCGTACTCGTCCTCCGGGTGGGCCCTGCGGTCGAGCGCTCGGTCTCGGCTGGACCTGTCGTGACCGTTCCGTTCTGTTCGGCGGGTTGTGCGTCTCCGGACTCACCCCCCGACACGCAACCGGCGACGGCCGAGAGAGCTGTCGCGGCGCCACAGAGGACCGTCCGGCGAGAGGGTCTGGGTAGCGTCATCGTGAGGGAGACGACGAGTGGTGGTCGTGGTTCCTGCCGGCCGATTCGTGCTGCGTTCCGACTGTCGTGACGAACCAGTACACGACTCGAAGAACCGCCGACGACACCGTAAATACGGATCCACGTTCGCTGACTCAGCGAATCGCCGTCTGGCTTTATCAGTGACCTCTGGACTCACGGTTTCGATCCGCCCCGTGACTCCGGTATCCGTCGTTCGCCACGACGTCGTCGCTATCGAAAACGGATATACGAGCCGGGCGTGTACCCCGGCAGTATGAACGATCGGACGGCCGCGAACGACGGGTGGTTTGCGGGTCTGGATCCCGACGACGTCGCGGGCGCGAGCACCGCCATCAGGGAGGGGCGAGCCGACACCCCGGCGGACTGGCCGGCGCTCGCGGTCGAGTCGGGCTTCGCCGCGGACGCCGACGAGTACTACGACCGCCTCCACGAAGCGACCGTCGCGGCCGCCCGGGAACAGGTCCAGGAACGCGAACGCGCCGACGACCGACAACTGGTTCACGCGATCAGGGCGATGGACGACTCGCGCCGGACGGCAAACGAACTCGCCGAACGCGTCGCCGAGTGGGCGGGAAGTCGCTACGACGACGCCGACACTGGCGTCGAATACGCCCGCGAGCTGGCCGCAGATAGTCCGGACGAGGAGGACGAACCGCTCGACCCGGGCGCCGAACGGCTCCACGCCCTGGCGACCCGGACGGCCGACCTGGCCGACGAGGCGGACGAACTCGAACGGTTCGTCGAGACGGCGGCCCACGACGTGGCACCCAATCTCGCGGCGATGGCCGGGCCAGTGCTCGCGGCGCGACTGATATCGCTCGCCGGAGGTCTGGACGATCTTGCGAAGATGCCCTCCAGTACTGTCCAGGTACTGGGTGCCGAGGACGCCCTCTTTGCCCACCTGCGAGGGAACGCCCCCTCTCCGAAACACGGCGTCATCTACACCCACGAGTACGTCCGGGGCACCTCCGGGGGAGAGCGCGGGTCGGCCGCCCGCGCCGTCGCGGGGAAGCTCACCATCGCCGCGCGCGTCGACCACTACAGCGGCGAGCGCCGGTCGGACCTGGACGCCGAACTCGACGAGCGCATCCGCACCATCCGCCAGCGAGGTGACGACGAATGACACTCCCCGAGGGCGTCGAGCGGCGCGGGTTCGACGGGACCGAACGCCTCGCGACGCGGGGCGAACCGGTCTACGGCGAACCGACCGACGGCGAGTGGCGCGCGTGGAATCCACACCGCTCGAAACTCGGCGCGATGCTCGAACTCGGGCTCGATACGGGGCTCGTCGGCGGGGAGAACGTGCTCTATCTCGGCGCTGCGGCGGGGACTACGGTGAGTCACGTCGCCGACTTCGCCGGACCGACCTACGCCGTCGAGTTCGCCGCGCGGCCGATGCGGGACCTGCTGGACGCCGCCGAGTCGCGACCGCGCCTGTTCCCGCTGCTGGCCGACGCCCGCTCGCCCGAGGAGTACGCCCACGTCGTCGAACCGGTCGACGTGATCGTCCAGGACGTCGCCACGCGCGGGCAGGCAACCGTCGCGACCACGAACGCGCGCTTCCTCCGGGAGGACGGCCGCCTCCTCATGGCCGTCAAGGCCCGTAGCGAGGACGTCACGCGCGACCCCGCGGCGGTGTTTGCCGACGCGCTCGAAGAGTTGCGGGGGACTTACGAGATTCTCGACAGCGAGCGACTGACGCCGTACCACGACGACCACCTCGGCGTGGTGGCACGTCCGCTGTCCGAGCCGTGAGGCCACGACGTCGCTCGGTCGCTGTCACAACCGTGACGACGGGACGGCGCTCGTCGGCTGGCGGTCCTGCGACGCCTCGCCGGTAGTTCGCGTCACGGATCCCCGGGAGGGGAAGGTTTTAGCGCGCAGCGTCCCACGTCACGGCCGATGGACGAGCGGGGTTCGCGCGAGCACTTCACCCGGGCGGGGACGCTCGGCATCGAGGAGGAGTACTACGTCGTCGACGAGCAGGGCCGCCCCACCTCCGGGACGGACGAACTCGTCTACGAGTCCGAGCCACCGGAACTCCTCGACGGGCGACTCGACCACGAACTGTTCAAGTGCGTCATCGAGTCACAGACCCCCACGATCGAACCCGACGAGGACCCCCGCGAACACCTCCTCGCGGTGCGCCGGGCGCTGGTCGAGCACGCAAACGCTCACGGCTACGGAATCGCCGCCGCGGGACTCCACCCGCTGGCGAAGTGGCGCGAACTCGAACACGCCGAGAAACCGCGCTACCGTGCGCAACTCGACCGCATCCAGTACCCCCAGCACCGCAACACGACCGCCGGACTGCATATCCACGTCGGAGTCGACGACGCCGACAAGGCAGTGTGGATAGCAAACGAGAGCCGGGCCTACCTCCCGATGCTGCTCGCGCTCTCGGCGAACTCGCCGTACTGGAACGGCTTCGACACCGGGCTGGCCTCTGCCCGCGCGAAGATCTTCGAGGGGCTACCGAACACCGGCATGCCGACCCGATTCGAGGATTACGACGCCTTCGACCGCTACGAGCGCCGGATGGTCGAGTCGGGCAGCATCGACGACCGCGGCGAACTCTGGTTCGACGTGCGGCCCCACTCCGGACTGGGGACCGTGGAGGTACGGACGCCGGACGGGCAGGCCGACCCAGACCGCGTGCTGGCGTTCGTCGAGTACGTCGAGGCGCTGGTCGAGGACCTCGGCGCTCGCTACGAGGACGGCGAATCCGGTACCGAGGTCCGGCGCGAACTCCACGACGAGCACAAGTGGCGGGCGATCCGCCACGGCCGGGACGCCGAACTCTTCGGCCCCGACTTCGAGGAGACGGTGTCGCTGGGCGAACTCGTCGACCGCGAGGCCTCGCGACTGGGCGTCTCCGGTATCGTCGACGTCTACGAGGGCGAGAGCGGTGCCGACCAGCAGCGCCGGATCCGCGAGACCGAGGGCGTCGCCGCGCTCGCGGACTCGCTGGCGCTGGGCTACGAGTGAGCGCAGGCACCGTTTCGAGCGCCGGACCCTTCCGGGCACCGGACGTTCCCGCGGAGTGGAGTTCGTCGGCAAGGTTTTTACCCGGCAGGGGCTTGTGTCCTCATAGAGGCGACGTATGTCTACCGACGATCCAACAGACGACGGCGAGGGTACCGACAGTCCGGACGACGGGCCGGACGGCGGGGACGTGCGTGACCGTCTGGAGGAGGAAGCGGACAGGGCGGTCGAGCAGTTCGACGAGGGGATCGTCGACCTGCTCTCGTGGGTACTGGAGACGGAGACCCGCGCGCGAATCTACGTCTTTCTCCGGGAGCACCCCGAAAGCACGAGCGACGAGATCGCCGACGGGACGGGGCTGTATCCCAGCACGGTTCGCGAAGCACTCGCGGAACTGCACGACGAGGGGAAAGTGACCCGACACAAACGCGAGAGCGACGGCGCGGGCAACAACCCCTACGAGTACGCCGCGATGGCGCCCAGCGAACTCGTCGGGAACATCGTCGACGACGTTCAGGACCAGCTCAACACGGTGTTCAATCTCGACGACGCACTCGACGTGGACACACCGCCTGCTCCCAGCACTGACGAGGATCCCGTGACGATCACCGTCGAGGACGCCAGCGACGCCGACGACGACGAGGACGGCGACGAGAGCGGCGTAGACGTAGCAAACGACGAGACCGACGAGGAATCGGAGTCTGACGCAGACGAGGGCGATGCTGACAATACTGCCGGCGACGAGTAACGACACCCCGTGGAACGGAATCCCGTCGAACGGTGCCTCACCGTGGACCGCGTGAACGTGTCGCTCGGGAAGCGAGAGGCGAAGGCACTATATCCGGCGCAAAACAGGGACAGGATATGAAAGTCGCCCTGGGTGGGACGTTCGACCCGATCCACGACGGGCACCGCGCGCTGTTCGAGCGTGCGTTCGAACTCGGGGACGTCACGGTCGGCCTGACCAGCGACGACCTCGCGCCCAAGACCCGCGGGGACGAGCGCTACATCCGCCAGTTCGACGAACGCAGGCGTGATCTGGACGCCGAACTCGCGAACGTCGCCGAGAAGTTCGGCCGCACCTACGAGATCCGCGAACTGACCGAACCGACCGGCATCGCCACGGAACCGGGTTTCGACGCCCTCGTGGTCTCACCCGAGACCGAGACGGGCGGGCGCCACGTCAACGAGATCCGCGTCGATAACGGGCTCGAACCGCTCGACATCGAGGTCGTCGACCACGTCCGCGCCGAGGACGGCGAGATAATCTCCAGCACCCGCATCGTCAACGGCGAAATCGACGAACACGGGACACTGACACCCGATCGGGACGGGCGCGCTCGACCGGAGTCCCGCGACGCCACCGATTGAAGTCCCGCGACGTCCCCGAACGAAGTCCCGCGACGTCCCCGAACGAACGCATCAGTATCGGCTCCACTGTCGGCCTCGCGAACCCGATCGGGACACTGTCGTGCTCGTGGACCCGATCGGGAACGGGAGACGGATAGCGGAGCGAAGAACTGGGTTTGCGGAGTGATAGAGGGAGAGACTGACGGGAAGCGGTCGCGAGAGAGAAAGAGTGACAGAGAGCGGTTTCGGGTCGCGCGGTCGGCGTCACTGCTCCCAGCTATCGCGGTGAGTATCGCTACAGAAGTGTTCGGTCCGGACGCTCCCGTCTTCTACCCAGGTGACGACCCTGTGGTCGGGGTCCTCGACCAGTGGCTCGCCGCAGACGGCACACGTCGGTGCCTCCTCCTCGGACACGTCTTCGTTGAGGTCTGACGTCGGGTCGACCATCCTATCCGACCGGTACAGACGAACCCACTTAACCGCATACATCCGCTCCGATGGTCCGGAGGCGTTGGATTTTCCCGTCGAAAGGCGCTGGTGGGCCAGAAATCGCCCACCAGAACTGTAGAGGCCGAACCCAGCCGTCCCGCGTGACTGACTCAACGGTCGCGCGTGACCGACTCGCCGGGTGCCGTCGTGGCGCCCGCCGACAGACAGACGCCGGGGTCGAGGCTCGTGTTGATCCCCGTCTTGACGCCCGGACCGGCGACGACGCCGAACTTCCGTCGTCCCGTCGAAACCCGGTCGCCTTTGACGGTAAAGCGGACGTCCGCCCCGTCGTGGCGGAGGTTGGCCACCTGGGTCCCCGCCCCGAAGTTGACGTCCGTCCCGAGGACGCTGTCGCCGACGTACGAGAGATGTGGCACGGCCGAGTCGCGCATGAGGACGCTGTTTTTGATCTCGGCGCCGTTGCCGACGTGGGTGTCCTCACCGAGGAGTGTCGCGCCCCGGACGTACGCGTTCGGCCCGAGTTCCGCGCCGCTGCGTATCAGCGCCGGTCCCTCGACGACGACGCCCGCGTCGACGGTCGCACCCTCTTCGACGACGACGGTTCCCCGGAGGTCGGCGCTCGGGTGGACGTCGCCGGCGGTCTCGCGGTCGAGTTCGGCCAGTTTCCACTCGTTTGCTTCGAGCAGTTCCCACGGCCGGCCACAGCCCAGCCAGCGCTCGACCGTCACCGGTTCGACGCGGCGCTCCTCGATGACCCGCGCGAGGACGTCGGTTATCTCGTGTTCGCCCCGGTCGCTCATCGGGACGTCCAGCCAGTCGCGAGCCTCGGCGGGGAAGACGTACGCGCCGACGTTGACGAGGTTCGTCGACGGGTTCGAGGGCTTCTCGACGATGGTCGTGACGGCCCCGTCTTCGACCTGGACCACGCCGTAGTTCTCGGGTTCGTCGGCGCGATAGGTGCAGATAGCCGGTCCGTCTCTGCCGGCGTCGAGCAACGTGGCCACGGAGGCCTGGTCGTAGAGGTCGTCGCCGTTGAGCACGGCGAAGGGTCCGTCGAGGTGCTCGCGTGCGCAGGCGACCGCGTGGGCAGTCCCAAGCTGTTCGTCCTGGACGGCGTACTTGACGGGGACACCGCGATACTCCGACCCGAAGTACGACCGGACGTCCTCGGCTTCGTAGCCGACGACGAGGACGAGTTCGTCGACACCTCCGTCGACGGCGGCGTCGGCCGTGTGGGCGACGAGTGGGCGGTCGGCGACGGGTAACATCGGTTTCGGCGTCGACGCAGTCAGGGGGCGCATCCGTGTCCCTTCGCCAGCCGCGAGAAGCACCGCTTGCATGTGGCAAGCGAATTCCCGACGACTCAAAGAGCTATCGAAGCCAGAGGTGTCACTGCGCGAAGGTTGGGGCGGTTCCTGTCACCGGTATCCGAACGCTCGACGGCTCTAGCGGCGACGCATCAGAGGGGTGGTCGCGGAGTGTACGGTACGTGACCACTCATTTTGCCTCGACCCCATGCTAGCAGTACACACAGACAGCGTGGTTCCGGGGACTCGCCACCCGAAACAGCGGGCGGGATCGCCTCCGGGTCCGCCGAGCCAGTTCAGAACCATGCACGAGGAGTCTCTCGCGAGCGGTCGCGACGGGAGCGCGTTCGACCCGGGTCGCGAGGTCGAAGAACGACTCCTCGACGCCCTCGCCGGGTGATCGGTACGCCCTCGGCCGTTCGACCTTCTGTATTGGGGGGCGTTCGGCGCTCACCTCGCGGATACTTCAGCTGTCCTCTCGTGGATACGGGTGACTGGCAGTCCGCCCGGTCGCCCGCGCGACGGCCCCGAGCAACGGGAAGAGGACGCGCTGGACGGGCCGTGGCGGCCGTTCGAGCACGAGTACGTCCGGATAGTCGCGCAGCCAGAGCGCCGTCTGGAGGAGGCCGCCGCCCCCCGAGAGCGGGCCGACCGCGTGGGCGTAGGCGAACCGTTCGGTCTGGAACTCGCGTCACTGACCCGGCGGGACCACCTCGCGCCCGAACCGGGCGGGGTCGTCGCGCGTGTACGATGTGTGGGACGTCCCCGGCGGGACGGTGATCTCGTCCCCGGGACCGAGGCGATTCTCCACTCCGTCGACTCGCACGACCAGCGTCCCCTCGCGCACCGCGAAGCGCTCCTCGGTGGTCGGGTGGTAGTGCGACGGCGGCGGGTCGTGGTTCGCGGGCCGCCACTGGTCCCAGACCAGGCGCTCGCTCCCCGAGGCCGCCTCGTCGAACTCGATCCACTCGCCCGTTTCCGGGTCACTGATCTCCGTCGGTAGGTGCATGCGGTCGTGCTCTCGAACCGGTTCACGGGCCGGGTACGTCCACCGCGCCCACCTGTCTCAGCAGTCCCAGCACGTCGGGCTGGACCCACCGCTCGGCGATCTTCCCGTCTTCCATCCGGTGGAACACTGTGTTCCCGAACTCGACGTCGATCCCCGTGGGTTCGACCCCCATCAGCTCCCCCTCGTGTGTGCCGCGGATCGTCAGTCGCATCGCGACGCGGTCGTCCTCTGCGACGAGGTCCTCGAAGGTCACGTCGAAGTCCGGGAGCGCCTCGTGGATCGGTCGTTCGTACGATTTCAAGGCCGCCCTGCCCACGGGTTGGCCCAGCGGTGCGTGTGAGACCACGTCCCCGGTACAGATCTCGTCGAATACGTCGAACTCCCCCGACGAGACCGCCAGCGGATACTTTCGAACTGTCTCCTTGTGCCGTTCCTGTCGAGTGGCCATCGGGTCTCTCCCCCCGCCGAAACCGACCGGCACGCCCGAACCGTCGCAGACGGGCAGCAGGGTCGGCCCGTCGAGAGTGTGCTAGTTGCTGACGAGCCACACAGTATTGAGTGTTTCCGGGCGGCTCATGTTCGCCCCATGTCACCACGACACATACTTGTAGCCCCCTGACGTAGCTTCTGGGGGATGCCCGGGACAGAATCCACGCGGACGGCGCGCGGTGAGCCGACCGAAAGACTCCCCGACGAGGTGGTCGCGGACCTGCTCGCGGACGACCGCTGTCGACGGGTCCTGGCGGTGCTGGTCACGGCGGAGGACGCGCTGGCCGTCGACGACCTGGCGCGGTCGATGCTGGCCCGCGAGCGCGATGTCGAGCCCGCGGCAGTCGACGACGAGGCGGCCGCGACACTCCGGGAGGAACTCTTCCAGTGTTCGCTCCCGCGACTGACACCGACGGGGCTGGTCGAGTACGACTCGATGCTCGGGACCGTCGCGCTCGGGACCGACGACGAGCGGGTACGCTCCGCCATCGAGTCCTGACGGTCGTCGACAGCGTCGCTGTGTTCGCCCGCTTCGACCACTGGGTGAGTCGGGAGCATCGCTCGGCCGCCGGACAGCAACGAAACACACAAGACCGGCAGGGACTCACTCCCGGCCGTGACGAATACGCAGGTCACGCTCGTTCAGATCGACAACTACGGCCCCTGGACGGTCACCCCCGAACCCCGTCGAGAGGTGGACCTCCAGACGCTCCAGTCGCGGCTCTACGCCGACATCTCTCAACTCGTCGGCAACCGCGGCGGCTACGTCTTCTTCTCGCGGTTCGACAACATGGTCGCCGTCACCAACGGACTGGACCTGACCGACCACGAACTCCTCCAGGAGTCGGTCGGCAACCGCTACCCGGTGACGATGAGCCTCGGCGTCGCGACGGGGACGACACCGGTCGAGGCGCTGGGAACCGCGACGGAACTGCTCCAGGACGCCGGGAGCGCTCAGGACGAACACCGCCGGGAGATACTCCGTGGCCGCACCGTCGACGCCGATTTCCGGCAGGGGGACGACGTCCAGATCGCCCACTTCGACGTCGTCGACGCCACCGGCAAGTACACCGACCGGCTCAACGCCTTCGACACCTTCATCGAGATCGAACAGGCCTACGCCGAACTCATGCGCTACATGCGACGGGCCCACGACTCACTCGCGTTCTTCGTCGGTGGCGACAACGTCATCGCCGTCTGTCCCGACCTCGAACCGTCCGACTACCACGACGCGGTCGCCCACGTCGGCGACGCGGTGGACGTCGAACTCCAGGTCGGCGCCGGCCGCGGGCAGACCGCCGAGGAGGCCGGGATGGCTGCCAAACACGCCCTCGAAACCTCCCGATCGACCGGCGAAGCAGTCCACGTCGAGTGGGTCGACCCCCGACCGACTGATTGACCGATTCGACACCCAGCCCCCATCTACGGGAGGCTACCAGGACACCCAACCTCCCAACTACGAGGGAAGCCACAATAAACGTGGCGTGGGTAGCTTTTAGAGCACAACCGTGTTAGACACCAACATGGATGGCGACGTACCGGTCAGAGAAGTCATGGACGGCGAGTACGTGGGGGTGAGCGAGTCCGATACGGTCCGCGAGACGGCCGAGTTGTTGCTCTCTGAGGGTGTCGAGAGCGTCGTGGTACTCCGGGGGAGCGACCCAGTCGGACTCGTGACCCGCGGCGACGCGCTGTCGGCGTTCGTCTCCGGTGAGGGCGACGCGAGAGTCGCCGAGGCGATGCGGTCGACTGTTCCGACAGTGTCACCGGGTGCGACGCTCGGCGAGGCGGCCGACGAACTCGCGTCGCTGGACACCGGTCACCTGGTCGTCACCGACGGCAGCCAGCCCGTCGGCGTCCTCACCGAGCGCGATTTGGTGGCGGCGTCTCCGTTCGCCCCCGGTCGTGAATCCACCGGTCCGGTCACCGCGACGGTCGGACGGTCCGACGACCCCGACGTCGAGTACGGCGAACAGATGGACGACCAGTACGACGAAGACGACGAGGAGTTCGGCGGTAGCAGGCCCCCGGACCGCCAGTTCGAAGACCAGTCTATCTGTGAGGGCTGTGGCTCGCTCGCTCGCGATCTCTCCACGTTCAACGGCCAGTTGCTCTGTGTCGACTGTCGAGATATTTGACCTCTCGGGAGACAGTACTGACGGCTATCGTATCCAGTACGTGAACATCGTGTCGCTACGTGTGCCACTAACGGCCGAGATACGCCCTGGATAGGGTTCTGTCGTACCGGATATTCTACATCAAACGTTGCCACACCGTGAGTCACATACACATTTATATGTTGCCCAGGGCAACACAGAACCGAGATGGCGCGGAAAATACGACGACGGCAGATCATCCGGGGAATCGGTGCGGCAGGTATCGCGGGCCTGGCGGGGTGTACAGGCAACGGTGACGGTGGCGACGGTGCAGACGGGGGAGACGGTGGCGACGGCGGCGATGGCGGCGACGATGGAGGGACGCCAACGCCCGAGGGAACGCCGACTTCGACCCCAGAGGGGACGTCGACCGAGACGGCCGAGGGAACGCCGACCGAGACGGTCGCCGGTGACGTCGACCGGACCATCAGGGTCGGGATCCTGATGGGCGTGACCGGCGGGTTATCCGAGCTGGGGCCGCCGATCCGCCAGGCAGCGGAACTCGCCGCGGACTACATGGACGAGGAGAGCGACAGGTTCGCGATCGACTACCAGTTCGAGGACACCGCGACGGACCCCAACACCGGTATTCCGAACGCCGAAGCGCTCGTCAACTCCGGCTATCCGGCCATCGCCGGCGCGCTGTCCTCGACGGTGACGATCCAGGTCGCGAACAACGTCACGGTCCCCAACGGGATCGTCCAGTGTTCGCCCGCGAGCACGTCGCCGGCGATCACGACGCTGGAGGACAACGACTACCTCTACCGGACGACGCCGACCGACGCGCTCCAGAGCCAGGTGATGGTGCAGGTAGCGACGGAGCGCCTCGAGGCGTCGTCGACGGCGATCCTCGCGCTGAACAACGACTACGGCCAGGGGCTCGCGGACGCCTACGCCGAGAACTGGGAGTCCGCTGGAGGGACCGTCCAGAATCGCGTGAACTTCGAACCCGAGCAGGGCTCTTACACCTCCCAGCTGAGCACGGTGCTCCAGGACCAGCCCGACGTGATGATGGTCGTCGGCTACCCCGCCAGCGGCGTCCAGATCTTCCGGGACTTCTACAACGACTACTCACAGGACTTCTGTGACGTCATCGTCCCGGACGGCCTCCAGAGTCAGGACCTCCCGGGCGACGTCGGTAACTCGATGCGCAACGTCTGGGGGACGGCCCCGGCGTCGGTCGGTCCCGGCCGCGATGCGTTCGACTCGCTCTACCAGGACGCCTTCGACGCCAACCCGGCCGAGAGCCCGTTCACGGCCCAGTCGTTCGACGCCGTCGCGGTGCTCGCGCTGGCAAACGCCGCCGCCGGCGAGAACACCGGTTCCGCGATCCGTGACCAGATGAACGCCGTCGCCAACGAGGGTGGCGAGACGGTCACGCCGGACAACCTCGCCGAGGGGCTGGCGATGGCCGCTGACGGCACCGAGATAAACTACCAGGGCGCTGCCGGCGTAGTGCAGTTCGACGACGCCGGCGACATCGCTGCTGCGACCTACCAGCTCTACCGCTACCAGGAAGGCGGCTTCGAGAACATCGACCAGATCGACTTCTCGGCCTGACCGGCGCCGCAGTCAGCTCGGTCGGCCCGCCGGATCTTCTGTCCCTCGACGCGGTAACTCACCCGCCGAGGAACTGCTGGCGCACGCTCTCGTCGGCTAGGAGCGCGTCGCCGCTGTCCTCGAAGCGGTTCTCTCCCTGGACGAGGACGTACCCGCGGTCACACCGCCTGAGCGCCTCCTTGGCGTTCTGTTCGACCATCAACACGGCGGTGCCGCTCTCGTTGATGCCGTCGATGCGGTCGAACATCTCCTCGACGAGGTCCGGCGCCAGTCCGGCCGAGGGTTCGTCGAGCAAGAGCAGATCGGGGTCTAGCATGAGCGCCCGACCCATGGCGAGCATCTGCTGTTGCCCGCCGCTCAGCGTCCCGGCGCGCTGACTCTCGCGCTCCTCGAGCACCGGAAACCGGTCGTAAACCTCGGCGATCCGGTCTTCCGGGACTTCGTCGAGAATGTACGCGCCCATCTCCAGGTTCTCACGGACCGACAGCCCCGCGAACACGTTGTCGCTCTGGGGGACGTAACTCAGTCCGTGGTGGATGACGTCCTCGGGATTCTCGCCCGTGATCTCGCTCCCGTCGAACGTGACCGACCCGCCGAAGATCCGCGTGAGCCCGACGACCGACTTCATGACCGTGGACTTGCCGGCCCCGTTCGGCCCGACGACTGTCACGTACTCGCCGTCTGCAACGTCCAGGTCGACGCCGTCGAGGATCTGCAGGTCGCCGTAGCCCGCGTCCAGGTCCCGCACCGCCAGTAGCGAATCGGCGGCCACAGCGTCGGTGTCTGTTTCGTCGCCGCCCACGACGTCGGCGCCGGCGTTCCCGGCGTCGGTGTCAGCGCCTGCGGCGTCGGTGCCTGCGGCGTCACCGTCGGCGTTCTCGACGTCGCTCACAGTTCGTCCCCCAGGTAGGCGTCGATGACCCGTTCGTTGTTCCGGATCGCCTCGGGCGGACCCTCCGCGAGCACGCTTCCCTGGTGCATGACGATGACGTGCTCGCAGTTGTCCATGATGAGGTCCATGTCGTGTTCGACCAGCAGGAAGGTGAGGTTCTCCGACTCCCTGAGGCCGTGGATCCGGTCGAGCAACTTCTCTTCGAGGGTGGGGTTGACGCCGGCGAACGGTTCGTCGAGCAGTAGCAGGTCGGGGTCGGTCATCAGCGCCCGCGCGAGTTCGAGCAGTTTCCGCTGTCCGCCGCTCAGGTTCCCGGCGTGCTCGCCGGCGAGGTGGTCGATCTCGAACAGTTCCAGCGTCTCCCAGACCTCTTCGCGAAGGTCCCGCTCCTGGTCGCGTACCCGGCCCCGCAAACCCGGCAAGACGGCGTGTGAGAGGGTCTCCCCGACCTGTCCCTGGGGGGAGAGCATCAGGTTCTCCAGAACGGTCATCTCTTCGAGTTCGCGGGCGATCTGGAAGGTACGGACGAGCCCGCGGTTGGCGATCCGTGCGGTCCGCAGGCCGGTTATCTCCTCCCCACGGAAGGTGACCGATCCGCCGTCGGGTTCGTGGACGCCGGTGATGCAGTTGAACGTCGTCGACTTGCCGGCGCCGTTGGGCCCGATGAGCCCCGTGAGCGAGCCCTCCTCGACCTCGAAGGTTGCGCCGTCGACGGCCGTCACGCCCCCGAACCGCTTGACGAGGTCCTCGACGACCAGTTCGGACGGACCGGGGCTCTCGCCGGCCTCACCCGCAGTCGTCTCCGCAGTACCGTCGCCGGTCGCTTCCGTGGGTCGGTCCTCGCCAGTCGTCGCGGGTTCGCCGCCCTCTCCCGCTGGACTGGTGTCACTCATCGCCCTCACCCCCATCGGCCGCCGCGGCGTCGCGAGGTCGGTTCCCGTCTCGGTCGATCAGGGGAACGCTGGCTGCCACCTCCTTGCGATGGCCGAGCAGTCCCTGCGGTCTGTTCTGCATCAGGTAGACGAGTACGACACCCAGGAGGACGAACCGCAGTTCCTCGATGTTGCCGGCGGCGTAGGCGAGGAGTGGCCCGACCTCCAGAGCGAAGACGGGGCCGATGGCCGCGGCGAACGAACTGGGCGTGTCGCCGAGATTCAGCAGGTGCGAGAGGATGCGACTGACGAACAGCGGTCCCTGGAAGAGAAGACTGGCGAACAGCGCACCGCCCAGGACGCTCCCGGTGTTCGAACCGGCGCCGCCGATGATGAGCGCGACGAAGATGTAGAACGTCTGGATCGGGCGGAACGTCGTCGACGTGGGGTCGGTGAATCCGCGCTGGGCCTCCCAGAGGATACCACCGAGTCCCATCAGCGCACAGCCCAGCATGAACACCTTGATCTTGAACATCCGGGTGTCCTTGCCCAGCGAGTTGGCGACGAGTTCGTCCTCGCGGATGGCCTTGAGCACGCGCCCGAACGGGGAGTTTCCGACGCGAACGAGCAACCAGTAGAAGAGCGCGACGACACCGATGAGCAGCAGGGTGTACGCCAGCGAGACGACGACGGTCTCTCTGACGCCGGCGTTGACGAACGCTCCGAGGACGACCTCTCCGACGGCCGTCCGTTCACCCGCCGCTGGATTGCTCGGGTTCGTGTAGAAGATGCTCTTGACGGGTATCGACGGGTTGACCGGGATGTTCATCCCCCGACCCGCACCAGTCCCCAGGGCGACGTCGGGCAGTATCTCGACGCCGCGGACCTCGTAATCGAGGTTGGCGAACAGCGTGAACGACTCGAACTTCGTCGAGAGCAGGGTCAGCCGGATAATCTCCGAGAGCGCGACGGTGACGATGGCGAGGTAGTCCGCCCGGAGTCGCAGGGCGGGCAGCGCCGTCACGGCACCGACGAGTGCGGCGGCGAGCATCCCGCCGATAATCCCGACCCACAGCGGCAGACCGAGACCGGGCGGACTCCCCGTCGGCGGGACGGTCAACACGGCGAAGGCGTAGACGCCGATGGCCATGAACCCCGCGACGCCGATGTTGAACAGCCCGGTGTATCCCCAGTGGAGGTTCAGCGCCAGCACCATCATCGCGTACAGCGCCGTCCAGAAGGTGATCGTCTGGAGGTTCGCGACGACCGTGCCGAACGTCCCGCCTGCGGGCCCCACGAACGTGAATATCGTAAAGAGCAGGTAGATACTGCCCATCGTCGCGGCGATGAGGCCGACGTCGAGCAGCCACCGCGGGGTGTCCTCGAACCGGTCGAAGCGGTCGGCGAGCGTATCGGCGGCGCTCATGCGGTTCGCACCCCCCCGAAGAGGCCGTCGGGCTTGAGCAGGAGGACGAAGATCATGATCGCGAAGGCGGCGGCCGTCGACAGCGACGAGGGGATCCACACCAGCGAGACGGAACTCGTCAGGCCGATGAGCACGCCACCGACGATGGCGCCGTAGACGGATCCGATGCCGCCGAGGATCACCGCCGCGAAGATGAGAAGCAGGAGGACCCAGCCGAGGTTAAAGGAGAGGGTGCCCCGTTCCAGCGCGAGGAGGAACCCGGACGCACCGGCGAGGCCGCCGCCGACGACCCAGGTCGCGCGGACGACGCGCTCGGTCGGGATACCCGTGACGCGGGCCAGGTCCTGGTTGTCGGCCGTCGCGCGCATCGCCGTCCCGAGTTTCGTCCGCTGGAGCAGCAGGTGCAGGCCGTACATCAGGAGCAGTGACGTGACCACCAGCGTCACCTCGACGCTCGTGACCGAGATGATCTCCGCCGAGTACGCCCCCAGGTCGACGACGGGGAGTTCGACGTAGAAGGCGTCGGCGGGTGGCCCGTCGTTCTGTGCCACGATGAGCGTCGAGCGCTTGTTGACGAGCGCGATCTTGCCGTTCACGCCCCCGAGGATGAGTCGCTCCCCGCCCGCGGTGAGCCCGCGGTTCGAGGCGCCGAAGACGAAGTTGATCAGATATCGCAACGCCAGCGCGACCCCGATACTCGCGATGAGAAGCGAGATCCCCTCGGCGTCGCGCATCGGCCGGTAGACCACTCTGTCGAGGACGAGCGCGAGCGCGACCGTCGCGACGCCGGCCACCACCAGCCCCGCGAGGATGGCCAGTGGCGTCCCGAGGACGTTGATACCGAGGTCGCTCGAACTCGGCCCCTCGGGTGCGCCGCCGACCAGCGCGAGGTAGCCGACGTTGTCCGAGAGGTTGCCGGTGTTGAAACCGGCGATCAGCCAGGCGACGGCCCACCCGGCGAAGGCGCCACTCGTGATGTAGTCGCCGTGGGCGAAGTTCGCGAACCGGAGGATACTGTAGGTCATCGAGAGGCCGATCCCCGCGAGGCCGATCCCCAGTCCGACGACGATTCCGTCCCAGAGCAGCGTCAGCAGGCGTTCGAAAGCGAGTTCTCCCCCGAGCAGTCCGACCGGGCCGACGAACAGCCGGAACCCCGCCAGGCGAAAGAGGAGGTCGAGGACCACCAGTCCCCCCAGTGCCCCGACCAGTGCGAGTTTCGGCCGCTCGACCACCACCGAGCGAACCGACGCCAGTGAACCTGTGTCAACCCCGGACATGCATGCGTTCGTCATGTCCCTCCGCGCCGGACGATATAAATGGTGTGTCCTCGGGACCGCCCGTTCCGTCCCGCTGGTGCCGGAACTGTCTGTCACCCTGAGCGTGGGTCATTTCGCACGTCGCCGGTCCGTGTGTCACCCGATCCGCGCGTCGGCCGATCCGCGTGCTGCCGGTCTACGCCCAGGACCATCTGACACTCCCCTGGACCGTCTGACACTCCCCCGGACCGTCTGACACTCCTCTGGACCGTCTGACACTTTTCCGCGCTGTCGACCCGTCCGCAGGAAACCATTTGCCGGTCGACGCCCACTATCCGAGTCACATGGAGATTGTGCCCGGCACCACCGACGAGGCGGCGACTGTCGCGAACCTGTGGGTGTCGCTGGCCGAGGAACAGACCGACTACGGCTCACGCGTCGAGCCCGCGAGCAATCACGCGTCGGTCCGCGAGGCGGCCTCGCGCCACGCTGTCGCCGGCGGCCTGCTCGTCGCCCGTGTCGGCGAGGACGACGCCGACGCTGACGGTGACGCCGGTACCGGCGGGGACATCGTCGGGTTCGTCATGTTCCACGTCGAGGACGAGAGCGGCGGGGGGCGACGCGGCGTCGTCGAGAACCTCTACGTCCTCCCGGGGTACCGGAACCGCGGGATCGGCGGTCGACTCCTCGCGGGTGCCGAGCGACGGCTCGCCGACCGCGGCGCCGAATTCGTCTCGCTGGAAGCCATGGCCGACAACGAGGACGCCCGGCGGTTCTACCGTCGCCAGGGCTACGACGCCCACCGGGTCCGCCTGGAGAAACCACTCGAAAGCGATAACCTCTCAAAGGACGGGGGGTAAACGACTACTGCGCCAGGGGAGCTTGGGTGGTTCAAGCACTCGACTTGTAATCGAGAATCCCGGGGTTCGAATCCCTGCCCTGGCTCGTTTCTCCGATCCCCAGGCATAGAGTCAGTCATACGTCCAGTTACAGCCCTGCCTCTCCGATACCCACATTCAAGTACGATCGGACGACCAGCCGGGGCCATGAGCTTCGTACTCGGTCGCGACCACACTGGAGGGCCCGTCGCCGATATCGGAGTCTACCGGGCGCTCGACGGCAGCGACGGCGCCCCGGTCACGCTGGACTTCGACAGGCCCCACGCCGTGACGGTCGTCGGCAAGCGCGGCTACGGCAAGTCACACACGCTGGCGGTCCTCGCCGAGGAACTGGCCACGACCCCGGGGCTGGCACCCGTCGTCGTCGACCCGATGGGGGCGTTCGAACCGCTCGCTGCCCAGGACGAGATCGCCGCGACCGTCACGACGGACCCGACCGTCGACCCCGCTGCACTGGACCCGGCGTCGTGGTGTCCGCTGGTCGGTCTGTCGCCCGAAAGCGGCGCCGGGAGCCTCGTCTGGAACGCCGCCCGGGCCGCGGACACGCTCGCAGGTATGACCGACCACGTCGACCTCGCGGACGCGCCGGCCGCCGACGTCCGCGCGGCGCGCAACCACCTCGCGATGGCCCAGGCCTGGGACGTCTTCGACCCCGACGGCTTCGGAGCCGCGGACCTTGGGGGCGGTGGCGTAACGGTCCTCGACTGCTCGGGTCTCGATTCGGGGCCGATGAACGCCGTCGCGCGGGTCGTCGCCGAGACGTGTTACCGGGCCCGCGTCGACGAGCGTGTCGAGCGACTCCCGTGGTTACTCGTGGACGAGGCGCACGCCTTCTTCGACGGCATCGCCGCGGAGGCGCTCGAAACGCTGCTGACCCGCGGCCGGGCACCCGGTGTCAGTCTCGTCGTCGCGACCCAGCGCCCGAGTGCGGTCCCTGACGTCTGTCTCTCACAGACGGACGTGCTCCTCGCCCACCGACTCACGTCGGAGGAAGACGTCGCGGCACTGGAGTCGGCCCGCCCGACCTACGTCGACCGGTCGTTCGCCGCGCGCATGCCGACTGACGTGGGCGGTGCAGTCGTGGTCGACGATGCGACGGAGACAGCCCACGCGGTTCGAATCCGCGACCGACGGACGCCCCGCGGCGGCGAGAGCCCGCGAGCGAGCGAGGCGGGACCGACGGACTGACGGCTCTCGCCCGTGGTGAAAGAGACGAGAAGATTCCCGAGAGGCCTCAGTACGTGCCGCTAAGCGGGTTGTACGTGCCGTTGATGTCCCAGTCGTGCAGACAGTAGGGGGTGCCGGACTGGCGGTCGCCGTCCTCGTCGGTTACGACGGTCCAGGCCCCGCGTTCGGGGTCGTACTCGTCGCGTCGCCCACAGCGCTCGCAGGTTCGCTCCCTCGGTGCCTTGATCGTCACCATGGCCGGATATGGGCGCCCCCGGGTAATGAAACTCGCGCACCCGGTCGGCCAGTCGCCCACCCGGTCGGCCGTCCGGGTCGAGCGGTTTAGAAGTCGGGGAGGTCGTCGGGCGCTTCGTACTCGGTCTCCCAGTCGACGTAGTCGTCTTTCAGCACGTCACAGACGACCTGTCCGAGTTCGGTCAACCCGGCGTTGATTGACGACACGGTGCCCCAGGACTGCAGGTCGGGGTGGATATCGCGCTGTTTCCAGTCCTCGGGGATGCCGGGCGCGTGATAGCCGACTCGCTCGGCGTAGGAGTCCCAGAAGAAGTCGAACCGGTCGATCAGGTCCAGGTCCCGCACGATGTCGAAGGTGGTCCGGTCCATGGTGGTGTCCACAGCCCACTCCTCGAAGGCCTGGTCCCAGGCACCGGCTTCGAGGAACGCCGACAGCTCTTCGCGCCGGTAATCCGCGTCCTCGGCGACCTGCGCGTCCTCGTACTCGTTGGGGTCGATCGCCTGGAGTTCGGGCGGGTCGGGCGGATCGACGTCGAGAGTCATGTTCGGACAGTCGGTCACGTCGGGGATAAGTCGACCGGCTGACGCGGATCGTTCGTGAGTCGCCAGCGACCAGTCACACGCCTTCGACGATCCCGGTCAGTTTCGTGGCGTCGAGGCGGACGATGTTGAAGTCCATGTCGCCCGACGGTCGGTGGTGAACCCGGAAATACGGGATGTCGAGCCCGTCCACCGCCTCGACGATCGACGAATCGAGACTGGATTCCGAGGCGCGCGCCAGCGGCCCCTCCATCACGACGCTCTGCCAGCCCTCGTCGGTCCGGTCGTAGACGACGAACGACGCGGTGTCGACGGCGTCGAGATAGCGGCGCTTCTGGCTGTCGGCGGCGTACCCGAAACGGAAGTAGACGGCCGCTTCGTCCTCGTCGTAGTCGAACGAGACCGGGATCGAGTAGGCGTCGTCCCCGTCGGCCAGCGAGAGCACGCCCGTGTGCTGACTGTCGAGGAACTCGGCGATCTCGATGGCGTCCATCTCGCGTCGAGTGCGTTCTGCCATGTCTGTGTATCGTTACCAGTCGACATTAATTCGTCGTGGCCCTTCCCGCCAGATAGGAATCTCGGCGTTTCCTGGCACATCGAACCCGGCGGAGACCGTCAGCAGCCATCGAGCGCCTCGGCACGGAGCCGTTCGCCGCGTTCGGAATCGACGGACAGTTCAGGGACCGGCGTCGGCTCCCGTCCCTCGTCGACGGCGACGTAGACGGCGTAGGACTCGGTGGTGAACTCGCGCTCGCCGGTCCGGGGGTTCTCGCGGTGGACACGGACCCGGACGCGTACGCTCGTGCGACCGGCGTCGTAGACGTAGGCCTCGACGACGGCAGCCTCGCCGAGCGGGATCGGGCGGCGGAACTCGACGCCGTCGATGCTGGCCGTGACGCAGTTCTCGCCGGCAAAGCGCATCGCGGACATCGCGCCGAGTTCGTCCATCCACTTGAGTACGTTCCCGCCGTGTGTCGTGCCGAGCGAGTTTGCGTGGTTGGGCTGGACCAGCCAGCGATTCTCCAGGTAGGTGTCCAGCAGGTCGGGCATCGGTCTGCCATCGGCCGCGGCCCGGTTAAACGCTGTTCTCTCTGAACCTCGTCTTCGCTCTGTGCGAATGCAGTGGGATTTATACTCCGGCGAGGCAGGTGACAGCGTATGGATAGCGTTGACGTCGCCATCGTGGGCGGGGGCCCCGGCGGATCGTCGGCTGCCCGTGCCGCCGCCGCGGAGGGCGCCGACGCGCTCGTCGTCGAGAAGGGCGTCCCGCGGGCCGACCGCGAGGGACTGGGCCCCGATTCGACGGACGCCGCCGGGATGCTCGACTACTGGCTGGAAATCATGGGCCTCGACGCGAGCGACTTCCCCGACGACGTGATACTCAGCGAACTCGACGGCGCGGAGTTCATCGGCCCGAACCGCAAGATGACGCTGGAATCGACTGGGATCGACGCCTCCTACGAGCATTTCGGCTTCGCCTTCCACCGCGCGCGCTTCGACGACTGGCTCCGGGAGCGCGCCGAGTCGGCCGGTGCCACCTATCGCGTCGGAACCAGCGTCAGGCGCGTCGAGACCGACACCGCGAACGGCTACACCCACACCGTCGAACTGGCAGACGGCGAGGAGATACAGGCCGACGCGCTCGTCCTCGCTGACGGCCCACAGCGCACGATCACGACGGACGCCCTCGACCAGTTCATGCCCGGGGGTCGCTCCGTGGCGGAGTTTCTCGCCGCGGACAGGGCCAATCACATCGCCTACCAGGAGCACCGCCGCATCCCCGAGGAACTGTTCGAACCCGGCTTCCTCAAGTTCTGGTGGGGCGTGATGCCGGGCCACACCGCCTACCCGTGGATCTTCCCGAACGACGACAACGTCGCCCGCGTGGGCCTGACGATGCCCATCGGCGTCGACCTCGACGGCGTCGACAACCGCGAGGAGTACGCGCTGCTCCGTCCCGAGGACGACCAGGTCCCCTCGGGTGCGGTCTATCTGCGCCGACTCCTCGAACGCGAGTACCCGGAGTACGACATCGAGGACTTCCCGCTCGTCGAGGACCGCGGGAAGCGGGGCGGAACGGAGGCCTATCCGATCTCCTCGACGCGCCCCATCGAGTCGCCGGTCGGCGCGAACGTCGCCGTCGTCGGCGGTGCGATGGGCGCGACGTCGGCGTTCCACGAGGGCGGCGACCACGTCGCCTACCGGACCGGCGAGATCGCCGGCAAGCTCGCCGGACAGGGGCGACTCGACCGCTACAACCGCGAGTGGAAGGCCGCCATCGGCGACGAGGTGTTGCGGAACGTCTCGTTCGCAGAACTGGTTCGAGGCTGGGAACCCGACGACTGGGACGCCGCCTTCGCCGCTGGCGACCACATGCAACACCTCGGGGGCTACCGCTGGCGCGAGGCCGTTCGCACCGGCTGGACCGGTATCAGGGTCGTCGCCGCCTACAGGTGGTTCAAGCGGAAGTTCCGCGACGACGCCTACGTCCAGATCCGCGAAGACGAGTACACAGTCTGAGGTGGCGTGGGTCTATTCGAGGACGGCACGCGAGACGCGGCGACCGCGAAGCGTTTTACGCTGGCCCTCGAAGGGGGAGTGCGTGCCTCAGTCCCCGCCCGAGTTCGTCCGTACGGGCGCGATGACAGCGCGGAGAACCCGGGCACGCGACACGGGTAGTGACCCACCACTGAATGAGGCGGCTGACGCCGCTTCGACAACGAGAGACTCCTCACGGAGTCCCGCCCGGCACGAGGGTTTCCCGGCCGACCCGGCACGCCGCCTGGTGTGACGCCGGTCGTTAGTGTTCCGGGCGTACATTTCAGTTATTCTATCAGAATTGTCTGAAAATAATATAGATAGCTTGGGGCTCAGTCTCTCGTCGAATGAGATTCACTCGTAGTGCCCTCTCTTTCTCGCCGGATCTTGGACACTACCGATGATAACGAGCCTGGAATGAGGTCTGCCGGGAATATTGGCATCTGTTAGCCTCGAATGACCGTGCTGTATACAGCGCGCATACTCAGCAGACAGTAGTCTGTGATCTGCCCGTATTGAGTTGAAAACGGTCTGATATGGTCACTAGCAAAAAAGAATGCCTGCTGAACTAGTCTTGAGTAACTGTCTTGGCCGGTTGCTCTGCCGCAGGTGCAGGCGGTTCGTGTGTCCCGAAGTCGGGATGCGTTTCTTCCATCCAGACGTACACCACTGCACCGGAGACGAACATCAAGAGTGTAGTCATGTAGAACGCTGCTTCAGCGTTCACGAACTCCATCGAGAGTCCAATCAGGATTGCGCCGACAGCATACCCGGAGTCACGCCACATCCGGTAGACGCCCATCCCAGCCGAACGCCACGTCGGGTGGGCAGCATCGCTCGGTACAGTCATCAGGTTCGGATACAGTAGTGCCATGCCGAGACCGGAGATAGCGGCCAAGATAGCCCACGCGAGATACCCCTCGACGAGTACCATTCCGAGGACACCGGCACCTGCGAGGAACATCCCCCAGATGACGGGCGGCCGGCGCCCGATACGGTCGGCAAGTCCACCGGTGACAATCTGGAGGAAGTACATCGCGCTGTGGACAGCAACCACCACCCCGACGGCCGCAATACCAAGACCCTGGCTTACCAGGTACAGCGGGACGGCGATCCAGAACAGCGTGTCCACGAAGTTCTCGATATGGCCAGCCTGAGCCGCCGCGAACAGCGTCCTGTCACCGTAAGTCGCTCGCTTCACCACCTCGTTGAACGGCAGATTCGCATCGTGGTGGTCGTCGTCACCTTCGGCCTGCGCGTACTGCACCGTCTCCTTGATGAGGAAAATCGAAATAAGAAAGGCCAGCACAACGACGACAGCGAGGAAGTAGAACGGTTCGGGCCGGAGGCTCCACTGACCAGCGATTGCGCCCGTAATCCATGCCCCGACGGCGACGCCAGTGTAGCCGAACGATTCGTCGATACCGACCGCGAGCCCGCGCTGGTCGGGCCCCGCGAGATCGATTTTCGCGTTGATCGCCATGCTCCAGGTCAGTGCTTGATTGATGCCCAGCAGAATGTTCCCGACCGTAATCCAGCCCCAGCTGGGAGCGAAGATGAGGATGAGCGGCAAGGGCAACGCGGTTGCCCACCCGGCGACGAGGACTGGCTTGCGGCCGTACTCTTCACCCCACTTGCCGGCGTAGAGATTGAGAATCGACTTCACGATTCCAAACGAGACGACGAACGAACCGATAACGAGGAACGACTTGACGTCGAGTATCTCTTCGCCCAGAACGGGGACGACGGTTCGTTCGGACCCGATAGTCAGACCGGTGGCGAACACCAGCAGGACGTGTAGTGAGAACTGCCCGAGGTGTTCGCGGATGCCCTGTTTGATTTCAGTTCCAGCACTCATGAGTCACTCCGCCGCGCAGTTGTTGGGGCCCAGTTCCAGTTCGGCTAGTTCGTTAGTCGGGACAGATTCCTGTCCGACGTTCGTTCGCTTGACACGCTCGAAATTCGGGGGGTGATCCGGGATGTCCGAGGCGAGTTCCTCGACGAACGCCTCGCGGTCGCGGCCGAGATCCTCATTTCGGTCTTTGACTTCCTGAAGGGGCGCGGTCACAGGTGGTTCGGGCGAGCCAGGATCGTGCGCTGGCAACACAACTGCATCGTCCGGCCTGTTCAGCAACCGCTGGAGGCTTTCGTAGAGTATTGCGGCGTTCTGCTCGACGTCGGAGTCTTCGATTCCCGCTTCGACGCCAAGTTCGACACGCCCAACGCTCTCGTGGAAGAGCGTATCGCCCGTAATCAGTGCAGCGCCGTCGATATTGAACGAGACACTCCCTTCGCTGTGTCCCGGCGTGTGGATAACCTCGATATCGAGACTACCGACCGTTACAGTCTGGGCATCCTCAACCGGCGTCGCGTCGATGGCAAGCGCGTCTTTCGGGTGAAGGTAGTATGGGGCGCCGTGTCGGTCGGCGAGTTCCGAAGCACCGGAGACGTGGTCAGCGTGGGCGTGTGTATCGAAGACGCCAACGAGGTGGGCGTCGTATTCATCGAGAATCGCGTCGTACTCGTCAAGATAGTGCGACGGGTCGAAGATTGTGGCTTCACCATCCGAGATGAGGATGTGCGAAAGGCAACCCTTCCCCGGTCGTGCGACCTGGACGAGCGTGCCATCGAGGTCGGCAGGCACTTCTGCGTGCCGGTGAACGCGGCTCCAGCCGTTCATCCCGTCCGTGAGCGTTACCGCATCGTAGTCCAACTCTTGGAGTACGCCTGTTGCGGTCTCCGAGACGATACCTGCGGCACAGATAGTCACGATCTGGTCCTCACGTGGGAGATCCGAGAGGAGTTCCCTGGCCTGTTCAGGGTCTTCAGTTAATTCGTCGTAGACATCGACGTTGATACTGCCTGGAATATGCCACTCCTCGAAAGCCGCTTCGTGGCGAATATCGAGAACGAGTGGGGCCTCGTCACCATTTTGTAACTGCTCGCTGAGTTTTTCCGGCGATATCTCATGCATCGGTATTCCTGAATTGCAGATATATTTGTATATAGGTGCTGCCGGACATGACCGGCACTGTTAATTCCGGCCAGCCAAACGGTAGTAGTATGAGTCTGTACGAGACCTCGATTCGGGTCAGACACGAGTGTCCGTACCGGGAGATTTCGGAACGGTACCCGGACTTAACTATCCGCGAATGGCCGCTGAGCGACTGCCAGGTGCTCGAAATCACTTCGGAGAGGACGCCGACTGACGAGTTGCTCGACGATATCAGCCAGATCGGAACGATCCTGCACGAATCGGAGGACGACGACGGGTATCACGTCGTCACGCAGTCCTGTCTCTGTTCACTCGAACAGTCGATCATCGACCGCTTTGAGGAGCACAACTGCCTGTATCAGTCGCCGACGATCTACCGCCAGGGATGGGAGCACTACACAGTCGTCGCGTTCGACGGCGAAGACATTCGAGAGTTGCTCGGTGATCTGCGCTCCGACAGAGAGATCGAACTGCTCTCGAAAACGTCGATTTCGGAGACGCAGATTCCCCACAGTATGCTGGCTCCGGCAAACCAACTGTTCGAGAGCATTACTGACCGGCAGTTAGCAGCACTCCAATTAGCACTGGAACGTGGGTACTACGAGCAACCGCGGAAAACCTCGCTTCGGGACCTGGCCGAGCAGACAGCAGTCGCCCGCTCAACGTACGAAGAACACCTCCGGAAGGCAGAGAACAAACTCCTCACGAACGCGGGACAGTTCCTGCGGCTGGTCACCGCGACATCGACGGCTGACCCGCTGCAAGTAGACAAGACAGGACAGGCTGAACAGCTTGCCGACTAGGCTGCCAACGTTTTGTTGAGGGGAGGCGCTAGTTAGCCGATTGTCAGCACCTTCTCGGCGTCCTCGACGAGTTGTAGGCAATCCCCCATCGTCGCCCGCGGCCTGAGGTCGTCCGCTTCAAGTTCGCGGGAGTCAAGACACGTCCCACAGGCAGAGAGTTCGCCTCCGTTCTTGGCGTACTTGAGTATTACACCGTGTGGATTGAATTTCTCGTGCTCAAGATCCGGTGCCTCAACACCGTCTCCTAGAAGGAAGGTTTCGACCGTGTGATCTGCATCGAGCGCTTTGTTTGCGAGACGGAATGCGTTCCAGACGCGCTCGGGGTCGTTAGTCTCTAGGATGATTCCGAGATCCATACGGGAACTACAGTAGTTGGTGACTTGAGTCTCGGTGGTAATTCTCCGATGGATGGAACTGGACCACGAATTATGCTGGCCGGTCGCTTCGGTTCCAGACTGGAGCGTTCAAGAACCAATGTTACGCTCTAACCACTACTACGAATGATCTCCCTGGACCACGCCGCGACAACGAAACCGCACGAGCAGGTTACCACGTCGATGCAGCAGGACTTCGAAGACCACTACTACAATCCATCGGCAGTCTATGCGACCGACGAGGATGACGCAGTCCGCAACGCACGAGTGGCAGGTGCTGATCTTCTCGGTGCAAGCGCCCAGAGCGTCGTGTTCATTAGCGGGGGGCACGTTCACAGGGGGGTAACGATATGAGCGACGTCGATAGTTTCATTCGATTCTGCGGGAGCGAGTTCGGGACAGCAGTCATGGACCGTGAGGCCGCGTATGTGAAACAGCACGTCGCTGCTGACGACCAGGTTCTCGACGTTGGATGCGGCATCGGCTCACTCGAAGAACGCTTTCCCCATCACGGGATAGTTGGGCTGGATCGCTCGGAGGCGATGATTAAAGCGGCACGAGAACGAGTTTCTGCACCACTCGTTCTCGGCGATGCGACTGAACTCCCCATCGCAAGCGGATCTGTAGATGCCGTCGTGTTCGTCTCGACACTCGAATTCATCTCCGATGTCGACGCAGTACTGGCCGAGGCGACGCGCGTCCTCGCTTCCGGCGGGACCTTGGTTACACTCGTATTGAACACGCACTCCAAGTACGTTCAAGCGAACCTCCAACGAGAGGGATCCTATTTCCAACAGATGATCCACCAGGATTCTGAGGAATTAACGGAAACGATACTAGAGTATGTTGATGGAGATCAAGAGTTCTTCCTCGGTATCTCAGACGAGGAAATCTTCGAGAGTACTGATCCAACGGCTGCCGCAATCTCAGCGATAGTCGGGCCTCCGCGTAAGTGACCACAATATCCTTGTCTGAGTTCCGTGAAGACAGGCTATATGACTGACTCGTCCGACTCGGATTCCTCTCCGCTTCTCGAATCAAAGGAATTCGAGGAATCATCTGTCTTTACGCCGGAAGCACTGATGGAGAATGCTCGACGGCAGAAGGATTTACCGAACCGATCGGTTCCGGATATCTGTATCCTCGATCCAGATGGAGACATCGTGCGCCAGTTGACGGCCACCGGAGAAGCATATAAAGACGAAGCGTGGCCCGGCTATCACACCGATCTCTACCGGTTCGAGCGAAACGGTGAGGAATTCGGTACCGTCGGGTGTGCGGTTGGGTCATCGTTCGCTGTTCTTGTTGCGGAGCAACTGTTCGCCGCCGGCTGTCGATTTCTCGTCAGTATAACATCGTCGGGGCAGATTGTGCCGAAGGACGATCCACCCTACTTCGTTCTTATTGAGCGTGCGCTCCGCGACGAAGGGACGAGTCATCACTACCATACGACGAGCCGCTATGCAACTCTTGATGACGATCTTAGCGCATCGGTCGAAGAGGCGTGCAACACTGTGTCTCGGCCTGTTTATACTGGGGCAACGTGGACAACGGACGCCCCGTTTCGGGAAACGGAAACTGCAATTGAACGTGCGAGGTCAGATGAAATCCTTGCTGTCGAAATGGAGGCTGCTGCACTGTACACGTTTGCGGAGGTTCGAGACGTCCCAGTCGTTTGCTTTGCGCATGTGACTAACCAGATGGGGCAGACTGAGGAAGATTTCGAGAAAGGGGAGGCTCACGGGAGCCAAGACGCGTTAGAGGTGGTTGACGCAGCTGCCACCGCCTGGCGGTCTTCCAATTGATCAGAAATACATCGGAACCACGCGCCGATCTGTCTTCTGAAACAAGGCGTAAAAATAATTTCTGAGTTGAACGTGCCGAATGCCTCCTCTGGATTCCGCACTCCTCCGGGAAGAGTTCTCAAGCTCACACAACATGTCTGATCTCGTTTGATCCCCCATACTTCTCTGTTAGACGGCACGAGATGCGCTATTTCACCTCCGTCGAACCTACTAGTAGATTCTCGCCCCGTAGTGTTCCGGGCGTACACTTTGCTATCTAGCGGTAGTACTGCGACATCGATAGACAGCACCACCGGAGAGAACCTCGTTTCGCAGCCCTGGACCCGGAGCCGAGTGCGAGGTGTGGGTCTCCCGGGCCCTCCTGAACGATGGCCGTCCTACCTCCCGAGAGGCTGCTCTGACACCGCTGGCCCACCCTATCAGGCCGAGAGGACTCGACCCTACCGCCGGGTGGGTCACCCTATCGCAAAATATCTCTCTGTTTACAAAGTAGCGGCTCGCCCAACCGGACCTATGGCACTCACAACGGTCGACGACCGGATCGACGAATGGGCAGCGACGCTTCGTGGCACGCTCCTCCAGCCAGACGACGACGGGTACGACGAGGCACGCACGGTCTGGAACGCGACGGTCGACGAACGGCCCGCGCTCGTCGTCCGATCTGCGGGCGTCGCGGACGTTATCAACGCAGTCGGATTCGCGAAAGAACACGACTACCCCATCTCGGTGAAAGGCGGCGGCCACAACATTGCCGGCAGGGCCGTCAAAGACGAGGCCCTCATGGTCGACCTCTCGCCGATGGATTCGGTCCGCGTGGACCCGGCCGCGAAGACTGCCCGCGTCGAACCCGGTGTCGTGCTCAACGAATTCGACCACGAGACACAGGCGTTCGGTCTCGCGACACCCGTGGGGTACAACTCCACAACCGGTATTGCCGGGCTGACGCTCGGCGGCGGCTGGGGATGGCTCTCCCGGAAGTACGGACTGACCGTCGACAACCTACGCTCGGCCGACGTCGTCACTGCGGAGGGCGAACTCGTCCACGCGAGCGAGAGCGAAAACGAGGACCTCTTCTGGGGTCTCAGGGGCGGCGGTGGCAACTTCGGGGTCGTCACGTCGTTCGAATTCCAGCTCCACGAGGTCGGCCCGACGGTGTTATCCGGGCCGATCGTCCATCCCTTCGAGGACACTGCGTCGGTCCTCTCGGCGTATCGCGAGTTCGCCGCCGACGCACCCGACGAGGCGGCTGTCTGGTTCGTCATCCGACACGCGCCACCTATGGAGGCCATCCCCGAGGAGTGGCACGGGCGGAAAGTCCTCATTCTGGCAGCCTTCTACGCCGGCGAGATGTCCGAGGGTGAGAAAGTTCTTCAGCCGTTGCGCGACATCGGCGACCCCATCGCGGACGCGGTCGGTCCCCATCCCTACGCCGGCTGGCAAGGGGCGTTCGACGGCCTGGCCCCGGCCGGCAACCGGAACTACTGGAAGTCCCACAACTTCGTCGAGATGACCGACGGCATGATCGAGACGTTCGTGGAGTTCGGCGAGACGATTCCCTCCGAACTCACGGAGATCGCCTGCGCGCAACTCGGCGGAGCGGTCAACGAGCGGCCGGTCGAGGCGACGGCCTACCCCCACCGCGACGCCGCGTTCGTGATGAACCTCCACACCCAGTGGGAAGACCCCGAACGGGACGAGCAGTGTATCGCCTGGGCACGCGAGATGCACGAGGCGATGGCACCCCACGCGACCGGCGGCGTCTACGCCAATTTCGTCCCCGAGGAGGTGGGCGACCAGCAGGCGGCCTACCGCGAGAACTACGACCGGATGGTCGAGGTGAAAACCGAGTGGGACCCGGAGAACCTGTTCCGACTCAACCACAACGTCGAACCGACGGGCTGACCAGTTGCGGTTTCGGACACTCCGCAGGACCGGAGACAACCTTACTGCGAGACGAAGTTTCAACGGCTCCCCGTCCGTCGGTTCCAGTGATGAGCGACGACCGCTGGTATCCGTCCGTCGAAGACGTACTCGACGTTCACGAGGACATCGTCTCGGAGTACAGCGCTACCAGTCCGGGCGTCCGAAACGAGGGTGACGTCGAGTTCGCGCTGGGGTTCGTCCGTGACGGGAGTTTCGGAGAAGTTCCCGAGAGGACACACGAGAAGGCGTTCCACCTGCTCCGACTCCTCGTGGCGAACCACCCGTTCGTCGACGGGAACAAACGGACAGCGCTCAACACGGCCGTCGTGTTCTTTCGCCGCAACGGATACCGGTTCGAGTACGACGACGAGGTTCGGGAGATACTCAAGCGGTTCGGCACCGACGAGACGGCGGTCGATACCGAAGAGACGCTGGACTACATCGACGCGCAGACCACCGGGGGCGAGCCGAGCGACGTGGACACGGAAGGTTCCGGCCACGAACTCACGTTTCGGCTCGCGAAAGCCGACAGGGACGGACACCGCGAAATCTACGACGCTCTCGAAGACGAGTAGCTCCGTCGAAGGACCGCTTCTGGTCGTGTCAGTGCGTTTCTCCGTCCGGGACGACCGTGCTGTGAAACCCTCTCAATGAGTTATCGCTTCGAGACGTTCGGCCAGTCCCTCGCCGATCATCTTCATCCCGTGGTCTCCTGGGTGCAACAGGTCCGCACCTAGCCCGGAAACCTCCATCAGTTCGGGGCCCTCGACCAGCGTGAGGTTGTCGTGTGGTGACTCGTCGACGACGGTGCGCAGGGCGTCCCGGTAGGCCCGGGCGTGCTCGGCGTCGCCGGAGTCGATCAGGTCGTCGAAGTAGGGGAAGAGCGTGATACAGACGACCGGTTTCTCGGGGTGGGCCTCCGCGATGGTGTTGACGAACGTGTCGGCGCGCTCGTGGAACGTCTCCGGGGCGAACCCGCCGGTGTTGGCCATGTTCACCGAGAGCGCGAGCGTCGCCAGGTCCCAGTCGTCGCGGCTCGCGATGTACTCGGCCATCGCTGCCTCGCAGTAGGCCGACCCGGAGGAACCGAAGTTCAGCGCGTCGTAGCCGCAGTTCCTGGCGACGTGCGTGACGTAGTCCGTGTGCGTGGCGGATGCCGCCGCACCCTCTGTTATGGAGGTCCCGTAGGCGAGGTATCGTCGGTCGGGCAGTTCGTCGGGTTGGGGTCGTCGACAGTCGCCGCCGACGTCGTGGACGGCCACTGCCGGGGCGCGTTCGAACAGTATCCGGCAGACTCGCGGGTCGAACCGACCGGTTTCCCCGGAGACGGGGAGTTCCCGGAGTCGTTCGGGAACGCTCAGGGTGAGCGTCCGGGGCTCGGGGCCGATCTCGGTGGGTTGCCAGGGCTGGAACGCGCCCCAGAACGTGCGGACTTGCGCCGGTTCGGCCGCCGAGAGGGTGACCTCGATCTCGGCGTCGTCGGTCGCGGGCACGAACCGGAGCTCGCCACCCGTGGCGTGTCGAACGCGGTCGCGGGCCATCTCGTTCAACTGTTCGCCGACAGTCGGGGGAACTCGACACAGTCGGTCACCGTCGTCGGTCCACTCCGCGGGTACCGTCTCGGCGACGTTGTGCAACGAGACGGCGGGATACTCGTCCAGTTCCATGGTGTTGGGATATCTCTCCCGCAGTAGTCACATGACTCTGTTGGTCCCGGTTCAATCGGGGATCTCCGGGGCGTTCGTTAGCGTCGTCAGCGGTCGGGACGGCGGTCAGCGCCGGCCAGGACGACGGCCCACGCTCGTCGAAAGGCATTTGGTACTCTGACCGATAGGTAGTGAAAACAGACGGTATCGGCATGGCACCGACGTTCTACGGCGTACTGGGGGTGGGACCCGACGCCGACGCGGAGGCGATCGAGACCGGGTACCGTGAGCGTGTCAGAGAGGTCCACCCGGACGTCAACGACGACCCCGACGCCGAGGTGCAGTTCCGGCGTCTGACCACCGCCAAGGAGACGCTCCTCGACGCCGACGAACGCGCCAGATACGACCGACTCGGCCACGCCTCCTACGTGCGCCACCACGTCTCCTGTTCCGCCTGGGAGTCGCCGGTCTCCGGAACGGGCGGGGTCGACAGTCGTGACTCGGGCGAAGTCGACGGCCGTGACCCGGGCGCCGAGGCACGCGACCCGACCGACAGCGGGAAATCGGAGTCGAGTGCGGCCGGAAACGGCCGATCGAGCGGGACCAGCCGGGCGACCGGGCAGTCGAGACGAACAGGGCGCCAGCGCCACCACAGCCGGCAGGGATCGTATCGGCGTCCCGGGGGTGGCGCGGGCGGTGCCACCGGCGAGCGGACTGCCGGAGCGACAGGGCCACCGGGACGCGACGCACGCACTGCGCGGGAGTCTGGAGAGGGGCCGGGACGCGACTCCGGAGACGGACGGGGACCGTCCAGCCGCGGTGGCAGGGGTCGATCGCGTGCCGACGCGGCCGGGGACGCCTCCTACGCGACGTCGAGTTTCTGGGACAGCCAGCGGGTCGGCAAGCGTTACGGGACGACGAGCGACCGACGGCGGTCGCTGCTAGTGCGCCTGTTCAGCGGGGCGCGCGCGCTCGGCCCCTGGGTCCTCGTTCACCTGGTCTTTCTCGCGTCGGCGGTGGGTATGAGCTGGTACGTCTACGTCGTGATGCTCGACGCCCACGCAGTCTCACCGTTGCTGCTGGTCGTGCTCGTCGGTGAGATAGTACTGGCCGCGACCCTCTCGACGATCCACATTATCACACGAATTTATCGGTAACGCCGTGCCTCAAATGGGCTTTTGACCCTTGCGAAGACCCTTTAGGCAGTGGGATAGTACCTCTGATGATGAGTCGTCTCCTCCCGTTCAAGTCGGAGCCGACGCAGTCTCCGGAGGGTGCGCGGGTGCTCTCGCTGGAGGACGAGGCGACCGAGGAAGCGCTGTCGGCGCTCTCTTCGGATACAGCCCGGGAGATCCTCTCGCTAGTCTACGAGGAACCGCGGACGCCCCCGGAGGTGCGCGACGAGATCGGGACTTCGCTCCAGAACGTCCACTACCACCTGGAGAACCTGGAAGAAGCAGACCTTATCCAGCCCGCAGGATCGGGTTACTCCGAGAAGGGTACCGAGATGACGGTCTACGCGCCGGCCAGCGAGGCGGTCGTGCTGTTCGCCGGCGCCCAGGACGACGGGTCGCGTCTCCAGACGGCGCTCGCGCGATTGCTCGGCGCGGTCGGGTTACTCGCACTGGCGAGCATCGCCGTCAAGCGGATCGCGCGCAACACTATCGGGTTCGGCGGTCTCGGAGCCGGTGGTGACAGCGCAGCACAGGGCGGTGGAGACGGTGGCGGGGGCGCAAGCGGCGGAGCCCAAACAGACGTCGAGGAGACCGGCGACACGTCGGCGTCCGTCGAGAACGTCAGTTCGGGCGACGGCGGCGACGGTGGTGGCGCTGGCGGTGGCGACGGTGGTGACGGTGGCGGTGACGTCGGTATCTTCAACCAGGAGACGCCCACACCCAAAGCTGAGGGGACGCCCACGCCCGCCCCGGAGGGAACGTCCACCCCTGCGCCCGAGGGAACGCCGATGCCGACGCCCGAAGGGACGCCGACACCCGCCGGGACGCCAGGCCCTGCCGGGACGCCGACCGCGACCCCTGCCGGGACACCGACCGCGACCCCTGCCGGGACACCGACCGCGACCCCTGCCGGGACACCGGGTCCTGCCGGGACGCCGACCCCGGCGGCGACCGAGACGCAGACCCCGACACCTCGGGACACGCCGGTCTCGACCCCCGATCGGGCGATAGAGGGAACGCCGGACCCGACGCAGACGGCCACGCCGGCACCGACGGAAGCGCCGGTTTCACCAACAGACGGCGCGGAGTATATGATAGCCGCGAACGACGGCGGCCTGCTCGCAGATCCCGCGGTCGCCTTCTTCCTCGGCGGGCTGTTCATGCTCGCCGTGGCGGGCGCCTGGTGGTACTTCTCGGGATGACACTCCGGTCAGCTCACTCGTGATGCTCACACTGCTCACCCGCTGAACGGTTACTCACTCCTCGAGGCTGTCGATCAGGGCTTCCAGTGTCCCGATGTGTTGCAACCACCTTTTTTCCGCTCGGCTCTCCTCGCGAACTCTCCGAACGCGCTGCGGGGACCACTCGCGCAAAAAAGCTGGACCAAAAAAGCGCTCGCTCCCGTCCGTCACTCGCGGGTCGGGTCACTCACTCCTCGAGGCTATCGATCAGGGCTTCCAGTGTCCCGATGTGTTCCTCGAATTTCTCGCGGCCGAAGTCGGTCAGCCGGTAGGTGGTCCGGGGTTTCCGGTCGACGAACTGTTTCTCGACCTCGACGCAGTCGGCCTCTTCGAGTTTCCCCATGTGACTGGCGAGGTTCCCCTCGGTGACGTCGAGTTCGTCGATCAGTTCGGGGAACGTCGACTCGCCGTGTCGGTAGAGGTAGGCGAAGATTTGCAGGCGGGTCGGCTGGTGGACGAGCTTGTCGAAGTCCATGGTCAGGCTCGCGTCAGATACACGTAGGCGCCGACGGCGTACAGGGCAAAGAAGACGCCGAACAGGCCGACTCCGACCCACCGGAGTATCTGGACGTGGGGCATGACCGAGGCGAAGGCCAGAACCCAGAAGCCGCCGCCGTAGAAGACCAGGCGGTCCCGCCGGCGAACGCGGTAGACCGTGAGGACGGCGCCGGTCACCAGGAGTCCGAGCCCGACCGTCGCGATAGTGAGGCCGAAAAAGAGGATCGCGCGGTCGAGCCCGCCGACCTGACTCGCGGCGTCACCCACGACGCCGGCCGCCGCCAGCAGGAATACCCCGAGCGCCCCGAAGACGACGCGCCAGCTCGGTGCCGTCGACGGTGCCTCGGTGCTCGGCAGTCGCGAAGCCGTCCACCACGAGGCCGCGACGGCCACGACGACGAACCCCGCCCAGACCACGACGTACGCTGTGTTGCCCAGCGTCTCGTTGAGGAAGAACGTCGCCTGCGTGAGTATCGCGGCACCGCCGATGAGGAGACCGGCGAGCAGCCACAGGCGCGCCCGGCCGGGGTACTGCTCGGCCAGCCCCATCGCACCCTTGATCTGGGTGAGTTGCTGCTGGAGAGTCTCGGGGTCGACGTCTCCGTTCTCCCCGGCGTCGCTGGCGGTTCGCGCGTCGCCGTTCCCGCCCGGATCGGACGAATTGCCCGAGTCGTTTGGGGCCGCCATCAGTCGCCGTCACCTCCCGCACGGAGCACGAAGTAGGCAGCCATCGCGTAGACGAAGTAACAGCCGCCGTAGGCCGCGTAGGCCCAGGTTTCGAGCACCGGTGTGTAGGGGATCGCGACACCCAGCGCAACCATCCAGACCGTGCCGACGTAGAACACCCAGCGGTCGAGCCGGCGGACGTGGAACGCTCGCAGCGAGGCGCCGAAGACGCCGTAGGCGACGCCGAGCATGACGACGATGATCGAGAGTACGAGCGTCGATTCCGCCGCGTACCCCACGTCGCCGGTGTGGGCGAAGGCGATCACCTGCAGAGGAACCGACGCGAGGTAGACGACGGCGAACTGGACGACGAGGTTGGGCTTGCCTGTAGCAGTCCAGTCGGGTCTCGGGCCGTCCTCGGCGACGACGAAGTACAGGGCCGCACCGCCGCCGAGAACGACGAACCAGATCACCGTGTGGTAGATCTGGGGAAGCTCTTCGAGGTGGACGTACTGCGAGAGCGCGGCGGCGACCGGGACGGCGAATCCGAACAGCAGCCAGACCGAGGTGGCACCGTCGTAGCGCTCGCGGATGCCCATCGCGTCTTTGATCTGGTCGAGCTCGCTCCGGAGTTCGTCGGCGTCGATGTCCTGGTCGCTCATGGCTCACCCGTACGTTCGATGGCGTGGTCTTCTCGGAGGGCCGGTAAGTCGGTTGTGACTGCGACGGGGCGAGCGTCGGGTGAAGCGCCAGCGGGGACCACCGCCGGACTGTGGTCGCTAGCGTGGGTCGCCCGGGCCACAACGTTGCTCGTCCGTACTGCATCGCCCGTCGTCAGTTCCGCGTCCGTCGTCAGCCCCGGTGTGACTGTCCGGCCCGACATCGATTACCCCAGCTCGGCCGTCCGGAAGCGGAGGTAGCCGAGCAACGGGGCGCCGACCGCCCAGACGCCGAGCACGGCCAGATTGAACCACGCCTCGTAGCCGAGGTAGTCCGGCTGTTCGGCGATCGGTGCGAAGACGTCGTAGTCGGTGAGAACGTCCGACCAGACGAGTTCGGGGAGGAGGTTGAAGTACGCGCCAGCGGGGGAGAGGCCCCCGATGATAGCACGCGCGCTATCGGGGACAGTGACGCCGGGGAGCGAGGCGACGGCGTCGAGGACCGTCCCGAGGTTCAGGACGGGGAGGAAGCCGACCCAGAACGCCGAGAACACGAAGTACGCGCCGAAGACGCCGAACATGGCGCGCGACCGCGTGGTGACCGACGCCGAGACGGCGACGAAGACGCCGGCGAACGCGAGCGCGAACAGCACCGAGATGGCACCGAGCGTCAGGAACCGTGCGACGCCGGGGCCCGACTCGTAGGTGGCGGTCGCGACCAGGAAGGCGGCGGCGACACCGGCGACCATCGTCACGACGGCTACCCCGGTCCGGGAGACGTACTTGGCGAGGAAGTACTCGCCGCGAGAGTTCGGCAGGCCGAGGTGGTACTTGATCGACCCGCGTTCACGGTCGCCGGCGATGGCGAGGTAGGTCAGCGGGGCGACCAGAAGCGGGAACACCCACACGACGAGCGCCGAGAACCCCCAGGTCGTCCGGACGGGCTCGGGGTGGACGCTGCTCGAACCCAGAAAGACCAGCGCGACCATCCCGACGAACGCGACGACCACGCCGAGGACGACCGACGACCGCCGGACGCTCCGGAAGTCGCTCCGTGCGACGGTGTCGACGCTCATCGCCGGACACCTCCGTCGGTCGCCACTTCCCGACCGGTCGTCCCGGACTGTCCCCCGGTACCGGATTCGGTGGGGGTCTCGGGGCCACTCTCGGACGCGGGACCGCCCTGACCGCCGGTGTAGGCCTCGAAGAGGTCCTCCAGCGACGTCTCCTCGATCGTGACGTCTGCCACGGTCGCCACGTCGTCGATCGCACGGAGAGCGGGCATCTTCGCACGCGGCGACGCACAGGAGACCGCCACTGTCGACCCCTCGACCGTCACGTCGGTGACTCCCTCGACCGCCGCCAGGTCACTGCTGGATGCCAGCCCATCGGGGACGGCGTCGACCGTCGCTTTGACGACCGCCCCCATGCCGAGTTCGGACCGCAGGTTGTCGACGGAGTTGACCGCGGTGAGTTCGCCGTCCTGAAGGATCCCGACCCGGTCGGAGACGCGCTCGACCTCGTCTAAGATGTGCGAGGAGAAAAACACCGTCGCGCCACGTTCCCGCTCTTCCTCGACGATCTCGCGGACGAGTCGGACGCCGTTCGGGTCGAGCCCGGCGGAGGGCTCGTCGAGTACCAGCAGGTCCGGGTCGCCGACCAGCGCGACCGCCAGGGCCATCCGCTGGAACATTCCCGTCGAGTACTCGTCTGCGGGGCGGCGCGCGTCGTCGGGGTCCAGCCCGACTCGTTCGATGATTTCGTCGAGGTCGTCGTCGGCGCCTTTCGTCTCGATGGCGGTCTGGACGTGTTCGCGCGCGTTGAGGTTCGGTACCGCGTCGAACCCCTCGGGGAGCAGGCCGACGCGCTCGCGGACGGCCCGCGGGTCGGCGGTGACGTCCGTGCCGAGCACTGTCGCGGACCCCTCGGTCGGCTCGAGGAAGCCGAGGAGCATGCTGATCGTCGTCGACTTCCCGGCGCCGTTGGGTCCGAGGAAGCCGAACACCTCTCCCTCGGCGACTTCGAGGTCGAGGTCGTCGACCGCCGTCTCGTCGCCGAAGCGCCTGGTCAACCCCTCCGTGACGACGGCACTCACGGGCGTTCACCTCCCGAGACGTGCCGGTTCTGTGCCTGTTCGCGTTCGAATCGTGCCCGCTGCCTGCTGGACGGACCGGGCGTCAGCGGGGAACCTTCAGGGGTGGGTTCGTCCATCCTCGTTTCTGCATATCCCTCTGAATTGCAATAAGATTTTCGTCGCAAAGTTGCTTTGTATCGTAAAGTGTCGTGAAAATCTGTTTTCAGGTGGGGTTGTCGGCACGGTCGAACCGGCGAGGAAAACGGCAAATTAAGTACCGGGAGGTGGTACCCTCTGGCAATGCCTGTGTTAGAAGAGGATTCGTACGTCCGCCAGACAGCCATCATCACGTTCCTGTGGCTCGTGGCGATGTTCGTCGGCGGCGTGCTGTTGATCGCGTTCAGCGACGCCTTCACGAACGTCTTCTGAGGGCGCACCGTCTTCGAGTCGGCCGACAGGGTACTTAGCGCCGGCCCCTGGCTCGGAGACCCGCGCGATATCGATTCGGTGATGTGGGCAGACTCGCTGGTCGGGGCGAACGCCGGACCGAAAGGACGGGGAGACGGGTCAGACGGGAACAACTTACATAGTGGTCGAGAGCAACGACTGGGTAATGGCGCGCTCAGAGCCCGGGCACGCCGCCGGTCCCCCGGCGGACGCCCGACGCGCCGTCAACCCGCTGGGGTCGGGTGGACGGGCCGTTCGAGTGTCGGCGGGTCGACTCTGTCGGCCGGTCGAGAGAGGTACCGCTCCGCGTCGCCGAACTCACCGACGGGGCACGATTTCCACCGTGTTGCGACCGGATAGCGGCGTCAACGCGGGAGGTGTCGGACCGTGAGCGAGCAGCCGTCGACCGGCGACCTTGTTCTCGGCCGGTACGAGATCGCCGAGAACGTCGGGTCGGGCGGGTTCGCAGACGTCTACCGCGCGGTCGACACCGAGACCGACGAGGACGTGGCGGTCAAGTACCCCAACTACGAGGGGAGTCGCAACGACCGGGACGTCATCGACGAGTACTTCGAGAAGGAGGCGGAGACCCTCGCCCGGATCGACGAGGCAGGGGGTCACGACAACCTCATGGGACTGGTCGAGTACGGCGATCAGGACGGCGCGGCGGTGCTCGTCGTCGAGTACGTCGACGGGTTCGAACTCGACAGCGCGATCCACCGTACCGGCCCCCTCGAAGAGACCGAGGAGGTTCGCGAGGTGGGGATCGCGCTCTGTGACGCGATGAGTTTCCTCCACGAGAACGAGATCGTCTACCGCGACCTGAAGCCGGACAACGTGATGGTGACCAACCGCGACGGGACGGTCACGCCGGTGCTCATCGACTTCAACACGGCGACCGGTTTCGACCCGACCGAGGAGGACGACGACACCGAGGCGACGACGATCGTCGGTCCGTACAAACCCCGGGAGGTGGCCGAGGCCGACCAGACGGACGTCCGCCAGGGGCCGTGGTCGGACGTCTACTCGGTCGGGAAGATACTGCTGTACTTGCTCAAGGGCACGGTCCCGCGACGCGACGGTGTCGACCCGCGTGACTTCGGCGCGGACTGTGAGCCCTACCTCGCCGAGATCGTCGAAAAGGCCACGCGGACCGACTACGAACGCCGGTATCGCAACGCGACGGCGATGCGCCACGTCCTCGAAGCGCGCGACCCGAGCTCGCCGCCGACGGCGACGCTCACGCACGTGGAAGACGACACGGAGTACACGATCTACCCCGGCGACACGGTCGGTCGACGCTTCTCCGACGGCCCCCCGTCTTCTATCACCATCGAGGACGAGGACGGCTACGTCTCGACCGTCCAGGTCCAGTTCGACATGGACGAAGAGGGCGAGTGGTTCCTTCGGGACCGCAGTCTCAACGGCACCTACGTCAGGACGGGGACGGGGACGAACTGGCAGCGGGTCCTCTCGACCGCGGGGCGCGAACGCCTCGAAGAGAGCGGCGAGGACGCGACCGACAGACACGGTCACGAACCGCCGACGGAGTACGGACTGATGGACGGCGACCTCGTGGCGCTGGTCCATCCCGGCTACGGAGTCACGTTCGAATTCGAACTCGACTGATGGAGTACGCAACCGCCTACGACGTCGGCGACCGCAAGCGCGACAGCGGCATCAACGAGGACAGCGTCGCCGTCAGCGTCTTCGAACAGGGCCACCGCGACGGCTACCGCGTCCGTGACCGGCCGGAGGCTGGCGGCCAGCGCTCGCGACGTGGCAGTCGGAACTCGACAGACTCCAGACGGGGACCTCCGAGTGACGATTCGGGCCCACACGGGGCTGGAGCGGGCGCGACGCCCCGCAACAGGAGTACAGCGGTCTTCGCGCTGGCCGACGGTGCGGGCGGACACGAGGCCGGCGACGCCGCTTCGTACCTGGCGACGACCGCCGTCTGCGAGGAACTGGCCGACGTCGCCGTCCGGGCCGCCAGGAGTGACCCGACGCCGTTCGGAGTCCCGGTCGACGACCCGCTGGGTCGGCCGTCGCGGGCCGACGACCTGGAGGCGGCCGTCGCCGCCGCGATCGTCACCGCTCACCGGGAAGTGCTGGCCTACGCTCGCGCGGACGACCGACGAGCACACACGACCGTCGTCGCCGGGCTGGCGGTCGGCGGGCGTCTCCACTACGGCTGGGTGGGCGACAGTCGCGCGTACGTCGTCAACGAACGCCGCGCGGAGATCAGTCGGCTCACCAGGGACCACGCGGTGGTCGCGGACCTCGCCGACGCGGGCGAACTCGACGATGTCGAGGCCAGAGTCCACCCGAGGGGAAACGAAGTCACGCGCGCGCTCGGCGGGAGCGGTGACGCGGACCCCGCGACGGCGACCGTCGAGGTCGACACGAACACGGTCGAACTGTACGCCGGCGACGTCGTCCTCGTGACGAGCGACGGCCTGATAGACGCACAGACGGACGCACCGACGCTGTACGACCGGTACGTCGACGCGGGCCGGGACGCCGAGGCGGCCGACCGGGTGCGCGACCGGGTGGTGACCGACGAGGAGATCCGCGACCTCGTACTCGCCGCGGGGTCGCTGGAGGGGGCGGCCACGGACCTGATCGGACTGGCGAACGAACGCGGCGGGAAAGACAACGTCTCGACGCTCCTGTTGCGCGACCGGTCGTTGCCCGCGACGCCGACGAAACTGCCCGAGCGCGCCCCCGGGAACGGCTTCGTCGAGGACCGCGAGACGCTCGTCGGCGACGGCGACTGAACCGGCGTATCGCTCGAATCACGGTTCGCTACGACCGGGGAGCAACCCCTCGGCAGATGGACACGGAGGAGGGAACGACCACGACTCGACGACGCGTCGCCACGCGGAAGGCCTATGATGGCAGGTCTACAGGCAGAGCCATGCCCAGCGAGAAAGAGAAGATGCTGGCGGGGGAGCTGTACGACCCGTCCGACCCCGAGCTCGTGGCCGACCGGAAGCGCGCGCGGACGCTCACACGACAGTACAACGGGACGACGGCGGACGAGACCGGGCGGCGGAGAGATATCGTCGACGAACTGTTCGGATCGGCCGGCGACGACTGCTACGTCGAGCCACCCCTTCGCTGTGATTACGGCTACAATATCCACGTCGGTGAGAACTTCTACGCGAACTTCGACTGCGTCGTGCTGGACGTGTGTCGGGTCGAAATCGGGCGCAACTGCATGGTCGGGCCGGGCGTCCACATTTACACCGCGACTCACCCGCTCGACGCGAGCGAGCGAGTCGCGGGGCGGGAATACGGCAAACCCGTGACCGTCGGCGACGACGTCTGGATCGGCGGGGGAGCGGTGCTCAACCCCGGTGTGACAGTCGATGACGAGGCCGTCGTGGGCTCCGGCGCAGTCGTGACCGGGGACGTCCCCAACGGTGCCGTCGTCCAGGGTAATCCCGCCGAAGTAGTCAAAGAACTGAACGCGGAGTGAGAACCGAGTGGACACCGGCTGCCGACCGACTACCAACTGCCGACCGACTACCGACTGCCGGCGGACTACTCTCCGCGAACGACGACGCCGCGGTTCGACTCCTCGACCGAGAGGTCGTAGTCGAACGCGTCAAGGACGGCGAGGTTCGTCTCGACGTGGCCGGTCAGTCCGGGAACGACGACACGACCACCGGACAGCGCGAGGAAGACGAGCAACTGGTCGGCGAGGTGTTCGTCGACTGCCGCGCCCGTCTCCCACAACGCCGTCAGGTCGGCGACGGCCTCGGTCGCGACCTCCTCGGCGGGTTTGCCCTTCTCCCCGCAGGCGTCGAACCCCGCGACAGTCCCGCCGCTGTCGAGCGTCCCCTCACCGTCGAGGCGGACCACCAGCGACGAGCCGGGACTGGCGGCCGCGGCGTAGGTGACCACCCGGCCGACAGTCTCGACGCCGAGTCCCGACAGTTCCCGTTCGGCCGCGTCGGCTTGCCGGTCGGCCACCTCGGCGTCGGCGAGTGAGTCGGCTGCCAGAGAGTAGATGCGGGCTTCGACGGGTTCAGCTCCGTCGGCTTCGCTGTTCTCCTCGCCCCGTTCTTTCCCACCATCGAGGGTCAGCGACGAGACCGACGACGGCCACAGGCGGAGCGTCGCGCGTCCGCCGCCCGTGGGGTAGAAGCCGGGTCGTTCGACCTCGACGGCGACCGCGAGACCGTGTTCGCGCAAGAGCGGGAGTTTCACACGACGGTAACAGGCCATCGGTGGCGACCACTTCACGTCGGTGCCGCCGGTCGCGACGAGCGAGAGCGGCTCTTCGAGGCGCGTCGCGACGGGGAGGAGCGTGTCGAACACGAGCGTGAGGCTCCCCGCGGTTCCGACGGCGGCCTCGTAGCGCCCACCGGTCGGCTCGCCCGGGTCGAATTCGACGGTGCTGGACCCGAGTTCGCCACCCTCCACGGTCGCGTCGCTCACAGCCGCTGCGACCTCCAGAGCCGTCAGGTGCTGGGGTTTGAGTCCCGGCTGGGGCCGGTCGCCGCGGACGTCTGTGACGGTCACAGGGTCGCCGGACAGCATCGATAGCGTCAGCGCAGTCCGCAGTATCTGCCCGCCGCCGGCGCTCCCGTCGATCTCGACCATGCCGAAAGTGGGGTTCGCGCCGGCAAATGTCTCACGGAGACGGGAGTTCGCCCGGACCGTGGTCGTCCGGGGAGAGTGTCAGCGACGGTATCTGACCCGGAAGACCCATCCCACCGGCGGACACAGGGCCGAGCATGGCAGATCGGACGGGGCTCGACGGGCGTGACGAGCCGTCCCGGGGCGACGGCGACCACGCGGAACTGCTCTCGGAACTGGACTCACACGACCTCGCGCTCGCACTGGACGTCGTCGACGCCAGCGACGCGGACGTCTTCGACGCCGACCCCGAGGCGGATCCGGACGCCGTCTTCCCCCAGTCGGTGGCCAGCGGCGGCCCGACGCCGAGCGGTATCATCCTCTGGACGCGCCTCAACCCCGAGGCGTTCGACCCGAACGAACCGCTGGGCGTCCAGGTCGCGACCGACGACACCTTCGAAGACGTCGTCTACGACGGCGTGATAACCGAGAGCGAGCGCATCAGTTCCCACGACTACACCGTGAAGGTCGACCTCGACACGCAACTCCGTTCGGACACCGAGTACGCCTACCGGTTCGTCTACCGGGGCATCGCCTCGCGGACCGGCCACTGTCGCCCCCTCCCCAGACCCGACGCCTCGCCCGACTCGGTCTCCTTCGCCGTGGTGACCTGCCAGGACTTCCTCAACGGCTACTACCCGGCCTTCCACTACGTCGCCCAGGAAGACGTCGATTTCATCGTTCACCTGGGCGATTTCATCTACGAATCAGACGCGGGTGAGTTCAAGGGGATGGGATCCTACGACTACGCCGAGCGCGAGAAGTCACTCCCCAGCGGCTTCGACCACGTCCACGACCTCACCGACTACCGGTATCTCTATCGCACCTACCGGGAAGACCGGTTCCTCCAGGAGGCGCTGGAATCGCACACACTCATCGCCGGCTGGGACGACCACGAGATGGTCGACGACGTCTACTGGGACGACGAGACCGACGCCCCCAGGGGCGAACACCCCCGTAGCGACGACCCGGAGTTCATGACCGAACTCGTCGCCGACGCGATGCACGCCTGGTGGGAGTTCATGCCCGCCCGCGTCCAGTACGACCCCAACGGCGACTCGCTACAGGACCGCTTCAAGCTCTGGCGCGACCTCCAGTTCGGCGACCTCGTCGACCTCGTCATGACCGACGAACGACTCTTCCGCGACCCACCCCGGGAGGCGATCCCGACCGTGGACAACGTCGGCCCCCACCGCGAGCCACCGGGGCGGTCGATGCTCGGCGACGAACAGCGCGAGTGGCTCCTCGATACGGTGACCGAGTCGGATGCCACCTGGACGGTCTGGGCCGACGAGGTGCTGACGATGCCGCTGCGCCTCGGGTCCGGCCCGCTCTCGCTCTACCCGGTCCAGGGCGGCTGGGACGGCTACACGCGCGAACGCCAGCGCATCGCCGAGCACATCGCTCAGGCCGACGTCGACAACTTCGTCACCGTCACCGGCGACATGCACTGTTACATCGCCGGGTACCAGCAAACGTCTTATCCCGGACGCGTCACGGGCGGTGAGGGCGTCGCCCAGGGCGAGCGCTTCGGCGTCGAGTTCATGACGCCCGCCATCACGTCGATCAACGTCGCCGAGGCGCTCCATCTCACCCGCGGGAAGCGAAAGAAGGTCACAGAGCCCATCCTCTCGTGGCTGATCCCGAAGATGAACCCCCACATCGACTTCTTCGACAGCCACAACTGGGGGTACTCGACGCTCACGTTCACGCGTGAAGAGTGCCGATTCGTCGCGTACGCGGTGGACAAGACCGACAACAGCCCGGACGCCGACCACGAGGTGATGGTCGCCTACCGCGTCCCCGAGGGCGTCGTCAACCTCGACGAGATCACCGACGAGTATCGTTCCTGACCGACGTCTCGTCGCAGTCTGTCACTGCTCGTCCGGTCGGTCACTGTCTGCTCCGCCCGTCAACTCGTCGAGTCGGTCGAAGTACGTCTCCCGGGGAACCTGGTAGAGGTCGCGGTAGTCGATCTCGCCCGCGGCGAACCGCTCGGCGACGGCCCGGGCGGCGGCCACTGCCTCCTCGCGTCCATCGTAGGACTCCTCGTCGCCGCTCACCTCGGGTTCGAGAAACAGCGTCACGTACCACGGGTCCCCGGGCCGGACGTCGCGACCGGGCTTGCGCCGGCGTTTGCCCTTCGTCACGTAGACCGTCGGCATGCACGGCGCGGGTAACGCGTCGCCGTCGAAGACGTCGGGTCTGAAGACGAGCACCGCCTTCTCCTCGCTCTCGGTCCAGACCTCCCACCCCTCGGGCAACGGCTCGAATCCCATACCGGACCGTCGCCGGGGGGACACATCAGTCGCACGGTCACGTGTGCCGGGTGGGAACAGTCGCCGCGAGCGCACGCAGGGTCGTCTCAGAGGACGTCGGAAGAGGCCACTTCCGGTGGCCGAGGGATCCGGGATCGAAAGCTGTCTCCCGCCGGTCCGCACCGAGCGAGAACAGGCGCCCGTCGTCGAGTGAGACGTAGGCCCGGTTGTGCGCCAGTGTGACCCGCGACCGCATACCTGCCCCGCGAAGGGGACGTCGAATTTCGGCACGTCGGGTACCAGCGCCGACGAGAAACGACCGGTGGTTCGTAGTTCGTCTCCGTGTGGCCAGTCGGATACGCCGACCGGAGCGTCCGGCCGGGATTCGACTCACCGGAGCCGAACCTTCTTGCGGGAGCCACCCCACGACACGGGTATGGCGGACCTGCTTTCAGACGAGGAGATCGAGGCACAGCTACCCGAAGGCTGGGAGCGCGATGGCGACGAGATCGTCCGGACCTACGAGTTCGACGCCTACCTCGACGGCGTCGGCTTCGCCGCGGGCGCGGGCGGTGTCGCCCAGGACGCCTTCCACCACCCCGAGATGACGATCGGCTGGCGTGAGGTCGAAGTCCGACTGACGACTCACGACGCCGGTGGCATCACCGAGAAGGATATCGGGCTCGCGGCCCGGTTCGACGACCTCCGGTGATGGCGCCCGCGGACGCCAGGGGCGAAAGCGGCACGGGCGACAGCAACACGGGCGTCGAACTACCGGAGGACGGAGCCGTCTACGTCTTCCGAGTGACGGTCAGGCTCGATCCCGACGAGTCAGGTGTGTGGGCCGACCCGGACACCTTCGAGACGACGGTCTACCGGCGAGCGGACCCGCCCGGCGAGTCGGGGTGGCTCTACTTCCGGGACAACCTCTGGCACGGCGACTGCGGCGACGAGGCGTACATGCGCGAGGTGACCGAGGCCACACTCGACGCGCCGGTTTCGAACGTGAGGTTTCGGGAATTGCGGACGACGCGTGCGTACCTCGACGAGTTGCGGGCAGCTATCTCGGAGGATCTGACGCTGTTCAACGCCAAGAGTGTGGACGATGTGCTCTCGAAGTATCTGGGCAGTTCGATCCACGTCGTCGACGGTGAGAAGTGACGCAGAGAGTCGTTCTCACACTGTGACTTGCTGGTTCTCGACCGACTCGTCGAGAGAACAGTACCGCCACTCACGGTGATGGCTGAAAGCCCTCGGCACGCTCGCGGTCGCTCAGCGACATCTCCGCGCTCGAACACCCGCACCGCCCTGCCCTTCCCCGCACCGCACCACCCCGCCATGCCCCGCACCGCCCCGCCCCGCGACGGCCTCACGCCTCCCCAACCTCCTGCGCGTCTCGCTTCGCTCTGCTCGCTACGATGCTCGTCCACCGTCAGAGCAAGCTCTGACGAGCCTTCGCTCACACCGTTCGCGAAGACTTCGCGCGATGTCATCCTCGCGCATGAACGCGCGAGACAGCACGCGCCGTGTGGACTGCCGGGTGGCGGGAACTCGAACGGTAGCGGTCGAGACAACTGGGAGAACTAGCGTCGGGCGGGTGGCGACTCGTCGAGAAATACAGTCGACCGAGCGACCAGATGCTCCGGATACACCACCGGGAGAAGATACTTACGTACCAATCGACTACGTTACCGATCCCCATGGCCCCCAGCACCTACGATTTCTGGCTGTTCGACCTCGACGGGACCCTCGTCGACGTCGAGCCCTCCTACCCGCGGCGGGTGTTCGAGGAGGTGGGCAACCGGCTAGGTCACGGCTTCTCCGAGCGGGAGGCGGAGATCCTCTGGTACGGGATGGGCGGCGCACGCGAGGACGTGATCGGCCGTCTCGACGTCGGCCCCGACCAGTTCTGGGACGTCTTCCACGAGGTCGAAGGCCCCGAACGGCGAGCGCGAGCATCGTTCGTCTACGACGACGCCGCCACCTTCGTCAGCGAACTCGACGGCCCCGTCGGCGTCGTCACGCACTGTCAGTCGTACCTGACACAGCCGCTACTCGACAGACTCGACATCCGGGACTGGTTCGACACGGTCGTCTGCTGTGACGACGACGTCGGCTGGAAACCCGACCCCCGACCGGTCGAGCTGGCGATGAACGACCTGGGTGTCTCGCCGGACCGCTCGCGTGGCGTCCTCGCTGGTGACGACCCCGCCGATATCGGGGCTGCCTGGAACGCCGGTCTCGACGCCCTCTACGTCGGCCGTGTCGACCCCGAACGCCGCGGGCAGTGCGTCCTCGGCGACCACCGGGTGAGCAGTTTCGCCGACGTCTCGTTTTGAAGGGGACACTCCACGGACCCGAAGCGACAGTCGATCGCTACTTGATGTCGACCGCCTCGACGCCGAGCAGGTCCGCGACGAGCGCGAAGACGCTGAATAGACCCATGAAAACGAGGAGTCCGACGATACCGTAGAGGAGGGTCCCGACGGACCCGCGCTGGAGATACGACTCCGAGGGCCCCGAGGAGACCACGTGGACGGTCACCGACTCCCCGGTCGAGTACGGTTCGAGTGCGTCCTCGGCTTCCCCGGGCGTCTCGCCGGCCGGCCCACCGACGAGGCTGTACTCGTCGTTCGTGTACGTCTGCCCGTCGTAGGTGTACTCGTAGGTGACGACGGGGACGTAGTGCGGGCCGTCTTCCCCCGATTCTCTCACGACCTCTGTCGATTGCACCGTCCCCTCGACTGGTTCGGTCTCTTGCCAGGTCTGCGTCGGCTGGTAGATCGCGAGGTAGTACGTCCCGCCCGCCATCCCGAAACAGAGGAGCACCACGAAAACGACTGCGAGCCTTCCCATGGCCCCGTGATGACAACAGTCGATAATTAATCTGTGGGTGGTCGAGCCGTTCGAGCGGGTTCCGCCGCTACGCCGCGTCGAACCCGTCGAGGTCGGACACTGCGTCGGCGAGGTCGTCCAGTTCGTCCGCCAGTCGCTCGACGGCGGGCTTCTCCCGTCGGTCGGGATTCGCGAGGACGCGCACCGGCTGTGTCCCGACGGGCAGGAATCCCAGTCCGAGTTTCGTCGCCGTCGCCCGCAGTCCCAGCCCCACATCGGCGTCGCCAGCCGCCACGGAACGTGCGGGGCTCTCGAAGGCTCGTGCGGCGAGGTCCCAGCCCCGGACAGCGTCGGTCAACTCGTGGCGGTCGACCCCGCGCTCGTCGGCCAGGTCGGCCAGCGCGTTCGCCAGACTCGTCCGCAACCCGGAGTCGGTGCCCCGGTTGACGAAGGAGAGGTCTCGGTCCACGATATCGGCGAGGCCGCTCACGTCCGCGGGGTTGCCCTCGGCCACCACGAGTCCCCACTCTCTGGACCAGCCGCCGAGTTCGACGGCGTCGGATGCGTTCGAATCGTCGACCGGGCCGGCGACGACGACCACGTCCGTGATCCCGTCGCGGAGCCACCGTAGTCCGGGGCGTGTGCCGCGGGCGAGGTATCGCGGCCTGTCGAGACGGTCCAGCACTCGCGAGAGAGCCGGGTCGTCCTCACCGACACCCAGAAGCGTCGGCGGGCGGACGTCGGGCGAGAACAGTTCGACGGTGACCGACTCGCCGGCGGCCAGGTAGCTCGTGTCGGCCGGCACGTCGACGACGCCGTCGGCCTCGGTGAGACTCGTCGTCGCACCACTCCCTTTGTCGACCGGGTAGACGAGCGTGTTCCCCTCCCCGTCGTCCACGAGTCCGACCGGGAGCAGGCGGCGCCGTCCGGCCTCGTATCGCTCCTCGACGGCCATCTCGCCCGTCGCAGTCGCGCGGTCCGCGGGCGGGAGGCCAGCGGCCGAGCGGATCGCCGGTGCGACGAACGTCCGGAAGATCGATAGCGCGGAGACGGGATAGCCAGGGAGGCCGACGTACGCCGACCCGCCGATACGCCCGACGATGGTCGGTTTGCCGGGCTTTATCGCGACGCCGTGCAACAGCAATTCGCCGCGTTCCTCGACGACGCGATAGACGACGTCGACTGCACTCGCGCTCGTCGACCCCGAGGTCAGGACGAGGTCACACTCTGTGGCGGCCGCCACGAGGGTCTCGGCCATCTCGTCGGCCTCGTCCTCGACGTGGGGGTAGACGACTGCCTCGCCGCCCGCTGCTTCGATACCCGCCGCGACGGCGTACGTGTTGACGTCGTGGATCTGCCCGGCGCGACTGTTCAGGTCTTCGCCCGGCCGAACGAGTTCGTCACCGGTCGAGATGACCGCCACGCTGGGACGCGCTCGCACCGGGACCCGGGCGACGCCGAGCGCCGAGAGCAGGCCGATCTCGCTGGCGGTGAGCCGCGTTCCGGGACCGAGGGCTCGCTCGCCCGCCGCGACGTCCGCACCGGCGAGCATGACGTTCTCACCCGGTGTGACGGCCGTCTCGACGGCGACGGCGCGGTCGGCGCTGTCCGGCGTGTCGTCCCCGTCCGCCTCGCGCTCGCTCGTCCGCTCGACCATCACCACGGCGTCCGCGCCCTCGGGCATCACTGCGCCGGTGGATATCTCGACGGCCTCGCCTGCGCTGATGGAGACGTCGGGTTCCTCACCCGCGTGGACCGTTCCGACGACGGGGAGCACTGCGGGGTCCGCCTCGCCGGCGCCGAAGGTGTCCTGCGCCCCGAGGGCGTAGCCGTCCATCGCCGCGCGGTCGAACCCCGGTACGTCGATGGTCGCGTCGACCCGCTCGGCCAGGACTCGTCCGCGAGCGTCGGCGAGGGCGACCGTCTCCGTGCCGCCGGCGATGTCGAGCGAGTCGATGGCCTCGTGGAACCGCTCTGGCGAAGCCAGGTCGCGGAACTCCTTGCGGTCGCTCATGGCTGGTACTCCCAGTCCTCGACCGTTACCGTTTCGCCGGCGGGGATCCCTTCCCGGGACTCGGGGACGGGCACCCAGCCGTCGGCCGCCGCGACGCTCGACAGCACGCCCGCGCCGCCCGTCCGGACCGGTCGCGCAGTCGGTGTGGGGTCGCCGCCGGAACCGACACCGTCTGGCCCGTCGTCTGGCCCGTCGTCGGATCCGTCGTCCTCACCTCGGTCGATTTTTACCCTGGCGAACGTCCGGACGCCGACCTCGCTGGTGACCTTCTCGGCGAGCGTCGCGTCGGTCGCGGGATGGGGATCCAGCGACAGACGACCGGCTCGTTTGACCGCCCGGCGGACGAACTGGACGGCGGTCACCAGACAGGAGACGGGATAGCCGGGGAGCAGCAGGACGGGAGTCTCGCGGACGACGCCGAAGCCGACGGGGTGGCCCGGTTTGAGCGCGACGCCGTGGACCAGCACCTCGCCGAGTTCGCTCACGACGTCGGGCACCAGGTCGCGCTCGCCGACCGAGGTGCCGCCCGTCGTCACGACGAGGTCTTTCGTGAGGTCGCGCTCTATAGCCGCTCGGAGCGCGTGACGCTCGTCGTCGACGACGTTCCGGTAAGCGGGCTTTCCGCCCCAGCGCTCGACGAGCGTCGCCACGGTCAAACCGTTCGTCTCGACGACTTCCCCGGGTCGCGGGTCGGCGTCGACCAGTTCCTCGCCGGTCGGCACGACGCCGACGGTGGGCCGGCCGACGACTTCGACCCGCGTCGCGCCGACGGACTTGCACAGCGCCAGGTCCGAGTCGCGAATACGTCTCCCGGCCTCGAAGATCGTGGTGCCCTCGGGGACGTCCTCGCCGACGGGTGCGACGTTCTCACCGCCGGCGACGGCCGTTCCGACCTCGACGTCGTCGCCGCGCACGTCGACGTCCTCGATTTTGACGACGGCGTCGGCCCCCGCCGGCAGTTCGCTCCCGGTGTGGACGCCGACAGCGGTGCCGGGCGCGACCGGGGACCCGTCGGTCTCGCAGTCTGACGCCCCGCTGGCGTCGTCTTCGCCACTCTCCCCGTCAGGCGTGGCCTCCGCCTTCCGGAGGAGGGCTGGCGAGCGGGCGTTCGCTCCGAAAGTGTCCTCGGCGCGGACCGCGAACCCGTCCATCGCCGCGCGGTCGTAGTGAGGGACCGGACGCCGGGCAGGCACATCCTCCGCGAGGACGCGTCCGACGGCGCTGGTTACGGGGACCCGTTCGGTCCGGTCGACGGGGTCGACGATATCGCGCAACCGGGCGGTCGCCTCGGTGAGTCGGGTCCGCTGTTTGAACCCCGACTCGCGTCGTTCGCTCATGTCCCGGTGTTCGAGCGCCGGCGGATAAGACTCCCGCCCGTGGCGGTGACGAGTTTCGACTACCCAACGTGTCATTCCAAACCAAAATATATTTGTACAACAGAACCGCCACTACTCACCGACGACCGGTGGGAGTGGTGTACGCATGCAACTCAGGGGGATCTACACGGACGACGACGCCGTCTCGCCGGTCATCGGGGTTATCCTGATGGTCGCGATCACGGTCATGCTGGCCGCGGTGATGGGGTCGTTCGTCCTCGGACTGGGGCAGAGTTCGACGAACACGGGCCCGCGGGCGACGTTCAGTTTCGAGTACGAGGAGGTAGACCCGAACGGGCCGGATTCAGACGACTGGGGAGTCGTGAAGGTATCACACAACGGGGGCGATACGGTCCAGGACCAGGAACTGTACGTGCGCGGGAGCGGGTTCAACGCCAGCGGGGCACTCGACGGGGGGTTCGACGTAACCGTGCCCGCCGGTGGGACCGAACTCGACGAGTACGTCCTCGACAGGTACGGCACGGAGATGGACATGACGGAACCCGGACTCTGGAACGGGACGAAAAGCGGTGACGAGAGCGGCATCGTCTCCGGGGACTTCGTCTACGTCAACGTCGCGAGCGACTACGAACTCGACGTCGTCTTCGAATCCGAGGAGGGACAGTCCTCCGTGACGCTCCAGGAAGACGGCGGCCCCGACGCCTGAAGCCGGTTCCTCCGGTCCTGGCTCCCGACAGAATCCACGCCCGGAGTCCCGAACCAGAGCCCTCAACACCGTTCGAACCCAGTAGCGAGTATGCCCGACCGGACGTACCGCTGTCTGGAGTGTCTCGATCACACGCTCACGCGGCCGTTCGACGTCTCGCACCTCTCTATCACCTGTCCCGTCTGTGGCGAGTTCCAGCGGTTCGTCAACGAGGACGTCTACGACCGGTTCCAGGCCTACGAGGAGGAGCCGCCCGACGACCTCGACTGGGACCAGCTCGGCGAGATGGAGAAGCTGATGGTCAGCGAGCAGGTCGTCCGGCAGGGTCGCAGTATCGAGGACTTCGACATCGAAGTAGACGAGTCTGCCGCTGACGGCGATACCGATTCTCCGGCCGAGAGCGCGGAGTGAAAGTGGATCCACTTCCGCCGCGGGGTGACGGCTCGCCTTTAGGTCCCGGGAGCTGTCGGGCGAAGTATGGTCGACCGTCGTGACGAACTGGCCGACGAACCGACTCACGAGCCGAGTCACGCCCCGCACCGACGCACCCACTGGACGACGATCGTACTCGAAGAGTGTAGCGACGGTTCCTGGCGCGCGACACAGCGAGGCGTTCCCGTCGAAGGTCGGGCCGAGACGGCTGCGGCGGCCGCCGCGACGTATTGCCGGAACGTGGAGAGTACCGACGAGTGACGGCCGTGAGTGGGTCGGCTTCACCGTCGAAACCGTGAGTGTGTCGGCTTCACCGTCGACGACCCGGTCCCGTGCGCGGAATCTTTTTGCGCGGGCCGACCCCACCGACGGACATGGTTTCCGAGATATTCGACCCTGAGCGGTGGGAGTCGGTCGACGACTTCGAGTTCCGTGACCTGACCTACCACCGCGCGACCGACGTCGGGGCGGTCCGTATCGCCTTCGACCGTCCGGCGGTCCGCAACGCCTTCCGGCCAGGTACCGTCGACGAACTCTACACGGCGCTCGACCACGCCAAGCGCCAGTCCGACGTCGGGTGTGTCCTCCTGACGGGGAACGGCCCCTCACCGAAAGACGGCGGCTGGGCCTTTTGTTCGGGGGGCGACCAGTCGGTCCGGGGCGACGACGGCTACGAATACCGGGGCGACGACGCCGACCGCGAGAGCGCCGCCAGCGCCGGCCGCCTGCACATCCTCGAAGTCCAGCGACTCATCCGTCACATCCCCAAACCCGTGGTCTGTGTCGTCCCGGGCTGGGCCGTCGGCGGCGGCCACTCACTGCACGTCGTCTGTGATCTGACACTCGCCAGCGCCGAGCACGCGAAGTTCCTCCAGACCGACCCCGACGTCGCCTCCTTCGACGCGGGCTTCGGGTCGGCGTATCTCGCCCGCCAGGTCGGCCAGAAGAAAGCCCGCGAGATATTCTTCCTCGGGAAGACCTACGACGCCGCCGAGGCCGCGGACATGGGCATGGTCAACGAGGCCGTCCCCCACGAGGACCTCGAGGACGTCGCCCTGGAGTGGGCCGAGCGGATCCTCTCGAAGTCACCGATGGCCACGCGGATGCTCAAATACGCGTTCAACATGGCCGACGACGGGATGGTCGGCCAGCAGGTCTTCGCCGGCGAGGCCACGCGCCTGGGCTACATGACCGACGAGGCCGCCGAAGGCCGTGACGCGTTCAACGAGGGGCGCGAGCCCGACTTCGACGAGTTCGACTGGCACTACTGACACGCCAGCAACAGCTCTGGTTCGACGTTTCCCACCCTGAAACTACCGAGACCGTTCCCTCGAGGGCCTCACAGACGAAAATCCGGCCCCGTTCTGACGCTCCGATTCGGCAGGCCGCGATCGCCGTTTACCACTCGGTGGGTCGGTCCGCGCGGTAGTACAGTGCCATCGCCACGCCGAGGACGATGACGAGGAGACTGGCCGAGACCAGATGCAGGTCCGCGAGAACGGCTCCGACGAGTCCCGCCACCGTGCCCGGACGGGTGGCCATGTACCCGACGAAACCCAGCCCGCCACCGACGACCAGCAGTCCCAGAATGCCGAGCACGTCGAACGGCGGATCGAATGATTCGGTACTCATAGCCGTCCGTTCAAACAGACAACACATAAACCTTGCCGTGAAGATATCGAATTTGATATTCGAGGAACGTGAACAGTTCGAACGGATCGGTCGGGGAGAATTCACGCCAATCAGGCCGCTTTCCTCTCCGATCAGGGGGCTGCCATACCAGAAGCAGCGACGACCCGGATATCACACGTGGTATTCACCTGCGGACCCATCGTTTCGGCGGTTCTACGAAGTCTCGAAGGAGAGCGAACCGCACTCGAACCGGCCCGGTGGGGGCGGGGCCTATCGACTGAAACGTTTATCCGGTCGACGGTCGAATGGGGGGTATGACGTACGATACCGTCGTCTTCGACAACGACGGTGTCCTCGTCGGTCGGACGAGCTTCGACGTCCTCGAAGCCGCGACCCGGGACACGTTCGAGCAGTTCGGCGTGTCCGACCCGGACCCCGACCACGTCGAGGACATGACGATCGGTGCGACCCCCGAGACGGTCGACGCAGTCTGTGAGACCTACGACTTCGCTCCCCTGGAGTTCTGGCGCGCACGCGACCGCACCGTTTCGGAAGCACAGCAAGCAGAGGCCCGCGCGGGCCGGAAGACCCCCTACGACGACATCGAGACGCTCACCGACCTGGACGTCTCGATGGGGATCGTCAGTTCGAACCAGCAAGCGACGGTCGACTTCCTGCTCGACCACTTCGAACTGCGCCACCTGTTCGGGACCGCCTACGGCCGCGAGGCGACCATCGGGAGTCTCACGCTACGAAAGCCTGACCCACACTACGTCGACCAGGCGCTGTCCGACCTCGAAGCCGATTCGGCGCTGTTCGTCGGCGACAACGAGTCCGACATCAGGGCCGCCGAGAACGCCGGCATCGACTCCGCGTTCATCCGTCGGCCCCACCGCAGCGACTGGGAACTGAACGTCTGGCCCACCTGGGACATCGACTCGCTCGACGACCTCCACGACATCGTCGGTGCCTGAGCACGGGCAGTCCGGAGACCGACACCCGGCGGTCGACACGCCGGCGAAACGGCCCGAGTGGCGTCGCTATTCGACCTGCGACGGCAAATTATCGTCGACGAGAGCGTCGGTTCCCCGGCGGATCCGCTCCGAGACCGCCTGTGAGGAGATCCCCAGCCTGTCGGCGATCTCGGTCATCGAGGTCCGTCGTGGGACGTCGAAGTAGCCGAGTTCGCGCGCGACGGTCAGCGCCTCCCGTTGCTCGGCGGTCAATCCCACGTCTGTCGCTCCGGCGCGTCGCTCCTCGTAGATCGACACGAGTTCGAGTGGGACGGATCGGTCGGCACAGATGCCCCGAAATTCGCGGAGCGCGTCCCGGTCGGGCATCCGCATTCGCACTTTCCACCCCTCGTGGGTCCCCGTCGAATCGAGGATGCTGATGTCCAGGTCGCCCCACGCCGGGAACGTCGCGAACTCCTCGCCGTGGTCGGTGAAGGTCACCCGATACAGGCGTCCGGCCTCGGTTTCGGCCAGTTGTGCCACGTTGGTCACCGTCCAGTCCGCGTCGAGTCCGTCCTCGAACGCTGTGAAGTCGCCGCCCTCGGCCCAGAACAGGTAGTTGATACCGTCGTCGGTCAGATACTGCTCCTCGTGGCCGATGGAGACGCCGGGTGCGTTCCCGAGCGCGTCCCGGAGCAACGGCGAGTCCAGCCGGAGTTCGACGAGCACTAGTTACCCACCCGCCACCACGCAACGTCCCGTCCTCACGTAAAACTGGTGGCAGTTCTCGCCCGACCCCAAAGCGTTTGCCAGCGGGCGGGGTCGGTCGGACCATGACCGACGCCGAGGACACTGTCGACGTCCTCCCGCTCCTCGACGAATTTCGCGCGATTGCACAGACGGGACTCGACTACGCCGAGACCCCCTACGAGGAGGCACGCTACGAACGGATGATCGAACTCGTCGCCGAGTATTACGGCGAGACGTTCGCACTACCGCCCGAGGAAGTTCGCGAGCGACTGGCGAGCGACCTGGGGGAGGTCACGCCGAAGGTCGCCGCGATCGCCGTCGTCTTCGACGAGGACGACCGTCTTCTCGTCATCGAACGCACCGACGGGCTGGGCTGGTGTCCTCCGGGCGGGAAACTCGACCTCGGCGAGACGCCCGCCGAAGCCGCCGAGCGCGAGGTCCGCGAGGAGACCGGCATCGACGTCGAGGCCCGCGAACTCGTCGACACGTACGCCGTCGAACCGCCCGGGGACTTCCCACACTACAGTATCTCGCACGTCTATCTCTGTGAACGGGTCGGTGGGGAACCGAAGACCACGTACGAGTCGCGTCAGACCCGGTACCTGCCGGTCGAGGAAGTTCCCGAGTGGGCGCTAGACTACTACCGGGAAGCGGTCCACGAGGCGCAGACACTCCAGCGCTAGGATCGAAAGACGAAGAAGCGACCAGTCGGCGGCGAGGCGGCGCGGTCACTGAATGTAGGACGGTCCCTCGGCGTCGCAGTTCTGTTCGTGCTGACGGGCGTCCGCCTGGTCGTCGAACATGAGTCCACAGGCCTCGCACTCGTACCAGGTCATGTCGTCCCGTTCGGTGGTCACGACCATATCTATGGGTGGGCGTGCTGAGGGTAAAGAGGTTTCTCCGGGGGGCAAACCCCGGCGTCGCCCCCGACAGCACCCGAGGAGAAGCGTTTAGAGCGTTCGCCCGGTAGCCCCGGGCATGAGCGACGAGGTCATCGAGGTGACAGTCGAGGGGGCGAAAAAGCGCGACGCCGGTCGCGGTATCGCGCGGGTCCCCGAGTCGGTCCGCGAGCGACTGGGCGTGCTGAGCGGCGACCCGCTCGTCATCGAGGGAGAACGCCCCACCGTCGCGAAGGCCTGGCCCGAGAGCGAGGACGGCTCCTACGTTCGGATCGACGCCGACACGCGCGCCAACGCCGGCGTCAACATCGGCGACACCGTCCGCGTCCAGAAGACCGACCTCCGGGAGGCCGACACGATCACCGTCCGACTCGCGGGGAGTGTCGGCCTCGACGAACGCCAGCGCGAGGCGGCCGTCCGCCGGGCGCTACTCGACCGCCCGCTCCGCGAGGGCGAACAGGTCCACGTCGACGGCGTCGGGGCGTTCGTCGTCTCGGGGACCGACCCCGCCGGCGCCGTGACCGTCACCGACCAGACCGATATCACCGTGTTGCCACCGGTCGAAGAAGCGCGAGGCGGCGGTGCCGGTACGGGCGGTGGGAGCACAGAGGCGGGCAGTGGCGCGAGCGGTGGGAGTGGCACGGGCACTGGCGGCGGTGTCGGCGGCGGGACGGGTGGCGGGGGAGCAGGGTCCGACGGCGGTGCAGGCACTGCCAGTAGCGGCCAGGGAACCGGCGGGGAGACCGGCCAGACGCCACAGGAGTCGGCCTCGCGGACGGGCGTCTCCTACGAGGACATCGGCGGCCTCGACGACGAACTCGAACAGGTCCGCGAGATGATCGAGTTGCCCCTCTCCGAACCGGAACTGTTCACTCGCCTCGGCATCTCGCCGCCTCGCGGGGTGTTGCTCTACGGCCCGCCGGGGACGGGCAAGACCCTCATCGCCCGCGCGGTCGCCAACGAGGTCGACGCCTACTTCGACGTCATCTCCGGGCCCGAGATCGTCTCGAAGTACAAGGGCGAGAGCGAAGAGCGCTTGCGTGCGGCCTTCACGAGAGCAGAGGAGAACGCGCCAGCCATCGTCTTCATCGACGAGATCGACGCCATCGCGGGCGAGCGAGACGAGGACGCCGACATGGAAAACAGGGTGGTCGCCCAGCTCCTCACCCTCATGGACGGCCTCGAAGACCGCGGGCAGGTGATCGTCATGGGTGCGACCAACCGCGTGGACACGGTCGACCCCGCGCTCCGCCGGGGCGGGCGTTTCGACCGAGAGATCGAGATCGGCGTCCCCGACGCGGGCGGCCGCAGGGAGATCCTCGACGTCCACACGCGCGGGATGCCGCTGGGCGAGGACGTCGACCTGGACCGTATCGCCGCGCGCACTCACGGGTTCGTCGGCGCGGACCTGGGGACACTCACCACGGAAGCGGCGATGCACGCGCTCCGGCGCACCCGGGAGAGCCCGTCGGTCACTCGGGAAGACTTCGAGGCTGCCCTCCGGGTCGTCGATCCCTCCGCGATGCGGGAGTACGTCGCCGAGTCCCCCACCGTGACCTTCGAGGACGTGGGCGGACTGGACGAGGCGAAGACGGCGCTCGAACAGGCCGTCGAGTGGCCCCTGGAGTACGGCCCCCTCTTCGAAGCGACGAAAACGGACCCGCCAGCGGGCGTCCTCCTCCACGGGCCACCCGGGACGGGGAAGACGCTGCTCGCTCGCGCGGTCGCCGGCGAGAGCGGCGTCAACTTCATCCGCGTCGCCGGGCCGGAACTGATGGACCGGTACGTCGGCGAGAGCGAGAAGGCAGTCAGGGAAGTGTTCGACCGCGCCCGTCAGACCGCGCCGGCGATCGTCTTCTTCGACGAGATAGACGGGATCGCGAGCGTGCGCGCCGAGGGCAACGAGGTGACCCAGCGCGTCGTCTCGCAACTGCTGACCGAACTCGACAGCGCCGCGGAGAACCCGAACCTGATCGTCCTCGCCGCCACGAACCGCAAGGACGTCATCGACCCCGCGCTCTTGCGTCCGGGCCGCCTCGAACGCCACATCGAGGTACCCGACCCCGACGAGGCAGCTCGCCGGGAGATCCTCGCGGTCCACACCGAGGGCAAACCCTTCGCCGAGGACGTCGATCTCGACGACCTGGCCGCGGAGACGGCGGATTTCTCGGGGGCACAGCTCGAAGCACTCGTCCGCGAGGCGTCGATGCTGGCGATCAGCGACGTCGCGACGGGCATCTCGCCGGAGGAAGCGAACGAGAGAGCCGACGAGGTTCGCATCACTCGCGAGCACGTCGAGGCGGCACTGGAGACGGTAGACTGACAGGCACCACGGACCGCGAAGCGAGGTGACGAGGGAACCCAGGGCGACCTGTTCGGGAGTCAGTCCTCGAACGTCACTCGCGGGTCGGTGACGGCGAACGCCAGGTCCTCCAGAAACGTTGCCACGACCCCGACGAGCACGAACAGGAGCGAGAGCCCGAGTATCAGCGGTAGCTGGGACCCCAGCACCGCCTCGATGATGAGTTCGCCCAGTCCCGGTGTCCGGGCGACGAACTCGACGGTGAAGACGCCGACCAGGACCATCCCGTACATCTCGGTCAACAGGGCCGAGAGGAGAGTGATGGCGGTGTTCCGAAAGAGGTGGTAGCCGATCCGCCAGTCACTGAGTCCCTTGGCGCGGGCGGTCTTGACGAACGGCTCGGCTGCGTAGGTCCGGAGTTGCTCGCCGGCGTGGTGGAGCTGGACCGCGACGAGAAAGGCCGTCATCCCGAGGCCCGGCCAGAGCGCCGCGGTCAGGTTCGTCGTCGAGAACGGCCCGGCCGTGTGGTCGTAGACCCCCAGTCGACCGAGCAAAGAGAGGTAGTCGATCAACAGAAATCGACCGAACAGGAACGCGATGAGAAAGGCGGGGATGCTCAGGCCGACCAGCGCCGTGGCGTCCAGGCTTCTGTCGAGCAGCGTTCCGTCGCTCGCCACCGAGTAGACCCGCAGGACCGTCCCGAAGACCACCGCGAGCGCCATCGCGGGCAGGAGGTACGCGAGCGTGAAGCCGGCGGCCCTGACGATGGGGTCGAGGACGGCGTCGGGGAGCGTCAGTAGCCACGTCACCCAGTCGACGTACTGCGTGAGGAGCGGGTCCGACTGTGAAACCGGGACGGTGACGTCACTCTCCGGACCCCCGACGGACGTCCCGGACCCGGTGTAGGGGATCACCTGGAAGTAGCAAAACAGCGCGGTGAACACGGCCCAGACGGAGACGACGAACCCCGCCAGTCGCCGGAGAAGGAAGGCACGCCGCCCCATATTACCCCTGCGGGAACGTGACTACCGACTCGACCGTCCAACGGGGCGGACTCGCCTCCGGAATCGGGGGAGAGCTCTCCGAGTCCGGGAGGGTCGGCACCGTGCTCCGGGAACCTGTCTCAGTGGGGATAGCGGCTGGATACATCGGTCGTACGGTTGTATCGATCACAATTATTTAGCAGTTGTGGCCACTGGTGTCGCCTCGTGACCGAGCCCTCCGAATCGTTCGCCGGTGGCGACCCCCTCGAAGACCTGGGGGACCGGTCGCTCCGGCACACGCTCTCAAGGTACTGGACCGTAGTCGCCTTTCTGGTCGGCAGTTGCGCTCTCGCGGCCGGCTTCTACGTCGAACACGTCCGGGGGACACAGATCCCGGGCGTGGGCGGGCTGGAACCGGTCGACTGGCTGCTCGCGCTCTCGTTGCTGGTCGGTGTGACCCTCCTGGCGTCGCTGGCGCACCGGCCGGCGAGGGCCCGGATATACGCCCGTCGGATCCGGGAGCGGCCGGCGGCGATGGCGAGTAGCGCCGCCGTCGGTGCGTTCCTGCTCGTCGGGCTGTTCGGGCCACTGTTCGTCTCCGAACCGACAGAGATCGTCTTCGACCGTGCGTACCTGCCGCCGGTCGGGGCGACGGTCGACACCCAGTATCTCATCGGCCCCTGTCTCGGGGAGGTGACGAACGGCCGCTGTCACGGGACGTTGCAGTACCCGCTGGGAACGGACCGCGCCGGACAGGACCTCCTGGCGTTCGTCCTCCTGGGTACCCGGACGGCTCTGGAGGTCGCCCTGGTGACGGCGCTGGTCATGGTCCCGGTCGGCGTCGGCGTCGGCCTGGTTTCGGGCGTCGTGGGGGGGCGTGTCGACGCCGTGTTGATGCGCTTCGCCGAGATACTGGGCACCCTTCCCGCCGTCATCGTCTACATCCTGTTCTGGCAGTGGAACGTCGAGTACAGGCTGCTCGTGTTGATACTCGCGTTCGCTCTGGTCAACTGGGGCGGCCTCGCGCGGGCGGTCCGCAACGAGACGCTCGACCTCCGCGAGCGGTCGTTCGTCAGGGCCGCCAGGGCCGCCGGGGCGAGTCGCTTGCACGTCGCTCGCCGCCACCTCCTGCCGAACCTCAGTCGGCCGATTCTGTCGACGCTCGCGCTCCAGATTCCGCTGCTCGTCGCGGTCGAGACGGGGCTGTCGTTCGTCTTTCTCGAGGTCGGTGGCGAGAAGGCGACGCTCGGGGACCCGACTGTCGTCTCGTGGGGCCAGGTGCTCTACAGGGGGATCCGCGTCGACGGCCTCGTCCCGGCCTGGTGGATCGCCGCAATGCCGACGGTCGCGCTGGTGCTCACGACGTTCTCGCTGGCGGTGTTCTGGCGGTCGCTCAGCGACGTCTTCGACCCGATCCAGGAGTACTGAACGTCCCCGATACCGACGAGGTCGCGACGTGGGAACCGGGTTCGACCTACGACCGACGGTTGATCTGGGGGTTCTGACGGCGCGACCGGTTGAGGACGGTGCCACAGTCGGTACACTGCCAGACGAACGCCCCGAGCCGCCGGTAGCCCGCGGGCGAGCCGTCGGGGTTGACGTTCCAGTCGCGCCCGCAGTCGTGACAGCGCTTGGGCCGGTACTTGCTTTTCCCCTTGGGTGGTCGTTCGTCGGCCTGTCGCTCGAACTCGGGCGGGACGAGTTCGCTAAAGAGCGTCGCCGTATCGTCGCTGTCGAGCCGGGACTGTATCGTCTCGAGCTGTGCTTTCAGGTGGGTGAGGTGGCTGTTCAGCTGCCGGTAGGTGTCGTCGCCGTCGCGCTCGTCGCCGTCGAGTTTCACCTCCAGCGTCGCCAGCCGCGTCGTACAGTCGTAGTACCGCTCCAGCAGTTCCCGGTAGATGGCGATGTAGAGCTGCCGGGTCACCGTGTCGGAGAACCGCCCCTCGTCGACCGGGGCACACAGACACGCGCTCTCGTCGAGCAACGGGTCCGCGACCGGTGAGTGAGCCGTCGTCGTCACGACCGTCCGGGAGTTCGGCGCGCGCGAGTCCAGCAGTTTTCCGAGTGCCTCGCGCTTCTCGTCGGGCAGTTCGTGACGCACGACCGCGACTGCGACCGACTCGTCGACGACCGAGAGCGCCTCGTCGAGTGACCTGGGTCGCACGACCTCGACCGGGTCCGGCAACCAGCGCTCGTAGAGCGCCCCTCTCGTCGACTCGTCGAACACGACGACGGTCGGAAACCCGTCCGGGTGGCCGTCCTCGACCGGCTCGGTCACTGTCCCGGAATCGGTTCCCGCCCGCCCGGCCTCGTTCGACGTTGCCATTCACTTTCTCCCGTGATACTCTCGGCCTCACTGTCCGTACGATATCCAGCGTATCAATATTTCGCATCGTTATTGTTTTTGATACCGAAGATGTACCCGATAACGCTCGATATAGATATAAATTCGGAACTCTTCTGTTTCTGTATTTCCGAGACTCATATATGATACCGGCGGGCGAGGTTCAATACGGGTCTCGTGAAGCCCCAGCGCCGGGCGGGAGCCGGAGTGAGAGCGGGGCCGAGACCGGGGTCGGAGTAGCGGTCGAGTAGACCACAGGCCACAGACCTTATTGACGTACAACCCGCAATATTTGCCTGTGAGACACTCATGAGTGACCAGCTGGACGTAACTGGCCGCCACTACGTCGACGGCGAGTGGACGGACGGCGCGGGGTCGGAGACGTTCGAGAGCGGGAACCCGGCGACGGGGGAGTCGCTGGGGGAGTTCCACCGGGCGACGCCGGCCGACGTCGAGCGCGCGGTCACGGCCGCCGACGAGGCTTTCGAGGAGTGGCGGGGGCTGTCCTACGTCGACCGCGCGGAGGTACTGTGGGACGTCTACCACGAACTCCGCGACCGCACGGACGAACTCGGCGAGATAGTCACCCGCGAGTGCGGCAAGGAGATAAGCGAGGGCCGCGCCGACGTCGTCGAGGCCGCCCACATGGTCGAGTGGGCCGCCGGCAACGCTCGCCACCCACACGGCGACGTCGTCCCGAGCGAGATCGCCGCAAAGGACGCCTACATGCGCCGGAAACCCAGGGGTGTCGTCGGCTGTATCACCCCCTGGAACTTCCCCGTCGCGATCCCGTTCTGGCACGTCGCCGTCGCACTCGTCGAGGGCAACACCGTCGTCTGGAAGCCCGCCGAACAGACGCCCTGGTGTGGCCAGGTCGTCGCCGAGATGATGGTCGACGCGGGCGTCCCGCCGGGCGTGTTCAACGTCGTCCAGGGCTTCGGCGACGCCGGCAACGCCATCGTCGAGGACGATCGCGTCGACACCGTCCTCTTCACCGGTTCGGCGGACGTCGGCCACTCCATCGGCGACAAACTGGGCGGACAGCCCGGTCGGGAGTGTGCGCTGGAGATGGGCGGCAAGAACGCCATCGTGGTCACCGAACACGCCGATCTCGACATCGCGGTCCACTCGGCGATCATGTCCTCGTTCAAGACCACCGGGCAACGCTGTGTCTCCTCGGAGCGACTGATCGTCCACAGCGACGTCTACGAGGAGTTCAAATCGCGATTCGTGGACCTCGCCGAGGACGTCGCAGTCGGCGATCCCCTCGACGAATCGACGTTCATGGGACCGGTCGTCGACGAGAGCCAGGTCGAGAAGTTCCGCCAGTACAACGACCTCGCCCGCGAAGAGGGCGCCGACGTCCTCGTCGACCGCGCCGAACTCGACCCCGAAGAGATTCCCGACGGCCACGACGAAGGGTTCTGGGTCGGCCCGTTCGTCTACGAAGTCGACTACGACCCACACCTGCGGTGTATCCACGAGGAGGTGTTCGGCCCCCACGTCGCACTCATCGAGTACGAGGGCGACATCGAGCGGGCGATGGCGATCCACAACGACACGGAGTACGGCCTCGCCGCCGCCGTCGTCTCCGAGGACTACCGCCAGATCAACCACTTCCGTGACTACGCGGAGGTGGGGCTGGCCTACGCGAACCTCCCGTGTATCGGCGCCGAAGTGCAACTCCCGTTCGGCGGCGTCAAGAAGTCGGGCAAGGGCTCCCCGAGCGCCCGCGAAGTCATCGAGGCCGTCACCGACCGCACCGCCTGGACGGTCAACAACTCGAAAGAGATCCAGATGGCTCAGGGACTGTCGGCGGACATCAAGACCGACGCGGAGTGAATCGCGACGGACTCGACGGACCGGGTGACCGGGTTCGTCGTCTTGACACACCACCAGCTGGTGTCGGCGATAGTAACTGTCGTCCGTGAAAGTGAGGCAGCCGAAGACGAGGAGTGGGCCCGTCCGGACGGGCGCGGGTCGAGCGAGCGGTCGCCGTGACCTGGCCGAGCGCGGTCTCTGCCGGCTTCGACGTGAAAAGCGTCTCGCCGGCACCCGACCCTTACGAGAGGGGAGGAATAAAACCACCGGGCTGTATCGCCCGCGACAGCTGGCGTTACCCCTTCCAGACGAACCGCCGGACGATCACCGTGAGCAGTCCCACGGGAATCGCCGCGACGGCGAGCCACGGGAGAACGATGACGCCGGCCAGGAACAGCGTCCGCGCGACCCGCACGAGCGTCGCGATGGAGTTACTCAGCGCCTCCAGCGGCGACTGCTCGTAGAAGCTCGTCTGCTCGATCTGCGCGAACTCCGGCCGGGGTTCCTGGTATTCGACGCGGAGCGTGGAGTAGGCGACGCGGTCCTCCAGCGAGCGTTTCTGGGCCTCCAGGCGCTCGATCTCGCCCTGGACGTCCGAGAGGCGTTCCTGGACGGCGAGGACGTCCTCGGTCGAGTTCGACCGGTTGTAGAGCTCGCGGAGCTGGTTTCGCTCGGCTCGCAGGTTCTCCAGGCGGGCGTTCAGGTCCACGAGCTGGTCGGTGACGTCCTGGGTCTCGGTCTGCTCCGAGAGCACGGTGGCGTTCTCGCTCGCGGCCTCCTTCATCGTCGAGAAGTTCTCCGAGGGCACCCTGAGGACCACGTGCCCCTCCAGCCAGGTCTCGTTGTTCTCCTGGTAGCGCGTCACGTCCGACCCCGCCGTGTACCCGCCCAGTTCCGCGACCCGCGATTCGAGGCGGCTCCGCGTCGCCGTCGCGTTGTCGACCTCGATCCGGACGGTTCCGGTCTTGATTATCGCCCGGTTCTGTATCGCGGCGCTGGCCCCACCCGACGCGGCCGCGTCACCGCCGTCGTCCCCCTGGGCGGAGTCGAAGCTCGTGTCGCCACCACTGCCGCCGTCCCCGCCCGCGCCACCGCCGGATTGTGCCGCCCCCGGCTCGCTGCTAGCCCTGCCGCCGTCGCCGAGGCCGCCACTCCCCGCACAACCTGCCAGGAGCACCAGCGCGACGACCGCGACTGCCACGACCCGCGTCCGGTCCAGTTTCATATCACTGTCGTGATCCGGAGAACCCTAATAGGTGTCGTGGCCTCAAACGCCGGTTTGACTCACTGTTCGACGCACCTGTCGCTCGCGAAGCGAGCGTTATCGTCTGTCGGCCAGCGCCGGGAACTCCCCGCGCACCGATTCGACGCGATCGCGCTCGACAGGAGCAGTGACCGTAGCTGGGTCGTCACTCGCACTCGCCAGCGTCGTCCCCCAGGGGTCGTAGATAGCCGAGCGGCCGAGCAGTTCGGCGTCCTCGAAGACGCCGACGCCGTTGACCGCGGCGACGTAACACTGGTTCTCGACCGCACGGGCCCGCGGGAGGAGTCGCCAGTGCTCGACTCTCGGGTAGGGCCACGCGCTGGGGACGAGCACGAGCGTCGCTCCGGCGTCGACGAGGTCGCGATACAGTTCCGGGAAGCGCAGGTCGTAACAGGTGGTGACGCCGACGACGTGGTCGCCCACCTCGGCCGTCGCGAGCGACTCACCCGGAACGAGAAGGTCGCTCTCGGCCGATTCGTAGCCGAAGAGGTGGTGTTTGCGGTAAATCGCGCGTCGCTCGCCCGCGGCGTCGAACAGGACGGCGGTGTTGGCCAGTCCCTCGGCTGCCGGCGTCTCGATGCCCGACGCGCGGGAGGCCGCCAGATCCTCGACGACGCTCCCGGCGAGGACAGCGACTTCGTGTTCGGCAGCGGCGTCGGCTACCCGGGAGAGCGTCTCGCCGTCGAGGCCCTCGGCGTTGCGGTCGTAGAGGTCGAACGCGAAGTATCCCACGTCGAATATCTCGGGGAGTGCAACCAGGTCCGCGCCGTCCGCCGCAGCGGTTTCGATCCGCGAGAGTGCACGGTCGACGTTGTCCTCCACGCGGCCGGCCTCGACGTCGATCTGTGCGAGTGCGAGTCTCACACCTCGACACCCAGATACTCGTGCAGTGCGGCTTCGAGGTTGTCGAGTTCGCCGTCGAGGTTGCGCTCGAAGTAGCGCTCGACGCCGGGGAGTCGACCGTCGACGACGAACGTGTTCACGAGTCGCGTTCCCGCGTCAGTCTCGACCAGTTCGTGTTCGCCAACGACGTGCATCACCTTCGAGCGCCCGGAGAACTCGACGTACTCCGGTTCGCGGACCGTCTCGTCGCGCGTCTCGACACGGATCGTCCGGTCGACCAGCGGGAGCGGCAAGTCGAGGTGCCAGGTCGCCGTCCCGTCGTCGTGGACGGTGAACTCCGAGACGACGCTGATCGCACCCGCCCGCTGGGCCGGGTCCGCGATGAACTCCCACACCCGCTCGCGGTCGGCGGGCAACTCGAAGGACCGCTCGACCCTCACCGTCATACCGGTACTCCGGGCCGGTGCGTGAAAAACCCATCACAGTCGACTCCGTAACGACAGGACTCCGGAGTCGCGACTGCCGACGCGATCGTCCCGCGAACAACGAGTGGACTCAGGGCGAACCGCTCGGGCTGAGCGTGACTCGCCACGTCGTCGACTTGGCGCGGCCCCACTTTTCGATCTCGACGTCGTCGGACTGTTCGTCGAGTTTGGGGAGGCGCGCGCCGACCTGCTTGGCCGAGAGGCCGATCTGGTCGGCGATGTTCTTCGACCGGAAGTAGCTCTCGCCGCGGGAGACGCTCTCGCGTAGGTGTTCGAGAATCTGCCTGTCCTCCTCGCCGAGGTCACTCATGCCCGGAAGTAGGGGCTCTATTCCCTTGGCTCTTGCCCAATCCAGTGAAACAGCGTGAGAATCACGGCATCCCGCCGGTAATGCGTGAGTATGCCATCTCAAACCGCATTCGGCGGGATGCTTCGGGATATTGTTGATCTCGGGTCAATAGTCTTGCGTCCAGAGCCGCTCGATGACGAAATCGAGCGGCGCTGTAAGCAAGCCTGGGAACAAGCTCCCTGTCCAGAGTGTGGCGACACCGCCGTCCAGTCCGGGGACGCCAGTCCCCGCGTCTGGTGCCGCAACTGCCGCTATACCTTCACGTACACACGCAACACGCCCTTCGAAGGCCGCACACTCTCCCCTGGCGAGATCGTTCTGATCTTTGTCCTCTACGCGGACACTCTGCTCAGCATTCACCAGATCGCACAGCTGTTCGACCCTGTCTACAATACCATCCACACCACTCTGCGAGAGGGAGAAGCCGCCTTTGAGCGCGGCTTCTCCCTCGTCTGGGAACGCATCCAGCACTCCGTCGATGGCCCCACCCAGATCGACGAAACCGGCCACAAATGCTCCGGATTCAAAGGCCAGACGCCGCCGCGGGACGGCCTCTCCCGCGGCGGCTCCGGTGATCGTGGCCGAGGACGCTGGGAGGGAGCGCCCGGTGACACGATGACGATCATCGGCGCCTGTCGTGACACTCTCCGCGTGCTTCGAGCTGAACGAGGCGCGAACCCAGAGGAACTTAAGCCAGCGCTCGACGAGGTTGAGATCCTCTCGGAGAAACTGGAGGAAGTCTGGCACGACGGATGGCGCGGGTACGCGCCATTCGTCTACGAGAACGAACAAACCGTGGTTCACTCCGAAGAATTTGTCACCGATGACGGCGTTCACATCAACCAGGTCGAATGCCTCTGGTCACTGCTGAATCCGTGGCTGGCGAAATTCCGCGGGCTCTCCAAACCTGGACTGGAGCAGTCCGTCCGAACCTACGGGTTCGTCCGGACGCTCAATCTCGCCGGAGCACCGCTGCACGGCCTTCTTGACTGCTTCGTCGTCAACGTGTTTCGCTAAATTGAGCAAGAGCCATTCGGAACAGCGATTACAACAACCATCGGTCCGTCCTGTTCCGCAATCGTTTGGTCCATCGCTCCAATAGCGGTGTACGTCTTCCCAGTACCGGTCGCCATCTCGAACAGGCCGTGCCGACCATTAAATTTCCAGTTCCGGACAGCCTCTTGCTGGTAATCCCGGAGAGTGATATCATTCTCTTTCATTCCCCTTACTGCTTGATCCGATTTCTGCTGGTAAGGCCGATTGTCAGAATCACGCAATTCTACGATATCCTCTTCAATTCCTTCCGGGAGTGTGAAGACATAGACACCATCTTTCTCGTTTTCCCAGAGCTGATCGAACCGTTTCTCGTGCTGCCGGATTCTTTCAGCATCTCGTTCACATGCCCAGTCACAGAACACATCGATCGATTCGTAGTTGTAGAATCCTTGGTGACTGTCGTTCTGTGAGCCGTGGAACGCTAACTCACCTCCATAGATTCCGGTCACGATACCCCATTTATCGTGGAACATTCCGTGCAGACTCCGACCTTCTGGAACGGCAAATCGTATTTCCAGTAAACCATCTGCGATCATCCAAGCCAATGTGTTCAGGGTATCCTCTTCGAGACTTTCGGCTAGTTCTTCAAGATCTTTTTCAACTAGACTATACATTTCGTCGTTCCACTTCGCCTCCTCACCTTTCTGAAATGCCTCCCAGTCTTCTTCCTCAAGTTTCGGACTGATAATCCACTTCGCACTACCTCCATTTGAGGCGAGGTCTGCGATTCCATGAGAGGCGTTTCTAAGCCATCCACTAGTGAAAAATCCGACTCCGCGCTTGTACTCAATTGAACGAGAAAGAACTGGATTGAAGAAATCCCAGATAAAGTCCGTATCCGCCGTATCTATAACCGGTGGTATATCTAAGCCCTCAAGTTCATCCCCTGCATTAATTTCTGGAGTAGTCATGGGAACTAGACCTTATCGTTGAAATGTTTGTATCTGGCCAGACCGTAAAAATACACCGACCAGACCAATATTCAACTGTCCAGGTCGTTCCTGATTCTTGGGAATTCTTGAGCTACGTCATCCGGGCAGCTGTAGAGGTTGGGGACGTGGCCGTAACTGAAGCTTCCCCAGCCGACCGCTCCTTCCTCTAAACGGTTTGCTTCTTGGATCACGTCGTGGATGCTGCCTTGGAATATTAGGGATTCGCTGGTGTAGAGGGGTGAGTGCTCGTAATCGAAGATTTTGAAGATGTCGTCGTCTTTGTTTTCGCGGATGGTGTATGCGTGGCCGGTGCTTGCTCCAGAAGATGAGGCTGCTTCTCTCAATGTATGAGTGCTGGCGCGAGTCAGCCACGGTCCACTCAGTCCTCGTAGACCTCGTCAATCGCGGTGACGAACTCCTCGACGTGTTGTGACCTGACGAGAACCGAGCGCCCGTTTGTCCGTTCAAGCCAGACGCCTTGATTCCCACGAACGTTGTAGGCGATCTTCCCCGGTGCCCAGCGAATCCCCCACCCGCCAAACTTACGAAGTGGCGTCGGCGCCAGCTGGAAAATATATCGCGCTATACGGTTTATGGTCGTGGTGAAATGACGTATTCGTAGGGTAGAGATGTTCTATCGAGTGTTATTGGGTGTTTAGCTGTCGGAGTGATCTGTTTACGTTTAGTCCGATAAACGTAATCAGATTCAATGAATTGGCTGTCGTCTGTCACAGCGATCATAATGACGCTGTCGAACACGTGGGATACAGCCCCGCAATACGCCTTCCCCCGTAGATGAAAACAACGTACTCGTGCCCTTCTTTGGTGAGTTCCTCAAGTAATTCGATGAGCACGTCACTTCGGTTGTGAAGCTCATGACTGTGTTCGTCTCCCGATACGTGACGCCGAGGTCAAGATCGTTGTACAATCCGTCGAGCATTGCCAGTACAGACTGGAACTGGGCATAGTTCTCGTGCATATACTCGATGGTCTCGACTCTCGGGATCACTGGGTACCTCTCGACGTATTCGATGTCGAGTGACGGGTGTGGCTCAAGGACGATTTGCAGCGGTCCGTCCAGTTCGTCCCGGGGCTGTCGCTCGAATGTAGTGAGGAGGTCGAAGGCCTCGAAAAACGCTTTCCACACGTAGACGGCGTTGATCCGTGTGAACGCGAACGGCCAGTCTCCGAACTGTGGAACGATGTAGGCTTCCTTGATGGACGTGGGTTGACGCCGGCGCTGGCAGCGATGAGCTCGCGGGCTGCGCCGCGTACACGCTGGTGGGCGACAGTGAGGCCGTCGTCATAGGTGTCGTAGCCCGCGTCTTCGAGGATACTGCTGAAACGATAGAAATGAGTGTAATGAAATAAACGAACGAAACGAACGAGACGAAGTATTCGGGCTCGATGAATGCATTCTTCAGAACGAACTGGTTGAGGATAGATTGGCTAGAGTTCTGTTCGACTGTGGAATGAAAGAAACGAACGTAACGAATAGAACGAACTCATTGATAGTACCGAGTTAGTTTGATTCACTGAGGGTAACGAACAGTTGGTTTTAATATCATAGTAGTCGTCTCACCGAATGAAACGCCCTCACTGAACGCACCGAATAAAACGACTAAACCGAGCGAAACGAACACAACGAGGAAAACGAAGACATGGCCGACACCAACACCGCACGAATTACCGTGGCGAATCAGAAAGGAGGCGCGGGGAAGACGACTGACGTCATTCACACTGGCGGGGCGCTTGCCGCCCGGGGACACGACGTCCTCCTGGTCGATATCGACTATCACGGTGGGCTCACTTGCTCGCTCGACTACGACGACCTGTACTACGATACCGACCGTACAACTCTATTCGACGTCCTCGATTTCGACCAGATGGAGTCGGTGAACCACATCATCGTCGAGCACGAGGAATTTGATATCCTCCCCGCAAGCGAGAAGCTCGCGAACAACAAGAACATCCAGACACTGCTGGAAGCGCCAAAAAGTCGAGAGCGACTGGGGATGGCACTCGACGAGATCGACAGTGACTACGACTACATCATCGTCGATACGCCGCCATCGCTGAACGTTCTCACAGATAACGCGCTCGTCGCAACCGGGAACGTCGTTATCCCCGTCCTGCCCGAAAAACTCAACGCCAACAGCCTCCAGATTTTCGCAAAGCAGCTGGGATCGCTTGAGCCAGCGTACGGTGACATCAACCGTCTCGCGATTGTGTGCAACCGAGTTGAACGAAACGCGGAACACCGCAACACCATCGAAGAGATCGAGTCAGCGTACTCTCTCCCGATATTTGAGATCCCGAAGCGTACTGATCTCTCTCAATCCATCGGCGAAGGCGTGTCCATCTTCGGGTTTGGGAAGGAGAACACGCGGGTCGAAGATGCTCGAGAGCTGTTCAAAGAGATCGCCGACCTGTTCGACGAGACGTTCGAGAAGACCACTCCTGAGGGGGTGAAAGCATGACAGAGGGCTGGGGAGATGCCTCCGGCATTGAAGGAAACTACGAGGACGAGGATGATGAGGTCGATTCCAGCGAAACGAGGGAAGTGAACGAAACAGCGGAAACCGACTCATCGACCGAAACGCCCGAATCGAATTCAACGATTGAAACGAGCGGAACGAGTGAAACGAAGACGAACATCAAGGACGAATGGAACGGGCGAACGATCTACATTCCGGATGGCATCCTCGATGAGATGGAAGATACGTACCTCGAATCGCAACTGAAGCTACGAAAAGCGGGCCAGGATGAATTCAAGAAGAACCGCCATTTCTACCCCCTTCTCGTACAGTTTGGCCTTGAAGCGCTCGCTGATGCGGATGCTGAGGAGATTCAGTCTCGGCTGTCGAACCTCGGGAACGAATAGATACGGGTACGGTAGGATCTTGATTTCACAGGAAGTTAGAGTCCGTGGAAGGACGACTTGAGTTCACTCATTTAGCACTTGCTCCAGTCGCTCGCGCCGCTCGATGACGTTCTGTTCGCGGTAGGACTCGTGGGTGGTTTCGATCGACTCGTGTCGGAGGGTTTCCTGGGCCAGCTCGGCGTCCTGAGCGTAGAGATCGCTCCCGAGGCCTCTTCGTCCTCCGTGGGGCTTCAGATACTCGCCGTCGATCTCGACGTCGGCGCTCTCACACAGCCGTTTCATCACCGTCCGGGCACCGTTCTTCGAGAGCGCCGGCGGGGGGATCTCGTGCTCTCGAAGGAGTTCCATGGCGGTCGCTTCGCCCATAGCCGTCTCGATGGTGCCATCGTCCAGACCTTGCTCTCTGAGGCCGTTCTCGGCGGCTTGAGCAAGCGACGGGTGATGTCGCGACGGGAACACAGGCCAGTCTTCGGTCGCAGGGTCTTGGACGGTGCGATGGCGCTCCAGACTCTCGACAACTCGGTCCGTCAGGGGGATCGGCTGTTGTTCGCGCGTCTTGCCGAAGACTCGGGCGATACCACGGTCTAGGTCGACGTCTGCCCACCGAAGCCCGTTGCGGTGGTCGTCGCGAGGGTCGTTGAACAGCTCTGCGCCACGGGCCCCAGTGAGAGCAAGCATCGTCACCACAGTCCGGTCGCGGAAGGCTCGCTCGCGGTCATCTGCCGACTCGTCGAGTGCGGCGTGGGCGCGTTCGTTTACGAATCCGAGCAGCGCGTTGCGTGCATCAGCAGACCAGAACTGACGGTCGTGGTCGCCGTGGTGCTCGGGAAGTGCCTCTTTCACTCGGTTCGGCCGGGCCGGATTTGCGTTGAGGCGTTCGTCGTCGACGCACCACCCGAGGAAGGCCCGAACGATAGTGAAATATGGGCCGTTTGCGTGAGCAGACGCCGCCGAGAGATCGTCCTGATCGTCTTGGACGCGTTCTCGAAGCCACTGAGCGTACCGGCGACAGTCGAGGACGTCCAGGTCTTCGAGACTCGTCACGTCCCGCTGCTCCAGGTACTCGGCGAACGTGCTGAGGACGAGTTCGTTGTTCGCCCGGTAGTTTCCCGAGTCGAGGCTGGCCAACCGCGCGTCGATCGCGGCTTCGATGTCGGTTTCGGCGTCTGAACCCCCGGATTCGCTACTTGCCATCGGTTCGGATCGGGGGACGGTGGCCATCCACTAATATTTACTGTGTCTTTTCGCACTAAGACATAGTAAATGGCTAATACACCTATTCGGCTTTAATGGGCCGGTTGAGCCATTCTAAACCGCAAATTGAGGTGTGTAAACCATATATCGATATATGAATTTTCTCTGTTTGGAAGTCCCACAGGTTCGGAGGATGGCAGAATACAAAGCCATAGCGGAACGATACGACGACTAATCGGTACTCTCAGTCGGGAGCGGCGTCGGCATTCGCTATGCCGACGCCACAAACAGAAGTCGCGGTGGATGCCCTCGTCGAGCAGGCAGAGGAACTGTGCACGCTCCACGACCACATCACTCGGGTGATCGCCGCTCTCGACGTTTCCGAGGGTTCGTTCTCCGACCAGTACGGACGGACCAGCACGACCGACTTCACGTTCGAGTCGGTCGTGCGGATGTTCCTCTACCAGCACGCGCGCGGGTTCAACGACAGCGAACTCCACCGCCGGCTGAACGGGAGACCGCCTACGTGTTCATTCGGTTCGAACTCGGACGAGCACCGACGCAGCAGGCGATCAACTACATGTGGCGCCGCCGGTTCTCCCTGGCTGACCGGCAAGCGATCGAGGCCACCGCCCGCGAAATACGGGCGGTGGCCGCCGACCACGACATCGTCTCAGACGGCGAGCCACGTCTCGATCCCGACGAAGTCAGTGACGAGGCCGTCACTGACGAGCACATCATGCAGGCGATCCGGACTGCTCGTGACCGCGGACTCGGTGCCTTCGAAACCGACCGTGCCTCGAATGCGCAGTATCCCGACGACCTGTTCTTCGAACGCCAGGCCTACCTCAACCTTGCCGACGTGGGAACGACGACCCCACGTCGGCGCTTCGACCGACTCAGCGACTGGCAGAAAACACCCCACGGCGACACCCACCTCCGCACGATGAAACAGATCGCGGCACCCGCTGAGCAGACGTCGCTCGCCGACTTTGCAGACGGCGAGCGACCTCCAGACTGGCAACGGATCCGTGATGCGATCCTCGAACCGTTCCACGCCGGACTGGAGTGTTTACTCGACGAACTCGACGCGAGTGACGGGCTCCGCGAGCCCGTCATCGCGGCAGTCGACATCACTCACTGGGAGTTCTACCCCTCGCCGTACAAAGACGATGACGACGTCGAACCCGACGACGACGTCGTCATCGTCAACGGCAAGGAGAAAGTTCCCAAAGAGGAGTTCCCCGAGATGGTGAGTGGCGACAAAGAGGGGCGCAGCTACAAATTCGCGACGCTGACGGTCATCGGCCAGGACACACCGCTTGTCCTCGGGATCGAACCGGTCCGGGAGGCGTCGGCCTGGGAAGGCGACGCCTCCCAGGTCGACTGTCACTCGAAAGCAGACATCGTCCGACGATTGCTCGACCAAGCGACACAGCACGTCGAGATCCACAAACTGTTCGCCGACCGCGAGTTCGACGCCATGGAAGTCCGCGACGTGATCGACCGACGTGACATCACCTACCTCATTCCGAGGCCGGTCTACGCCGACGAAATCGAGCAAATCGAACAGATCGAGGCTCACCCGCTCGCCGACGTAGCCGTCGAGCGAGCGGTGAGCCTCTCGGTGGACGGGCGCACACACGATCTCAGTTTCATGTACGTCCCCTCGACCGAAGAAGACGGGAAATACGCCGTCTTCACCACCAATCGCGACGTTACACCGGACCAGGCAATGGGACTCACCACACAGTACAGCCAGCGCTGGCAGATCGAAAGCGAGTACAAGACGATCAAACACCACTTCCTCCCGACCGCAGCCTCTACCGACTACCGCGTGCGCCTTCTCTACTTCATCCTCGGCGTCGTCATGTACAACGTCTGGCGGCTCACGAACCTCCTGCTTCGTGAGGCGCTCTCCGAAAATCTTGGCGCGAAGCCGCCGCTTCGCGCCGGCGAAGTCGTCGAACTCGTCGGCTTCTGTCTGGTTCCACCCGACTGACCATCTCCACCCCTCTGGTGACCGAGAACTGAACCGTCCTGGGCCGGACCGGTCTGCACCGGACCGGACCGGACCGCCGGACTCGGGAGTGACAACTCCCTCCCGAGTCCCGCTCTCTCACTGTCTCCGGTCGAATTCCAGTGTCACTACCGCGTGCTCCAGCTGACCCGTGCATTGATCCTGTCGAATCGCCGGTCATCTTGACCGCAAAACATCCGCCCTCGTCCTTCTCTCGCTTGTATTTTCGATATCCTCCGAACCTGTGGAAGTTAAGACTCTACCGAGGTTAGAGTGCCTGAGATACGTGTATTCGACCGAGTCGGCGATCGAAAACTGCTTCAGATAGTTCTCCGAACGGGTGGTCTTGTCGTACTGGCAACCAGATAGCCGAATTTCGGGGACTTCTGGGGACGTTGACTCGACCGAAATGCTGCTACTCCATAGAAGTGTAAAAACAAGAATTTGTATCTCACAAAGCGTCGCCAGTTAGCCTGATCTGAGTCACTAGTTCTGCTGTGGTGAGTCGCCGGTAGCGGTTGAGCAATGCTGATCGAAGGCGGAGTTGGCGCTGTCGGCAGAGTTTAGCCGGCAACGCGACAGCGTAGCCACCTCCAAGGCGGCTTCCTCGGTCGGTAATTAAGATGAAACCGGTCGTCAGGTGGTCGATTTGCGAGGGCGGGCCGATACACTAGTAATAGTCATAACTTCTGGATTGATAGGGTGTGTCGATCCGGGCCTGGATGAAGCTGAAGCGGTCTGCGTAGTTGTGAAATACGTCACAGATCCGTGAGCGATACGTATCGAGATCGAGCGTATCAAGCGGTGAGAGCTCACGTTTCACTCTTCTACAGATCTGTTCGATCGGATTGAAATTTGGCGAGCATCTCGGCAACACCACTCTCGTTATGTTGAGTCGATCAACCGTATCGTCGATATGATGGAAAATCATATGAGAAGTAATCTCAGACAAGATAATCGGACGGTCGGGATATTTCTGGCGGATGCTCTGGGAAAAATCGCCGTCAAATTCCTTGCTTAGGTCATCTTTGCATTTGACGACGCTGTCGCCGATCACCGCATAGAACCCGAAGACGCCGTCGCCAAACGATGCTGTCGGCGTCTCTTTTTCGAGCGTCAGTTTCTCGAAGGCCACAACTACCGACTGTTGTCGGTCGTGCGAGACTAGGTTTCGTCGAGAAAGCCGACGACCACACCGCCGTCGGTCACACGTCGTCGTCTAACTCGTTGAGTGCGGCCTCGAGTCGTTGCTGGAGTTGTTCTTCAGCGTCGTCTGATCGCTCAGGCGGTCCTGGTCGTGGAACGGCGTCTCGCAGTTCAAGTTTCTTGAGAAGTCGTGGAACGTGTCTTTGTGAGTATGATACGTCGAATCCTTCCTCGATGAGTCCGTGTATTTGTTTGGTGGTGAGTGGCCGGTGACGTTCGAGGACCTCGGCGAGCTGGTCCTGTTCTCGCTCCGAGAGCTTTGGTGGCCGGCCACCACCGAAATTGGGGCGTAAGCCGTCCACACCGTGCTCGTTCCACCGATCAGTCCACCGACTCGCGGTTGGTTGAGTCACGCCGACACGGGACGCTGCTTCGGTTATCGAGTCGCCGGCATAGAGGTTCTTAATCAGGCATAACCGCCGGACCAACCGTGTTTCCTCGTTTGATTGGGCCTCGTCGATCGCCTCGTCAAGCTCAGATTCATTCAGGTGTCCTTTCACCTGCTTCGACGGCCCTGGCATTATTGATATAACTCACCGAAACTATACAAAACTTTCGACAATCTCTATAGCCGTGACGCGCCACACCATGTTCATCAATCCGTCTATTCGGGTACGTACAGTCGATGTAGACGGAAAGCTCGACGGTTCAGCTGCGACTGGCGAGTTTCCCTGTCAGATCGTACTCGATAACGCGGTTCCTCCCTTCGGAGAGTTCCTGCTGAATCGACTCACCCCACCGAATGATCGGCCAGTACGTAGGCGCAGTCGTGTGCCTGTAGCAGCGTGAGACACTTGGTAGCGTAGAATCCGAGATCGAGGTAGACCGCCCTGACCTCGGAGTCAAGGCCGTCTAGCCCTCCAAGAAACTCAGCGAGAACGCTGCTGGTGGTGTCGTCGTCTTCGAGTCGGCAAATCACCAGCGTGTAGCGTTTTTCCCTCACGCGTGCGTAGAGTGTGGCGTAGGCGTGGAACGCGGTCCCACGCTTCGCTTCCGAATGATAGAGGGCGTCTGTATCGTCTTTGTCGCCGTGGTAGGGCCGCAGGTTGAGGTCTACGCAGACCTCCACCTGCTCGGGGAGCAGTTCGACGGTATCTCCCGGAGGAGTGTGTTAGCGACTCGTTCGAACTGTTCCGGTTCGAACTTCGTCCGCAACTATAGAGGATCGTATTCGCAGACGGTGAGTCCTTATTGGACTCACAAAGCGTAGAGACTGAGGTCCTGTCGGCGCAGGCGCCGGACCTCGTAGATTTCCTCGGCATCGATTTCAGCGTTGTTGGCGAGGAAGTAAAGGAGTGAGTCTTCGTGGATTTCACTGTCTCCTTGCTGCTGGTGCTTGGACACATCTTCAGCAAGTAGAGGTTCTAAATAACCGGCTTTGTGAGGTACTGGGCCTTAGATTTCGGTGATACGGTGGTGTTCGTCGCTGAGTGCTTGGGCGTCTTCCTCCAGGAGAGCAACTACGAGATACTTCGCATGCTCTTGAAAGTAATCGATCAGGTCAGAGAGACGTCCTGCATCGATCGCCTCGACAGAATCCAAAATCATGAACGGGACAATTTCGTGCACATCGTGTACGAGATACCCTGCGAGTGCGAAGACTAGTCCCGTTACCTCACGTTCTGATTCAGAGAGATGGTTGATAGTGTCTTCATAGACACTGCCTGATTCGCTACTGCGCACAATATGCAGGGTAAACCGCCCTTTCGTGACGGTTTGCCGTCCTTCACGGACCTCTTCTTCCGTGCGCTCGATCCAGATTCGCTCCAGATTTTCGTATGATAGGATATCGAGGATGGATTCCATGTGAGTGTTGAATGCCGTGACGGCGCCCTGTTCGAGTGTCTCAACCTTGTCTCGCAACGCTTCGATCTCCTGTTGAATCTCTTCCCGCTGATCTTCTAAATCTTCACGCTCGTTGACCCGGTTTTCGATGCGTTCAATCTCCTCGGTCACGGATTCGAAGTCCGCTTCCAGTTGGTCGATATCGACCTCGAGACGATTGGCTTCTTTGTGCAGTTTGAGTAGTTCGTTGTCGTCGTTGTCGCTGTCGTCTTCTTCCTCAAGTTCTTCGACCTCTGTTTCGAGAGTCTCGATCTGATCCGCGAGGTCCCCCTTCTCTTCCTTTAATTCGGTGACTTTCTCCTCCCGGTCTTCGATCTCTTCAGAAACATTTTCTATTCGAGTCTCGATCTGCTTTCGCTGGCGCTTCTTTTCTTCGAGCTGATGGCGCTTTTCGTTTAGTTCGTCTATCTGTTCATCGATAGATCTGCGTTCTTCCATGTGCTGTTCGTGCAGGTCACGCAACCGTTCGACCATTGTCTCAATTTGTGCAGTCTCGGTCTCGTTGCCGCAGGTCCAGCAGACGAGCTCGTCACTATCTTCGAGGAGCTGGTCCGTGACAGCCTCAGTGTTCTCACCGTCCTCGTGGAGATCGCTAAATATATCCAGACTGCCGTCAAGCAGGTCTTCGTTAAATTCGATGACTGTCTGCAGGTCGTTGATCGTACTGTTGATGCGGTCTTTTTGATCGCGGAGGCGCTGGATGTCGGTTTCTATATCGTTAATTCGTCCGTTGGGAACTTCATCATATTCCTCTCGATCCGTTTCAAGTTCTTCGCGTTCGGTTTTCAATGCATCAAGGCTCTCGCGTTGCGTTTCTAAATCTCGACGAAGTGATTCCAGTTCACTGCGAGCGTCCTTGAGCTTCTCGAATTTTTCGTCGTATTCGTTTTTCTGCTCGTCTTTTTCGGGATCGTTTTCATCTATCTCTTCAATTTCGGCCTCGACTGTCTGTAATTCCTCTTTCTTTTCGTTTATCTCTTTTTCTAATTGGGATTTTTCACTCTCAAGGTCTGGCAGTTTCCGAGCGAGTTGACGGATATTTTCGAGCTGACGATCAATATCGTCTCTCTCCGAACGGTATCGGTCAATCTCGCGTTCTATTTCGTCGGTATCGACTGGCCGCATTATGAGCTCGCGGAGGTCATCTTCACGCGCAACTGCCTGGCGCGCATCGTTCGTCTCAAGCAAAAAGGCGAACAAATCGGCGATTGTCGCACCCTCAAGATACGGGTCCCCACTCGTACTGATTGTCCCGTTCTCTTGAGACAGACGTCGTGTGTACGTTGTGTCGCCGATCGTCATCTCGACATACCCTTCATCGGCCTCTCCTTTTACGGTGGCATCGTCGCTCCCGAGTGCTGCCATAATAGCCCGGAGGAGTGAGGTCCTGTTGGTTGCATTACGCCCTGTAAGAACCGTCACGCCCGGGCTCAAATCGACAGTCGTTTCTGTAATACCACCTATATTTTTGACTTGAAGTGTGATGCTATTCCCGGAGACCTTGGCTTGGGCCATATACTTAGAATCCATCGATCCAAGATTAAAAATCTATCTAATATCCACCCAACCCAGCTGGTCACACTATGTCTGTGAACGGAATGGTTGTTCTTTAAACTATATCCGTCAGAGAGCGAATGCCTCGATGGCGATATTGGATGGTTAGGCCTGTATGTTGTAGAGTGCGGGTGGGCTCTCGAGACGACGATTACTGTGGATCATCTGTATTTGGGCTTGTTTAGATGCTAGCAAGAGCGGCTAAATGTCTAACTTACTAGGAAGTGAGGCGGGAAAGTTCGGTTATGTTATCGAAGCTGTCCCGCTTCACGGATCAGGTTGTGTCGCTTGCTCAAAAAGCCGGTCTCGGCGAGACAGATCCAGCGTTCGAAGAGGGTGAAGGTGGCAACGCGGACTGGGTGATCGTGGCAATCCTGGCCTCTACGAGCACCTGGATCACACGTACCAGCGGTTGCTGGACGTCCTCTACGAGATGCACGGAATCGGAGCTCAACTCGACCTAGAGGTGGCTGATCTGTCTGATTTTCGACCGTGTGTGCATGCAACCAAGACCTCGAAATGCGAATTAGGCGCGTCGTGTTCCGACTGTCTGGTGAGTTGCATGACACCGACGAAGTTCAGGCTATCGACGCAACCGGCATGGATCGGATAGCTGCCAGCCAACACTACCCAAAGCTGCCAGCCAACACTACCCAAAACGAACGAATTACACGTTCGAGGCGGTGAAAACGACTCTTCTGAGTGACTGAGAAAATAGTACGATCCTCGACATACATTGCTCGATGAAACAACCGCATAATTCTAAGATCGGCTGGCAGATGTTCAAACGCAATCTCGACAAACTGAACATTCTTACCGCTGACAAAGGCTACGACTGGTGGTTACTTCGCCAAAGACTGCGTGCAGAAGGAGTTACACCGGTGATCAAGTACCGCGAATTCGACTGGCACGGCATCGCCAACAATTTTTTGCAAGATGATACGATCTACCATCAACGCTCGAACGCCGAATCCACATTTTTCGCGCTGCGCCGTAAATACGGCTAGATCGTTCGTGTGCGAACCTGGTTTGGTCAATTCCGCGAACTCGTCCTGAAATGGACCGTCAGAAATATCGAACTCAGCGTTAACTACTCACAGCCCGGAAATCACGCGTCTAAACAAGACCCGGTGATTCAGAGTTCTATATGCTAGACTGACACGACTGGATGCTGGAGCAGTCACTCGTGCCGATTGCGCCGTACAATCCACAGAGCACGGGCGATCCACCAGACATAGAATACTGCGTCGAGGAGCGAACCAAAGAACACAGCGACACAGTCCGTCTCTGGCAACGCCAGCTTGACGAGATGTATGCAGAACGCTCACGGGTTGAATCAGGGATTGGTGTCTGCAAGGATTTCGGCCTCAAGACTCCACGGAGCCGAGGCCGAGTAAGAGTCAAATTACACGTCTTCATCGCTTTTTGCCTTCGATCGACCGTCTCGCACTTGCCAATCATCACCGAGGAACCGATGTCGATAGTCCGACCATCACGCTCTGAGAATGACTCTATGAAAATCCTGCCTTGAAGCCCCTGGCGCGTGAATCAGGACAACAGGGGTTGGCAGAGACCGAGTGTGAACTAATGCTTCAAAGCATGCTAGAACGACCGGTCCTAGCCCGTGGAAGGAAGAAGAATACTGTGCCACAGAGCCATCCGTTCTAGTTTAGTGGCGGTCAAAGGCGAACTCACCCGATTCAACTTGTCTGCGTAACCGTTGTCTGTGTGGATTTGGATTCTGCGACGCCCACAGCAACAATTCGTCCAGATCCGGCAGCTCATAGCCCAGCTCCAGCATCAAGTACAACTGGATCAGATGAGCGTGGCGTTCGACGGCCAACGAACAGCAACGCCGGGGGAGCCGCGACGCCGACTCCGGCGAGTCGGCGTCGGCGGCGGCCTCATCTTCACGCCGTTCCGCTTCGAGCTTCCGCAGTTCATCCACGATCACCCGACTCATCAGCAACGAGATCGCGGCCATGATGATCAACGCCTCGATGACGTAGGGATCGGTCGAGTTGATTTCGTCCAGACCGAACCGCGATTTCAGTTCCTTGAACAGCAGTTCCACCTCCCAGCGCGCCCGATAGAGCTGTGCGATATCGGGCGCGCTGTACGCTTCTCTGTCGAGATTCGTCAGATAGAGGTGGTACTTCTCGGTTTCCTCGTTGCGCAGGCCGACCAGTCGAAACGTCCGGGTCGTGCTGGCGCACGACCCTCGTTTGCGCTCGACCGACAATGTGATCCGAACGTCGATCTCCTGTCGCTGCAGGTCGTCGAGGACGTCCTGCAGCGACTCGCCTTCCAGCGGGATGCTGTTACCCCGCCACGTCCGCAGTTCCTCGACGATCTCGAAGTTCGCGTCGTCCTTGACGCGGGAGACGAACCAGCCATCGTTGGCATCGATACGGTCGAACAGCCAGAAATCGTAGTATCCGAGATCGAGCAAGATCAGCGAGCCAGCTACCCACTCGCCGGTGGGTAGCTGGCTCCGTTCCTGGGTTTTCGCGTCGGTTGTCCGGAACCGTGTCGGGAGGCCGGTTGAGAGAGACTCCGTAAGATGGAGTTTCAGTCCGGCCTGCTCCTCGTCGGTTGCTGCGTAGACATCGGCGGCATCTTGGTACAGAGAAACGATGGTCGCGTCGGCGATGAGGACGTCTCGAAAGCGTTCGAGACGTCCGTTCAGGTCGGTTCGTCCGGTATCGAGATTCTCGATGGCGTCATCGAGAATCTCTCGAAGGAGCGCAACGAACGTCGGTTCGAACCACTCGTGGAACGACGGGTAGGAGAGTTCCTCACAGTCCGCCATCTCGACGTAGCGTTCGAGAAATGCCTGGAGAGAGCGGTCTGATCCAGCAGCGAAGCCGAACGACAACGTGTAGAACAGCGCAACTGCGTCGAATTTCCGCTCTCGTTCGACCAGTGACGTTGCGCGAGCGCGCTCGCGCAACTTCTCGGAGGGAAACGCTCTTTGAATCCGGCCAACGACTACCGAATCCGGTGGAGTGTATGGCATAACACCCACCGGGTTTCTGACACCAGTAGTTCCAGCGATCTCCAATCAACAGACGGCGGTCTGTCTTCGCGTTAAACTAGAACGCATGGCCACAGAGCACGCATAGGCGTCTTTCCGATTCACGCACGCTCAGCCCCAACGGAGGCGTTGCATGTACCTCGGCATCGACACCCACAAAGAGTACTCGCAGGTTGCCGTCGTCAACGGCGACGGCAACCTGCAAGACGAGATTCGCTTGCCAAACGACCGCCTTGACGAGCTCGCCGAAGAGTACGCTGGTGGCGACGCTGCCATCGAAGCTTCGGGTAACTACCGCCCGATCTACGAGATGCTCGACGAGCATCTCGACGTTACCCTGGTGAATCCATCAAAGAACCGGATCATCGCCGACGCGACAGTCAAAACAGATCGCGTCGATGCGAAGAAACTCGCGCACATGCTTCGGGCGGACATGCTCGCTGAGAGCTACGTCCCACCGGACGAGATCCGCACCCTGCGGGATCTCGTCCGGACGCGAAAGTCGTTGGTCGAAGAACGGACTGCTGAGAAAAACCGCGTCAGAGCAGTCCTCACTCGCACCGACAACACCTACGACAGCGAATTGTTCGGCCCGACCGGACGAGAGTTCCTGGCGGAACTCTCGCTCAGTGACGCCGACCGCACGATCATCGAGGCACACCTCTCGGTGATCGATACGTACGACGAGCAAATCGAAGCGATTGAGGAAACGATCGAACAGAAGGTACTGGAATCGCCAGCAGCCCAACGGCTGCTGACGATTCCGGGTGTGGGTCAGTACACTGCTGCTGTGATCGTCGCCGAGGTCGGTGAAATCGACCGCTTCGATGAAGACAAAGAACTCGTGAGCTACGCAGGGCTTGATCCGACGGTGCACCAATCTGGCGACAAAGAGATCCGTGGTGGAATCAGCAAAGAGGGCTCAGCGCCGCTGCGCTGGGCCCTCGTCCAGTGTGCCAACATAGCTGTGCGCTGTGACGAGTACCTCGGAAACTTCTACACGCGGCTGAAAGAGCGCAAGAACCACCAGATAGCGATTGTCGCAACGGCTCGCAAGATGCTCGTGTCGATCTTCCACATGCTGCAGCGAAAGGAAGCCTACGACCCACCGGAGGTGAGTGCCTGAGCGACCGGACCGGTCGCTCAGGCATCCGGGCTCAATTCGACGTGTAGCGCCAGCTCTCGCCATGAAGATGTCCCCCGCCTGCCGGTTGCTTCACAACCTGATTTCGGCTGCTGTCTGGTGATTCACGACCCTACTTACGGGTGAGCGGATCGCTCACCCGAAGTTTTTCATCAGTAGCGTGGTTAGTTTGGCGTGCAGGATTTTCATAGGCAGTTCTGCACATCGCCTGTAGATAATCAGTTGCCAACGATACACATCATCCGCAATCTAAAGTCTACAGTTTCGAACATAACCAACGCCAGGGTAATGCGTCCAGTACGATACCACTCTAACAACCGTACTGTTGTTAGATAAGACCCAAACGAGATATAGATAGTAATGTAACAATAAACAGCTAAAATTCAATCTTCGCCACTACAGTCGCAACTCCCCTGACGAAGGAGTTCCGTCACGGATATTCGAGTTCCACAGCCGGAACAGTGGACATTCGCACTGATGATGACTTCAAACTCACCGAGTGTCAGATGTCCTGCGTCCTTGAGTTCAGATAGTGCTTCGGTAGTAACAGTGTCCAATCGGCTCATCAATTGCTGGATGGTACTACGTTTTGTTTCGCGGTGTGATTGTTCGGTCCGAGATCTAGAGGGCGTTTCGACACCTCGATATTTCTGTAAATATGTTCTGATCGCTTGATAGGTTACGAAATCTGTTTCCAGGGTATCGACATCCACACCATGTTTGGAAAGTTGGTTTTCGGTTTCACGCCGTACTCCACTGCTAACATCGTCCATAGTAAGAATGCGATACAAGTTGTCGATATCGCCATCGATCAGTTCGTACTCCGATGCCTTGATTGCCGTCTCAAGCAACTGTTTGTTGAAATACTCTGTGAGAACTCTAAGACTGTCTCGCCCTTCGTCGCGTGTCCACCGATGTTCGAGTTCCTTACCGACCCCTCGTAGTTCGTACTTGTCGATCAAACGAGCGACCTTCGATCGATACGAATCATTTTTTGCGTTCATGCGTGTGTTGTGTATTGGAGCCACTGTATTCAAACGTTATCGTTTCGTTCGATCGCTTCCAGTGTGTGTTTCCAGTGGGCTTCCGCATACTGTTGGATTTTGAGCTACCTCTAGTACCTCCCCAACCGTGGACTAGCTAGGTTATCTCCTCTGAGGGCGTAGCTACAGGAATGGGACGAAAAAAGTACATCGTTGATCTCTCTGAAGAAGAACGGGGCGAACTCGAAGAGTTCGTCACGAAAGGCAAGCACCGAGCAGAGGCCATCAACCGCGCAAAGATTCTCCTGAAGGCTGACGACGGGCTCACAGATGCGAAAATCTGTGAGCACGTCGGATGTTCGATCGGGACACCACATCGGACGCGCAAAGCGTACTCGGAACGAGGGATTGCGGCGATTCATCGCCGCAAACCCGACCGAGACTACACGCCAAAACTCGATGGCCGCGGTGAAGCTCACCTCGTTGCGCTTGCGTGTTCAGAGCCACCAGAAGGACGGGCACGCTGGACGTACGCACTCCTTGCTGATCGCCTTGTTACGCTTGAGGAGATTGAGTTCGACTCGATCTCCGAAGAAACCGTCCGACAGCGGCTAAAAAAACGACCTGAAGCCCCATCGCTCTGAGTACTGGCTTATTCCGCCTAAAGAAAACGCTGAGTTCGTCTACCGCATGGAAATACTCCTGGCTCTGTATCAAGAACCGTACGACGAGAGCCGTCCAGTCATCTGTTTCGACGAGTCCAGCAAAGAACTCCGCAAGCACGTCCGCGACCCGCTCCCGACGACACCGGGAGCGGTCGCTCGAACGGATCATCACTACGAACGCAACGGGAAACGGATGCTTCACGTGGCCACTGAACCGCTGACCGGCCATTGCCGCCTTCACGTGACGGAACGTCGACGAACTTGTGAGTGGATCGACTGCATGGTAGCGATTGCTGACGACTACCCGGATGCGGTCCGCATCCGGGTCGTCTTGGACAACCTCAGCACACATAATCCAGCTGCCCTCTATCGGTTCTTCCCACCAGAAAAAGCACGCGAGTATCTTGATCGCTTCGAGTTCTACTACACGCCCACGCACGGGAGTTGGCTGAATATGGCCGAGCTCATCTGGAGTTCGCTCCAGACACAGTGTCTCAACCGCCGTATTCCCGACGCAGCGACCCTCCGGTCGGAGGTCGCTGCGTGGGAAACAGAACGTAACAAAATGAATGTCACCGTTGACTGGCAGTTCACAGCAGAGGATACTCGAACGAAGCTACACCGTCTCTACCCGACTATCGAGGAGGACGAGAACTAGTCACTCGACGGTTGGGAAGGTACTAGACGCTCGCAAAGACGTTGCATGATATCAGTATAACAAATGTACGTCTGTTAGTCTCCGCACAGTCTGATTTTGCAAGAGATAACGGTTGGATATTTATGGATAATAATTCTCAGCCCGAGTTGTGAATTTTAAACCATTATAAATTCATGATGTCCGATGCCGGCCACAACCGTTCGAGAGCTCCCAGCGGATGTGGTCGTACGATCGCACCGTCGAAATAGAGAAACCGTTAGTAGCGGTGCCGTGGCGGTCGAGATTGGTTTCTACGCGTTGATGGGCCAGAGCGTAATCACGTACAAAAAGGAGTTAGTCAAGGAGACGATCGTCGAGGCGCTCGAAGAGACCCGCGAGCAGAATCCGCGGGGCCGGATTCTACTCGTGGCCGACAACTACGGCTCGCATCATGCGAGACTCACGCATGAACTGGCCGACGAACTTGGCATCGAGTTCGTCTTTATCCCACCGTATTCACCGACACTAAACGCGATAACCACTGTAGAAAGACCTCAAGCGCGAGATTTCACCGACTATCTTCGAGGACAATGACCACTTCAAAGAGTTCGTCACTGAAACATTCCTTCGGTTGAGTCACCAACTCAGCTTCGCTGTTGACTGGATCGACACCTTCCTTCCTGATATTCAGAGATTACAGAGATCACTCTGTGACGCGCATCGCCGTCTCCTCTGGTGCTTGCTTACTCTCAGTGAACTCCGCTGCAATTGGGATCTTTGACCCGGTCGAGACGATCGTGCAGCCGTAGCCGTAGTAGTACTCGTCGTCGGTTGGATCGTAGCACTTCGAGGCGTCTTGATCGGCGGACATCGCCCTCATGTCAGTTGAATCGATGGAGTAGGTCAACTTGAGCAGGCCACGGCGGGCGCCCTGCTCGACGCGTCGGTCGAAGACTTCGTCAACGACGTGTTCGAGGTCAGTGAGAAAGTGATCGACCGCGTCTCTGGACGGCGGTCGATCGAAGCCACAGCTCAGCCAGACAACCGTGTTCCGAAGTTCTCGTTCAACGGGACGGATCCCGTAGATGTCCTTGTAATAGCAGTGGAGAAAGCCGCGCATCAACTCTGGTAGTTCGTGCTTCCGTGTTCGCCCCGTTCCCGCCGGCGAACACGTCGAAGTCTTCGAGAAACTCGAAGGAGAGATGTTCAAACAACGCGAGCGTCTCGGTCTCCGCGACATTGAAGAACGACTCTACCGAAGGGTCATCTTGCAGGGTCGCTGAGCTCATACCACCTCAGCATAGACTCTGCTCTTTAGTGTGGTAACCGCCTATGAAAATCCTGCACGCCAAACTAACCACGCTACTGATGAAAAACTTCGGGTGAGCGGTCCGCTCACCCGTAAGTAGAGTCGTTAATCACCAGACAGCAGTCGGAAACAGGTGGTGAAGCAACCGGCAGGCGGGAGACATCTCCATGGCGAGAGCTGGAGCTACACGTCGAATCGAGCCCGGATGCCTGAGCGACCGGTCCGGTCGCTCAGGCACTCACCTCCGGTGGGTCGTATGGCTCCTTACGCTGTAGCATGTGGAAGATCGACACGAGCATCTTGCGAGCCGTTGCGACGATCGCTATCTGGTGGTTCTTCCGCTCTTCCAACCGTGTATAGAAGTTTCCGAGGTACTCGTCACAGCGCACAGCTATGTTCGCACACTGGACGAGAGCCCACCGAAGCGGCGCTGAGCCCTCTTTACTGATTCCGCCGCGAATCTCTTTGTCGCCAGATTGGTGAACCGTCGGATCAAGCCCTGCGTAGCTCACGAGTTGTTTGTCTTCATCGAAGCGGTCGATCTCACCGACCTCAGCGACGATCACAGCAGCAGTATACTGTCCCACACCCGGAATCGTCAGCAGCCGTTGGGCTGCTGGCGATTCCAGTACCTTCTGTTCGATCGTTTCTTCGAGCGCTTCGATTTGCTCGTCGTAGGCGTCGATCACCGAGAGGTGTGCCTCGATGATCGTGCGGTCGGCGTCACTGAGCGAGAGTTCCGCCAGGAACTCTCGTCCGGTTGGACCGAACAACTCGCTGTCGTAGGTGTTGTCGGTGCGAGTGAGGACTGCTCTGACGCGGTTTTTCTCAGCAGTCCGCTCTTCGACCAGTGACTTACGTGTCCGGACGAGATCCCGTAGGGTACGGATCTCGTTCGGTGGAACGTAACTCTCAGCGAGCATGTCCGCGCGGAGCATGTGCGCGAGTCTCTTCGCATCGACGCGATCTGTTTTGACCGTCGCGTCGGCGATGATCCGGTTTTTTGATGGATTCACCAGGGTAACGTCGAGATGCTCGTCGAGCATCTCGTAGATTGGGCGGTAGTTACCCGATGCTTCGATGGCAGCGTCGCCACCAACGTACTCTTCGGCGAGTTCGTCAAGGCGGTCGTTTGGCAAGCGAATCTCGTCTTGCAGGTTGCCGTCGCCATCGACGACGGCAACCTGCGAGTACTTCTTGTGGGTGTCGATGCCGAGGTACATGCAACGCCTCCGTTGGGGCTGAGCGTGCGTGAATCGGAAAGACGCCTATACGTGCTCTGTGGCACAGTATTCTTCTTCCTTCCACGGGCTAGGACCGGTCGTTCTAGCATGCTTTGAAGCATTGGTTAGCACTCGGTCTCTGCCAACCCCTGTTGTCCTGATTCACGCGCCAGGGGCTTCAAGGCAGGATTTTCATAGAGTCATTCTATGACACCCTCTCTCGAAGGTCTTGAGTTAGTTCGACCGCCCGGCGTGCGTCGTTGGATTCCAACAGGAATGCGAACAGTTCCGCGAGTTCTGGATCGTCAAGGTACGCGTCGCCCTCGGCGTGGATACCACCGTTCGTTCGGGTCAGAGTTCGACTGTATGCTTCGTTTCCGATTGTCAACTCGACAGTCCCACTATCAGCATCACCTTTGATCGAGACGTTTTCACTCCCGAGACCAGCCATCAGTCCCTGAAGAAGCGAGGTGCGGTTCGTCGCGTTCCGGCCCGTGAGAATCGTCATGCCCGGCGAGAACGAGATCGACGTGTCGTCGATGCCGCCGATTTTTTCGACCTGCGCATTCACTGTTTCATTCGTCGTTTCGACCGTAGCCATATTGCGTAGTTCTTCTTTTGAGTATAAGTATCGGACGTTTCGTACAACGCTTTTGGGAAGGAGATTGTTGACGGCGAGAGCTGCGACTGAAAGTCGAAGAGGGCAAGGGCACCGCGCCAGCGGTGCCCGACATGTTCCCAATAAGCCGGTTCGTGTCGGAATCGGCTGCAACGGACCTGCTGCAACGGCTTGCTGGAGTGATGGTGTCGAGTGCCCCCGCTACCGTTCTGACCTGACGGTCAGAAACGGCAGCTATCGGGTGTATCAGCGGTATCTGTGTAAGAATTGCGGTCACACGTTCAACGACAAGACCAGCACAATCTTCGCTCGCCCCAAGCTAAAGCTCAAAAGAATATCACTTCACGATCTACGTGTTCTTACGGTTCAACACGAATATTCGCCAGATCGAGGCGGAGATCGATCTTTCGTATAGAACGGTGAGACGGCGCGTCGAGCGCTTCGCCAGAGTGCTCGACACGCCTGCAATACGTCTGTCCGGGCCGGTTGAGATCGACGAAGTGTACGTGTCTGCCGGTCTGAAAGGCCGCGAGCGCGACTCCTGGTCGCGCTCGCGTGGGCTGTCCACGCGTGGCCGAGGATCGTACGACGGCGACAAACCACCAGTGTTCACGCTGGTCGATCGCAGCTCGGACGATCGGTACATCGTGTCAGCGAAATCCGCCGACGAATCGACCGTTTGACTCCTGCTGGCGGATCACGATGAGGAGTCGCTGACCGTCTATACGGACGGATTTCGGGCCTACGACCCGCTAGATGACGACGAGTTCGAACGCGACGGCGACTACGTGACGCCCCCCGAGGGACCGCTTCCGTGCCCGAGTCCCGTAGAATTCGGTGTAAACGGACGTTGGCCCCGACTGCAAGCGCCGGGCAGACGGCCGGACGTCCATGTTAGCCGCTGTTCGGGGTGAACGACCATATCTCCTCCATGACGGGCATCTTCATCTCGTCCGGGTCGACGCCCGCCTGCTTGAACTCGGAGACGCATTCCTCCCACTCCTCGTTCGCCGGGTCGCTACCGTATTCTTCCTGAAACCGCTTGAGGCTTGGCAATTCCATCACGCCGATAACGATCTCGTCGCGTAGATACAACCGGTACTCCTCGACACCGGCGCGTTCCATCGCTTCCGTCACCGACTGGGGGACGTCGTCATGTGCCTCGACGTATCCGTCGATTTTATTCGGATCCAGTCGCTGCAACATTACCACCTGTTCGGTGTCCGTATCGCGGGACATATCCCGGTAATTGGCACGGTCGGACTTAAACTGACACGACCGCGGTGACGCGCTGGCAACCCTCGTGCAGCCTCGGTGCTCGCCGGGGAGAGCGACGCGATCGGAGAAGGACTCAATCCGGTCTCGCTTCTCGATGAGGCGGCCGATGGAGCTCACAGCTGTAGAGCCGATACTGCTGTCCTGCCCGAGCACGGATGAACAACCACTAAACGTTCAGCGGGATCTTTCAGGATGCCGTGTGGGGCGTCAAACGCGACATGGTGATCGTCCGCGTGGTCTCGGACGCGTCAGTGTGGGCTCGGACGAACACAACACCATCACGCACACAGCGAATCTCCCCGTCGCGACGGCCGTCCCGAACCACGGCGTCCTGGAATTCCGGCGGACGTGGTACTGGAGCGCAGAACTCCTCCGGACCGAGGTCATGGAGTCGTCCATCGAACCCTTCGACGGGGTCCTGAAAGTCCCCGACGAGGTCGATAACGCTTGTGCGGTGGTTGGATGAGAGGCCGTCTGGGGTCGACTCGAACTCCGACTCCAGATGTCGTGGTCGGCACACTTAGGTCGTGAACGAACCGATCGTTCGCTCAGTATGTCTCGGCACCGACTCACCAGTCCTGGACGCTTTCCGTGGGGTTGAGTGGCGACGGCAGGTGGTCCCGCTCGTAGGATTGGTCACTCGCGGCGGCCCAGTCCACGTCGATGCCCAGCCCCCGCTTGTCGGGTACATCGACACTACCGGCTCCGTCGACTAGGACGGGACCGGTCGAAAACACCCGGTCGACGGTATCGCGATCCGGTAGCGGATTCGGCGATTCGCAGGTGTGCTTGCCGCTGGCGAGACGTCCGGTGAGGTATGGAACGCAGTCCTCGCATAGTGGTGCTCGGCGATCCTGGCGAATTTCTCGGCGGGCGTGATACCGACGACATTCGAGAGGTCGGTCTGGACGGCATCGACGAGTTCGTCCTCGATGAGGGGTGCCATCTCCCAGGGGCCACTGTACAACTCGCCCATCGCTAGCGGTGACGAAACTGCGTCTGGCAGGGAAATATAATAAATATCGCAGTATTACTAAATAATATTCTATATATAGTGGTAGTGTGGGCATCAAATCGATCCCGAATGGAAGAACTTTGATGGACCTGCGGGGGATCGATTCGGAGGAACTCTACTCGGACGAACTTCGGACGTACAATATATTTGGGATCATTTAATTACGGTAGTGTCACGCGGTATGGGTGACGGGTCACCGGGGACCGCTCGAGATCGTGGCAGCATCCGTACACTCGGCCTGCTGGGAACGCTATCCATCGTTCGCGACGCTGCTGTCGGATCCTCGGGTTGACGACCAGTATCTCGATAGATTGACTGTGCAGTGTCGAACAGCTCAATTATGAAATGAGTATTATAATAATGAGTCGAAGAGGGATATCGGTCAGTGTCGCGTCCTTCAGGTCCTGTTCGGAATGCACCGGGTCCGAGCTAGAGCCCGTATCTGTATGGGACCGTCGGGTTCGAGAAGCAGAGGTGAGCGTGTTAACAGTATTGTACGAACAGACTCGGGGAAAGGGGGCGAAATCGGTTGCAAATGCAGTATATCCGGAACCGAAATCCGAAGAGGCTGCAGTCCGCGGTATATCGTTAGTGCGGTTCGACTGATACTGACTGATCGAGGGTTGCGAGGTGGGTAGCGATCCGCGCTGTCTGGACTGGCCCAACAGCAAGCGTGATCACGCCACCTATTGTTCGGACTCCGCGTACGACGCGATATGATATCAGATCAGACGAACGCTTTGTTTCCTCTTCACCGAGCAGATGCGACCGGATTACCTCGGTGTGACCGACGACGATCCTTGACTACGCGGGCCTCGACTCGGGGGACGTCGACACTCGCTCGCTCTGGCCGGCGCTCGAAGGCGGGGACGGCCCGAGGGATGTCGTCTACTTCGGACTGAGTTCCTGGCTGATGGCCTACGACGGCGAACACAAACTCATCAAGAGGTACGACCCCGACGTCAGAGTCCGAGACGAGTACGAGCTTATGCCGGCCGCGCCGGAGTACGTCGAACGCCGACTGCGCGAGCGCCGACCGGTCCTCTGCGAGGTGGCAGAGAGCGAGAACCTGGTCGAAGAGCGGCCAGATGTGGCCGACCGGACCGGGAGACCGCGACGTTTCGCCACGGGTCGAAGTGAGGCGACAGACTGGTTTCCGTATCCCAAAAGTATAACCTGTCACCGTTGGCAGGCACGTGTGTGCGTATTACTGACTACACCGTCCGGAAGCTGACATTCTCCGCGGACAGACCGATCGGAGACTCCCAGATCGATCCGGTCGATACCTTCGAACTGGCGTACCTCGAACTAGACACCGACGGCGGCGAGCGGGGGTACGGGTTCGACAACGTCAATTACGGGACGGAGGCGTCACTCCCGGTCGAGACGCTCCGCGCCCAGTTCGAACCCGCCGGCGAGGCACTGGTTGGGGAATCGCCGTTCGCCCTCCTGAACCGGATGACCCGGCCGCGTGGCGGTAATTATGGCGGTGGGACCCACGACCGCCTGGTAGACATCGCACTGTGGGACCTCTGTGGCAAGCATCTCGGACTCTCGGTCTATGAACTCATGGGGGGCGAGAACCCGACGGTCCCGGCGTACGCTAGCGGGCTCGCGCTCCCCCACGACGACGAGACGACCCGCGATATCTACTGCCGGTTTGCGGAGCGAGGATTCGACTCCGCGAAGGTGAAGGTCGGCTACCCCACCGTAGAGGAGGACATCGAGCGCCTCTCGCTCGTTGAAGACGTCCTCGATGGATTCGACCGGCTGATGGTCGACGCGAACGAAGCGTTTAGCCCCAAAGAGGCGATCCGTCGTGGACGCGCCTACCGCGACGCGGGCTTCGACGTCTACTGGTTCGAGGACCCCGTCTTCCGCGAAGACCTCGACGGTATCCGGCGTGTCGTCGAGAGGCTTCCTGAGACCAACGTCAACACCGGTGAGTACGTGAACCTCGAGGGGAAGCGCGAACTCCTCGAGAGTGGTGGGGCCGACGTCCTCAACATCCACGGGCTCTCGTCGGCCCGTGAGGCCGCGACGCTGGCCGGGGCCTACGGAGTGCCGGTGAGTCTTGGCAACACGCCGGCCGAGATCGGCGTCCACTCAGCGGCCGCCCTCCCTGAAGTCGTGTTCATGGAGTTCTCGATGACCGGGTGGCACACGTTACCCGAACGGTCGGTGACGTTCGAGGACGGGGTCGCGATCGCCCCCGAAGAACCGGGCCACGGGCTCGAGTTCTCGAAGGCGGCGCTCGAGGAATACGAACAGACGGCGTGACCCGGACGGTCGCTCGCCCGTGAGCGGGGACTTACGAGCAGCCGTCGTCGGCCCGAGATGGCGCGTTTCCCGTGGCCCGGCGGAGCCCTTTCCGCCCGTGCGTCGCGCACCGCGCGGTACGCCTTGTCTCCCCCGGTAAGTAACTGCTGACATATACCACAGGCCCACCGTGCGTGAGTCGCTCGTCGAGCCCGACGGGAAGTCGGACCCGCCTTTCGGACCGACAGGTCTCGTGAGCAGTTATTTGTGGGTGTCAACTCTTCCGGACGTGTCCCTCTTCCGTCACAAGAGGTCGTCCATGTTTCGGCCCAATATCCGTCGTTCGTCACCCGTCGAGAGGAACTCGAGTTCCGCGATGAACCGCTTCGTGTCTATCAGCGACGTCTTCTTGAAGTGATAGATGTAGTCCGACCCCCACAGCAGGCGGTCGCTCCCGAACTCCTCGAAGAGGTACCGGACGTGTTTGTGGGTGTCGGCGAACGGGTACGGGCCGGCCGAGGGCGTGTGCGTGAGTTTGACGGCGACATTCGAGTGTTCGGCCAGGTCGGACATCGTCGCGTACGGCTGTTCGTCAGGCTGGTGGGACCCGACGCCCGAGGCCATTCCGAGGTGGTCGACGACGAACTGGACGTCCGGGTGTTCGCCGGCCAACCGTTCGACTTCGGCCAGCGACTCCGGATCAGTCAAGAACTGCGCCTGCCCGTCGTGCGCCGCGAGCGCGTCCCAGAGGGCGGGGTTCGCGTCGGCTATCTCGTCGCCGGTCAGTCGGACCCCGATCACGTTGTCGTGTGCGAACGCCCGGTCGACGCGCGTCGCGATGTTGTCAGCGCCGTACTTCAGCAGGACGACGCCGTAAAACGTGTCCGGATGCGCCTCGAGACAGTCCATCGTGTAGGGACTTCCCCGCCCGTGGATCGGTGTCGCCACCAGGGCGGCCTTGTCCGCCTTGAGCGTGTCCAGGTCTTCCAAGTAGTTGTCGACGGAGTAGACAATCTTCTCGACGCCTGATGGCGTGACGTCTCCCATCCAAGCGTACTCGTCTTCGTCTGTCCAGGCGTGCCCGTGCGCGTCGATGACTACCATATGCGACTCTCCGTTCGGCTCTACTTATAGTTCACTACCTCGTTTCCCGACGGGGCACGAGTCAGCTACTGCGTCGATTGGCGGGCGGCGAGTCGACGCACTTCGGTGTTCAACTCTCAGACAGTGGACGAACGACACCACGCGGTTCGGGCTTTCGGACCCCAGTCTCGAGGTGAGTACTGTTCACTATCCATCCGTGTTCGGTTAAGACGGCAAATCAAGAGACTGCGCTCGATTGACGAAGCTATCGTTGTAGACCGCGTGGGGAGAGAATGTGTTCAAGACGCTCTCCCCGGATCTCATACGACGGTGGCTGACTTCCTTGTTTCCTGCCGAGGTTATCGAAGACATCGCGCGCGAGCGCGATGTCGTCCAACGTGACCGGAAAATCGACATCACGATGCTCGTCTGGACGCTGATCATGGGCTTCGCCGTCGAGTGGTTAGCGCAACGTTTGCACGTCCGGGAGGAATTTCTCGATCCAGGTGTTTGCGAATCCAAGACGCTTCGAAAGGTCTAGGAAGGTGTCAGTAACGAACTGTGTAAAGTGGTCTCTGTCCTCGAAGATTTCTGGCGAAATCTTCCGTTTCAGCGTCTTCCAGAGCGGTTCGATCGCGTTGAAGTTTGGTGAGTACGGCGGAAGGAAGACGAACTCGATGCCGAGTTCGTCGGCCCGATCTTGTGTGAGATGGGCGTGGTGGCTGCCATCGTTGTCGGCGATGAGCAGAATCCGCCCAACCGGATTCTGCTCACGGATCGCCTCTAACGCCGCGCAAATGCTCTCCTTGGTTGTTCGTTCCCGGAAAATAAGCGTACTCTGCCCGAATAATGCGTAGAAGCCGATCGTTTTCCACGGGACTGTGACCAGCGGTTTGTCGATTTCCACCGTGCGGTCGTACGACCACATGCGTTGGGAGTTCTCGAACGGTTGTGGCCACGAGGCGTCGAAAAAGCCTAACACGAGTGGGTCATCACCGACGTCTTTCGTGAGCGCCTCTCCCAGGCGCTCACGAAAATCCGCCTCTGCGTCCGGTGATTGTCGCGGATCCATCGGCCGTGGTTTCGCGTACTGCATACCGTCAGCACGGAGGATCCGGGCAAGATGGGCTCGGTCGTAGGTGACGCCATAGCGGTCCCACAGAAGATCGTCGATCTGTTGGGGTGTCCAGGGTTGGCCCTCTTCGAGGAGAGTAAAGAACTCCTCGAACTGTTCGGAAGAGAGCTTCGCGGGCCGGCCGCCCGCGAAGCTCGGTCGGAGTCCATCCACACCTGCATCGTTCCACGCAGCGAGCCATCGGTCACCGGAATGACGGGAGACACCAACACGCTGAGCAGCAATTTTGGTTGAATCTCCGAAATACAGATTCCTGATGAAACAGAGTCGCCGGACGAGACGGGTCTCGTCCGCCTTCTGGGCGTCATCGATAGCCGTATCTAGCTGATCGTCCGACAAATGCCTCACCACTTCTATCCGACGGCTTGTCGCCATTACTCTTCCTTACGTGCTCTGAAAGCTCAAACATAGCGCTAACCACTCGACGGCGAAGCCCGCACCATCGCCGGATTTCAACGGGCATACTCCGCAGCAACCAACCAGACCGTTGCCCGCTCCAGCTTCTATGATCGGTTCACGCCGGCACTCGCCGCACTGTTGAGCGACCTCCTCGAGCACGCTCTCGAGGAGGTCGCGGTTCCTCACACGGTCGCTCCACAGTTCGAACTGTTTCGAGAGGTGCTGATCGCCGATGCAACCGTGTTCAGGTTGCATCGGCTTCTCGATGCGTTTCCAGCGACGCACCCGGATCAATCCGGCGCGAAACTCCACCTCGTACAGAATGCGACCAAGCAGGTGATCGAGCAGTTCCGGCTCACCGATGAACGCACCCACGAGAGCAGCCAACTCCACAGAGTGATCTGCGCAAAGTATGGATACTCACAGCGCCTATAGAGTGCATGAGTGGACGCCGCCGGTTCGATGTGGTAGAGCATCTCTCTGAACAGGAACTTGATGAGGCAATCAATGAAGCACAGAAGGCGGACGAGGCCCGGCTCGTCCGCCGTCTCTGCTTTGTGAAGAATCTCTACGCGGGCGATGTGCTAGAGGAGGCAGCCAGCCGCGTTGGTGTCTCTCAAGCCAATCGTAGCCGGTGGGCACACGCCTGGAATGACGGCGCTGTTGATGGATTACGGCCGAGTTTCGGGGGCGGTCGGCCCCCGAAACTCTCGGACGAACAGTTCACCGAACTGTGTGACATCCTCGAAGAGGGCCAACCATGGACGCCACAGGCGATTCACACACTGATCGAAGACCGCTACGACGTTACGTACGACCCGGCTCACCTGAGCCGGAAATTACGGAGTAGCGGGATGCATTACGCCAAACCACGCCCGATGGATCCGCGCACTCCTGAGGATGCGGAGGAAATTCTCGCCGAGCGCCTGGGAGAGGCGCTCGGCGAGGATGAACACGAAAGTGAGGAGGATGACCCAGTGATCCTCGGATTTTTTCGATGAGGCGTGGCCACAGCCCTTCGAGAACTCCCAACGGATGTGGTCGTACGACCGCACCGTCCAGATCAAGAAGCCGCTGGTAACGTTTCCGTGGCGGTCGATTGGATTCTATGCATTGACCGGCCAGAGTGTGATTACATTCAAAAAGCGGTTGGTCAAAGAGACGATCGTCGAGGCACTCGAAGAGATCCGCGAGCAGAATCCGCGCGGTCGGATTCTGCTCGTGGCCGACAACTACGGGTCCCACCACGCGTCTCTCACCCAAGAACGGGCCGACGAACTCGGCATCGAGTTCGTCTTCATCCCGCCGTACTCACCGACGTTGAACGCGATCGAACCGCTCTGGAAAGACCTCAAACGAGATATTTCACCAGAGATCTTCGACGACAAGGATCATTTCAGAGACTATCTCATCGAGAGATTTCTTCTGTTGAGTCATCGGCTGAGCTTTGCAAACGACTGGATCGAGACATTCCTTCCAGACATTCAGAAGTTACGCTGATCACTCCCGGGAGTTGGCTGCGAGGCCGGCTGTTGCTGTTCGATCTGGGCTTCTACAGTTTCCGCCGGTTCGCGTTGATCGAAGAGAACGGCGGCTTCTTCCTCACCCGGCTGAAGTCGAACGCGAATCCGTTGATCGTCGGTGAGCGACGGAAATGGCGCGGGCGCGCCATTTCCTTGCCGGAGCGTCGTCTTCGAGACGTTGTAGGCGATCTCAAGCGAGAGCTCATCGACGTAACTGTGGAAATCGAGTTCAAGCGGCGACCGTATGCTGGAAAGCAATCGACTGATACGATGGAGTTTCGCGTCGTCGGTGTCCGCAACGAGGACACCGACGACTACCATCTGTACGTGACGAATCTGCCCGATGAGTTCACACCGAGGCAGGTCGCGGCGTTGTACGGGCTGCGGTGGGAGGTGGAGTTGCTGTTTCGGGAGTTGAAGTCGCTGTACGGACTGGAGAAGTTCGAGACAAGCGATCCAACAATCGTGGAGCTTCTAGTGGTGGCGGCTCTGCTGACGCTGACGGTCAGCAGAGCCTTACTGGGAGTGTTTCAAGATCGGTTTCCCGAGACAGTGTTCCCGCGAGAACGCTGGGCGAAGACCTTTCGGTCTGTCGCCCAGCTCATCCTTGGAGATCTGGCCCAGTCGCTCGGGTATCCGCCGCCGAACTTGGCGGAGTTGATGTTCCGTGATGCCCGTCAACCAGAGAAATCACGCCTCTTACTGAGCGAACGCGTAGCTGAGGCCTTCATGAGGCCGTCTGATGCTTAACCGAACACCGATGGTTCACTATCGAGTGACCGAGACAGTCGCGAAACGAATACTCCGTATCGGCGTCTTGACGACCGCGTTGTCGCGGTTCACGAACGACTCCAGAGCGTGTCTCTCTCGGAGATTGCGTCTTCCCAGCTGTCCTGTTCTCTCGAAGCTGTGTTCGTCGTTGGAGTCCGCTGACCGGCATCCGGGGCGGGATCCGAAAGACGCCGATAAGTGTTAGCGTGCACTGCCGGTGTCCCGAGCGATGGCCGTCGCCACGCTGGAAGTCATGGACGTAGTGGACGAATCACCCAAGTGAGTAGAACTCGAACACGAACTGCTCGACCGGATGACCGAGGCGATACCCGACCAGTTCGCCGGGGTCCCGACCGGACTCGGTCATCCCCAGATTGTCGGCGAGGACCCGCAAGGACGCGATTGGTTCCACCAGTCCCAGGGGTACCTCCCCTTCTTCCACGTCTGTATGGCCGCGCCGGACGAGGGGCGTCTGCGGGACCTCGCGACGCGCTTCGCCGACTTCTACCTGAACGAGGCCGACGACACGCCGGATAACTACGACTTCGAGTGTTCTTCCTGTGACCACCCGGCTGCGGTATCAATTGCCGGAAAACGCTATCGGGGCTTCAGGAAACGTAGTAGCTTAGGGCACTCTTATCCAGATACAGTACTGGTAACTAACGTTCCTAATGCACAACAGTTCCCAAGTAAACAATAATCAGAACGACATTGTGATTGAGTCCGTCATATATATCCAAACTTTCAGTAATGATGGGGCGATCGTACGTAATGAGCCTAAGTTGAAATTAAATGTATTATGTTATTTTTTTGGGGTTGACGCCGATGTTCTGGACAGAAGTGTGAACATGTGTGAAAATACGAGGTATGATTGTATTAGTGATAAAATCGAACGCGACAGCTCGATGGCTGGCATGATGGGTATCCTGTGAGAATGAGTGGCAACCGCAGTCCACTCGACACTGCGTTTCCGCTGGTCCGTCTGTGTTCGGACTGCGAACGATATCGGTGGCATGGTTCTACCCTCTCCAGGCCCACGAGTACTCTGTCAGTCCACGTCTCAGGTGCTCCGTTCGTCTTGGTGGTCTATCCGTTGTCTTGGGCAATCGACGTCAAATCACGCCGGACACTCCTCTATCAACACCACACACGACAGGCGGGTTCGCCGCCGATGAACCGCGATCAAGCCGCCGAACGCATCCGAATTCGCCTCTGTATTCGACGACCGCCGACCCGGGAAGTACTGTCGCGGTCGCTCGTAACGGCTGCCGATGGTGGATACAGCGATACCGCAGTCGTCACCGCGTTTTACTCCCGTAAACGAGCGTAATTACAGTATAGTCGTGGGATTATCTTGGAACCGATTCGGTCCACGAACTGATATTTGGATACTGCTTCTATCATTGTTGTCCCAGCAAATTACAATAATATCAATGTAATCTACGTGGGATCGCAGCAGTCGACAACCCGTAAATCCAGGTAGGAATTCGCGTTCGTCTGGTCGAAGTGACACGCAGCAACGAACGAGTGTAGGGCGATCACGATCGGCCAATTCATAGCCGCCCTGGCCACCGTACGCGTATTGGTCTCGTGGATAACGCCGACCACCCGGCTGTTGTGGCGCTGGAGAGTCAGTAGTTTGGACCACAAAACTAACACAACGCCCATAATCACCGGTACTCTCTTCACCCTCTCTGGATACATTGGACTTCGCAGGGAGATGCCGGGACCGCTACGTTCGAACCGATTGACACAATGTCGGTCACTCACCTACGGGACGAGGGGAAAATGACGTGTTGGTCACGAGAGTTGAGAGCCCTTTTTCCAGGAGTGCGGGGAGTGCTGTCCGTCAGATACCGTCCTTTCAGCGGTTTCCCTGGTAGGGGCGCGCTTGTGTCCGTACGAGCTGACAGTTGATCCTGCAACCCGCTCGTGGCTCCGTGATGCTCCCGATAGACGGTCGAGCCTAAACGAGCGTGCCGACGCTCGTCGAATCACTCCGCCAGAACCCGGAGACTCATCCGCTCGGAATCTGTACTTCTTCACCGGGCTTTTCGTTCGTCATCGACCCCATCGATATCGTCGCTCTCAGTCAGCGTCACGACCTCGCTTCGGGATCCCCCGCTCATGGTTTCAGTCGCCTCACTCTGACGGGTCGTCCTCAGCCCGTTTGAGGGCACAGTGTGTGCCGAGTATTACTCGGGTATTCGTTCACTATCGGTATTTGATCGCATCCTCTAGTCGGATTTTAGGTCGAATTATGGAACAGTCGTCAGTATGGCTGGGGGTGTGAACCTCGGAGTTTTCGGCGAGTTCCGACCGTTCGAGCGTCGTGCAACACAAGCGGGACGGACAGATTGCGATCGATTCGAGTGTACGGGGTGGACTGTCAACCGCACCTGTTCTCCTGGAATAACGAGTGTTCAGGGCAAAATACGATTTGCAAGATACTTGGAAGCGCCGAATTGACCGATAGAACCGCCCGCTGGGACCGGATCGTGCCCGGACGAAACAGTGTGGCCATCCGGATCCGCTCAGGTGTAAGTGATGTTTAGTTCGATCACGTTGGCTGCGTCATCGAGTTTCGCGGGGATCTCGGACCGGAAATATTCTCCCTGAAACCTGCTGGTCGGACCAGAGAGGCTGATCGCCCCCTCGACCTCGTCGTCGTTGTTGAGGATAGGTACCGCGACGCACCGAAGCCCATTGAGGCGTGCTTCGTCATCGAATGCGACACCGGCCTCACGGATATGTTCGAGTTCCTTGTAGAGCTCGTCCCGATCGGTGATGGTTTGTTCCGTCGTCGCGGGAAGTCCGTGCTGGTCGATTATCTCGTCCACTCGTTCGCGGGGTAAATTGGCGAGGACCGCCTTTCCGAGGGCGGTGTTGTGCAGGTGGACCCGATGTCCAGTGTAGGAGTCCGTCTGCACCGCCTGCTCGCCCTTTTCGCGGTGGAGATAGATCCCGCGGCCGTTCTCTTCGACGAGGAGGTTCGCCAACTCGCCCGTCTCCTCTGCGAGTTCGGTAATTTCGTCCTTCGCGATCCGGTAGAGTTGCTCGCGGTAACGTGCTTGACCGCCGAACTCCAGGAACCGCAGCCCGATCCGATACTCGTTGCCCTCCCTGACGACGTATCCCTTCTCCAGGAGGGTGCTCAGGTAATTGTGGATACTGCTCTGGGAAAGGGGGAACTCGTCCGTGAGTTCCGTCACCGTGGCGCCGTTCTGGTCCTTGAGTTCTTCCAGGATCTTGAGGGTCGTCTCCGCCGTTTTGACTTTGATTTCCGCCTTGTTGTCTGCCATGACTGTTGATCGGCGTTAATATACAAAAAGATTTCCCAGGAATACTATACACTGGCCGAGTCGAACAGGCTCCTTACAAAACGGTGGGGTGTTTGGGCGACTGCCCGGACCACGCGCGGTGTTGGAGTACCGATATCCCTGAACGTCTCTGAGCGCCACCGGAGGAAAACCGAGACTTCACAGATCGCCAGCGAGGGTGGGCCCCTGACCGGTACAGGGTGTGGCGGCGTTGACCACCAATCTTTATCATGGTAAACCGTGTCTCGTCGATCGTATCATGGGAATCAATACCGTAGCCATCACTGGCGGTAACGGGCGTATCGGCCGGGCGACAGTTGAGGAGTTGAACGACTGTGGCTATCGTACGATTAATCTGGATAGACAGGATAAGTTCGGGACAGAGGGCGCCCGAGAACGAGCAGAACAGGTCGCCGACGAGTACCTCACCGTCAACCTGCTTGATCCAGGTGCGGTCTACGGGGCACTCGGGAGTAGCGACGCGGACGCAGTCGTCCACCTGGGGACGATCCGGGCGCCGACGAACCACCCCGGCCACGTCACCTACGAGAACAACGTCATGACGTCCTACCACATCTTGGAGGCGGCGACTGAACTCGGACTCGACGCCGTCGCCATGGCGTCGAGTTTGAACGCCATCGGTAGCGTCTATCAGACCACGGAGAGCATCTTCTCGGTGGGTGCGCCCGTCGAGATAGAGTACCTCCCGGTGGACGAGGAGCACCCGCGGACACCCCGGGATCCGTACGCTATCGCCAAGCACGCGCTCGAAATCACGGCCGACGGCTTCGGCCGACTCGAGGCCCTACCGACGACCATCTCCACGCTCAGGTTCCCCTGGGTGCTTTACACTGACGAGATGCGGAAGATACTCGCCGAAGCGGACCGAACGATCGAGGCCGTCCGGGATCCGTCCTCGGAGATGGCCGAGTACATGCCCGCGACGACGCGGGACGTCCTCTTCTCGTACCTGCACGTCGAGGACGCGGCCGCGATCGCCCGCCGGGCCGTCGAAGCCGATTTCGAGGGCCACGAGACGTTCTGGGCGGTCGCCGACGACACGACGGCCGAGGCGCCGAGCGCGGAGGTCGCCGCCGAGTTCTACCCGGACGCCGACGTGCGGACCGACCTCGAAGGCACCCAGAGCCTCGTCGACACGACGAAGGCCGAGAGACTTCTGGGGTGGGAGCCCGTCCGCTCTTGGCGCGACTTGTGACCCTTCAGTGACTGGACTCGCCGCCCGTGGCCTCGAACGGAACCGCGAACCGCTGTCCCCGTGCACGCTTCACCACGGGCGTGCTCAGCTGGACCAGGCTGCCGTCAGGTGGTGACTGGGGGGAACGGGTCCTCCGGTGAACGCTAACCACTTGTCGGAGCTATCCCGGGGACCTCGGGTAAAGTCCGACCGTTCTCAGTCGGCGATCCGACGTTATCTCAGCGCGTGACCCCGCGTTTCAGAGTCGGTCACGCGGGGCCTGTCGGCTGTCGGAAAAGTTGTCTATCGACACGAGTACCCCTGACAATTATGCGTCTCGGGTCGGTACCGCCGCCAGATGATCGTCCTAGTCGAGAACTACGAGGAACCGTCCGAGATATTCCGCGACGTCGCGACACACCTCCCGGAGACGAAACTCGTCTCGCCGCCCCAGGGCGAGTCTCTGCCCTCGCTCGACGGCGTCGACGGGGTCGTGTTGAGCGGCGGCGACGCCGGGAATCTGGTCGAACCGGCGGAGACACTGTGGGTCCACGATGAATTCAGCCTCGTGCGGGGGGCCATCGATGAGCGCGTCCCCCTGTTCGGCATCTGTTTCGGCCACCAGCTCGTCAACGTGGCCCTCGGTGGTAGCGTCGAATACCGCGACCAGCGCGTGGGTTTGGCCGCCGTCGATTTCGCTGACGACCCGCTGTTAGCGGGGCTCGGCCCGGCAGTCCCAGTGCTCCACAGGGGGATCGTCGTGGAGACCGGTGCGGGTATGTCGGTCGCGGGGACGACCGGGTACGACCCGATGCACGTCACCTGCCATGACGACGCGCCAGTGTGGACGGTCCAGTTCCACCCCGATTTTCGACCGAGGCACGTCGAACTCGTCGCGGACGAGTGGTCTGGACCCCTCGACGACGGTATTGGATGGGGCGACTGCGACGCCCACTGTCTCCTCGAACGGTTCGGTCGTGTCGCCACAGGCCCCCTCTGAGACGCCGGATGTCAGGTCGGCAGGGTCGTTCCCCTCGGCACACCCGGGTATCAATACGAGGTCCGGAACGTTTCCGATTTCCGAAGGCTTTTTACCTTGTTTGGCGCAGTGGATCCATGGCACTCGAGTTCTACGTATCCCCGGAAGGGGACGACGAGTGGAGTGGTACGAGGCCGACGCCGAACGAGGCCGGAACCGACGGGCCGTTCGCGACACTGGAAGCCGCACGGGACACCGTCAGAGTGGCGCTCGCCGACGGCGTCGACCAGAACGTAGTCGTCACGGTCGGGGGCGGGACGTATTACCGCGACGGTCCGCTGACCTTCTCGACGGCCGACGGAGGCCGTGACGGCAACGAAGTGATCTACAGGGCTGCTCCGGGTGAGTGTCCAATCGTCGCTGGCGGTCGGCCGGTCGACGACTGGGAGGCAGTCGGGGACGGAACATACCGCGCGCGCGTCGAATTCGAATTCGACACGCTGTACGAAGTCTCGGAAAACGTGGATGTCAGCCGTGCACAGGTCGCACGCCACCCGACGGACGGGTACCTCGAAGTCGCTGCGGATACCGACACACCGACGGAGACGTTCCGGTACGCCGAAGGCGACCTGCCCGACGTCGATGTCCAGGACTTGCAGGTCCACGTCTGGCCGGGCGGGGAGTCCGGCGAGTGGTCGTGGTTCACCGACACCCTCGACGTGAAGAGCGTCGATCGAGAGACGCGGACGGTGTCGCTGGCGACGCCGGCGCGGTATCCCCTCGGTGCGGGCTCGCGGTACGCGTTTCGCGGCCCGGAGGAGTTCCTCGATGCCCCTGGAGAGTTCCACCTCGACCGTGACGCCGACGGCGCGGGAGGGTCCCTGTACTACCAGCCGCAGGGCGATATCGAGGAGGTCACCGTCGTCGTGCCGACCACGGAATCAGTCATCGAAGTCCGCGGCGACGGTCCACGGGCACCGGTGCGCAACCTGCGGTTCGAGGGCCTCGAGATCCGCGCGTCGGATACGCTTCACGAGATCCACTCAGACGACGATCCGTTCGGGCAGACACAGGGGCTTGTCTCGCTCCAGAACGTGGCGGATCTGACGATCGCCGACTGTCACGCCCACGCAGGCGGGATGCACGGGGTGGTCGTCGACGGGGCGGCGCGCGGCGTGACGATCCGGGACAACTGGATCCACAATGTCGGTCACTCGGGGATCCAGTTCGTCGGCCCGGACGACGTGCGCGAGCGCCGCGTTCGCAATGGCCGGGTCACGGGCAACCACGTCCACCACACGGGACAGTTGCTCGGACACGGGAGCGGGATCCAGTTGTACTACGCCAGCTACAACCGCATCGACCACAACCGTGTCCACCATACCTCCAGGTACGCCATCAGTCTGAAGGGAGCCATCCCGGAGGTGCCCGACGAGCGGGTAGACGGTCTCCCGCGCGACGACTCCGTCATCAGGGAACTTCGGCACACTCAGGGCAACGTCGTCGAGTACAACGACGTCTCGCACGCCAACCTCGACTCTCAGGACACGGGAGTCATCGAGTCGTGGTGCGCCGGCCCGGGGAACGTGATCCACAACAACCGCATCCATCACACCGAGATCCAGTTCTCGTTCGGGTTCGGGCTCTACCTCGACGACGCCTCCGACGAGTACACCGTCACCCGCAACCTGTTGCACGACCTGGGCGCCAGCGAAGACGGCCGCCTGCGAAGCGCGATCTACGTGAAGGGGGTCGAGAACGTCTTTAGGGACAACGTCATCGCGGACTGTGACGTCGACGGCGGGGTCTTCGGGTCGATGAAGCTCGCGGGACTGCCCAACCGCGGGCTCGTGATCCACCAGAACGTCGTCGCCGACTGCAACGACTCGAGACTGCACCTGTTCCGCAACTGGGACGACGACCGGATCGCCTACGAGAACTACAACCTCTTCCACCACCCCGACGACGAGTACCACGTTGACGGCGTCCCCTGGGGGCGGATGGTAACGCCTGAGGGCCGCCTCGACGTCGAGACGCTCGACGACTGGCGGCGTACGTTCGACCGGCGCGTGCCGAGCGAATACGAAACTCGTTACGACGGCGACTCGGTGACTGAACGTCCGCGGTTCCTCGATCCCGACCTGGGCGACTACCGGCTCCGGTACGACTCGCCGGCTCGCGACTTGGACATCCGCGGCGTCGACGTCGCTGGTATCGGCCTCAGGGAGGGGTTCGCTTACGCCGACCCGGACGACCCTCTCGCTGGCGTCTACGTGTGGGACCCGCGTCGTCCCGGCCGGGCACACTGCAGTCTCTCGCCCGGGGAATCGACGGACCTGACCGTCACGGTGCGGACCCAGTGGGGATTCGTCGCCGACGTCGACGTGCGCTACGAGAGCGAGGATCCGGACGTCGCGACGGTCGAGGGCGGCGAAGTGAGCGCCCACGAGGCGGGCGTGGCGACGCTGACGGCGACTGCCGAGGACGACGGCGAGGTCGTTACCGGTCGGTTCCACGTCGTCGTGGAGTGACCGCACCGGGCCCGCCGCGCGTCTCCCACTAACCCTAGTACGTGTATTCCGCCACGTGATTTATTACCGTCTGATGCGTTTCGGGCGCTATGCAGTTGTCAGACGGCCGCTGGATGTCGAGAGCACCGATTCCGACCCCCAGACACGACATGCGCTGTTTCTCCGTTGACGGATCCGTACTCCTCGTGTCCGGCGCCGACCAGCAGACCTACGCGACGACGCCCACGTACGACCCCGACGCCGACGTCTGGACGCACGACCGGTCACCGATCCCGACGGCCCGGGGGTGGTACGGTGCCGCGAGACGGGACGGAATCTACGTCGTCGGCGGCAAGCGCGTCCGTAAAGCGTACCGCGAGGACGGGACACCACCCCAGTACGACGTCTACGCGCGCCTCGAACACTACGACCCCGGGACCGACAGCTGGCAGCGGCTCGCGCCGCTGCCGGGGCCCCGCGCGGGGCTTTCGGCGGCGTTTCGCGCCGGCAAACTCTACGCCGTCGGCGGGATAGTTCCGCCGACGGAGGAGGCGTTCGCGGACCTCCACGACGACCCGACGGTGACGGGCTACTACCCGCCCAGGCAGACCTGGACCGAGACCGACCGGATCGACGTGTACGACCCCTCGTCGGACGCGTGGGAACCGGGTCCGTCGCTCCCCGAACCACGCATGGCGCCCGCCGTCGAGTGCGTCGACGGCGACCTCTACGTGTTCGGGGGCTACTGCGACGGGACGTTCGTCGACGACGTCTATCGTCTCGACGCCGGGTCGGGCGAGTGGGAGGAGCTGACGTTGATGGGAACGCGTCGTAGGGATTTCCCGACAATCGTCGCAGACCGCACTGTCTACGCGTTCGGCGGCGTGCGCGACGGGACCCGCACTCGCGAGGACGGCGAGGAGATTGAGCGGTACACGGCCGCCTGCGAGGCGTACGACGTCGACGCCGACGAGTGGACGCCGCTCCCGGACTTGCCACAGGAGAAGGCGTGGGCGGGCGCTGCCCTCGTCGACGGCCGACTGTTCGTCCTCGGCGGCGCGTACCGATCTGCCCACGAGTTCGTTTTCACCGACGAGGTCCATGAACTCGTCCGGTCGACGTGACTCCGACGGTACCTCGTCCCCCCCCCCGCCGGTGAGCGGTCGGCCCGAAAAGACGTGACCCGGATACGCTGGCTCGCTTACGATACCAGCGCGTGGAGGGGAACCTCGCGTACGATGTCGTCGGATTCGACACGCGCGATGACTTCCGTCACACCGGTGGTCCGTGCTGTCACCGTCCCGTCGTCGACGGTGGCCACGGACTCGTCGTCACTCTCGTAGGTCACGGTCAGGTCGGTGGGGTCCATCCGGTAGCCCGTCTCGGTGCGCGCGCTGATCGTGAGGTCGACAGTCTCGCCCTCGTCGAGTTCGACGAAGGCGGGCGTCCCGTCCTCGCCGGCGATGTGAACGAACGCCCGGTCCATCGGTTCCGGATCCGTGAACGGGAAGTCGGCCCGCAGTCCGGGACTGGCGTGGTCGATGGACTCGATCCCGTGGTCGTAGACGGGCGAGTCGTACCGGAACCGGTAGTCGTCGTTGTCGGGGTCCATGAACTTCGGGTCGCCGACCTCTGACTCCTGGTCGAACCGCTGGTCCCAGAACGAGCGCCAGTCGTCGAACGTCTCGACGTCGTAACTCTCGCCGTAGAGCGCGTAGTTGTCGGGGAAGTCGGAGATACCGTACTCGTCGTCCGCGTTGTACACCACGTTGTGGTCGGCTTTGGCGACGCGTTCGGTGCTCCAGTTACTGAACCCGTAGACGTTCGGGCCGGTGTCGCTCAGGACGTTGCGCTCGATCACCAGTCCGTGGTTCCACGTCCCCCCGTGCTCGTGGGAGCCGATCCCCCCGACGGCGGCCTCGTTGTCGGCGACGACGTTGTTGATGAGGATATCGTCCAGTCCCTTGGCGTAGATGCCGTACTGCAACGTCCCGTCGCCGTCGTGGTTCAGGTCGTGGATGAGGTTGTTCGAGGCGGTCACCCCGTCCGAGGTGTCGTCAAGGTACAGTCCGAACCCGAACGAGAACGGGATCTCGCTGTCATGGAGACGGTTCCCGTGGATGACGTTCCCGCGACCGCCGGTGTTCGTGTACACGACCCCGGTGTCCTGGGAGTCGAGGTTGGCGTGCGAGAGGTCGTTGTATTCGACGACGTTGTTCCGGGCGTGCTGGAAGATCCTGACGTTCTCCGGCGAAACCTCGATACCGTCGATCGTCTGGGGTTCCTCGACGGTGTGACCGTATCCGGTCATCGTCGTCGGTCGCGGCATCGACGCGACGACGATCGAGAACCGCGACGAGTGGTGGACGCGGTTGTTCGAGACGACGTTGTTGCCGCTGTGAGCCAGCGAGATCCCGTGCCCGTCGCCAGAGACCTGTCCGACGTGGTGGACGTGGTTGTTCGAGACGACGTTGCCCCTGTTGAGGTAGTCCCGCGAGGTCGGCCCGGACAACTGGACGCCGTGTTGCCCGATGTCGTGGACCTCGTTGCTCTCGATCGTGACGTTCTGCGCGTGGCCCTCGACGACGACGCCGCTGGCCGCGGAGTTGCGGATCCGACAGCGGGCGACCGTTATTCCCTCGGCGTTAGAGAGCCGGATCGATCCTGGCGACTCGTCGAGGTGGCCGATGTGGGTCTGGCGGGGGCGATCGGACACCTCCACGTCGAGCCCCTCGAATCGGAGATTCCGGACCGGTTCCGACGGCGTCTCGCCCTCGATCGCGAAGACGGCCGTCCCTGTCGGGGCCACGACTGTCGCGTCCGAAATGTCGCCCCGCGGGTAGTAGTAAACCTCGCCGTCCGGTGAGCGATAGAACTCGCCCGGTTCGTCCAGGAGTTCGAGGTGGTTCAGGACGAAATACCGCGTCCCCGGACCCAGGACGTACGAGTCGAGCCCGCCCGCACGGACCGTCTGGTCCTCATAGTCGACTTCGTCGACGTCAACGATCTTTGTGTGCCAGTTCCACTCGCCGTCGGGACCGCCAGGCCAGATGTACAGTTGCAGGCCGGACGGGTCCTCGAGGACCGGGACGTCACCGCTCTCGAACGCAAACGCGGCGCGAGGGTCGTCCTCGTCCGGTGCCGTCACCCGGCTGTACCCGTCCGCGGGATGCCTGGCGACGCGACTCCGCTGGCCGTCCTCGAACAGGGCATTGAACGTCCAGTCTTCGTCTACGTCTGTTCGGTAGATGTCCTCCCGCCCCTCGACGGCTTCCCACTCGGTGAGCGGGCGTCCGCCGACGATCCTGGGTCGCTCCCCTGGGTAGTTCCGCCACACGACGTCGTGTCCGCCCGTGCCGCTGTCGGCGGTCGAGAACGTCAGCGGTTCTGACCGGTAGTACGTTCCGTCCCGGACGTACACCGTCACGTCGCCGGGGCCTTCTTCGAGTGTCGACCGGACGGCCGACTGCGCGGCATCGAGTGTCTCGAACGGGCCATCGTCCCCGTCCGCCGTCGGCTCTGGTTCCGTGCCGCTCCAGTCGTCGCTCCCCGAAGGAGCGACGTAGTACTCCTGTAACACAAACCGGCAGAGGAGCCCCACCCCCTTAATTGTGCAGTATCCTGGCGAAGGACCCGACGCGCCATGGCGACGCCGTGTCTACCCGACCGGAAGACGGATCGTGACGGACTGTCCGCGGACGGTTTCGACGCGCCCACGTCGCTGGTTCTCCGGTGCTACCCGGTACGTTTTTGGTCGCCTGTGGAGATATCGTGCTATGGTTTCACAGCAGGTCGCAGACTGGTTCGAGCGCGCGTCAGTCGGGCTGTTCGTCCACTGGGGCATCTCGAGCGTCCACGGTGAGGTCGACCTCTCGTGGGGCATGGTCGAGGACAAGCCGTGGGGCGACGGCCGCTCGATAGACCCCGAAGAGTACTGGGCACTCGCGGACGAGTTCGACCCGGACGCGTACGACCCCGACAGGTGGCTGCGGGCGGCGCGAGAGGCGGGCATGGAGTACGCGGTCCTGACTGCCCGCCACCACGACGGGTTCGCACTGTGGCCTTCCGAGTTCGGCGAGTTCTCGACAAAGCAGCACCTCGACCGGCGGGACCTCGTCGGCGAGTACGTCGACGCCTGCCGGCGCCAGGGGCTGAAAGTCGGGCTTTACTACTCTGGGCCGGATTGGTACCATCCCGATTTCCCTGTCAACCCGGGTCCATACGGCGGTCCGGAGATGAGCGCCCCCGAGTCGGTAGACGGCAGCGACGTCGCCGACTTCGAGACCTACTTCGGCTACGTGAAGGGCCAGGTCGGTGAACTGGCGACACGGTACGGCGACCTCGACCTCTTCTGGTTCGATGGGAGCCCTACCTTTGGGCCGGTCGACCGCGGGCCGGCGGAGCTGTACGACCTCCTGCGGTCGGAGAACCCAGGGATTGTGGTCAACGATCGCGGCGACGAGCACCTCGGCGACTACTACACACCGGAGGTCGAACTCCCTGAACGGCCGATGGACGGCCCGTGGGAACTCTGCCAGACCTGGGCCGGCCAGTGGGGGTACGCGGCGGACGAGTCGTTCCCGGACCTAGACTGGACGCTCGAGCGACTCGCCACGACGGTCGGCCGGGGTGGCAACCTGCTGTTGAACGTCGGTCCACGACCCGACGGCGACCTCTCCGAAGCGGCCTACGAGCGTCTCGCCGAACTCGCGGAGTGGATGGACGCGAACGAACCGGCGGTCCGCGACGTCGAGGGCGGCCCGTTCCCGCCCCGGGCCGACGTACCGATCACGCGCCGGGGCAACACGTGGTACATTCACGCGCTCGCCGGCCACGAGCGGGTCGCTGTCGACCACGTGACGCGGCCTCGGGACGTCCGACTCCTGCGAAACGGCGCTCGAGCGTCGTTCACCTTCGACGACGGAACTCTGGAGATAGACGTACCGGCATCGACTAGGGCGAGTCCCGACGAAGTCGTCGCGGTCACCTGGGACCATCCCACCGAGGGGGAGTACTGGCCGCTGAAAGGTCGTCCGGAGTGATTCGCGATACCCCGGGTCTGTCGCCCACTCCGACCGCCGACAGACTTCCCGTTCGTTTTCTCGGGCCGGAGGAGCCTCAACCGTGCGCCCGGGGCTGGGAGTCGGCGCGAGCGCCCCGCGTCCACCGCGTCGTAGCGGCTGTCGGGCGCGGTGTCTAGCTGTCCTGAGTTCAGTGGTCGGTCGCGTACTTCGAGAGCGTCTCTCGGTCGAGCGTGACGCCCAGCCCGGGTTCGGTGGGCACTTCGACGCGGCCGTCGACCACCGGGAACTCCTCCTTGACGACGTTCCAGCGAAGCGGGGAGTCGGCGATACAGTACTCCAGCAGTGACGCGTTCGGTGCCGCAGCGATCAGGTGGAGGTTCGCTGCGACGATGATGTCCGTACTGAATCCGTGCGGAATGAACGGGACGCCACGGTCGGCCGCCATTCGGGCGATTCGCCTGAGTTGCGTGATCCCCCCGGACCGGGCGACATCGGGTTGGACGGCGTCGACGCGCCCGTCGTCGAGCAGGGTCCGGAAGCCATCGGTCGTATACTCCTCCTCGCCGCCGACGATGCGGGTCCGGCAGTGCTCGCTAATGCGGGCGTATCCCCGTATGTTCTCGGCTCGTACCGGTTCCTCCACCCAATAGAGGTCGTGGGCCTCGTCGAGAGCCTGGACCTCCCTGATCGCTCCCTTGACGTCGTCGTCCCACGCGTTCCCGACGTCGACCATCAGGTCGGCGTCCGGACCGAGGCCTTCCCGGGCCGCGCCGACGAGTTCGTGGTCGGCCCGGGGGTCGTCGCCGATCGCACCCCACCCGAACTTGGCCGCGGTGAAGCCGTCGTCGCGAACCCGTTCCGCCGCTTCGAGGACTGCCCCGGTGTCGGTCGGATCCTCGGGGAAGAGCGTGCTGGCATAGGCTCGAGCCGAGTCCCGGTGGGCGCCGCCGAGCAGTTTGTACAGCGGTTTTCCCGTCGCCTTCCCCTTGATGTCCCACAGCGCCATGTCGACCCCGCTGATAGCGTTGATGGCCGCCCCTTTCCGGCCGAAAAAGTACGTCGCCTCGAACATCTCCTCCCACAGCACCTCAACGTCGAACGGGTCGCGACCGAGCAGGATTTCCTCTAACCCGCGGGCTTTCACGTGCGACGTCGGTGCTTCGACGATGGATTCCACGACGGCCGGTGACGAGTCGGCCTCGCCGACCCCGGTGATCCCCTCGTCCGTCTCCACCTCGATGACCGCCGTGTCCTGGGTCCCGTCTCCGATCGCTTCTACGCCCGCTGTCGACAGCGTATGGACTGTCACGTCGGTGATTTCCATAGCGCAATCGATGATAGCCCCGGAAATAAAGCTACCTTATGGCGGTCGGGGACCTGGTTAGTTCGTCCACGACCGCGGAGGGGGACTTTCCCAGCCGGCGCGACCGGACGGCACCGGTCCAGGACCGTCGAGAGTTCGCCGGCGAGTGCGGCGTGTCCGTCACCCGGTAATCGAGGAGTGAGTCGCGGTCGCCAGACAGCCCGGACCGAGCCCAGCGACGAGAGCGGGGGTTAGAGCGACCGTTGGGTCGTGTTGGGTCGTGGACAGACCGCTAAGGTCGACGGTTCGGCTGGCGGTCACTTGCCGAAGGAGACGTGGCCCATCCCCTCCTGGTAGGGGTACTCCTCAGTCAGGTCGTCGGGGTACTCGACCCCGAGCCCGGGTGCGTCGGGTAGCTCGAGGTAGTTCCCGTCCTGCTCGAGTCCGTCGGGAAGGAACGCCTCACGGAGCGGGTTGTCGAGCCGGCAGAACTCCATCATCTCGCAGTTCGGGTCCGTGGCCGCGTAGTGAGCGTTCGCCATGACCATCACGGCACTCCCCCAAACGTGAAGGATGGCGGGGACGTTCCGCGCGGCGGCAGTGGTGCTCACTCGGCGAACGTGGTCGAAGCCGCCGCGAGTGACATCGGGGTGGATCACATCGGCGCAGTCGTACTCGAGCGCCTGGCGGAACTCCGCCCGACTGATGCAACTCTCCATGCCCGTGACCGTGAGGTCCGTCGCGTCCCGGGCCTGGCGGTAGCCCTCGAGGTCCTGCCGGTCGGGCACCGGGTCTTCGAGCCAGGCGATCCGGTCGTCGAAGTCCTCGAGCCGCTGGATCACGTCGATCGACTCCTCGAGCGTCGCTCCGGCCGACGCGCCGTCGATCGCGAACTCGACGTCCGGGTCGAGGGCGTCCGCGAGTTCGGTCGCGAGCCGGTAGGTACCGTCCGTATCGGGCATCGCCCGGACTTTGACCACGTCGAACCCCTCCGCCGCGTACGAGACGGCCTGGTCGACCCGCTGGTCGACCGTGGCGCCGAGTCCGCCGCTCCCGTACGCTTGGACCCGTCCCTCGCTGGCCGGGCCGCCGAGGAGTTCGTAGAGGGGTTCGTCCCGTCGCTTCCCGAGGACGTCGTACAGCGCCGTCTCGACGGCGCCGATCACGCCGACGGCGTCGACGCGTGCGAGATAACTGCGATGGAGTCGCTCGCGTATCTCGTCGACGCTCTCTGCCGAGCGCCCCTCTACGTGCGGGCGGAGCCTGTCGAGCACCCGCTCCGCCCGCTCGGCTGACTGGAACCCGAAACTGGAGTCGCCCCACCCGACGAGTCCGTCGGCTGTCTCGACGCGAACCAGAGCGGCGTTCCAGGACTTGAGTTGCCCGGTCGAGTACTCGAGTTGCTGGTCGGTGACGTCGTAACTGACTGGAACGAGTTTGATGTCCTGAACTGTCACAGTAACCACCGGTAGGGAGTATATCGGCCCCTCCCGTAAAGCTATCGCCGGTTCTCAGGCCGTGCCTCGTTCGGCGCGGACCGGTGAGACCACCGCCGTCCGCGGAGCAGACTGCACCGGGGACTTTCCCCGAACATCGCTGTCCCGACGGCTGGCGGGAGGTGGCCGCCACGGCACCCCCGCGAGCGGGGAACGGGAGACCGGTCCGCGGACCACGCAATCGGTCGGCCGACCGGTGTGGCCGCGCGGTCGGGCGGACCTGTATTGCCGGTCCCGACGGAGGCATCGACCGGGGGACCCGTCCGACGGCGATACGGCGTTACTCGTCGTCCGCCCAGTTGGGGGCGTTGCGCGGGGGGTTGAAGATGTCGACCCCGCGAACGGGTTCGTCGCCCCGGTTCTCGCCGCCGTGGGGCTCATTACTCTCCAGCAGGTAGGCGTCGTCGGGACCGACAACGCGCTCCTCGCCGTCGATGGTGAGTGTGAGTTCGCCTTGGTAGACGAAGCCGATCTGGGTCTGGTCGTGGCTGTGGACCGGCACCTCCGACCCTGGCGGGAACTCGAAGTACTGGATACTCATCGAGTCCACGGCACCGAGCTGACCGACCTCGAAGCCCTCTATCTGCTGAATGTCCGTCTCGGACAGGCGCTTTATGTCTGCCATATTCGAGTCGGACAGTGACGGCCGCTGAGATTTAGTTGTTTGGATTCCGATCGGTCCCGGTGCTCGCCGGACGAGGTGGTGGTTCCCGGTAGCCGTCACCGATCCCAGGGAGACGCGTAGTCGGGGTCGTTGACGTACCGTCGGGTCTCCAGTTCCATCGTCGTCCGGGTGCCAGCGGGGAGGGTCACTTCGACCGCCCGGTCGTCGACGTCGACGCCGCGCCGTTTCTCGGCGCCGTTCGACCCGGTGTAGGTAACGGTGCCGAACTGGTGTTGGCCGTAGATGCCGGCCTGGACGACTACCGTCCGTGCGCGACCGCCGACGTTGACGAGTTGGAGTTCGGTGGCGTCGGCCTCGAGATCGGTGACGAGCGCCGCCACGCCGTCCGGGAGGCCGGGGCGGTCGCGGTGAGGGTCGAAGTGGCGGACCCGACCCTGGAGGAGGCCGCCGTTGTACAACGTCATGGGCCCGCCCAGCGTGCACTGGACCAGACCCTCGACGTCGACGGGATTGCGCTGGTTGAGGTACTCGTCGCTCTCGGGGACGAACTCCGGGCCGTCGTCGCGGATCATCGCGAGCCGTTCCGAGGCCTGCTGGTGGGCGTGCGAGAGGATGTCGGCGGGGTAGTCGGGGTACTCGCCGCTGAGGTAGGCCGCCCACGCCGCCTCGTTGCCCCCCAGGTCCTTCGGGCTCCCCGGCAGAATCGTCTGGGAGGCGTCGTGCGCGTTGTCGGCAAGTCGCTCGATCCGGTCGCGATCGTCGTCGCGCATCGAGGTCCGCCAGACGTGGACAGGGTACTCGGCGTCCATCGGTCGGAACTCGTACCAGCCGTCGCGCTGGAACACTGTCCCGTCCTCGGCCTCCAACACGCGGTTCTGTCGCTGGTACCCCTGGCTGTTCGCCGGGTAGTCCAGCAGCCCCTCGTCGCCGTGCTTGTAGGGGACGAACAGGGTGTCCTCGCGTTCGATGGCGGCGTCCTCGAGGACACCCATGGTCGAGCGGGCCATCCCGAGGCAGTCGTCGCCTCCGGAGAGAAGCGCAGCGTTTTCGCCGGCGGCGATGGCGGACTCGCCGATGAACATCCACCCGTGGGGCCAGGTCCACCCGTAGTAGCCGCCGTACCACTTGCCGTCGAGGCCTTCACCGATCTCGCCGGACGGACCGACGTGGTCGGGAATAAGCCCGTCGTTTTCCTCGGTGCGCTCCTCCCAGGCGTTGACGTACTCCAGGACCCACTCGCGGTAGCGCTCCTCGCCCGACAGCAGGTAGGCGTTGGTCACCATCGATGTCGCCGCGAGGTTCACCGCGTCGTCACCCTGCCCCCACCGCTCGTAGAGCACCTCGCCCATCCGCTCGGCCTTTTCGGGGTCTTTCAGGTCATCGACCGTCTCAATCCCTTCGACGTCCTGGAACGGCAGCCCGTACGGGACCATCCACTCGGCGTATTCCCAGGGTCCTTCGACTGGCGCGGTGGGCCCCTCGCTGCCGGTGAAGGGGGCGCGGATGAGGCGGAGGTCGGGATCGTAGTTGTCCGCATCGCTGTCGGGGAGATAGAGGTCGGCAAACCGCTCGGCCCGATCGCGAAACCGGTCGTCATCCGGGGCAGCCAGGCAGATGTAGTAGAACAACTGGAATCCCTCACCCTTGTGCATCCAGTCCAGCGCCGCGGGGTACTCGTCGACGCCGTCGACCTGGGCGGTGCCGGAGCCGTCGCGGGCGAACTGTCGGGTGATGGCCTCCCACTCGTCGATTGAGGCTTCAAGGACGCGCTCGTCGCCGCCCAGCAGGTACAGCAACGGCCAGTTCGAGAACCCCTCGTAGGCGTCGTCGTATCCGCCGCCGTCTGGCGGCCAGCGGATGTGGCCGTTTTCATCGACGTAGTTCTCGAGGACCGCATCGATCGACTCGCTCAACAGGTCGAAGAGGCTCCGTTCGAGCACTGCCCACTCCGGCGGCTCGCCCGTCTCGACGCCGGCTTCGATAGTTCGCATACCTGTCTAACCACGCGGGCCGTCTTCAAACTAACCTATCGACTAACCGTCAGTTCGAGGGGGCCGTCGCCGACCGCCCGACTCTGGTGCCGACGGTCGACTCCCGAGACCCCTGAACTTATTACGCCAGACCGTTCACAGTCACCAATAGGTTCCATGGACTACGACCGGATCCGGAAGTTCTGGGACGCGATCTGCGACTTCCAACAGCTCCTGTGGACCGCGTTCACGCTGACCGTTATCCTCCTGATCCTCGGGGCCTTCTCGTTCTTATTCGTCGATCGGAACTCAGGGAGTTACGTACTGCTCCAGATCGACATGGTTATCCTGATGGTCACGATCGTCGGGATCGCGTACCCCCTGTATCGCTGTCAACACAGGCTGTGACGCGCCGGACACGAACGGAACGGGGTCACTGCCCGCCGGTGGAGACCTGTCGGTCAGCGGGACGTACCGTCTGGATCGAACCCGACCTAGCTGATCGAAACTTACAAGTCGACTGATTGGAACAGGCCTATATGGGTATGCATAGCAATACACAGACACCACACGTTTCGCAATCGGCTGCCGGAGCCCGCTCCGGGTGATCGTGCGTGGCTACGAATGGATCAACTGCGACCGAGACCCAACGGGGCGACGACACGATCTTGGAGGTCCGGGACTGCAGCGTCACCTTCGACATGGAGCGGGGGGAGTCGCGGGTGCTCAACGACGCCAGTCTCGACATCCAGCGACACGAGATCCTCGGGGTAGTCGGCGAGAGCGGCAGCGGAAAGTCGATGTTCGCCTCCGCGTTACTGGATGCGGTGGTCTCGCCCGGCATCCTCTCGGGCGAGATCACGTACTATCCCGGCGACGGCAGGGAGGTGGACGTCCTGGACCTGTCCACGGAGGACCTCAAGGCGCTCAGGTGGGAGGAAATCTCGATGGTGTTCCAGGGGGCGATGAACTCCTTCAACCCCGTGATGAAGATTGAGGGACACTTCAAAGAGACGATCAAAGAACACGACTACGACGTCGAGGAGACGATGGACCATGCGCGCGAGCTGTTCGAGCAACTGTACCTTGACCCAGACCGCGTACTCGACTCCTACCCGCACGAACTCAGTGGTGGGATGCAACAGCGGGCTCTCATCGCGCTAAGTCTCGTCTTGCAGCCGAACGTGCTCGTGATGGATGAACCGACGGCAGCGCTGGACCTTCTGATGCAGCGCTCGATCCTGAACCTGATCCAGAACCTCCAGGAGGAGTACGACCTCACGGTCGTGTTCATCACCCACGATCTCCCGCTCGTCGCCGGGATGGCCGACCGCCTTGCGGTCATGTACGCCTTCGAGTTCGCCGAGATCGGCCCCTCGAACGAACTCATCACCGACGCGGCACACCCCTACACCAGGTCGCTTCTGAACACGGTGCCGAACCTCAATACGCCGCTCTCGGAGATGGAGCCCATCGAGGGGTCGAGCCCGGACCCGGTCGACGTGCCCACCGGCTGCTCCTATCACCCGCGGTGCCCGATGGCCGACGATAATTGCAGGGCGGAAGCCCCCAGGATGTACGAGATTGACGCGGACCGTAGCGCCGCGTGCCACTACTGGGAGGACTCCGCCGAGACGATCCCGCTGGCCGTGACCGAGGACAAAGACGGGGACGCGGTCGTCGTCGAGGGCCAGCAGTCCGAAGAGCCCGTCGTCTCGTTAGAGGACCTGGGCGTTCACTTCGAGGAGAGCACCGGCCTTCTGGACTTCTTCGAGGAGCCAGATACCGTGTACGCCGTCGACGGGGTCGACCTCGACATCTACGAGAACGACGTCGTGGCGCTCGTCGGCGAGTCGGGGTGTGGGAAGACGACCCTGGGGAAGGCCGCGATCGGCGTCCAGCCGCCCACGGAAGGGACAGTCGCCTTCCGCGACCAGGACGTCTGGGAGGCCAAGAGTGGGTCCGGTGACGTCGACATCCCGTTCCAGACCATCCGCCAGTCGCTCCAGATCATCCACCAGGACCCGGGCAGTTCGCTCAACCCGAACAAGAAGGTCGCGGCGACGCTCGAGGTGCCACTGAAGAAGTGGCAGCCCGGGATGGACAGGGAGGACCGCAGGGCGCGGGTCCTCGGGATGCTTGAGTACGTCGGCATGACGCCGCCGGAGGACTACGCCGACCGGTATCCCCACCAGCTCTCGGGCGGCGAGAAACAGCGAATCGCGCTCATCCGGGCGCTGCTGATGAATCCCGACATGATCCTCGCCGACGAGGCAATCAGCGCGCTGGACGTCTCACTGCGCGTCGAGATGATGGACCTCATGCACCAACTGCAGGACCAGTTCGACACATCGTTCCTGTTCATCTCGCATAACCTCTCGAACGCCCGGTACTTCGCGGGGAAGATCGGCGGTCGAATCGGGGTGATGTACCTCGGCGAGATCGTCGAGGTAGCCCCGGCGGAGGAGCTCATCCGGAACCCGAAGCACCCCTACACGCAAGTGCTGATGTGGTCGACCGCCGACCTGGAGATTGAGGCGGAAGCCGAGGAACCCCCGATCCGCGGGATCGACATCCCCGATCCGGTGAACCCGCCGAGCGGCTGTCGGTTCCACACCCGCTGTCCGGAGGCTCGGGAGGTCTGCACCCGGCAGGAACCCGAAATCGGCAGCGACGGGAGCGGCGGCGACCACAACGTCGCCTGCTTCCGCGACCGTGGCGCGGACCACCCCTACTGGGAGAGCGAGCCGCTGACGGGCGTTGAGGACGGGAACTCGCCGTCTGAGCTGGCTCCAGACGACGACTGACCACGCAGACGATCCGGGCCTGGGTCCGTGATCGCCACCTTCCGGACCGGTCACCACGTCGCGGTCGATCGCCCATTACCCAACGGTTACGGTCTCTTCGGGTGATCTACCCGGCGACGTGGCGCCGGTTTCGCCCCCGTCGACCGGGCAGTCTGTTCCCGTGTTTTCTCCGAAACAGCTAGTCTGACGAGAATTATACATAGAGTGACTATTTCCGGAAATTATAAGTAAATAAAAGATCGTGGTCGATGTATGTCTGACAAAGACAATCGCGATAGATTAAGGCGCCGAAAGATTCTCAAAGTTATTGGGGCGGGTGCGCTGCCGGCGGTCGCCGGCTGTTCGGGCCAGCAGGACGGCAACGGGACTTCAACCACAATCAGCGGGCCGCAGGGCGGGATCAACACCAACACGCCGGTCATCGAGGGGACGTCAACATCCGTCGACGGGACCCCGACGGACGGCGAGGGTACGGAGACGCAGACCGATGCGCCGACGCAGATTATCGACCAAACGCTCGACCTCCCCGGCGGGAACACCGTCCCGAAGGACGGCCAGGCCAACGAGTACCGGCCGGCGAACTGGGACGACCACCTAAGCTGGATGATCTTCGACTACCTCGGCGTCTACTCACCGAACCGCGGGCAGGTCGGCATCCTCGCCACGGACTGGCGGTTCACCGGGGAGACGCTGGAAGTCGACCTCCAGCCGGGCCAGCAGTGGCACAACGGCGAGCCGTTTACCGCCGAGGACGTCCGCGTCAAGATGATGTGCGAGAAGATCATCGGCGGGAGCGTGTGGGACTTCCTTGAGGAAGTCAAGACCCCGTCCGAGAAGACGGTTGAGTTCGTCCTCAGTTCCTCGAACGTGAACCGTCAGATCATGATGGGGAACCTCTTCCAGCGGAATATGCGGATGAATACGCCGCGGTTTGTGTTCGGCGACTTTGTCGAGATGTACGAAGACGGAAGCGAGGACCAGGCGCAGGAGGAACTCGCCACCTTCAAGTGGCCGGTCACGGATGTCGTTGGGAACGGACCGTTCAGACTCGTTGACGCCGACTCCCAGCGGTATAAGTACGAACTCTGGGAGAACCACCCGGCGAGCCCGCCGTCGAACGGGCATCCCTCCTCCGGTGAAGTGCTCAACTTCCCCAGCATGGAGATGCACTACATGCCGGAGGCTCAACCGGGGGTCCCCATCCAGAACGACGAGACCGACTGGGGCAGCGGTCCGCGCAACCAGCAGTTCTACCAGGACATACCCGAAAACCTCCGTCTCATACAGATCCCCACGTTCGACGGTACTGCGCTCTCGTTCAACTATGACGACGATCTGTTCGCCAAGCGCCAGTTCCGCCGGGCGATCCAGTACGCCACCGACCGGGAGAAGATCTCGGGGAACATGGGGTTCAACTACACCAAGGTCAACTCGCCCTCGGGGATCGCGACGAACGTCGTTGGCAGCGAGGAAACGTGGATCCCGAACCTGGCGGGAAAACTTGAGACCTACGATCAGGACCTTGAGAAGGCGACGTCCCTGCTCAAGGAGGCCGGCTGTACGCGGGAAAACAGCGAATGGTACCGGCCCAACGGTGACCGCCTTGAGTTTCAGATCAAGTCGCCTCCGTGGGCGTCGTACCCGATCGGCATGGAAACCGCTGCGTCCCAGTTGTCGGAGTTCGGTATCGCCGCGGAGGTGCTGTCGATGCAGTCCTCACCGTGGATCACCGACTGGCAGAACGACGCCTACCAGGCCACGTTCAATTTCTGGGGCGCTTGGCACCCATTCATGGCGTTCGACTGCGAGTTCCGGGCGTGTACGAACGCCCCCGAGGAGTTTGAGGTCCCGTGGCCGGTGGGCGACATGGAGGGTTCGCTGAAGACCATCAACGTCAACGAGAAGATCACGGAGCTCTCGCAATCGAGCGGTGAGGATGCGACGCAACTAATCGAGGAACTCGCCTGGACCGTCAACCAGGCCATCCCAGAGGTCATCTGGAACGAGTCGTTCACCCCCAACCTGATTCGGACCGACGACTGGAACTGGCCCGCCGAGGACCACTGGATCTGGGGCGTCCAGTTCACGCAGTACGCGCTGCTGAAGTTCGGCCTGCTGCAGGCCAAGTCGTAACGCGAGACCACTCCACGATCACCATTTAAATAGACCACCACATGAAACGAGGACAGTCGGTAATCGAGATATGAAATGGCTACTCAAACGCCTTGGTCGGACGATCGGCGTCATCTTCACTGTCGTCACGCTCACGTTCGCGCTGATCCATGCCTTGCCCGGCGGGCCGATGGAGTTCATCAAGGCGCAACTCCTCGCCGGCCAGCAGGGAAAGCGGGTGAGCCCGGAGCGGATCCAGACGCTCGCGGAGTCGTATCTGAACGTCAACCCGTCTGAACCGCTCTATATCCAGTACATCGACTACATAACCTCAATCGCGCAGGCGGACCTCGGCCAGTCGGTCTGGTATGGTGCGCCGGTGGCCAACATCTTGGCCGACGCCATCCCGTGGACGCTCTTCCTGATGGGGACATCCCTGCTGATCAGCTACTCCCTTGGAATCGTCGGTGGTGCGATACTGGCCTACAACGAGGGCGGGCGGTTCGACCAGCTCGCGAGCGTCGGCGCCACGCTGCTCAACTCGATCCCCTTCTACCTGGTCGCGATCTTTTTCGTCTACATCTTCGCGTACCAGTTTAACCTCTTCCCGCCGCGGGGGCGGGTCGCCTCATCGATCGAACCGGGCTTCACCGCCGCCTACTTGGGGAGCGTACTCCATCACGCCGTCCTGCCGTTACTCTCGGTCGTCCTGACCGAGTTCGGTGGCGTGCTCCTCCAGATGCGCGGGAACAGCATTCAGGTCATCGGTGAGGACTACGTTCGCGTGGGACGCCTGCGGGGGCTCTCCGGTAACCGCCTCTCGACGCAGTACGTGGCTCGAAATGCCATCCTGCCGATGTACACGAGCTTGATGATCTCCATCGGGTTCATGTTCGGCGGGTCGATCATTCTCGAGCGCGTCTTTTCTTATCCCGGCGTCGGCTACTATATGTTCAAGGCGATAAACTCCCGTGACTATCCCCTGATGATGGGCGCGTTCCTCCTCATCACGACGGCGGTGATCGTCGGAATCCTGGTCGCCGAACTCACCTACAGTCGGATCGACCCGCGAATAACGTCCGCCGAAGCTCAGCGCCCGGAATAACGATGACAAACGACGAACCCACAGAGACGGGAGACCCCGGCGACGAGACGCCGTTCCACACCTTGTCGGCGACCGAAATGACGACCGAAGACCGACTTCGGGCGGCGATCCACGAGCACGTAGCCGTCCCGTCCCGGGTCATCGCTGACGATCCGCGGGCGATACTCGGGCTGGCGATCCTGTCTCTGTACATCCTGATGGGGACTTTCGGAGTCCTCGTCGTCCCGCCGCCGGAGACGAACCAGGCGCCGCGGCTCTCTCCCCCCTTTCAGAATATCAACTACGTCCTGGGCACCGACGCGCTCGGGCAGGACCTCTTCGCGCTGATCGTCCACGCGACGCCGCCGATGCTGAAGATGATCCTCGCGGGCAGCGTCTTCTCGACGTCGCTGGCCGTCGTCGTCGGCACCGTCAGCGGGTACAAGCGCGGTTTCATCGACCGCGTCCTGATGGCGGTCAACGACGTCGTGATGACTATCCCGGGCTTGCCGCTCATCATCATCATCGCCGCGATCTACGAGCCCGAGAATCCCTACGTCATCGGGTTCCTCCTGTCGATAAACGCCTGGGCGGGGCTCGCACGCGCGATCCGCTCGCAGGTGCTCTCGCTCAGACAGGAGAGCTACGTCGAAGCCTCGCGCATCATGGGGCTGTCGACCCCGTTCATCATCCGCGAGGACATCCTCCCCAACATCATGCCTTACGTGCTGATCTCGTTCATGCGGAGCGCCCGCAACGTTATCTTCGCCTCGGTCGGCCTCTACTTTTTGGGCGTCCTCCCGTTCACAACTCTCAACTGGGGGGTCATGATCAACCTCGCGTACCGCCACGGCGCTTTGACGACCCTCAGCACGATCCACTGGGTGTTCATCCCCATGGTCGTGATCTCGCTGCTGTCGCTCGGCCTGATCCTGTTCGCTCAGGGGACCGACCGGCTATTCAACCCGCGGGTCAGAACCCGCCACGCCGAAGACTGAGCCACCCTCCGGTCCCCCTCTGTTTTCTCTTCCCGTTTCTCTCTCTCTTTCTCAGCCCGGTGTCGGCGCTTTCCTCCGCGAGCACCGCCGTTTGCGTGACTCGCGGCCCCGACTGCCGCGGTCCGGGCCATCCCGAGATTCAAGTCGGAACCCGACGTCCGTCCCCCATGGCTCGCATCGAACCGGACTCGTTAGAGGAGTTCGCACAGCGGTTGCTCGAAGAGACGGGAACCCCGGCGGAGACGGCCTGTCGTGTCGCGTCGACGATGGTCTCTGCCGACATCCGAGGACACGTCTCTCACGGGGTGCGGCTCATCCCCCGATACGCCCAGTTCACCGAGACGGGAGACATCGACCCGACGGCGACACCATCCGTCGAGCGAGAGACGCTACTCTCCGCGGTTGTCGAGGGACACTCGGCGTAGGGGGCAACTCGTCGGCTTCGAGGCGGCGGACGCGGCGACCGAGCGGGGGGGGCCGAACACGGCGTGGCGGTCGTCGGCGTTCGGGAGGCTGCTCACCTGGGGCGGATCGGCGCGTTCGCCGATCGGGTCGCCAACGAGGGGTTCCTCTTCGTGGCGCTCGTCAGCATTCCCGGGAATATGCCGGTCGCTCCGCCCGGGACCGCCCAGCGGCAGTTCGGGACCAACCCCGTCGCGTTCGGCGTGCCGACCTTCGACGCGCTCCCGTATCCGGTCGTCCTCGACATGGCAACTCGCGCTGGTCGCGCTCTTACCGGCGCCGCTACTTACGCTCTCCAGCAACCTGTTCGTCAAGAAAGTCCGGCTTCGGTACCGAGAGGCCCGCGAAACGTTCGGCGACCTCGCGTCCCGGCTTGAGAACAATCTCAGCGGGATGAGGGTTGTCAAGTCGTTCACGAACGAGCCGTTCGAGTCGGCGCGTGTCGAGGACGCGTCCCAGGAACATATGGACGCCCGCTGGAGCGCCCGCCGGTGGGGTATCCGGTTCGGCCCGACGCTCACGCTCATCAACGGCTACGGGTTCACCCTCGTCTTCCTGGTCGGGGGCTGGTGGGTCCTGTTCGGCCCGCCGTTGGGCGTCTTCTCCGGGACGGTCACCGTCGGGACCGTCGTGATGTTCCTCCAGTACAGCCGCCAGATCCAGGGGCCGATGACCCAGGCCGGCCAACTGCTCAACAACTTCGAGCGGGTGAAAGCCTCCGCCGAACGGGTCTTCGTGCTGTTCGACTACCCGGTCAGCGTCCCCGAGGCCTCCGACCCGACGGTCCTCGAGGACGTCGAGGGCGACGTCGCGTTCGAGGACGTCTCGTTCAGCTATCCGAACGGCGAGCAGGCGATAACCGACGTGTCGTTCAAGGCCGACCCCGGGGAGACGATCGGACTCGTCGGGCCGACGGGCTCCGGGAAGTCTACGCTGATGAAGCTCCTGCTACGGTTCTACGACGTCTCGGACGGGACCGTCCGGGTCGAGGCCACGACGTCCGCGACGTCACGCTGGCGAGTCTCCGCTCGTCGGTCGGCTACGTCAGCCAGGAGCCGTTCCTGTTCACCGGGACCGTCCGGGAGAACATCGCCTATGGGCTTGAGGTCACGGACGAGGAGGTCCGCTCGGCCGCAGAGCGAGCCAACGCTCACGAATTCATCGCCGATCTCGAAGACGGGTACGAGACGGCGGTCGGCCAGGAGGGCGACCGGCTGTCGGGCGGGCAGCGCCAGCGGATCGCGATCGCGCGTGTCATCCTGCGCGACCCCGAGATAATCGTCCTCGACGAGGCAACCTCCCACGTCGACAACGAGACCGAGGTCGTCATCCAGCGGTCGCTCGAGGAACTGATAGCGGATCGGACCACGTTCAGTATCGCCCACCAGCTCTCGACGGTGCGCAACGCCGACCGGCTCCTCGTGCTGGAGGCCGGCGAGATCGTCGAACACGGGCCCCACGACGACCTCCTCGCCGCCGATGGCCTGTACGCGAACCTCTGGCGGATCCAGGTCGGCGAAGTCGACGCCCTCCCGGAGTCGTTTCTCGCCGAGATCCGGCGTCGGTCCTGATCTGCCGCACCGATCGACCGCCCTTCATACTGTAAGCGAACCGTGAGAGCCGTACGCACCACTGCCCGACACGGGAGGTTCTCTCGCCCGCCTGAGTGACGTCCAGCGCGGCGCGTCGCCGGAACAGACGGACACAGGCAGTCACCGGGCGGCGCGAAACCGGCAGTTCGACGGGTTCGAACCCGACCGTTCTTCAGGAGCGGATCGGTCGGACTGCCAGAAGGGACTGGACCGCGCCGGGTTCGGTCAGTCGTCGGTACGGACCGTGTCGATGACCCCGCGAAGGTAGCCGGCGGTGAACCCGCGGCCCCGATGGTGCCAGTCGGTGTCCCCCTCCATGTCGGGGATGTGGTCGGGGATGATGACGCCATCGAAACCCACGCGGTCGAGCGCGCGTACGGCGGCCACGCTGTCGAAGTTCCCCTCGTCGACGAACGTCTCGTGGAACGCAGGCATTTCCCCGACCACGTCCCGGAAGTGGACGAAGACGATGTCGTCGTTTGCGCCGAAGTATTCGATTACAGATACGACGTCCTCGCCCATCTGGGAGAAACAGCCAAGACAGAGTTTCAACCCGTGGGCGTCGCTGGGGACGGTTTCCATGGCACGGTCGAACCCCTCGACGTCACGGAACAGGCGAGGGATCCCCCCGAGCGATTCGAGCACCGGCGGGTCGTTCGGGTGGAGGGCGAGTCTGACGCCCGCATTCTCCGCTACCGGGATGACGGCCTCCAGGAAGTCCTCGTAGTGCTCCCAGAACTCCGCTTCGGTGTACTCACGGTCCAGTTCCGGCGGGATTTCGTCGGGGTCGTCGAGTTCGTCCAGGTCGAACGCCGTCCCGGCGGCACCGCCCCGCAACTCGGCCGGTTCGGTCCGCATCGGGACGAGCCCCCGCGGATTCCACTGGTACCCCAGGATCGGGATGCCCGCCTCGCCGAGGTTGCGGACGAGCGTCTGTATCTGTTCAATGGCCTCCTCTTTTCCGTCCCGGCCGAACATGATGTCCCCGTATAGCGAGTACGGAAGCGACTGGACGCCGGTAAAGCGGATCCCCGCCGCCGCCAGTCGCTCGCGCGTCTCGACTAACCGTTCGACGGACGGGATCGAATCCGGCCCGACGGGCAGCGTGTCTCGCTCGTCGCGGTCGGTGAACTCGTCCGGTTCCTCGTCGACCTCTGCGTGGTCGATGAACACGTCGGTCACGCCGAGTTGCCGGATGTATCGCAGCCGCGGTTCCGAGAGGTCCCGCGTCCTGAACCCGACCCGAAGACCGGTCTCTGTCGCTGGCGGTTCTGCCGGTGTGGTTGGCTCCTCCATGGTCGCTGGTCCGCGTCAGTCCACATAAAACCGGCGAGTTTCTGCGCTTCCGACGCTCACGTCGCTGTCTCGGTGCCTGTTTCGAGAACTCTCGGAGCTCACGTGCCTCGGGGGCGCCCCCGGGTCGTTCGCGGAACGAACTGTTGCTGGTGACGGTCCAGACCGATCCTTTACAGTCTGCTACTGAATACTCCCCGTGATGGCGTTGGAAATCCACTACAACGTGTACGGCTGTTTCCGGCCGCCGCGTGAAGACATTGAACTCGCGAAGACAGCGGTCGATGCCGGATTCGGTGGGATCTGGATCGGTGACCACTTCATGCCGTGGATCGATTCGCGACCGTACGCTCACGACGCGTTCCCCTGGTTCGGAGCGTTGCTGAGCGAGGTCCCCAACGTGTCGGTCGGCACGTCTGTGACCTGTCCCATGCTGCGCTACAGACCGCCGCTCCTGGCCCAGGCCGTCGCCACACTCGACAACATGTATCCCGGGCGGTTCAACCTCGGCGTGGGCGTCGGTGAGGCACTCAACGAGGCTCACTTCCTCGACCGGTGGCCCGACTGGGGGACCCGGGCGGAGATGCTGATTGAGGCCATCGAGGTCATGGAGCGACTGTGGACGTCCGAGGAGTACGTCAGCTACGACGGGGCCCACTTTCAGTACGACGGTATCAAACTCTACACGCGGCCCCGGGAAGAGATTCCTCTCCACTGGGCCGCCTGGGGACCGACCTCTTGTGAATACGCCGGGCGGTTCGCCGATCACCTCATCACAGCTGCCGGTCCAGACCGGATCAGAGAGAGCATCGTGCCGAACTTCAAGCGCGGACTGGAGGAGCGTGGTCGTGACTGGGAGACGGTCGACGTGACGACGGAAGTAACCGCTAACGTCGGCGATCCGGACGAACTCGTGGCGGAGATCCGAAACCGGGGTGAACACCTCCCGTCCGACACCGAGCTCGACAACCCGGACCCACGCGCGATCCAGGAGGTCGCCGACGACAGGCTCGCGGACCTGTCGGACGGGGCGATCAGAGACACCCAAAACATCACCGACGACCCGGCCGACATCGTTTCGGAACTCGAGCGACTGGAGGAGGCCGGCGTGTCACGGGTCCTGGTCGGTTCGACGTGCGGCGACCCCTATCGGACTATCGACGCCTTCGAGGAACACGTCCTCCCCCACTTCGAGTGAGGCGATGAGGATCGCGGAGTCACGCACCCCGTCGGTCGCCGCGGGTCACCGCTTCGCCGCCCTCTCAAGGCCCGACCGTCACCGATTCCGCGGAAGCGGCGTCACGCAGACCGGGTTCGGAACAGTGACTGTGTCGCCCCTCCCGGTCAGGTTGCCCGTCTCCGGATCGACCGAGACCGTCACTACATCGTCGCTATCGTGGTTCGTGGCGAGTAGATGTGTCTCGTCCTGCGCGAGGGCGACGTTCCACGGCCATTGACCGCGTGCCGGTTCGTGAGCGACGAGGTGTGGACGACCTGTCGACGGATCGAGTTCGTACAGTGCGACGCTGTCGTGTCCCCGATTGGAGCCGTACGCCCACTGGTCCGAGGGATGTACCCGAACGTCCGCGGCGAAGTTCTCCCCGTCGAACCCGTCGGGGAGGGTCGAAACAGTCCCTCTCTCGTCGAGTCGCCCCGTCCGCGGATCCCGCTCGAACGTCGTTAGCGTCGAGTCGAGTTCGTTGATAACGTAGAGTCGATGGCCGTCTGGGTGGAAGTCTGAGTGACGGGGCCCGGCCCCCGCAGCCGCCGATACGCTATCGACCGGTCGGAGTCTCTCTCCATCGGCATCGACTTCGTAGACGACGACTTCGTCGGTGCCGAGGTCCGCCGCGTAGGCGAACCTGTCCTCCGGTCCGACCTCGATCGAGTGGGGGTGGGGTTCGGTCTGTCGGTCGGGATGGACACTCGACCCGCTGTGTGCGACGACGTCGGTCGGCTCACCCACGCGCCCGTCCTCTTCGATTGGGAGCATCGCGACACTTCCCCCGACGTAGTTGGCCACCAGGACGTAGGTACCGCTGGAATCGATAGACAGGTGGCACGGCCCGGCATCGCCGGTCGGTCGACTGTTCAACTGCGACAGTTCGCCGCTCTCGGCATCGATCGAAAAGGCCTGTAATCGTCCGTCGTCGACCATGTCGACCGAATACAGGTACTCGCCGTTCGGATGGACGGCCTGGAAGAAGGGGTTCTCTCCCGCGACCGTCGTACGCAACCGGTCCAGGTCACCCGTCGCGGGATCGACTCGGCAGGTGTAGATCTCTTCGGTCACGGTATCCTCGCGATACGTCCCGACCAACGACAGATACGGTCGACCGTCACCCATGGGTCGTACCTCTCAATCGAGAACCTTCAGTCCTCGCACCGGCGGGCCC